>OFGG01000974.1_pt1 | contig 20904 bp, 18 predicted proteins | sample 1521701 | NCBI WGS metagenome assembly OFGG01 (sample SAMEA3504081, study PRJEB24116) | mouse gut metagenome | biome: mouse gut; feature: mouse-associated habitat; material: faeces | place: Denmark | collected 2011
TCTGACCAATGCATATCTTGTCCGCTCCTTTGCAATTATGGTGGTAATTATACAATATGGGCCGCATAAAGTCAAACATTTCGCATCTTACACGGAACTCTTTCATGGAGAATCCATAGGACTCATAAAATCCCATAGGGATATCTGTACTGATATATGGGTGTAAGGTCTCTTTTCGCTACTATCAGAAATGTCAAATCGCACAAAGGACGGTCTATCTTATTCCATTCCAAACATAGCGTAAAATCGTAAAAATGTGCATTTGAATCATGCATCCATTTGGGACATGGCTGCTCCAGGGCAAGGAACATCTGCTTTCCCCCCGCCTTTCCTTTCGCTGTGGCAAACAAAAGGAAATCCCCGGAAATTTCGGGAGTTTGAATCCATCCCTCTAAATGCAGGTACACCGGATTCGACCTCATTGCGTAAAACATCACCCGCGCAGATATTTCCCTGGCGTCCTCAGCTTTAAAAGAAGCAAAGACCACATCCGGCATCAGAAAAGCCTCTGCTCTTCGCCTATACAGACGCGTCAGCCTGTTTTTGAAGAAGCCGCAGCTGTCCTCCGTATTTGCAATACAGGCGTTCTCCCCTGCTGTACCAGGGATGCACAGACCGGATGGATGGAACCGAAGAAACAGAAATTCCTTGTCCATGCAAAGCCGCATTTCTTCCAGCTTCTTCGCAATAGATTCCCGATTCTGCGCCGTATCTTCCGCTGCGGCGTCTGTCTCTTCCGCCCAGGCGTCTGCCTCTTTTCTATGGGAAAACAGTTCTTCCTTTGAATGAATGTCCAGCGTAATGGGAAGATGCAGTTCTGCCAATTCCCGGGACACATGCCCACATTCTGTCTCATCCATGAACTGTCCCCTATTCCAATCCGCGTTATTCGCTGTGTCACTGATATAAGGTGTGCGAAAATCATGTCTCGCCGCTTTGAGCTTTTCGCCGCAGAATTTTCCAATCGCGGAAAGTTCATCCCTGTTTTCTTTCAATACCATTGTGATGCAGTACAGTTTTGCCCAGTGCGTTCCTAAGCGGCGTTCCGCATTTACCTTTGCAATTTTTTCAAGATTATGATAAAAGCTTTCGAACTGGACGGATGAGCAGATTTCGCGGTATCTCTCAGGCTTAAGCGTCTCTACCGACAGATTCACATGACGGATATTTGCCGAAAAAATGGTACGGATTTCCTCTTCTGTCATGGTTCTGCAGAAATTGGAAGTGAAAAAGACATTCTTTCTGCCGGATTTCGGCAGCAATTTTAAAAATTTCAGAAAATTCGCGGCTATGGACGGCTCATAAAGGCATGAAAAAAGGATTCCCGCCCCCCCAAGCTTTTCAGAGGTCTGATCAAAGGAAAAAGGCTCAGTATCTTCCGATATACCTCCTCTGACATATAACATGCTTTCTGTTCAAAGTCGTTAAAGCAGAACCTGCAGCGCAAGTTGCATGTATTATTGATATCGAAAGTCATGGCATCATAAAACGGCTCCTCATAGCGGGGCTTCTGCATCCATTTTCCATCCTTTTTTACGATACGAAAAGACGTATAATATTTTACATATGTCAGAATCTTTTTTATGTTTCCTTTATAGTTTGCCATGGACCATAGGATTATCTTCTTCAATGGCTGACCTCCTGTTTTTATTATCTTAGTTCCATTATACATTTCTTACCCGATAATGTAATTATGCTGCATAACGCTGAATACTGCCTAATGCAATCATACAATCGAACCAGTCAGCGTTATGCAGTCTGTTTTGAATCAAATGTAGTCATATCTCCATGATAATATGGCCTGATGAAAATGTCAAACAATCGCATCCAAAAAAATTAAAATAAATCGTTTTCATTTTAATTAGATATATATATAATTAATTATTGACATACTTATATCATTAATATATAATCAAATAAAAACATTAAATTAGAAAGGGGTAAAACTATGGAAAGCGAAAAAATCCAGACATTCATTAACTACCTTGACCAGCGAACCTCCTCCGTACAGGAAGATACTCTCCGCCTGATAGCGGACAATCGGAGAGACGAGGCCAACTTTGAGAAAATCCGGACGAATATCTTCCAAATCGTCAAGACAATCTTCCAGGCCTCCGTCCGGGTATCACAGGAGGAAAGCGAACGCGTCAGATTCTTAGACACAAAACTCACCTTATTTCAAGAGATCTGGGAAAGCCATCTCACGGAAGCAAAGGAACACGGCGACGACCTGAAGATAGTGCAGGAGCAGACCAGACTGGAAGCCCTGGCCGAGATTCGGGATACTTTTCAAAAGATATGGGGGGAATCATTATGACAGAAGAAAACGCAATCAGAATGTTCAAATGCCTGGCAGACAAGTCCAGGCTGCAGATATTGAAGTCCCTGGCCGTGGAAGATATGTATGTGGAACTGCTGGCGGAGCGGCTGAACCTGACCCCTGCCACGATTTCCTTCCATCTGCGCAAGCTGTCGGAAATCGATGCCGTCAAGTCCTATAAGACCCAGTATTATACCATGTATTCCCTGTGCCAGGACACCTTTGCCGTGAAGATTCTGGATATCCTGAAGGAGCAGTCGGATGAAGCGGATCTCCAGGAGAAGCGGGAACAGGCCTACAGGAAGAAGGTGATAGACGCCTTCTTCGAGTATGGAAAGCTGAAATCCATTCCCGCCCAGCGCAAAAAGGAGAGAATCGTGCTGGAGGAGATTGCAAAGGCCTTCCAGCCTGGCAGAATCTATTCCGAGCGGGAGGTCAACATCCTCATCGCGGATTTCCATGACGATTTCTGCACCATCAGGCGGGATATGATATCCGAGCGGCTCATGGACAGGGACGAGAGGGGGTATTGGCTGATTCCACAATAAAATACCCCGCTGCAAGCACGGCCGCTTGCCCATTGCTCGCGGGAATAAATCGGAATCCCCATCGAGCGTTATAGCTCTAAACGGCAGCTCGATCACGGGAATTTCAGATTCCGACTGAAATCGACCGGACAGCGCTGTTGACAGGAGGCAGGAAGAGATGTAACATAGAGATGCAGTCATCAAAATCCATGACAGGAACGAAGGAGAAAAGGTATGCAAAATATATTACAAATAATCTGGACGATCTTCATTGCAATCATGGGCATCATCATGGCGGTATCTCCCAAATACGTGACAAAGGAGTCCCTGCAAACCAGGGGAAAGCTTCTGTTGATAAGGATTTTGGGAATTTTCGTAACAGTCTGCGCCGTTTTTGCGCTTATCCTGTTATTTTCCGTGTGACAGGAATGAACCACAGCGTTCCCTCCGGGACCGGCGGGGATACCAGGAATCTGTATCTATAGAGCAGGGCCGATTCATTTCATCCAAAACGAAATGAATCGGCCCTTCTTGTATCATTCCTCATCCTACGGCGCTCATAAGCCCCGTATTAAAGCTTGATCCCCTTCAACAGATCCCCCAGAGATGTGCCGATGGACTCCCTGGAGCTGTACTTGGCGGCTGTCTTCTCGTCCACCACATCCTCCGTCTCCGCGGATTCCGCCACGGCCTTCATGCTCAGGCTGATCTTGTTATTGTTGGTGTTCAGCACCTTCACCTTCACGGTATCGCCTACGCTCAGCACCTCGGAAGGAGTCTTGATCCTCTTCTGGCTGATCTGGGACACATGCACCAGGCCGCTCAGGCCCTCTCCCAGATCCACGAAGGCACCATAGGGCATGACGCTCTCCACCTTTCCTTCCAGGACGCTGCCCGGCGCTACCATGGCGATCCTGTGGTTCAGGTTCTCCTTTTCCTTCTCCCTCAATACCTCCTTGGCGGAGAGCACAAGCTTCTTCTTGCCCTTCTCCACGGTGATGACATGGACTTCCAGCTCCCTGCCCACGAAAGTGCTCAGATCCTCCACATAGCTCAGGGACAGATGGGAGGCGGGAATGAAGCCCCGGATGCCCTCCAGGAAAGCCACCACGCCTTTGTTCACGGTCTCGCTGACCTTGACAGTGACGACAGTCTTGTCATCCATATATTTCTGCACCTTGTCCCAGCCAATCACATCCGCCGCTTCCACCTTGGACAGCTGGATATTGCCCGCGCCGTCGTCCTTCTTCACCACCACGGCTTCTATCACGTCGCCCACATGCACATCCTGCAGGATGGAGAAGGAGGGATCCTTGCTCATATCCGCGGCTTTGATCACGCCCGATGCATAATAGTTCAAATCCAGGGTAACGCCCTCTTCGTTCACATCGATGACGGAACCGGAGAGCACATCCCCCTCCTTGATGACCCGGAAGGATGCCTCCAGCTCCTTGCTGTAGTCCTCCATGGTCTCCGTGGTGCCGATTTCCTCTGTCTTCGCTGGTTCTTTCGGGGCAGCTTTTTCCTCTGCCTTTACAGCCTCCTTGTTCTCCTCCGCGGGCTGTGCGGCCTCCTCCTTTACAGCCTCTTCCTTTGCCTCTCCGGCCGCCGCGGTCTCCTCCTTGATTTCTTCCGCAGCTTCCTTCATGATTTCTTCCATTTTGAAATGTCCTCCTTTTTATCCACAGACTGCCGGGCCGTTTCCCACCCCGGCAGCTTTTACTCCTTGATTAGATTCTACCACGTATTTCCGGTAAATTCCACTGTTTACAGCACTTTTTCAACTGATATTTCACGATTGTCCTGAAATTTCTTCCTCACCGCTTCCCGATTCCAGGATTTCTTCCGATTGATTGGCCTCTACCCCGGACATCTCTTCCTCCGGCCTCTCTTCCATGTCCTCCATGGCATCCTCCGGATTATCGAACTCCTGCTCCCCGTCGGAAATCCTCTCCCTGACCTTGGCAATCTTCGCTATCCTGACGCCCTCCTCCAAATCCATCAGCTTCACACCGGAGGTGATCCTGCTCAAAGTGGAGATGTCCTGCATCCTTATCTGGATGATGATGCCCTCGGTGGTGATCATCATGATCTCATTCTCGTCATTGACGGCCTTGATGCCCACCACGTTTCCGGTCTTCTCGGTGATTTTATAGCACTTCACGCCCTTGCCGCCTCTGTTCTGTACCGTAAATTCGGTAAGATAAGTACGTTTTCCCATACCATTCTCCGAGGCGATCAGCAGGGAATCCCCCTGGCTCTGGAGCTGCATGCCGATGATCTCGTCCCCGTCTGACAGGTTCATGCCGATGACGCCCATGGAACTCCTGCCCGTGGCCCGCAGATCCGTCTCCCGGAAGCGGATGCACATGCCAAGCTTTGTCACCAGGAATATCTCACTGTCCTTATCGGTGATCTTCACCTCTATCAGCTCGTCGTCATCCTTCAGGATGATGGCTGTGAGGCCCTTCTTGCGGATGTTGTTGAATTCCATCATGGAGGTCTTCTTCACGATGCCCTTCTTCGTCACCATGAAGAGGTTCTTCTCATTGTCGTACTCCTGGATGGGAATCATGGCCGTAATCTTCTCCTCGGGGGCCAACTGCAGTAGGTTCACGATGGCAGTGCCCCTGGCCGTCCTGCCTGCCTCCGGGATTTCGTATGCTTTCAGACGGTACACCCTTCCCAGGCTGGTGAAGAAATACAGATAATGGTGGGTGGTGGTCATCAGCAGATCCTCGATGTAATCGTCCTCGATGGTCTGCATGCCCTTGATGCCCTTGCCGCCCCGGTTCTGGGCCTTGAAGTTGTCCACGGTCATGCGCTTGATATAGCCCAGATCCGTCAGGGCGATCACCGTGTTCTCCCTGGGCACCAGATCCTCCATGGAGAAGTCCGTCTCGTCATAGCCGATCTTGCTGCGCCTGTCGTCGCCGTATTTGTCGGAAATCTCGATGATCTCCCTGCGGATGACCCCCAGCAGCAATTTCTCGTCCGCCAGGATCATCTTCAGCTCCCGGATGCGGATCTGCAGCTCCTTATGTTCATTCTCAAGCTTCTCACGCTCCAATCCTGTCAGAGCCCGCAGGCGCATGTCCACGATGGCCTGGGCCTGTACGTCAGAGAGCTCGAAGCGCTCCATGAGCCTCTCCTTGGCCATCTGGGTGTTCTGGCTGCTGCGGATGATGGATATGACCTCATCTATGAAATCAAGGGCCTTTAAGAGTCCCTGTAAGATATGGTCCCTCTCCTCGGCCTTGTTCAGGTCGTATTTCGTCCTTCTGGTGACCACCTCTTCCTGATGCCGCAGATAGTATCCCAGCATATCCAGAAGGTTCATGACCTTCGGCTGCTGATCCACCAAAGCCAGCATGATGACGCCAAAGGAGTCCTGGAGCTGGGTGTGCTTGTACAATTGGTTCAGGATCACATTGGCATTGGCGTCCTTGCGCAGCTCGATGACCACCCTGACGCCCTCTCTGTTGGATTCGTCCCGGATGTCCGTGATGCCGTCTATCTTTTTCAGCTTCACCAGCTCCGCTATCTTGATGATCAGGTTGGCCTTGTTCACCATGTAGGGTAGCTCCGTGGCGATGATCTGGGTCTTGCCGTTCGCCAGGGTCTCGATATTGGTCACGGCCCGCACCACCACCTTGCCACGGCCTGTCCGATAGGCCTCATTGCAGCCCCTGGTGCCCAGTATCAGCCCCCCTGTGGGGAAGTCCGGCGCCTTCACGATGGGCAGTATCTCCTCGATGGAGGTTTCCCTGTTCTCCTCCACCTTGTTGTCGATGATCTTCACGATCGCGCTGACGATTTCCCGCAGATTATGAGGCGGTATATTGGTCGCCATGCCCACTGCGATGCCTATGGTCCCGTTCACCAGCAGGTTGGGATAGCGGCTGGGCAGCACCACAGGCTCCTTCTCCGTATCGTCGAAGTTGGGGTCGAAGTCTACAGTGTCCTTGTTGATGTCCGCCAGAAGCTCCATGGAGATCTTGGACAGCCTGGCCTCGGTGTAACGCATGGCGGCGGCGCCGTCCCCGTCCATGGAGCCGAAGTTCCCGTGGCCGTCCACCAGAGGATACCTGGTAGACCAATCCTGGGCCATGTTCACCAGCGCGCCGTAGATGGAGCTGTCCCCGTGGGGATGGTATTTACCCATGGTATCACCGACGATACGGGCGCTTTTCCTGTGGGGCTTGTCAGGTCCGTTGTTGAGCTCAATCATGGAATAGAGCACCCGCCGCTGGACGGGCTTTAAGCCGTCCCTTACATCCGGAAGGGCACGGGATGCAATGACGCTCATGGCGTAGTCAATAAAGAATGACTCCATCCTCTCTTTCAGGTCTACTTCCTGAACCTTGTCATGTTCCGGAGCCTTGTCAAAAATGTCGTCGTTCATCTTTTCCCTCTCTTACTTTGTGCGTTATGTCAGCGATATCAGCCGATGGTGTCGAGATTCTTCACATATTTGGCGTTCTCCTCGATGAATTCCCGCCTGGGCTCCACCTTGTCCCCCATGAGGGTGGTAAAGGTCAGGTCAAGCTCGGACTGCATCTCCTCGTCATAATTCACCCGCAGGAGGATCCTTCTCGCGGGATCCATGGTGGTCTCCCAGAGTTGCTCCGCGTCCATCTCCCCCAGTCCCTTGTAGCGCTGTATCTTGTTGTTCTGATCCCTGCCCACCTCCAGGAGGATGCCGTCCAGCTCCTCGTCGCTGTAGGCGTACCATATCTTCTTGTTCTTCTCGAGCTTGTACAGAGGGGGCTTTGCCAGGTACACATGTCCCTCTCTGATCAGATCCGGCATGAAGCGGTAGATGAAGGTCAGCAGCAAGGTGCTGATATGGGCCCCGTCCACGTCCGCGTCCGTCATCAGGATAATCTTATCGTATCTGAGTTTGGAAATGTCGAAATCATCGTGTATCCCTGTGCCGAAGGCCGTGATCATGGCCCTGATCTCCGCGTTGGCGTATATCTTGTCCAGCCTGGCCTTCTCCACGTTGAGGATCTTGCCCCGCAGGGGCAGGATGGCCTGGGTGGCTCTGGCTCTGGCGGTCTTTGCGCTGCCTCCGGCGGAATCCCCCTCCACGATGTAGATCTCGCAGTTCTTGGGATCCTTGTCGGAACAGTCCGCCAGCTTTCCGGGAAGGGCCATGCCGTCTAAGGCGGTCTTCCTCCTGGTGAGATCCCTGGCCTTCCTGGCGGCCTCCCTGGCCCTCTGTGCCAGGATGGACTTCTCGCAGATGGTCTTCGCAACCGAGGGGTTCAGCTCCAGGAAATAGGTGAGCTGCTCGCTGACGATGCTGTCCACCGCCCCTCTGGCCTCGCTGTTGCCCAGCTTCTGCTTGGTCTGTCCCTCGAACTGGGGATCCTCTATCTTCACGCTGATGATGGCCGTGAGCCCCTCCCTGATGTCCTCGCCGGAGAGGTTGGGCTCGCTGTCCTTCAAAAGCTTGGCATTCCTGGCGTAATCGTTGAAGGTCTTCGTGAGGGAGTTGCGGAATCCCTGCAGATGGGTGCCGCCCTCCGGGGTGTTGATATTGTTCACGAAGCTGAACACGCTCTCGTTGAAGGAATCATTGTGCTGGAAGGACACCTCCACGTACACCTGGTTCTTTTGTCCCTCGAAGTACATGATATTTTCATACAAAGGTGTCTTGTTCTTGTTCAGATAGGAGACGAACTCCTTGATGCCGCCCTCATAGCAGAATTCGGCATATTTCTTTTTCTTCTTTTTCTCTGCCTTCTCCGCCGCCTGGGGTATCTGGATCCCTTCCTCCCCGCCGGACTGCTCCTCTCTGTCGGCCTGGGCCCGCTGGAGCAGTTCGTTGATCTGGGCGTTCTCGTGGCTGCCGATCTCCTCCCTGTCCTCCCGCTCGTCCCGCAGGATGATCCGCAGGCCCTTGGTCAGGAAGGCCATCTCACGGAGTCTTATCTTCAAAGTGTCGTAATCAAATTCCGTGGTCTCCGTGAAAATGGTATCGTCCGGCCGGAAGGTGATCTTAGATCCTGTCTTCTCCTTCTCACAGGTGCCGATTTCCTTCAGGGGATAGCATACCTTCCCCCGCTCATAGCGCTGCTTGTAGATCTTGCCGTCCTGGCAGATTTCCACCTCCAGCCACTCGGACAGGGCGTTCACCACGGAAGCGCCCACGCCGTGGAGGCCTCCTGAGACCTTGTATCCCCCGCCGCCGAACTTTCCCCCCGCATGGAGGATCGTGAACACCACCTCCACGGCAGGAATCCCCGCCTTATGGTTGATCCCCACGGGAATGCCCCGGCCATTGTCGATGACAGTGACGGAATTTCCCTCGTGGATGGTCACATCTATAGTATCGCACACGCCGGCCAGAGCCTCGTCCACCGCATTGTCCACGATTTCATACACCAGGTGGTGCAGGCCTCTGCTGGAAGTGCTGCCGATGTACATGCCGGGACGCTTCCTGACTGCCTCCAGCCCCTCCAGGATCTGGATCTGATCCGCCCCGTACTCACTCTCTACTGCCGTGTTGTTCCTGATTTCTTCACTCATGAATTGTCCGTCCCTCTTTCCATATTCGCTGTCGCGGAGGAAGCATCCCCGGCACCGGCTTCCCTTACACGCCGTTCATGCAGGCGACTGTCCCCTCCGACACCTGATAGACCTTATTTATCTCAAACCTGTGCTTCACGAACTCGTCCAGACCGGTACAGGTGATGATGGTCTGGATGTCTCCGATGCTGCCCAGCAGATAGTTCTGCCTGTTGGAATCCAGCTCCGAGAGCACGTCGTCCAACAGGAGTATGGGCGCATCTTTTGCAATCTTCTTCACAAGCTCTATCTCCGAAAGCTTCAGGGACAATGCAGCGGTTCTCTGCTGCCCCTGGGAGCCGAACCTCCTGATATCGATATCTCCTATGATAAACGAAAAATCGTCTCTATGCGGCCCAACGGACGTCATCTTCGCCCGGATGTCCCTGTCCTGATTGGCTCTCAGCTTCTCCTCAAAGTCCTCCGCCTCCACGTCAGGCTCATAGTGGACGGCGAGCTCCTCCCTGTCCCCGGAGAGCTTCCTGTGGATGCCGTATATGATTTCGTTGAGCTGCTCCCCGAACAGCTTCCTGCGCTGGATGATCTTGCTGCCGAAGGATGCCAGCTGCATGTCCCAGACGCCAAGGGTCTCCTTTAAGTCCGGGTTCATGTACATGTCCTTCAAGAGCTTGTTGCGCTGGTTGACTATCCTGTTGTAGTGGTTCAGGTTGTAGAGATAGAGGCTGTCAAGCTGGCAGAGCTCCATGTCCACGAACCGTCTGCGCTCCGCAGGGCCGTTCTTGATGATTCCCAGGTCCTCCGGGGAGAAGAAGACCACATTGCACAGGCCCATCAGGTCTGCCGCTTTCTTGATTTTCTGCCCGTCTATGGCGATGCCCTTGGATTTGGACTTGCGCAGGTGCATGTCCACCCTGGTCTCCACAGCCTCTTTCTCAAGATAGGTCCGTATATGGGCCTCCTCTTTGCCGAATGCCACGATTTCCCTGTCCTTTGCCCCTCTGTGGGACTTGGTGGTGGCCGCCACGAAGATGGCCTCCAGGATATTGGTCTTGCCCTGGGCATTGTCCCCGTACAGGATATTGGTGCCGCGGTCGAACTCCAGGGAAAGGCAGCCGTAATTCCTGTAATCCGCCAGCTCTATCGATTTTATGATCATCTCTGTGCCCGTCTCTACGCTTCTATTTTGACCGTTTCGCCGTTATATTCCACCATATCGCCTTCCACCAGCTTCTTCCCGCGCCTGGTATCCACCTCACCGTTTACCATGACCAGTCCCTCCTGAATCACAGCCTTGGCGTCCGCCCCGGATTCCACCAGGTTCGCCGCCTTCAAGGCCTGCCCCAGCTTAATGTATCCATCCTTCAGATGTACGACTTCCACGTTGCACCCTCCCTGCGCTTATCGCGCCTTTCCTTCAGCTTTCCCCCATCCTCAGCGCCCGTAGTTCGCCACCAGGCTCACGGGAAGTATCAGGTAGATATAGCTCTCCTCCTCGTTCTTGATGAAGCAGGGGGCCTTTGGATTCACCATATAGAGGTCCACCTCCTCGTCGTCGATCACACGGAGCGCGTCAATCAGGAACTTGGGATTGAAACCGATCATCAAATCCCTGCCCTGCTTCTCGATATCGATTTCCTCCTTCATGCTGCCTAAAGCGGAATCGATCTTCAGCTCCATGCCCTCATCCGAGATATTGATGACGATGGGCTTGCGGTCCCCCTCCCTGGTGAGCAGGGTGGCCCTGTCGATACAATTCAGGAGCTCCTTCTTGTTCACCCTCACCTTCGTCTCATAGTCCCCGGAGAGCATCCTGTCGATGCTGAAATACTCCCCTTCGATCAGCCTGGATACGACTACAGTGTTGTCGAATTCGAACACGATATGCTTGTCCGTAAAGTATACGGTCAAATCGCTGTCCGCGCCCCCGGGCAGGATCTTGCTCACCTCGTTCAGGGTCTTCCCGGGCACGATGACCTTTCTGTGCTCATAAATCTCCCGGAGCGCAATTTTCCGAATCGAGATGCGGTGTCCGTCCGAGGACACGATCTTCAGCTCGTCGCCGTTTATCTCGAAAAGCTCACCGGTCATCAGCTTGTTGTTGTCATTGTCGGAGATGGAGAATATGGTCTGGCGCACCATTTCCTTTAAGGAGAACTGGCTGATGACGATGCTCTCCTCTTTCTCCACCATGGGCAGATAGGAGAAATCCTCCCCTGACTTCCCCACGATGGTGAACTTCGCCTTCTCACAGGTGATCAAGGTCTTGTAGGAGGCGTCTGTGTCTATGGTGATGAAGCTGTCCGGAAGCTTCCTGACGATTTCCAGGAAAATCTTCGCGTCCAGGGCGATGACGCCGCTCTCCACGATGTCCCCTTCTATAACTGTCTCGATTCCCATATCCATATCGTTGGCCGTCAGGGTGATGATGCCGTTGCTGGCATCTATCAGGATGCATTCTAGGATGGACATGGTAGTCTTATTGGGAACAGCCCTGGATACAATCTGTACACCGTTCAACAGGTTCGATTTGGAACAGACTAATTTCATATGGATAACTCCTTTCCCAGAACATGGTTCGCAAAACATATAAAAAGATAAAGGAATTCGTAATAACCTTCTTAATAGCTGTTGATAAGTGCATAACCTCATTTATTATACTATTTTTCAGGGAAAAAGGGAATGGATATCTTGCGATTATTTTCAGAATAACCTGAGAAAAACCATCAGGTCATCCACAGCCCTCCAATCCGCTCTCAAACCCGTCCCAAAATATCAACAGCCTACCCACATGGCAATGTGTTTAACATTGAGGATAATTCTTATAAGAAGCATCTGCCTTCTTTAAGAAGGGTTTATCTTCTTTATGATGATGTCCACCTTATTTTTGATATCCTCATTGACCTCCATCTCCGCGGTGATCTTCTTGACACCATGCATGATGGTAGTGTGGTCCTTCTTCGACAGGAGCTTTCCGATATCCGCATAGGGAGTGGCCGTCAGCTCCCGGCACAGGTACATCACGATCTGCCTGGGCAGAACGTACTCGGAGTTGCGCTTCTTGGAGGTGATGTCCTCCGGCTTCACCCCGAAATGCTCCGACACGATGTCGATGATCAGGGATGGCGTGACGACCTTGGACTTATCCGGATAGATGATGTCCTTCAGGGCCTCCTCCGCCAAATCCAGGGTCACGTCCACCTTGTTCAGCTTCCCCGCCGCCACGATCTTGTTGAATGCCCCCTCCAGATCGCGGATGTTGGACTTGATATTGGTGGCGATGTATTTGATAATCTCCTCATTGATCTTCAGGCTGCAGGATTCGGCATTCTTCTTCAGAATCGCCATCCTGGTCTCATAGTCCGGGGGCTTGATGTCCGCGATCAGGCCCCAGCCGAAACGGGAGCGGAAGCGTTCATCCAGATTGTCGATGTCCTTGGGCGGCTTGTCCGAGGACAGGACGATCTGCTTCCTGGCGGCGTGGAGCACATTGAAGGTGTGGAAGAACTCCTCCTGTGTGCTCTCCTTTCCGATGATGAACTGCACATCGTCCACCATGAGCACGTCCACTGTCCTGTACTTTTCCCGCAGCTTGGTCATGGAGGCCGCGTTACCGCTTCGGATGGACTCGATGACCTCGTTGGTGAACTCCTCGCTGGTCACGTAGAGCACCTTCTTCTGGGGATTCTGCTCTAGAATGAAATGGCCGATGGAGTGCATCAGGTGGGTCTTGCCCAGGCCGGGCCCGCCGTAGAGATAGAGGGGATTATAGGTGTCCCCCGGGGATTCCGCCGCCGCCAGGGAGGCGGAATGGGCGAAGCTGTTGCTGCCGCCCACCACGAAGGCATCGAATTTGTACTTGGGGTTCAGATGGGCGTTCTCATAGGCGGATCTGCTCTCCTGGACCTCCTTCGCGTCCTTCTCCATGACGAACTTCACGTCATAGTCATGGTCGAACAGCTCCGTTATGGTCACGCGGAAGAAGCTAGCGTATCTGGAGGAGATGTAGTCGAACATATGGGACTGGTTGGCGGGGATGACGATGTTCACCACATCGTTGGCCATGTTCAGGAAAGCCAGCGGCTCCACCCATGTCTTATAGGAAATATCGGTGAGTTCATATTCCCTTTTGATCTTTTCCTTAATGGCAGTCCAGCTGCCTTTGATATCATCCATTTTCTGAATATCCTTTCTGAGCGGATCCCCTTCGGAATCCTGATTTTACCATTGTAATATAGATTCCGGCAGATTTCAAATACTAGTTATGAACATTCCCATGGATAAAGTTATCCACATGGTGTGTATAATTATGTTCATAATTGAGTTATACAGACAGGAATGTGGATAGAAATGTGAATAAGTGGATAACTCACGGAAAACGGGAAAGCGTGGTGTTTGCTGGATCCGGAAGCCGTTTTCACCGCGTATTTCACAGCGGATCCGCACAGGCCCGAAAATTGTCCACATCGAATCCACAGTCTGTGGATAACCTTTTTCAGTATATCTGATGTGGATATCTATGTGGAAAACCTGTCCTAAAAAAATTTTATGAGGAAAAATAATGGTTTTTACTGAATTTTCCTTGACATTGTCCGGATTTTTTTATACAATCAATATGCTATTTTCCTAAAAAACCTTAGAAGAATGAGCAAAAGGAGGTGGCTTTCCATGAAGATGACATATCAGCCCAAAAAGCGTTCACGCAAAAAGGTTCACGGCTTCAGAGCGAGGATGAGCACTCGCGGCGGAAGAAAAGTGTTAGCGGCCAGACGTGCAAAAGGAAGAGCGAGATTGTCCGCTTAGGTCACAGAAATGTGGCCTTTTTCTTTGGAGGATGAGTAAGAATAGGAAGGAATTCCAATGAAATTTTCTGAAAGCCTTAAGAAATATCAGCAGTTCCAGTCCGTTTACAAGTACGGTAAATCGTATGCAAACAAATATCTGGTCATGTATATCATGGAAAATGGCACCGGAAGGAACCGGATTGGAATCAGCGTCAGCAAGAAGGTGGGCAACAGCGTCGTGAGGCATCGGGTCACGAGGCTGGTGCGGGAAAGTTACAGACTGCATGAAGCGGTGTTCGATAGTGGTTTGGACATTGTGGTCGTGGCAAGGAAGGCGGCAGCCCCGGTGGGATACTCTGGAATAGAAGAAGCGCTGCTCCACCTTGGGAAGCTTCATCGTATCATAAAGGTATCATGTTATCTATGAAAAAAATTTTGATTGCCGGTATTCGGTTCTACCAGAAATACCTGTCTCCCATGAAAAGGACGAAATGTCCCTATATCCCTACCTGTTCCCAGTACGGATTGGAGGCCATTGAAAAGCATGGCGCGGTGAAGGGGAGCATTTTGGCCCTCTGGAGGATACTGCGCTGCAATCCCTTTTCAAAGGGAGGCTTCGACCCTGTTCCGTGACCGGCGAGCCTGACTGAGAGGATACTGATAAATGAATCTTATTTTACTGACACAGAGCACCACCCCTGTCATAGGGCAGGTGGCGTGGGTGCTGGGGATGATCATGAACGGGATATTCTATGTCATCGACCTGATAGGGCTCCCGAACATCGGTCTGGCCATCATCCTGTTCACCATCGTGGTGAACCTGTTGATGACGCCCCTGAACATCAAGCAGCAGAAATTCTCCAAGCTCCAGGCGAAGATGAGCCCGGAGCTGCAGGCCATTGAGGCGAAATATAAGGGAAGGTCCGATCAGGATGCCATGATGGCAAAGAACCAGGAAATCCAGATGATCTATGCCAAGTACGGGGTATCCGCTACGGGAAGCTGCGTGCAGCTATTGATTCAGATGCCGATCCTGTTCGCGCTGTACCAGGTCATCTACCGCATGCCGGCCTATGTGACGAAGATAGGGAATACCTTCAAGGTGCTGGCTGACAAGATCATCTCTGTGGACGGCGGAGGCTTCCTGCAGGATTCCGGTGCGGAGACCGTCAACAGGGTGGTGGCCATGTACGGCCAGTCCATGACCAACGGGGATCTGGGCAGCGGCATCATAGACGTGCTGAACAAGCTGTCCTCCGCGGATCTGGCTATGGTGGCGGAGCATTACGATCTGACCCAGCTCACCTATCAGGGGAGGCTGATTATCAGCAATGACACCACCAGGGGCCTGATTGATGTCTACAACAATTTCCTGGGCCTGCATATGGGGGATTCCCCCAGCGACCTGATAAGAAGCGGCATGGCCGTGGGGGCATGGGGAATCGTCATAGGGGCTGTGCTGATTCCGGTCCTGTCGGCAGTTACCCAGTGGATCAACGTGAAGCTGATGCCCCAGCAGCCCAAGAGCGACAACGAGAAGGCCAATTCCATGGCTGCTTCCATGAAGACCATGAACATGATAATGCCTCTGATGTCCGCATGGTTCTGCTTTACCCTGCCTGCGGGCATGGGCCTGTACTGGGTGGCGGGAAGCGTGGTGCGCAGCATCCAGCAGGTGGTCATCAACAAGCATATCGACAAGATGGACTTTGACGAGGTCATCAAGAAGAATTCTGCCAAGAGCGCCAAAAAGATGGAGAAGATCAAGCAGAACCAGGAGCGTATAAACGCTTATGCGAACATGAATACACGTAATATCCAGAGCGGCAAGGGGAATGGGCAGACGGCCAAGCCAAAGGCTGTGAATACAGGCGGGAACGCCGCTTCCGGCAATAATACGCCGCCGAAGGGAAAGAGCATGGCGGACAAGGCTTCCGTGAGCACGAATACGGGAAGCGTCAGCACCGGCAGCGCAAAGCCGGGGAGCATGCTGGAGAAGGCGAACATGGTGAAGGATTACAACGAGAGGAACAATAGGAACTGAACAGTTTTGGAGGAGTAAGGAATGGAAACGGAAAAAAGTTGCCAGGAGTATGTGGAGGTAAGTGCTAAGACTGTAGGTGAGGCGATTACGGAGGCCTGTCGGAAATTCGGCGTCACCAGTGACAAGCTGGACTATCAGATAGTTGAGGAGGGGTCCAGCGGGTTCCTTGGGATTGGATCCAAGCCTGCGGTGATCAAGGCTGCGGTGAAGGTGGAGAAGCTGTCCGTGGACGAGATCGCGAAGGGGTTCCTTCGGGATGTGTTCGGGGCCATGAACATGGAAGTGGCGGTGGACGTGCAGTATGAAGAGGAGTCTGGGACGATGAATATCGACCTGGCAGGAGAAGAGATGGGGATCCTGATCGGGAAGCGCGGACAGACGCTGGATTCTCTGCAGTATCTGGTGTCCCTGGTGGTGAATAAGGAATCGGATGAGTACATCAGGGTGAAGGTGGATACGGAGGATTACAGGGCCAGGAGGAAGGAGACGCTGGAGAACCTGGCGAAGAATATCGCTTATAAGGTGAAGAAGACCAGAAGGGCGGTGTCGCTGGAGCCTATGAATCCTTATGAGAGGAGGATCATTCATTCGGCGCTGCAGAATGATAAGTATATTACTACCCATAGTGAGGGGGATGAGCCGTTTCGGAGGGTGGTTGTCACTTACAGGAGACAATAGCGTTAGTTGGGAAAACCGGATATTGTTGGGATATCCGGTTTTTTGCAGGATGGCTACTTGGTGGTTGCGGCGAAGGGACGGCATCCAGGGGCGGCGGCTGGGCTATGGTGAATTGGGGTTTGAGCGAGCAGGGCTCGGAGTTGGGGGTTGGGATGGATACGATTGCGGCGGTTGTTACGGGGATGACGGATTCGGGGGTTGGGATTGTCAGGATAAGTGGCAGCGGGGCGGTGGAGGTGGGGGATGGGATTTTCAGGTCGCCTTCGGGGAGGAGGGTATTGGGGGACGGAGAGAGCCGCAGGATGTATTATGGATTTGTGGTTGATCCGGAGGATGGTGCCGAGATAGATGAGGTTCTGGCTGTGGTGATGCGTGGTCCCAGGAGCTTTACCGGGGAGGATACGGTGGAAATCCAGTGCCATGGGGGCGTGCTGGTGATGAGGAGGATTCTGGAGTGCGTCTTGAGGTGCGGGGCCAGGCTGGCGGAGCCGGGGGAGTTCACGAAGAGGGCTTTTTTGAACGGTAGGATGGACCTGTCCAGGGCTGAGGCCGTGATGGATGTGATAGGGGCTCAGAATGACAGGGCCCTTGGATATTCGCTGGGACAGCTACGGGGGAGGCTTTCGGGGAAGGTAGGGGAGCTACGGGGGAAGATTTTGTATGAGACGGCTTTTATCGAGTCCGCTTTGGACGATCCGGAGCATTTCGACTTGGACGGGTATGGGGAAGGGCTGTCCGGGAAGCTGGACGGCGTGATAGGGGAATTGAGGAAGCTGATCGATACGGCTGACAATGGAAGGCTGATAAAGGAGGGAATCAGGACGGTGATCCTTGGGAAGCCCAATGTGGGGAAGTCATCGCTTCTGAATTGTCTTCTGGGGGAGGAGAGGGCGATCGTCACGGATGTGGAGGGGACTACCAGGGATGTGCTGGAGGAGTCGCTGCGGCTGGGAGATGTTTGTCTGAATATTGTAGATACGGCGGGTATCCGGGATACGGAGGATACCGTGGAGAAAATAGGCGTAGAGAGAGCATTGAGATACGCAAGGGAGGCAGATTTAATTGTATATGTTACGGACGCTTCGATGGAGCTGGATGAGAATGACAGGGAGATTGTCTCTGTTATTGGGGATAAAAGAACGATAGTGCTGTTGAATAAGAGCGATTTGGAAGCTGTGGTCACGGAAGAGGGGATACGGGCTTTATTTTCGGGAGCCGCAGGAGATGGTTCGGGAGATTGCTTTCCTGCAGGTCCTTCTGGTGATGACGGATTTGTGATACTGCGTACTTCCGCAAAGGAGGGGGCGGGGATGGAAGAGCTGGAGCGGGCCGTGAGGGAGATGTTCTTTCACGGGGAGATTTGGAGCAGCAATGAGATCGTCATCACGAACATGCGGCATAAGGAGGCATTGGAGGAGGCCTGTGAGGCTCTGATGCTGGTGAAGGGGAGCATAGAGGACGGGATGCCGGAGGATTTCTATTCCATCGATCTGATGAATGCCTATAAGGCGCTTGGACGGATCATAGGGGAAGAGGTGGACGATGACCTGGTGGATGAGATTTTCTCAAAATTCTGTATGGGGAAATAGCAGGCATCCTTACATTCTTATTTTCTTCAGGGCTGGATCCTTTTGATTGAGGAGGGATTGGAGTGAAGATTTGGAAGTGGATTGTATGATGAAATTTTGTGAACAAGTAGACGTATGTGTAATAGGCGCCGGGCATGCGGGCTGTGAGGCAGCGCTGGCCTGCGCAAGGCTTGGACTGGAGACAGTTATTTTTACGGTGTCAGTGGACAGCATCGCCCTGATGCCCTGTAATCCCAATGTGGGCGGCTCCTCCAAGGGGCATCTGGTCAGGGAGTTGGATGCCCTGGGCGGCGAGATGGGGAAGGTCATAGACAAGACCTTCATCCAGTCCAAGATGCTGAACCTGTCCAAGGGCCCCGCCGTCCATTCCCTGCGGGCACAGGCGGACAAGGCGGAGTATTCCAGGGCCATGCGGAAAGTGCTGGAGAATCAGGAGCATCTCACCATAAAACAGGCGGAAGTCTGTGAGCTTCTGTGGGAGGACATAGGAGAAGGCCGGCAGACAGGCAATCTTTCGAAAAGTGCGGAAGGAGCCGGAAGGAAGCCTGGAAATCCAGAGGGGCGGGATACGTCTTCCAAAGAGACTTCTTCAAGGGATGATTTTTTAATCGAAGAAGAGGAAGGCTTCTGTGAGAATAGAAAGGTCAGCACAGATAAGGGGAATAACAATAGATATCTGAAAAAAATAAAAGGCGTCAGGACCTTTACAGGAATGGTCTACGAATGCAAGGCTGTAGTCCTGTGCACGGGGACATACCTGGGCGCCAGATGCCTCTGCGGGGAGTCCATCACCTACACAGGCCCCAACGGCCTCCAGGCTGCCAACCATCTGACCCGGTCCCTGAAAGAGATGGGCATAGAGCTCCGCCGTTTCAAGACAGGCACCCCCGCCAGGATGGACAGGCGCAGTATAGATTTTTCCAAAATGGAAGAGCAGCGGGGGGATGAGAGGATAGTGCCTTTTTCTTTTTCCACAGATCCTGACAGCATACAGAAGGAACAGGTCTCCTGCTGGCTCACCTACACCAATGAAAAGACCCATGAGATCATCCGCGGGAATCTGGACAGATCCCCCATCTATGCGGGCATAATAGAAGGCACAGGGCCAAGGTACTGCCCTTCCATTGAAGACAAGGTTGTAAAATTTTCGGATAAAGAGCGCCATCAGGTCTTCATTGAGCCGGAGGGGCTCCATACCAATGAGATGTACGTGGGCGGTATGTCCTCCTCACTGCCTGAGGATGTGCAGCTTGCCATGTACAGGACGGTTCCCGGGCTGGAGCACTGCAAAATAGTCCGCAATGCCTATGCCATCGAATATGACTGCATCAACCCTGGACAGATGGATGCCACGCTGGAATTCCGCGCCGTGAAGGGGCTGTTCAGCGCGGGCCAGTTCAACGGGAGCAGCGGATACGAGGAGGCGGCCTGCCAGGGGCTGGTGGCCGGGGTGAACGCCGCCATGTCCATTCTGGGGAAGCCTCCCCTGACCATAGACAGGTCGGAGGGGTACATCGGCGTGCTGATAGACGACCTGGTGACCAAGGACAACAGGGAGCCCTACCGGATGATGACCTCCCGGGCGGAGTACAGGCTGCTCCTGCGCCAGGACAACGCGGATCTGCGGCTGCGGAAGAAGGGCTATGAGGCTGGCCTCATCTCTGAGGAGGAATATCAGGCCCTGCTGGAAAAGGAGAGGCTGATAGACAGGGAGGTGGAGAGACTTAAGGGCACCTCTGTAGGGGCAAACAGGGAGATTCAGAATTTCCTGGAGGCCCATGGCAGCTCTCCCTTAAAGACGGCAGCCAGCCTGGCGGAGCTGCTTTGCCGTCCTGAGCTCTCCTATGAAGCCCTGGGGGAGATTGACAGAGGGAGGGAGGTCCTGCCCGCCGCCGTGCTGGAGCAGGTGGAGATAGAGATCAAATATGAGGGCTATATCCTCAGGCAGAAGCGTCAGGTGGAGCAGTTTCGGAAGATGGAGAAGAAGCTGATACCTCAGGAGATGAATTATGACGATGTGTCCTCCCTGCGCCTGGAGGCCAGGCAGCACCTGAAGCTGTTCCGTCCTTCCTCCATTGGGCAGGCTTCCAGGATATCCGGCGTTTCCCCTGCGGATATCTCCGTTCTGCTGGTCTACCTGGAGAGATACGGGAAAGATTTGCCTTGAAATTATTAAAAATCCTTAAAAGTATGTTAATTATTGTTATGATTCGGTTATGGGTCAGAAATATATGATATACTGATTTTAATTGGGACATGTAAGGAGGTTCTGATCCATGAATGAAATTGAAAATGAAAATATGGAAGTCAACGGCATTCCCCTTGGCTTCCCTGTATCTTTTATGCAGATAAAGGAAATGACCATGCTCTATTCCTGCGCTATGCGGGAAATCTGCACCAAGCTGGAGAACCTGAGCCAGGAGTTCGA
>OFGG01000975.1_pt1 | contig 20886 bp, 23 predicted proteins | sample 1521701 | NCBI WGS metagenome assembly OFGG01 (sample SAMEA3504081, study PRJEB24116) | mouse gut metagenome | biome: mouse gut; feature: mouse-associated habitat; material: faeces | place: Denmark | collected 2011
CCGCACAGGTGGAAAAATTTCCGGGAAGGACTTTTACGTCCTTCCCGGAAATCTTTTTAGGCCTGCATATGCCGAATCTCGTTATAGATTAGGACTCAGAAGATTCTTCAGAGTCAGCGCCCTCTTCGGATTCGGGATTCTCTTCGGAACCAGCGCCCTCCTCGGAGCCAGCAGCATCAGAGGACTCGGGAGCCTCCTCGGAGCCAGCGGCATCAGAGGACTCGGGAGCCTCCTCGGAGTCAGCGGCATCGGAGGACTCTACGGTGCTCTCTGTGCTGCTTTCCGCGGAGGATTCTCCATCGCTGGGATTGCCGCCGCAGGCGGTCATGGCAAGCGCCATTACAGTTGCGATAAATGCTGTTACGATTCTCTTTTTCATAATAATCTCTCTCCTTTTATTGATCTATGTCTAACGGCAGCCAGATGCACTCTGCCGTAGCCACCTGTCCCAATGCCTGCCCGAAGAACCAAGGGCAGTGTGCTTATGTATCCCCCCTGTATTGTCCCATTATACTCATTATCGGGTGGATATAGCAAGTGCCAGAATGCTGAATTTCTCGCTCTGCCCGGGTTTTATGGTCATCAAAATTAAGCCCTGCCCCGGGTTGGGGGAAGCTTTTTGACGGATGGCGGGAGAAGCAACGGAACAAAAATGTGCACTATGCCTATAAAATATTGGCGATTTCTTCGCATTTTGGGGGCAGAATCCGCTGTACAGGCCCGGAAAACCGCGGAATTTCCCTGTGTATGTCAGGGACATCATGATTTCCTGCGGGTGAGGGATGGATTTATCTGCCCTTCCATGGTATAATTCTAGGCGTGCCTGGATGATGCATCTTTGGCGGGGAGAGAGGGATTTTTATGCGGTAAGGTATTGCCCGGAAATGCCAGGGGCATAAATTGAAATTTGGATAAAGGAAAGGCGGACAATAGCTTGAAGATTGGAAACAGGGAGTTTCAGACCAAAGGACATACATACGTGATGGGAATCCTGAACGTGACCCCGGATTCCTTCTCGGACGGAGGGAAGTGGAACGACAGGGACAGGGCCCTGCGGCATGTGGAGGAGATGCTGGAGGAGGGGGCGGACATCATCGACATCGGCGGCGAGTCCACCCGGCCCGGCTACACGCTTCTGCCGGAGCATGAGGAAATCGAGAGGGTGGTTCCTGTAATCGAGGCTGTGAAGGCTGCTTTCGATGTGCCGGTGTCCCTGGATACCTACAAAGCCCGGGTGGCGTCGGCGGGAATCGCGGCCGGGGCAGACCTGATCAATGATGTCTGGGGATTGAAATATGATAGCTGGTCCCGCAATGGAGCGGACGCGCCGGGCAACGGAGCGAGCGGCCAGGGGGGCAGCGCAATGGCGCAGGTCATCGCGGAGAGCGGGCTGCCCTGCTGTCTGATGCACAATAGGAGAGATACGGATTATCGGGATTTCGTCCATGATGTCATCGGAGATTTGGAGGGGACTTTGCGGCTGGCGGAACAGGCCGGCATCGGCAGGGAGAGGATTATCTTAGACCCCGGCGTGGGATTCGCCAAAAGTTATGAGCAGAATCTGGAAATCATCCGCTGCATGGGGGAACTGGGGACGCTGGGCTGTCCGCTGCTGCTGGGCTGCAGCCGGAAGTCCGTGATTGGGCTGACCTTGGATCTGCCTGCGGATCAGAGGCTGGAGGGGACATTGGTGACCACCGTGGCCGGGGTCATGCAGGGAGCCATGTTCGTAAGGGTGCATGACGTCAGGGAAAATGTGCGGGCCGTGCGGATGGCAGAGGCGATTTTTGCGGAATAACGAAATAAGTTGATGCCTGCCGATGCAGGCGGACAGGAGGAGAAATGTATTCGGAATGGGCAAAGGACGAGATACGCATTGAAGGCCTGGAAGTATTCGCGCACCACGGGGTATATGCTGAGGAAACGCAGAACGGACAGGTTTTCTATGTAAATGCGACATTATATACAGATGTAAGCCAGGCGGGAAGAACGGACGATTTAGAACGAACCGTAAACTATGGAACGGTCTGCCGTTTTATCACCGACTGGATGCAGGAGAACACCTGCCTGTTGCTGGAAGCGGTGGCGGAGAAGATGGCGGCAGCGATTCTGCTGGAGTACAAAAGCCTGTCCGCCATAGAACTGGAAATCCAGAAGCCCCATGCGCCCATCCCGCTGCCCTTTGGGAACGTCTCTGTGAAAGTCCGCAGAAGCTGGCACAGGGCATACATCGCGGTGGGATCCAATTTGGGGAACCGGGAGGAGTATATCAAAGGTGCGGTGCGCGCCCTGAAAGAGCACCCTTTCATGATTCTGAAGAAGACCTCTGAACTGCTTGTCACCAAGCCTTACGGCGGTGTGGAGCAGGAGGACTTCCTGAATGGTGTTCTGGAAATCGAGACGCTCCTTGGCCCGGAACAGCTGCTGGATGCCCTTCATGAAATCGAGAACGCAGCCCGGCGCGAAAGGACAGTGCGGTGGGGCCCCAGGACGCTGGACTTGGACATTCTGTTTTACGACAGGCTCTGTTACGACAGCGACGATTTGAAGATACCCCATGTGGACTTGGAAAACAGGACATTCGTCCTGAAGCCCATGGCAGAAATGGAACCGTATTTCCGCCACCCCATAAGCGGAAAAACAATGATAGGGCTTTTGCGGGAATTGGAAGAGAGGGAGGATAGCCTCTCGGAATTTTAGGAAGCAGAATCAGGCATTGGGGGCTGAAATCCTGATAGACGCGCTTTAATATGCATAGCTGCTGCTTCATACCGAGTCCCAACGGCAAAACCTATGATATCGCCTATTGTGTGCACAAAAAATACTGGAGAAATGGTATGACAAAGACCTTAATATTAAACGGTTCCCCCAGAATAAACGGCGATACCGCAGGCCTGATCGGAAAAATGACCGGCAGAATCGGGGGAGAATATAAAATCGTAGACGCATACAGATGCAGCGTCTCGCCGTGCCTTGACTGCAGATATTGCTGGGAAAACAGCGGATGCGCCATAAGAGACGAAATGCAGGAGATATACGAGTACATACAGGAATGCGACAATATCCTGATCGCCTCCCCAATCTATTTTTCCGAGCTGACCGGAAGGCTGCTGGATGTGGGAAGCAGGCTCCAGACATACTTCTGCGCCAGATTTTTCAGAAAAGAGGAACCAATCTTAAAACCGAAAAAGGGTGCAGTCATACTGGTCGGCGGCGGGGATGGCCACATGGAGAAAGCCTATGGCACAGCATGCACCCTGCTGCACCATATGAACTGCCGCCAGATTCACGAACCGGTATATAGCCACAACACCAACGAAAGACCCGCAGTCGAGGACGAAAGCGCGCTTTCGGGCCTGGACAGCATTCTGGATTTTTTCCACCTGTGCGGTTAAAATCTGCAGTCCACTAAAATCTGCTCCTTGTATTTCTGATATAAATATATTGCCGGATCAGAACGCTGCTATCATGCCTGACATGGACGCAACCGCGCAGCTGGGATTTTTTGAAGCTTAGGAACCGCTCAGAAATAACTTTTTCAGAGCCATTTCTGGTTCCAATCAATTATGGAGCAATTTGCAGAAATTGTTAAAATTTTGACTATATCTAAGAAGATTCGAGGTGAATTCACATGATGAAACATATCCGAGATAACGACTCAGTACAGTTGCCACAAACTGTTAGCGGATTGTGCTGAGGAGAAAGAAGACTGCTGACAGTCGCAGCTGTACTGCCTCAATGGAAACCATGACATGTGAGAAGGAGGACAGCTATGCGCTATATGAAGGAAATATTAAAAAAGAACAGAAATTGGGTACTTGTATACCTGGCTTTGGGGCTGGCCAGCGCGTTTCTGGCAAACTACAAGGCCGACTATTTTCAGAAAATTGTAGATGGCCTGACAGACAGGACGATAACATTTCATGGAATCCTGCTCTACGGCCTTGTCCTGATCGTGAGCTACGGCATGAACTATCTGGACAACTATCCGGACGCGAAGCTGGGAAACGAAATCTACCTGGATTTCAAATTGCTGGCATTGCGGAAAATCGGCAGGATGGACTATTCGGAATACCAGAGACTTGGAACCGGGAAACTGATACAGCAGATTGAAAACGGAGCCGATGCGGGAAAAGGCGTCCTCTATGGCTTTTGGTTCAGCGTGGTCAGGGACCTGGTTCCCACGATTCTGTTCAGCCTGTACTTTATCTGGAAGATAGACAGGAACATTACCTGTTTCCTCATGGCGGGATACCTCATCGTATTCCTGGTGACCAACCTGCTGCTGAAGGGGCTGTACCAGATAAAGGAGAACATCCTGACCAATGAGGAGGAACTGAACCATTTTCTTGTGCGGGGATTCATGGAAATGCCCCTTTTCCGCATGAAGCGGCAGTTTCCGGGCGAAATCGGGAAAGCGTCCAAAGCCAAGCGCATCATCGTAGCGTCAAAGATAAAAATGACCATGATACATGAAGCGTTTTTCACCATATTTGCGGTGCTGGTGGCCTGCCTGGACGTAGGAATCCTGGCCTATGCCTGGAAAAACAGCCACTTGTCCGTTGGGGCCGTGGTGGCGCTGATTACGCTGATCGACAATGCGTATACGCCTATCGCCATATTCAACGTCATTTATGTGCAGTACAAACTGAACAAAACGGCCTGGCAGCGCTTCGAGGGGCTGTTGGATCTGAAGGAGGACGGACAGCTTCAGGAGGGCATCTCGTTCCAGGGGCTTTCCAGGGAGATTCGTGTGGAGGATTTATCCTATTCCTATGAAACACCTTCTGAAAGGGTGTATTTTAACGATAAAAAACAAACTGTAAACAGAAAAACGCTCCGGTCTGTGAGCCTGTCGATTCGAAAAGGAGAAAAAGTGGCATTTGTGGGAGAGTCGGGCTCCGGAAAATCCACGCTGGCGAAAATTCTGATTGGACTGCTCAAGTATGAGGAGGGAACCGTACTGCTGGATGAAGAGCCGCTGAAAACGCTTTCCCTGGAATCGCTGTATGAAAAAGTATCCTATCTGTCCCAGGACGCGCCCATATTTGACGGCACGATTCGGGAAAATCTGATATTTGACAGAGAAGTCCCGGAGGAAGACATCCGCGTGAGCCTGGAGGCGGCACAGCTGCTGCCCTTGCTTGCCACATTGGAGCAGGGACTGGACACCAGAGTCGGCGAAAAAGGCGCATGCCTGTCCGGCGGAGAAAAGCAGCGGCTGGCACTGGCCAGGCTCATGCTCGACCGTTCTGAGATCATCGTCCTGGACGAGGCCACATCGGCATTGGACAATGTCACGGAACGCGCCGTCATGAAGAACGTCCTGGAGCGGGTGGCCCATGCCACGGTAATCGCCATCGCCCACCGCCTGTCCTCCATCAGCGGATTCGACCGGATTTATGTATTCCGGGAGGGCAGAATCGTGGGGGACGGGACTTTTGAGGAGCTGCTGGCAGACAACAGCTATTTCCGGGAATTGTACCGGAAAGAAAAGGAGAGGGGCTTTGCGGACGAAGCTCCATATATCGCGCCGTATCATTCAGCCTGAAGCAAGGCGGTAAGGAAGTGTCTACAAATCCTAGGGGGAATGCCGGGACCCTGGCCTGTGCCTGGAAAAACAGCCACTTGTCCGTTGGGTCCGTGGTGGCGCTGATCACGCTGATTGACAATGCGTATACGCCTATCGCCATATTCAACGTCATTTATGTGCAGTACAAACTGAACAAAACGGCCTGGCATGAAGATACATTTCAGGAGATATCCGAGAGAAAAGACGGAAGAAGCTTTCCGGCGAACCCGGCGCAAAGTCCCGTAAAAAGCCCTGTGACTATCCCGCTGAGGATAAGGAAGGGCAGATAGGCAGCCACCCCGGCGGTTCCGGTAATCGCGAAAGCTACGGCCAGCTGGCCCAGATTGTGGGTCAGCCCGCCCATGGCTCCCGTGAGGAAGACCAGTTTTTTCTGTAGAACTTTCATCACCACCGCCATGACCAACAGGCTGCACAGCCCGCCCATCAGGCTATAGAGCAGGGAAAGGGCCTGGCCGAACAGAAAAGCGGACAGCAGTATCCTGGAAATCAGCACGATAAGTGCGTCCCTGGCAGAGAAATGCCGCAGCAGAATCAAAGTGATGATATTAGCCAGCCCCAGCTTGATGCCCGGGATAGGCACCAGGGGAGGGACGGCGCTTTCTATGGCGAAGATGGCCAGGGACAGGGTGGTGAAGAGGGCTAAAAGGGCAGTCTTTCTGACGGACATATGTTCTTCCTTTCTGTGGAGGCATTGGGGGAGATCCGGCGGGCTGGGGCCTGCCAGAGCGGTTCACCGGAATCAATAGGCGACGGCATCCGGCTCCGCCCCCGGGGAATCGGAAACAGGCCGCAGCCGGATTACCAGCCGGTTGGGCAGACAGGTGATGGGCAGCTTCGCGTCGCTGATGAAGCCCTGGTGGACGCAGATCTTGTCCCGGCAGTCCGCGGAGATGATGGCGATGCTGCCGGGACGGACTTCAATCTCATTGACGCAGCCGTTCTCACCCTGTACGGTGAAGGTGTACGTCTCGGAGACATCGCTTAAATATATGTTTTTTATCAATATTCCGTTCTGAAAGATGTCTGCGGCATAATCAGCCCCGCTCTCACCGGAGAGCAGATAGAGGAGGCTGGCCGCGGACAGAAGCAGAAGGAATGCCGTAATGACGGCCGCGGGCTTTCGCCAGGATGTATTCTCTTTCACGCGACTTGCCTTTCTGTGGATTCAATGTGGAGGTGCGCAGGATGCGCCCTCCCCAAACAGTATAGCAAAAAGGAATGGGAAAATGAAGCATTTTTTTAGGACATTGTCATCTGTCCTCACGGCGGCGGCTCTCCTGTGCTGCGGCTGTGCGGACATGGGAGCGGGAAAAGCGGTGCAGCCCGGCGCGCAGGAGGGAAATGGCGGGCATGGGGACAGCGCAGGGCCATGGAGGTACACGGACACCGCCATGGGCACGGTGGTGCAGATGACGGTCTATACGGAGCGCCAGGAGGAGGCGGAGACGTTCTCCGGGCAGACTATGGAGCTGCTGGCAGGGCTGGAGCGGGAGGAAATCTCCTGGCGGCTGGACACATCAGAGGTATGCCGCGCCAACGAGTCTGCGGGCAGCGCTCAGGGCTTCCCGCTTTCGGTGGAGTTGTCGGCGCTGCTGTCGGACTGCCTGGAGCTGTGGGAACGCTCGGAAGGGGCCTTTGACGTGACGCTGGGGGCAGTGACACGGTTGTGGAACATCGACCAGTGGGCTGCCGGAGAGGCGCTGGAAGACTTCAGTCCGCCCTCGGAGGAGCTTTTGGCCCGGGCGCTGGAGCACTGCGGGAGCGGCAGGCTGCGGCTTGCAGAGGAGGGCGCTGCCGGGGACGGGGGACTGCGCCTTTATATGCCGGAGGGCATGGGGCTTGACCTGGGAGCCGTGGGCAAGGGCCTTGCCATGGAGAAGGCGCTGGCCCTGCTGGCAGACCGGCCGGACGTGACGGGGGCAGTGATATCCCTGGGCGGCAGCATATTGACCTACGGCAGCAAAACGGAGGGAGCTCCCTGGCGGGTGGGCATTGTGGATCCTTTTGACACCTCGGACAGCATCGGCATATTGACCTTGGAGGGGCAGTGGTGCATATCCACCTCCGGGGATTACGAGCGGTACGTGGAGGCGGATGGGGTGCGCTATCATCACATCCTGGATCCGGAGACCGGAGCCCCGGCAGTCAGCGATGTGCGGGGCGTGACGATCCTCATGAAGGACGGCCTGCTCTGCGACGGCCTGTCCACGGCCTGCTATATCCTGGGGCCGGAGAAAGGGATGGATCTGGCCGGGCAGTATGGGGCGGAGGCGCTGTTCGTCATGGCGGACGGAGAAATCGTGATGTCGGAGGGGATGGAGCAGTGTTTCACGGAACAGTGAAGCTTGTAAAAATAATTTGTGTTTATGGCAACTATAATATTTATTGATTTTACTTATGATACAGAATATAGTATAATAGCATAGTAAAAGAAGATGATAGAATCCGGTTTTGCAGGGATTCTATTTTCATGAAGTCCTGCCGCCTAGGGCAGGGAATGGAGGAGAATTATGGTCAAGGCAATCGTAGGGGCCAACTGGGGCGATGAGGGAAAAGGCAAGATCACGGACATGATAGCGCAGGAAGCCGACATTGTAGTTCGGTTTCAGGGCGGCGCCAACGCGGGGCACACCATCGTGAACGACTACGGGAAATTCGCGCTGCATACCCTTCCGTCCGGCGTGTTCTACAGCCATGTCACGAATATCATAGGCAACGGCGTGGCGCTGAACATCCCGCTGCTGTTTAAGGAGATTCGGTCTCTGGTGGAGCGCAGCGTCCCCAGCCCGAAGCTGCTGGTGTCGGATCGGGCGCAGATTGTCATGCCCTACCACATTCTGTTGGACCAGTACGAGGAGGAAAGGCTGGGCGGGAAGTCCTTCGGCTCCACCAAATCCGGCATCGCGCCTTTCTATTCCGATAAATATGCCAAGATCGGCTTCCAGGTAAGCGAGCTTTTCGACGAGGAGATTCTGAGGGAGAAGACGCAGCGGGTCTGCGAGCTGAAGAATGTGCTTTTCGAGCACCTGTACCACAAGCCTGTAATCAAACCGGAGGAGCTGCTGGAGACCCTCCACGGATACAGGGACATGGTGGCGCCTTTCGTGTGCGATGTATCCGTGTTCCTGGACAAGGCCCTGAAGGAGGGCAGAACGGTGCTGCTGGAGGGGCAGCTTGGCACCCTGAAGGATCCAGACCACGGCATCTATCCCATGGTGACGTCCTCCTCCACCCTGGCGGCCTTCGGCGCGATTGGGGCAGGGCTGCCCCCCTATGAGATCAAACAGATTGTGACGGTGTGCAAGGCATATTCTTCCGCGGTGGGCGCGGGGGCCTTTGTGTCCGAGCTGTTCGGCGACGAGGCGGAGGAGCTGCGCCGCAGGGGCGGAGACGGCGGAGAGTACGGCGCCACCACCGGACGGCCCAGGCGGGTGGGATGGTTCGACTGTGTGGCCTCCAGGTACGGATGCCGCATGCAGGGCACTACGGACGTGGCCTTCACAGTGCTGGACGTGCTGGGCTATTTGGACGAGATTCCCGTGTGCGTGGGCTATGAGATTGACGGAGAGGTCACCACGGACTTTCCTGTGACCAGCAGGCTCTCCAAGGCAAAGCCTGTGTTCGAGAAGCTGCCCGGGTGGAAATGTGAGACCAGGGGCATCCGGAAGTACGAAGAACTGCCGGAAAATTGCCGGAAATACATTGAGTTCATAGAGGAGAGGATCGGCTATCCCATCACCATGGTCAGCAACGGGCCGGGCAGGGAGGACATCATCTACAGAGAGTCGCCCTTGGCGCGGTAAGGGGAGCCATGGTCGGAAATCTGGAATATTTCAAGGTGTTCTATTATACCGCGAAGCTGGGAAGCGTCACGGGGGCGGCCAATGAGCTCTCCCTGTCGCAGCCCGCGGTAAGCCAGTCCTTGAAAGCCCTGGAGAAGAGCCTGGGGGTGACCCTGTTCCAGCGGGCCTCCAGGGGCGTGCGCCTCACAGGGGAGGGACAGATCCTGTACTCCTATGTGGAGAAAGGGTACGAGGAGATAGAGCGGGGCGTGGAAAAGGTGCGGAAGATGCTGAACCTGGAGCTGGGGGAGGTGCACATCGGGGCCAGCGACATGACCCTGCGCTTTTATCTGCTGCCCTTTCTGGAGGAGTTCCATGAGAGGCATCCCGGCATCAAGGTCATGGTGGCAAATGCGCCTACGCCGGAGACATTGAAGCTCCTGCGGGCCGGGACGATCGACTTCGGCGTGGTGAGCACCCCTTTCCCCAGGGAGGGGGACATCCGCGCGGAGCCTGTGCGGGAGATTGAAGACGTATTCGTGGCTGGGCGCAGGTTCACTTCCTATAAAAACAAGATGCTGGATCTCCAGGAGCTGGAGAAACTGCCCCTTATCTTCCTGGAGGGGAGCACCAGCACCAGGGCCTACATGGACGCCTACCTGGCGGAGAACGGTGTGGCCGTGCAGCCGGAGTTCGAGCTGTCCACCAGCGATATGATCGTCCAGTTCGCCCTGCGTAATCTGGGGATAGGCTGCGTGGTCAGGGACTTTGCCACGGAAGCCCTGGAGTCCGGGCGTTTGTTCGAGCTGAGGTTCAATAAAATGATACCCAAAAGGGAGTTCTGCGTGGTCACCAGCCGGAAATCCCCCCTTGGGGCGGCGGCCGGGAAGCTTGTGGACATTATGGGGACGGATTCGTGACCCCAGGAGTCAGGGCCGGGAAAGCCCGGGGGCCATGGCAGTATCGGAATAGGAGAGAGCAGGATGATTCGGAATATTATATTTGATATCGGTAATGTGTTGACGGATTTCAGATGGAAGGAGTTCCTGGAGGACAAGGGCTTCGATGAGGCCATGGTGAAGCGCATCGCCAAGGCTTCCGTCCAGTCCACTGTCTGGAACGAAATCGACAGGGGCGTCTGGAGCATGGAGGAACTGATGCAGGCCTTCATCCGTCAGGATCCGGAGATTGAGGAGGAGCTGCGCAGGGCTTACGGCAACATCACCGGAATGGTGACGAAGCGGGCGTATGCCATCCCCTGGATCCAGGAGCTGAGGGAAAAGGGGTATCGGGTGTACTATCTGTCTAATTTCTCGGAAAAGGCCTATGAGGACTGCGCGGACGCCCTGGATTTCCTGCCCTATACGGACGGCGGCATCCTGTCCTATCGGGAGAAGCTGGTGAAGCCGGACCCGGAGATCTACAGGCGGCTGCTCTCCAGGTATTCCCTGGAGGCCCAGGAGAGCGTGTTCCTGGACGACACGGCTATGAATGTGGAGGCGGCGGAAAGGCTGGGGATTCACGGCATCTGCTTCCGGACCAAAGAGCAGGCGGAGGAAGAACTGCGGGGACTGGTGGCGGCTGAACCCTGACGAGCGGCGCGCGCCGGGCTTTGAGGGCTTGCTTCCCGGAATCCACAGCCTGCGGCCTGCCCATGCAGGAAAGCGCTTCCCCGGAGCCTGCGGATTGTCGGTATGGGGCGGATTTCCCCCGGCGCCTGCGGTCTGCGGCCTGGGGGCGTCAGCGGCGCGGAGCCTACGGATTGCCGGTATGGGGCGGATTTCCCTCGGAGCCTGCGGCCTGGGGTTCCTTCGGATTCGCAGGGGCCTGGGCCGGATTCGGGGCCTCCGGGTCTCCGATGGCGGATTTTCCAGTGAGCCTACCGTGCATCCAGGAGTAGATCCAGATGACCAGAGGCAGGGCGAAGGTAGCGAACAGGCAGATCCGGAACCATTTCGCGGACTGGGAGCTGTCTGCGATAGCTGTGACCAGCGTGGCGACATACAGGAGCACCAGCAGCACCACGCCGGCCATGGCGACGATCTGCCGGGAGTTCCGTGAACTCCCTTTTCTTTTCGGGCTTTCTTTTTTCGCTTGTTCCAAAGTTTTTTCCGTAGTTTTTTCCATAGATTCTTTCATGATTCCTCGTTTCTGCAAGTTTTCCTTGATTGTAGCATGTTTGGCCCCGGTTGGCAACAGGGCGCGGGCCCATGGGAGGTTTAAGTCCTCCCGGAACGCAAAAACCCCGGGCCTGCACCTGCGCGAAGCCCGGGGTCTTTCTTGGGAGACGGCCTCGGCCGCCCCCGATTAAGGGGAGGATTCAGGCTCCGTCTTGCCGACGTAAGTCACCGCAGGGCGGAGCCTAAGTATTATTTTATCTTTGGTACGATCAAAGGAGGGGGGTTCCTTGACATTCAATAGTCTAACCCTGAATCCGCCGTTTATACACCGGAAGGGAAATTTTTGAAAATTTTTTTATTGTCTAAAAGGGGAATCTGTTATATACTGATACATGTGGCGTACTGTTTGGGTCGCCCGGCAAAAATACAGCCGGCGGCAAGGCCGGTGGGATTGAAAAAGGTGGTAGATATGGCATTATTGGAAAAATGGAGAGAAGAGGCATATAACGAGACGGCGGGACAGGACAAGCTCCAGAAGCTCTGGGCCGCATATTTTCAGGAGGAGAAGGAAATCTATGCCCAGCTTCTGAAGAATCCCGATGAAGTGGTGCGGGGCACCGTGAAGGAGCTGGCGGATAAATACCAGGTGTCCATCAAGACCATGACGGGCTTCCTGGACGGCATCAACGACAGCTTGAAGGAGCCTAACCCCATCGAGGAGATGGAGGAGGACACCCAGGTGAACCTGGGCTTCGAGAAGGCGCTGCTGTACAAGAACATGGTGGCGGCGGAGGCCGACTGGCTCTACAACCTGGAGGAGTGGAACGACATCTTTGACGAGGACACCAGGAAGGCCCTCTATAAGGAGCAGAAATCCTCCACCACGATCGTGAAGGAGGCGAAGGTCTACCCCAACGATCCCTGCCCCTGCGGAAGCGGCAAGAAGTATAAAAAGTGCTGCGGCAGGAAATAAGAGGGGGCCGTTATGAGGAAACTCTTGAAACAGTTGAAGTGGGAGACGCTTCTGACCGCGGCCCTGTATATCGTGCTGGGGGTGGTGGCCCTGGTGATTCCGGATACCATGGTGAAGACATTGGGGTATCTGATTGGCATCCTGTTGATCCTGGTGGGTGCGGTCTCCATGATCTGCTATCTGCTGCGGGAGGCCAGCCAGAATTACTACAGGAACGACTTCGGCTACGGCCTGGTGAGCATAGCGGTGGGAATCCTCTTCCTGTACAAGGTGGAGTGGATCATCTCGCTGGTGCCGGTGATTCTGGGCATCCTGGTGGTGGCCAGCGGCTGCAGGAAGCTCCAGGACGTGATAGACATGAAACGGCTGGGCTATGGCAACTGGATGATGGTGCTGATTCTGGCTGTGGTGAATGTGGTGATAGGAGCGGCCCTTATCGTCAATTCCCTGGACGCAGCCCTGTTCTTCCTGCAGTTGATGGGGGCAGGCCTGATATTCAGCGGCGTCACGGATTGTGTCACCTGTTTCTACCTGGCAAAGAGGGCCTATTTCGATGACCTGAATGCTGTGGACAGCACCTTTGCGGAGGTGGTGGACCAAGATGGGGAGAAGGACTGAAATGCCGGAATCCGGGATGCCCGGGTTCGCGCGAATGTGTGGGCACGACCGTGTGCGGAACGGACGGTGAAGGAGCGGGACAATGAACATCGCATCATTTTTATTGCCCAAGGCAGAGGTGGCCTATCTGCGGGACGACATGACGCTGAGGCAGGGCCTTGAGAAGCTCCGCAGAAGCGGCTTCTCTGCCATACCTGTCATCGATGTGGAAGACAGGTACGTGGGCGTCGTGGGCGTGGCGGATTTCCTCTGGAACATATTGGCATATAACCAGAGCCTGGACGGCATCACGCTGAAGAATCTGGAGCAGGCTACCGTGCGGGATTTCCTGCAGAACGGCAAGGTGAGGCCGGCCTGTATCGATACCGCCATGGAGAATCTGCTGGAGCAGGCGAAGAACCAGAATTTCGTGCCGGTGATTGATGACAGGAATGTATTCATAGGAATCGTCACCCGCAGCGACATCATCAAGTATTTTGTGGATAAGGCCAATGTCCGGACAGAGGAAAAGAGAGGACATACAGAAGATACATAGAAGATACATAGAAGAGAGGCGGACAAGAATGAAGAAGCTGGAGGAATATGTAGTAAGCATACCGGATTTTCCGGAAGAGGGAATCATTTTCCGGGACGTGACCAGCGTCCTTCAGGATGCGGAGGGGCTGCAGCTGGCGGTGGATACCATGCAGGAGCTGGTGAAGGACGTGGATTACGATGTGGTGGCGGGGCCCGAGTCGAGAGGATTTATATTTGGAACCCCGATTGCCTATAATAATAGAAAGCCTTTTGTGCTGATCCGCAAGGCGGGAAAGCTTCCCAGGGAGACCGTATCCATCTCCTATGACCTGGAATACGGCCAGGCCACCATCGAGATGCACAAGGACAGCATCAGGCCCGGACAGAAGGTGCTGATCGTGGACGATCTGATTGCCACAGGGGGCACCACGGAAGCTATGATCAAGCTGGTGGAGAGCCTTGGCGGCCAGGTGGTGGGCGTCGTGGTCCTCATGGAGCTGGCGGGGCTGAAGGGCCGCGAGAAGATTGCCGGGTACAGGCTGGATTCGGCGATCTGCTATCCCGGTAAATAGCGTAGGCAGTGGGGAGAAGCCGTCGAAGCGTTTGGCGCTTCTTTGCCTGCAGGGGTATGGAGCCTCTCCGGGGGGATTCTTCCGGGGAGGCTATGGACACCGGATATGCGGTATGGGGCGGAAGACATGGCAGAAAGCGTGGGTATCTATGGCTGAAGAAAAATTTGAGGAAATTTTTGACGACGGGAAGATGAGCGAATATCATGAATTCGTGAATCCTGAGGATTTATATCAGGAGCTGATTCAGCGCGTTCAGAAATATCACCCCAGCGATGACATTTCCATGATACAAAAGGCTTACCAGACTGCGGCAGAGGCCCACAAGGATCAGAAGCGCAAATCCGGAGAGCCCTATATCATCCATCCCCTGAACGTGGCGATTGTCCTGGCGGATCTGGAGCTGGATAAGGAGACCATCGTGGCGGGCATCCTCCATGACGTGGTGGAGGACACCATCATGAAGGAGGAGGACCTGAAGCGGGAATTCGGGGACGATGTGGCGCTGCTGGTGGACGGCGTCACGAAGCTGGAGAAGATTCCCCTGTCCGCCGGAGGCGACCAGCCGGACGAGAAGCTGGAGATGCAGGCGGAGAACCTGCGGAAGATGTTCCTGGCCATGGCCAAGGACATCCGCGTCATACTGATCAAGCTGGCGGACCGCCTCCACAATATGCGCACCCTCCAGTACAAGAAGCCGGAGAGCAGGCAGCGCATCGCCAAGGAGACTCTGGAGATTTACTGTCCCATCGCCCAGAGGCTGGGCATCAGCAAGGTGAAGATCGAGCTGGACGATCTGTCCTTAAAATATCTGGAGCCGGATGTCTATTACGACCTGGTGGATAAGATTTCCGTGCGCAGGAACGTGCGGGAGAAATATATCCAGAGCATCGTGGACGAGGTCAGCGAGCACATCGGCAACGCAGGCATCAAAGCCAAGATAGACGGCAGGGTCAAGCATTTTTTCAGCATCTATAAGAAAATGAAGAACCAGGACAAGACCCTGGATCAGATATACGACCTCTTCGCGGTGCGCATCATCGTGGACACGGTGCGGGACTGCTATGCGGCCCTGGGTGTCATCCATGAGATGTATAAGCCCATCCCGGGGCGGTTCAAGGACTATATCGCCATGCCCAAGGCGAATATGTACCAGTCCCTGCACACCACCCTGATCGGCAGCTCCGGCCAGCCCTTCGAGATACAGATCCGCACCTTCGAGATGCACAAGGCCGCGGAGTACGGCATCGCCGCCCACTGGAAGTACAAGGAGGCCTCGGACGGCAAGCGGGTGGCCGCCCAGGAGGAGGAGAAGCTGGTGTGGCTGCGCCAGATTCTGGAGTGGCAGCGGGACATGTCGGACAACCGGGAATTCATGAAGCTTCTGAAGAACGACCTGGATCTCTTCTCCGACAATGTGTACTGCTTCACGCCCACCGGCGAGGTGAAGAACCTTCCGGCGGGCTCCACCACCATCGACTTCGCCTACAGCATCCATTCCGCCGTGGGCAACCGGATGGTGGGGGCCAGGGTCAACGACAAGCTGGTGACCATCGATTATGAGATCAATAACGGCGACCGGATCGAGATCATCACATCCCAGAATTCCAAGGGCCCCAGCCGGGACTGGCTGAACGTGGTGAAGAGCACCCAGGCCAAGAACAAGATCAATCAATGGTTCAAGAATGAGCTGAAGGAAGACAATATCATCAAGGGGAAGGATTTGCTTTCCACCTACTGCAAGGCCAGGAGCGTGGTCCTCTCTGATTTGCTGAAAGCCGAATATATGAATGCGGTCATGCGTAAATACGGGTTCCGGGACTGGGATTCCGTGCTGGCCGCCATCGGCCACGGCGCCCTGAAGGAGGGCCAGGTGGTCAACAAGATGCAGGATCTCTATGACAGGGACCACAAGAAGGAGCTCACCAACGAGGAGGTCCTGGCCAGCATCGCGGAGAGCGGAAACCTGGCCGCCAGGCCGGCTACGATCAAGGCCAAGAGCGGCATCGTGGTGCGTGGCATCGCGGATCTGTCCGTGCGATTCTCCAAATGCTGCTCCCCGGTGCCGGGGGATGAGATCGTGGGTTTCGTCACCAGGGGGCGGGGCATCTCCATCCACCGCACGGACTGTGTGAACATGATGAACCTGCCGGAGATGGAGCGGGCACGGATCATCGACGCGGAGTGGCAGGCCCCGGAGGACGCCACGGAGAAATATGTGGCGGAGATCGATATCTACGCCAACAACCGCAACGGGCTCCTGGCGGACATCACCAAGGCCCTGACGGAGAAGAACATCAGCATCCTCTCCCTGAATACCAGGATCAGCAGGCAGGGGCTGGCGACCATGCAGGTGTCCTTTGAGGTGGAGAGCAAGGAAGAGCTGAACCGGGTCATCGACAAGATTCGGGGGATCGAGAGCGTGGTGGACATCGAGCGGGCCACCGGTTAAGCGTGAGAAGAAGTTCGTTTAACGGGCTAGTCTCACGCGGAAGAATGCCTGAGGGGCGGGCATTTTTCCGGTCTTGCGCCAGCGTATTATACTGCATAACGCCAGAATTTACCGTACTGCACTGGTTGAACGTATATGGCTGGCGTTATGTAGTCGGGTTGCTCGGAAATTTTAACTGTTAAGCAGTATAATTGTTTGAGATACCAGAAATATTCGGAAGGGGAAACGTGATGGCTGAGATTAAGATAGGGCGCATGGTGCTGGGGGTATGCCAGACCAATTGCTATTTTCTGTATCGGGAGGGGGAGCATGACGCAATCGTGGTGGATCCGGCGGACAAGGGGGCCAATATTTATGCTGCTTTGCAGAAGAACGGATTCCGGGTGGCGGGGATATTGCTGACCCATGGGCATTTCGACCATATCTGGGGGCTGGACGCCCTGCGGGACGCGTCCAACGCGGCTGCCGAGGCGGAGGGAAGAGAGCCTGTGAAGGCATACGTCTGCGAGGCGGAGCGGGAGCTTCTGAAGAGCCCCCGGATGAACGTGTCGGAGCAGGCGGGCAGGGCCTGTGCCACCTATGCGGACGTGTACGTGAAGGACGGGGAGGAGATTTCCCTGGCGGGCATGACCTGCAAGGTAATCGCCACCCCCGGGCATACGGCGGGAGGTTGCTGCTATTATTTCGCCGAGGCGGGGATTTTGGTGAGCGGGGACACCCTCTTCGCGGAATCCGTGGGACGGACGGACTTCCCTACGGGCAGCATGGGCACTTTGGTGCGCTCCATCAAGGAAAAGCTGTTCGTGCTGCCGGAGGACACGCGGGTCTATTCCGGCCATGGGGAGAGCACCACTATCGGTTATGAGAAGAAAAACAATCCATTCTGCGTATAGGGGGGCAGAAGCGGGTTTCGGGGGCGCAGTGCCCTGTAGGCAGGGCAGTGGCTGTGTTTTTTTGCCGGGGTGATGTTCGGTGCGTTAGGTGCCCTGGGGCTGGAAGCAGTAGCCACTGCTTTTTGCGTACTTGGGGACGGGGAATGTCTCCCCAAAAGTGTAAATAAACCAATGAATCTGGGACATATAGGGTAAAACTATGTTTCTTATTGAAAACCTAACGATAGGCTTGGAGCCGTATACCCATCAGGATGATTATGATATGTATTTGTGCTGGAAGGATGTCGATACGCAAAAGGGATATAACGGCATATTTGACCAGACATTAGATGAATTTCGGAAGACCGATATCAGTCGGTTTAAATTTTGGGTGATCGCTATCGATAAAAACACGGGTGAACGTGTCGGCACGCTCAGGCTTGGATTAGATGAGACATGCCCTGACCTGGCGATTTGGATTTACCCGAACCATAGAAATAAAGGATACGGAACAAAGGCGTTTCAACTGGCTTTAGAGTATATATTTGACAAATATCCGTATAAAGAAATATCGGCAGGATGTTACTGTGATAACGAGCACAGCTTAAGGATGCTGGACAAAATTGGATTTGTGCGCTATCCGAATGGCGATGAACATGAGACAAATTGCTTTACCGGAGAAGAGACTACGCAGCTTGGATTCAGGATTGCGAATTCTAAAGTATTGGGCAGATAGATTCGATAGGACAGGAATTCCGGAGGAGACAGAAGATGCTGGTTGTGGAGCTGAACAAGGCGAATTTTGAATATGATGTGAATTCCATCGTGAGGGCCTTCTACCCTGAGGAGCAGGTGTACGTGTTGACCCCGGAGTGCAGGGAGGAGAAACGGGAGCAGCTGGGCGGGAACGTGCGGATCCGGGTAGAGCTTGGGGAGGAAGGGGCGTTGCTGTCCGTGGACGGAAGGGAATATGGCTGGGAATGGCGTGGGGATAGCCAGGAAAGCCCGGAACCTGTCGGAGACGCGGCGGGGGACGAGGAGACGGCTGGGAAAACAGACGAAAAAACGTATAAATATGGCTTCAAATGTTTCCTGTACCGCGCTCTATGCCAGGAGACCGGGAAAGAGCTTCCCTGGGGGAACCTGACGGGGATCCGGCCTACGAAGATAGCCTATCAACTGCTGGAGCAGGGGGCCTGCGAACAGGAGATCATAGACCATTATATGCTGAGATACTATGTCAGCCGGAACAAGGCAAAGCTCTCCGTGGACATCGCCAGGAGGGAGCGGGAGCTGCTTGGCGGCCTGTGCGTGCAGGACGATTACAGCCTTTATATCGGCATCCCATTCTGTCCCAGCACCTGCCTCTACTGTTCCTTCACCTCCTTCCCTATAGCGGCATACCGTGAAAAAGTAGACGGCTATATAGACTGCCTGATAAAGGAAATGGAATTCGTGGCACAGCGCTACCGGGACAGGCGGCTGGACTGCGTCTACATCGGCGGCGGCACGCCCACCACCCTGGAGGCGGAGCAGCTGGAGCGGCTGCTTACGAAGCTGAAGGCCCTCTTCGATTTCTCCACCGTCAGGGAGTTCACCGTGGAGGCGGGCAGGGCGGACAGCATTACGGAGGACAAGCTCCGCGTGCTGCACAGCTTCGGGGTAGACAGGATATCCGTGAACCCCCAGACCATGAAGCAGAAGACCCTGGACATCATCGGCAGGAAAGCCTCCGTGGCCCAGGTGGAGGAGGCCTACGCGCTGGCCCGCAAGCTGGGCTTCGACAATATCAACATGGATCTGATACTGGGTCTGCCGGGAGAGCTGGAGGAGGACGTGCAGCGCACCATAGACCGGGTGGTGGAGCTGGCGCCGGACAGCCTCACGGTGCATTCCCTGGCCATCAAGCGGGCCTCCAGGCTGAACCGCTGGATCCAGGAGAACGGGATGCCCATCCTCCACAATACGGACGAGACCATGGAGATAGCGGCAAAGGGGGCGGAGCGCCTGGGCCTGGTGCCCTATTACCTCTACCGCCAGAAGAACATGTCCGGGAATTTCGAGAATGTGGGTTACGCCAGGGAGGGGAAGCTGGGCCTGTACAACATTCTGATTATGGAGGAGAAACAGACCATAGTCGCCTGCGGAGCCGGGAGCGTATCGAAAAGGGTATACCCTGACGGACGCATTGAACGGTGTGAGAACGTGAAGGATGTTTCCCAATATATCGAGAGAATCGGGGAAATGATAGAAAGAAAACGTGTGTTGCTGAATGATTAAAATTCAAAATTCGGACTGAAATTATTGAGTGTGATGCGGATTTTCGGGTACAACAAAAACACCGGAAGTCCAACAAATGTCCAACAAATTTTTTTGCGTTGGTACATCATAATACGCTATAATGCAATTTTCATCTCGAAGTCCAACAAAATCAGTGTAAATCCACAGATTCCTAAGGAGCGTTTCGGAAATAATCGAAACGCTCCTTTTTGCGCCTTTTAAGCGGGATTTTAGCCTTTTATGAAGGAAGTATAAAAGCAGGCTAGTCCAACAAATTAAAATGCCCATTTGGTAGCAGTCATTTTATTTAAAGAAAAGGAGGTTCACGGGATGAACAACACAGCGTTAAGAGCAGAGGTGCAAAGCACCAATAACACACACATGGTTTTTGCAAACGAGCAACATGAGAAATTTTATTTTGAGAAACTGGTACAGGCAAGGTATCAGGACTGTTATCACAAGGCGCTGATCTACATTCTCGGCATTTCAGAGGACACAAGGAATCACTTCAGCCAGATTTACGATATAAAGTCCGGGTACATCAAAACAGAATGTCTGCACCAGGGATGGCAGACAAGCGGCAGTGTCCGGGTGGTGAGGCTTGCCTTTAACCTTTACACAGACGGAACGCCGAGTGTTGACGATTATAAGCGCAAGGACGAACAGATCAGGGAGTGCGGGGAGTATTCGGTAAGCGATATTTTCTGCTGCGGCTATGCGATGTACTTCTGGCAGGGCATCAAGCTCCGTTACCCGGAATACTGCAAAAAGCAGAAGTCCATGGAAGAAATCCTTGCAGAAATGGAGAGGAAACGTGCTGAAAATTCGACTGATGGGAACGAAGAATGATATTAAGTGGTTCGAGAAGATTCTGAAAAGACAGCCCAAAGTGGCGGTGACGGAAGTTTCGGAGCTATACCGGAATAAAGGTACAAATAGATATTACCGGGCTTATGTGGAAGTGCAGAAAGCCAACATCAAAGAAAAAACGAACTGATACGGAGGAATAAAACCATGTGTAAAATCATAGCAATCGCAAATCAAAAGGGTGGTGTGGGTTATGAAAAGTAAGTTATTATGCAAAGTTGAGCCTACACTTTTGCTGATTTTA
>OFGG01000979.1_pt1 | contig 20813 bp, 23 predicted proteins | sample 1521701 | NCBI WGS metagenome assembly OFGG01 (sample SAMEA3504081, study PRJEB24116) | mouse gut metagenome | biome: mouse gut; feature: mouse-associated habitat; material: faeces | place: Denmark | collected 2011
AGAAGGGCGATGGCTAAGTTCTGGAGCGCCTCGATGCCCCGCCGCCTACTCATGGTGCTCCCCGGCCTGCGCGGCCTCGTCCGGAACCACGACATAACCAATCCTCTCTCCAGGCAACGAGAGAGATTTGCTGAAAGAATATCCCACCAGCGTATTCCGGTAATATTTTGTGAGAAAATCTTCCCTGCCGCCGTCATACACAAGTTCCCGGTACGGTTCATCCGATATCAGATAAATATCGTGCATAAATTCCCGCTGTTTTTCTTCCAGAACCGCCGCAATTTTGCGCATCGTCTCAGGACTGTAAACGACCCCTGTCGGATTGTTCGGCGTGTTTACAATCAGCGCCTTTGTCTTCTCTGTTATCCTGACGGCAAAATCTTCAAGATCCGGCTGAAACGTCTCCCGGTCCGGCTGCACCGCAACGATTCCGGCACCGAAATTAGCCGCATACTCCCGGTACTCCCCGAAAAACGGCGCAAATACAATGACTTCGTCACCCGGGTTAAGAATCGCCTGAAAAATAATGTTCAGACCGCCCGCAGCGCCAACCGTCATTGTAATATTGTGAAAATCAAACGAAGTGCCAAAACGTCTGTTCAGATTTTCCGCCACCGCGGCGCGCACCTGCGGGTATCCCGCATTATCCATATATCCGTGCAGCTGCGCAGACCCCTCAGCAGTCGCAGTGCTCTGCGCCGTCAGCTCCTGAACCGCTTCCGCCAGCGACGCAGGAGCGGGCGTCGCCGGATTGCCCAGGGAAAAATCATAGACATTCTCCGCGCCGACGCGCTCCGCCAGCTCCTTCCCCTCCACGAACATCGCGCGGATCGCGGAGCTTCCCTCAAGCGCTCTTTTTATTCTCTCTGATATCATGGGAAACCTCTTTTCCTGTTCTGTTGACTCTGTGCCCTGTACTTCCGTCTCCCCGGCACTTAATCCTGTTACCCTTTCAGAATAAACGGTAATGATCTTATTTATGACGTCATGCCGCTGTTGAAATGAAACGTCAGAACTCTCTGCTGTTCATCCTCCATATAGTACAGACTGTGCAGGCCCTCACAATAATCTGCGATATGCCCCTCTTTTGTAAAATACTGTTTTGCCTGCCGGTAAAGCTCCTGCGTCGCAAATTTCAGGGACACCGCCACCTCCCCCGCGTCGTAGGCCGTTTTAAGCACACTGCCGGCCGCATCAGGCGCCCACTCTGAAAAATACCTGCCCTCCCGTATAAAATAATTATTGCGGGTGGCTGTGGCCTCCGGCAGCCGGATGTAATCATTTGCCCTGTGACTCTCCGCGATCTCCCGCGAAGTCACGCAGAAATAACTGTAATTGATAAAGCGCTGCATTCCGATATCGCTCCCGGCATAGGCGGAATTTCCCCACGTCGTATCTATGTAATAGTATTCCCCGTCAAGCTGCGCCAGATTCCAGGCGTGCGGTTCTCCGTTTGCCTCTCCCGTCACAACCGCCGACCGGATCCCCTGTTCCCAGAGCAGATACTGCGTCGCGTTCGCATAGCCCTGACAGACTGTTTTTCCATAGAGAAAAACACTGATAATATTCTGATTCTCGGCGGCTCCCGCGTCATAATCCACATTGGAGGCCAGATATTCAAAGACATACCTTGCCTTCTCATAGTCCGTGGCCCCCGCGGCAATGCCCGCGAGAACCGCCTCCGTCCTTTGATCTATCTGTGCCTGCGTCTGATCGCGCTCACTCCTTGTCATCGTATACTGCGGCGCAAAATCCAGCGCCACGAGCTCATCTCCTCTTGTATACTGCGTGTACACATAACCGGACACCCAGAAAAGGCCGCCATAATCCGCACTCACTGCCTTATAGGCCGCATCGAGCACCAGAATATCCAGAGTATCAACCCGTATCTTCTCCTCATGCGCGAGTATGGCGTTTAAAATCTCATCATAGACCCGCTTTGTCACGTCATCGAGTGTTGCGTAGGCATAGCGGTCCGTGGAAATACTTTCAACCGGCTCCAGCCCTCCGGGCACCTGTTCGCCGGCCTGTCCTCCTGTGCGATTCAGCCGGCCGAAGACTTCCTCTATACGGCTTTTCCCCCAGGACGGCAGCCCCGCCATATTTTCGGCCATACTGCCGGTCCCCTGGGTGATATCCACTCCCGTGAATCCGCATTTGAGCAGAAATACTGCAAAAAGCAGACTTCCTGCCAGAATCACTGCTCCCGCTCTCTTTTTCACGATTCCTCCCGTCCCCGTTTCCTACAGTGAAAAAAATGCCTCCACCAGACTTTTCAGCGCCTCCTGATCCGCGCTTCCCATCAGTTCCCGCGCAGAATGCATCGCAAGAAGCGGCACACCGATATCCGCGGACCGGACCGGAAGAAGCGATGCGGCCACCGCTCCCAGTGTGCTGCCCCCCGGTATATCCGAGCGGTTGACGAATTTCTGACACGGAATCTGCCGCTTAGCGCAGATTTCCTGAACAACCGCAGACATCTCACAATCCGTCGTATAGGACTGTGAACATGCCTCCTTGATGCAGACGCCGCTGCCCGTCAGCGGTCTGCTGGTCGGATCCATCTTTCCCGCCTGATTCGGATGCAGACCGTGCGCCACATCCACGGACAACAGCATGCTCTGATAAAGTATACGGTCCGCCTGCGCCGCTCCCATCCCCAGACAGTTCAGAATACGCAGCATCATATCGTGCAGAAGAATGGAACCTGCCCCCTGTCTGCTGCGGCTCCCGACCTCTTCGTGATCAAACAGCGCGATCAGATTGATTCCGTCCGCGCGCTCCGCATCGAGAATCGCCGACACCAGGGCTGCGCAGGATGTCAGATTGTCCAGCCTTGGCGCAGAGATAAACTCGTCATGAAGTCCCACATACTCCGGCTCCTCCCTGCAGTATACCGTCAGCTCATAATCCAGAATCCGCTCCTGCTCCACACCAAGTTCATCCGCCAGAAAAGCTAAAAATACCCCCTGCTCCTCTCCGGAAAGGAGTCCTGCAACCGGCATCAGATCCGTCTGCCGGTTGAGTTCAATGCCCTTATTCACCTCGCGGTTCATGTGAATGGCGAGATTGGGAATCGTGAGCAGATTTTTATCTGATACAAAGTCCATCAGCTCCGGCACAAACGGATTGACGCCTCTGACTGCCACACGCCCCGCAACGCCGAGCGGCCGGTCCAGCCAGGTATTCAGAATCGGGCCGCCATATACCTCCACATTGACCTGCGCATAGCCATTCGCCGCAATATCTGCCGCAGGCTTTATCCGAAGACACGGGAAATCCGTGTGTGCCGCTGCCAGACGGATCTGCGGTCCCATGACGCCGCACGCCCTGCCATTTCCGCCCGCGGCACGGTCATCCGTCCCTGTTAATTTTCCTACTGTAAATGCAAATAAAGTCGTATCGTGATGGTTTACATAATACTTTCCGCCCTCAGTCAGCTTCCAGTCGTCCGCATATTCCGTTCTCTGAAATCCCCCGGCTGCAAGCCTCTCCTCACAGGCGCGCACCGAATGCACCGGCGAAACCCCTTTGCGCACCAGATCAAACAGAACCTCCTTCTCGTCCCTCATCGCTCCTTTTCCTTTCCGCTCATCTTTGTAATTGCCGGATACACCTGCACACGATGTGCACCCAGGCGGCTCATTCACACTCCGGCGCGTAATATCCAATGATATTATACCATATTGTCTTCCCGATATAAATAGTGTTATAATAAGAAAAAATCAGCTTTATGAAACGGGGAAATGTATGATAGCACTCAGTATCGTTGAAATCAGGGATTTTATGAACAAACTGCTCTGCAAAGAAACATTCGACAATTTTTTGCTGAAAGAAGCCGTTATCCAGAGCAGCGTTACCTGGTCGCTGGACGGAACGCTCGTCACCGGATTTTTTTCAAAAGAAGAGCTCGAAGCAGAAGGCCTCACCGGATTTTCATTTCTTCCGTTCAGGAACATACGCAATCAGTGCTTTCATCTGATTAAAGGAAAACGGACCCCTTCCTGCTTCAAATTTGTATTTCTTCTCTCGCCTGCGAACCTTGCGCGTACACTGGCACAGACACACAGCACTTATCAGCCGCAGGACATCACCGGCATGTTTCTCAACCTTCTGTTTCAGGATAATCGTCTGATCCTGACCACAGGAATCTCCTACCGCATCTTCTCCACTGACAGGAGGCTGGAGCAGGAGTGGGATATACTGGTCAGGCGCTTTCTGAAAAATCACGAAATTACATTCGAAGAGCTCTCCTGATCATCCTGACGGTCGCCACCGTTATAATTTTAACAAACTTTTTATTTTTTTACTTTACTTTTGGCTCCTGGTATGTTATGGTTATGGTGTCTGTAGCTGAAAGCACAGCAAAAATATTTACAGGAGGTACTTTGGGATGAAGGGTACGGTAAAATGGTTTAACAACCAAAAGGGTTACGGATTCATATCCGATGAAGAAGGAAATGACGTATTCGTACATTACTCAGGACTGAATATGGAAGGATTTAAGTCCCTCGAAGAAAGTGCTGCGGTAGAATTCGAAGTCGTAGAAGGTTCCAAGGGACCTCAGGCAACCAACGTGACGGTGCTCAAATAATACGCTGCCACAGGCGGGCAAGGCTGCCATGATTCATCACAATTACATGTCCTTTTCTAACACAGACTTGTTGCCGGATAAAGATATTGTAATCAATGGATTCGAAAAAAGAGTGTCGGTTCGCCGACACTCTTTTTATCGCAGAAAATCCAAAAAAATTTCTCAGATTCCAACATTTCCGCTGCTGATACCGGCTCCGTTCTTCTCCAGCGGCAGCCAGTCCATCGCCTTTCTGATATAAGTGTCCCAGAAATCCCACTCATGGCCTCCGGGGCCCACCTCAAATGTGACCTCCAGTCCCTGCGCTCTCACAAAATCCACAAATTCCTGATTCTTTGCCAGCAGAAAATCCTGATCGCCACAAGCCATGTAAATGTCAGGAACCTGCGCTCCCTGCTCCACAAGCTTCCGGATCAGATATTCCGGATTTTTATCGCTGGTGAGAACCTCGTCAAAGTCCCCAAACAGCGCCTGTGCATAGTCTCTGCGCTCAATAAACAACGGCGAATCATTGGTCCAGTCCCGGAATGTCGTCACGTGCAGCGCAGAGGACAGCGCCACAATCGCGCCAAATCTGTCATGGTACTTAAGGCCGTTGCGGATTGCGCCATATCCCCCCATTGACAGACCGCCAATATAGGTATCCTCTCTCCTGTGAGACAGATGAAAAATTTTGCGCGTCAGTTCCACCAGTTCTTCTCCGACAAATTCGCCGTAATTATTATTCGTCACCGGATCGTCCACATAAAATGCGTTGTCTCCGGAGGGCATCACGACCGCAAGGTCATTCTCCTCGGCAAAACGCTGGATTCTGGTCCCGTTCACCCAGTCAACCGAGCTGCCAAACACCCCGTGCAGCAGATAAAGAGTCTTATAGGGCCGGTCCCCGCGCTCCGGCATGCCCGGAAATGCAAGTTTGTCCGCCGGCAGAATCACATTGACCGGCACTGTGCGCATCAGCGCCTTCGACATCAGACTCATTTGAATAAAAGCCATCTTTCCATCCTCCCGTTTTCTGAAATATTTCTTTTTTCTATTTACATTGTTCTGAAAAACCTCTCCCGACAGGTATACCTGTTCTGGATACCTTTATCTCTTTTGCGGCAGAGCTTAATCCGGCTCCCTCTTAAGCGCCTCCACTTTCCGCCACTGATCCAGCCTCTTAAACAGCCTTATCAGAATCAGGACCGCCGCGGTCGCCAGCACCACCTCCGCAACGAACTGCGCGTAGGCGAGACCATAAAGCGGATAAATCCAGTTGAGAATACAGAGCGCGGGGATCTCCAGGATAATCTTCCTCAGAATCGCAAACAGCAGCGCCGTTTTTCCCATACCGCAGGCCTGGAATACGCCGACGGCAAGAAAATCCATGCAGAGGAACGGCAGCCCGAAACAGAGCGCCCGCAGAAACTGCGTGCCGTATCCGACAATGCTTTCATTTTTCATAAACAGCGTCATCAGGCTCCCCGCGAACAGGTAATAACAGACGCTCATAATGACCAGAAACCCGATCGAAACCCGCCCGGAAAACAGTACCGTTTTCTTCATCCGGTCCGAATTACCGCTCGCATAGTTATAACTGATCAGAGGCATAATCCCCTGGGAGATTCCCATCGCGATATACATCGGTATCATGTTGATCTTATGCGCGATTCCCATCGCCGCCACCGCATCGGAACCGTAGGACGAGGTAAAATTGTTCAGCACCGTCATGCCGGTCACGTTCAGCAGATTCTGAATGGAAGCCGGAATGCCAACCCCGCAGATACCGTACACCACAGCTTTTTCAAACCCGAACATCGCCGGACGAATACAGACATATGTACTTTTCCGCTTTACAAACAGCAGCACAAAAAAGTACAGACATGCAAAACAGTTGGAGATGCAGGTGGCCAGTCCTGCTCCCGCCGCCCCCATCCCCAGCCCGCCGGGAAGAATAAAGACGGGGTCGAGCACAATATTGAGCAGACACCCGCTCATTGTGCCGATGCTGGCGTGGAGTGCAGCCCCCTCTGAGCGCACCAGATACGCGAGAACCACATTGATAATCGCGGGCGCCGCGCCGAATGTGGTCGTCCACCGCAGATACTCCCCTGTCGCCGCCACCGTCGTCTCGTCAGCGCCGAGCATTGTAAGAAGCGGTGCGCGGAATGCCGTGTAGGCCACGGAAAACAGGATCCCGCAGAACAGCGCGCAGTAGAATCCGAACGCAGAACTGCGGTAGACGGTGTCGTAGTCCTTCCTGCCGAGCGCGCGGCTCATCATACTCGAAGTCCCCACTCCGAAAAGGTTATTGACCGCATTAAATGCCAGCAGCACGGGCGCTGCCAGCGTGACGGCCGCATTCTGCACGGGATCGTTGAGCATACCGACGAAATAAGTGTCGGCGAGATTGTAGATCACCATGACCAGCGAACTGATGATCGTCGGAACCGCCAGCGTCATCACCGCTTTCGGGACCGGCGTCTGTTCAAATAATACTGCTTTATTCTGATTGTCTGCCATTCTGTTATTCACTTCTCCCCCATTTACGATTTTTTCAAAAAATACATACTATACTGATTATAGACAGTTTCTGACAGAAAAAACAGGATTATTTTTCTGAATTCAGGGACAATTTTAAGCATGACAGGGAAAACCCGTCATACGCAAAAACCGGATTGCCTTCGCAACCCGGCTGTTCCGGTATCCATTATTTTCCCTGCCTGTTCCGGAAAACGCAGAATTCTCCTGCACCTTACAGATGCTTTTTGATATTATCCATATCAAATTTGCGGATGTAACCCAGAAGTTCATCGGACACGCCCACGACTTTTCCGGTCGTCTGATTACATTCATCCACAATATTGCGAAGCTCTTCCATGCTCTCCGACGTCTGACGCGCATTCTCTGCATTCTCCTCCGCAAATGTGGTAAGCGATATAATTCCGCCTTCGATTACCATCTTATGGCTGCCAAGCTCAGACACCTCATTCCCGATCCCTTCAATCGAATCACCCACCTGCCCGATCTCCTCGTTAAGCGAATGGAAAATCTCCTCGGTATCGTGGATCTTTTTGTTCTGTCTGGTAAACGCCTCGGACACCTGCTCCGTGATCTGCACGCTGATGTTGGAATTTTCAATCAGATCATTGACAATCCGGTTGATCTGCTCCGTCGATTCCTTGGACTGATCCGCGAGAATCCGGATCTCCTCCGCCACGACGGAAAATCCTCTTCCGTGCTCCCCGGCGCGCGCCGCCTCAATGCTCGCATTGAGCGCCAGAAGATTGGTCTGACCTGAAATCCCCGCAATAATCTCCGTCGCCGTCTGAATCTGCTGCGCGGACTGATTCGTCCGGTCAGTCTGCTTCCTGACGTTCTCGATGGCCTCACCGCTCTCCCTGCTGATCGCGATCAGCTCTTTCATAATCTTTTCTGCAGAATGGTTGCAGGACTGCATGGTCTCCGCGCTCTTCGTGAGCGCCGCGATATTGGCTGTAATGTTGTCGATCGACGCGCTGACCGCCTCAATCTTATCCTTCATATCGACGACATGATCCGCCTGGGAAACGGTGTTCTCCGTGATCTCCTCCATCGCCTCTCCCGCCGTTCCCACGGAAGTCGCCATATTTTCAAAAATCGCCTGAAATTCTTCAGACGCCTCGTTTAACTCTTTCGACGCCGTCCGGATTCCGGCAAGCACCTGTGCAAACGACGCGGCGGCGGACTGAATGGTGCGCAGCATCTCCCCGATATCGTCATTGCGCTCGGCAAGCCTGCTTGTCCCCGTCGCGATCTTTCCGCCGTCCTCCACAGGTCTGCTGTAAACCACGGACAGAATCTGATCCATCACAATCTTTACCACCGCAAAGATAAGCCCGAACACCAGCACCAGCCCGGCACCGATTAAAATCATCGCCATGATTGTCCGTATGATTCCCGCTTCCAGCATCATCAGAACGGCAACCTGCCATGCCAGCACAATCGCCAGCAAAAAACCGATGGGCGCAAGTATCTTCCCCCACATGGACTTTCTCTTTGAACCTTCCATCGTCTTCCTCCTTAAATCACATACCACGTTCCGCCTGTAATGTCTGTCCGGCAGATTCACTGTCCCGGGTCAGACTGCTCTTCATATGTAATCTCAAACCCCGGAAACATCACAGGCCTCAGTTCTTCCCTGTCTGCCTCTGTCACGGTTTTGCAGAGATACGGACAGACAGAACCGTCCTCCCGGCCGTCAGACAGCCAGATCTCCACCTGCTTTTTCCGCCAGTCCGTTATCTGGTATTCCGGGACGCCGACCCTCCTTAAGATATCCATTTTCTCATTCCGGTCATACTCCTCCGTCTCATCTGACAAAACCTCCATCACAAAACGGGGAATTCCGGTAAAAGACTCATTCTTTCTGTCCCCTGATATTGCAGATAATCGAAACGTCAGGAACCACGATCCGGTTGTCATTCTCTCTCCACTGATACTGCACGCTGTCGCCAAAAACCCGGTGACCATGGAATGTTCCGGAAATGTATTGCTCATATCGCTGACAGGCAGAACATTCATTGCAGATACCTCACCGGATAATTAATAATTATACCAGATTCCGGGGGATTTTCAAGGTATTTCATACATCGCCGCTTTCTCTTCCGGAACGCATGATTAATAAAAAATATCAATCGCGCTGCCCGCACATTTCTGCGGAACCCCGAAATAAGCCAGAATCGTCGCCGCAATATCCGCAAAACTTTCCCGCGTCCCGTGATTTACCCCCGCCCTGACCGGACGACCGTATATCACAAGAGGCGTATACTCCCGCGAATGGTCCGTGGACGGTGTGCTCGGATCACAGCCGTGGTCCGCCGTGATCATCAGGATATCCTCGTCGCCAAGCCCTGACATAAGTTCCGGCAGGCGTTTATCAAAATAAGTCAGCGCCTTCGCATATCCCTCCACGTCATTCCGGTGGCCGTAGAGCATATCATAATCCACCAGATTTGTAAAACACAGGCCGGTGAAATCCTTTTTCATATATTCCAGCGTGCGGTCAATCCCTTCTGCGTTTCCAGCCGTGCGCACATAATCCGTAAATCCTTTCTCCGCAAAAATATCAATAATTTTGCCGACAGAGAGCACCGAATATCCCGCCTCCTTAAGCTGGTCGGGCATCGTCACCTCAGGCGGCACCAGGGAAAAATCGTGACGGCGCGATGTCCTCGCAAAAGATCCGGGCTCCCCGGCAAACGGCCGCGCAATCACACGCCCCACGCCATGCTCCCCCGTCAGCATCTCCCGCGCCGCGCGGCAGTACTCATAGAGCGTCTCAACCGGCACGATCTCCTCGTGCGCCGCCACCTGAAAGACAGAATCTGCGGAGGTATACACGATCAGCTTTCCCGTTTTCATGTGCTCTTCCCCGTAATCCCTGATCACATCCGTGCCGGAATACGGCCTGTTGCAGAGTACTCCCCGCCCTGTTTTCTCCGAAAACGCATCAAGGAGCTCCTGCGGAAAGCCTTCCGGATAAGTCGGAAGCGGCGCTTCCGAGATGACTCCGGCGATTTCCCAGTGGCCGATGGTCGTATCTTTGCCCTTTGACACCTCGGTCATCCGCGCAAAGGCCCCCGCCGGCTCTTTCTCTTTTTCCCCCGCCTGCATACCGTCGATATTAAAAAAACCCAGCTTTCCCATATTGGGCATCGAAAAATGCGGATCTGACGCGACGGCCCTGACCGTATTGCTCCCCGCATCCCCGTATTCCGCCGCATCCGGCATTTCGCCGATTCCCACACTGTCAAGTACAATCAGAAATACACGTTTCATATTCTGTAATCCTCCCTTTTTATTTTTCACGCTTCAGGACCCCGGCTTTCGCGCACGTCCCTCTGCCCAGCGTCTCCGTCATCCGCGCGAAAGCCCCGTCTGATTCCTTCTTTCCGGGCAGATGCAGTTCCCGTCCCCGGCTGTGCCGGTACAGACCGCTCAGAGTCCCGACGCAATATAATATGCCTTTCCATCCCCATCCACAAGCCGCCGCACCTTTACCCCGAATACCTCCTGCAGCACGCCGCTCTCATAGATTTCCTCCGGCGCGCCCTCCGCCACAATCCGGCCCCTGCACATTACAACAATCCGGTCCGAAATCTGCAGGGCGCTGTTAATGTCATGCAGGACAGCCGTCACTGTTTTTCCCTGCCGCCCAAGTTCCTGCATCAGCGCGGCGAGCTCCACCTGGTGGCGCACATCCAGGTATGTCGCAGGCTCGTCAAACAGAAAATACTCCGTATCTCCGGCGAGCGCCATCGCGAGATATACCTTTTGCCGCTCCCCTCCGGACAGCGCGTCCATCTGTACATCCCGCAGCTTCGAAATGCCGAGGCGCTCCATCGCGCTGTCACAGCGCTCATAGTCCTCTTTCCGGTAATGTCTCGGGCAGGAGAGCCACGGAAACCTGCCGTGCAGCACCATGCGCCCCGCCGTCAGCGCCCCTGCGGAGCGTATCTGCGGAAGATAGGAGACTTTCTGCGCAAACAGGCGCTCTCCGGTCTCCGCAGCCGTTTTTCCGTCCAGGCGGACGACACCTGCCGATACCCTGCACAGCCCCATCACAGCTTTAAAAAGCGTGCTTTTCCCGCTTCCGTTCGGCCCGATCACGGAAACCACCTGTCCGCCGCCGAAACACGCGCTGATCTGTGTGATCACCGGACGGCCCCCGTAACCAGCGCTCAGATTATCAATTTCAAGCATAGTCATCCTCATTCCTGCTCTGTTATCTGCAGACTTTTCCGCTATGAATTCCGCTTTCTCCTGATCAGCAGCCACAGAAAAAACGGCGCGCCCAGGAAAGATAAGATGATTCCGGCCGGAATCTCATACGGGGCAAAAAGTGTCCTTCCGGCCAGATCACAGAATGTCAGAAACGCCGCCCCCGCCATCGCTGAGGCCGGAAGCAGATACCGGCACTCCCCGCCCACAAACAGACGTGCCATATGCGGCACGATAAGTCCCACAAAGCCGATCAGCCCTGCGAAGCTGACAGCGGCGCCGGAGAGCACCGCCGCGAGCGCCAGAAACAGGAAGCGGTAAAATGCCACCGGCAGCCCCAGCGCTTTTGCCATCTCTTCCCCCTGTGCAAAAATCTCAAGCTCATTTCTGAACAGAAAGGTCACAAGCGCAGCGGCAAAGACCGCGACGGCCGCCGCCTTAAGAACAGGCATGCTGATCCCGGCAAGCCCCCCGATTTTAAAAGCACTGCCGGCCACCAGGGATTCCTCGCTGATTGTGTGAACCACATCAGACGCACTGTTTAATATGCTGTTAATCGCGACCCCGGACAGCACCAGCGTAATTTTCGAGGACCCTGTCCGCCTTCCGAACAGATAGACAAACAGGACGGTTAAAAAGGCTCCGCCAAATGCCGCCGCCGGGTACCAGGCATACGCGCGCGGGAACAGCGCCGAGGCGGATACCACGGCAAATCCGGCTCCCGCGTTGACGCCGATGATATTGGGTCCCGCCAGGGGATTGTCCAGTATCATCTGGATAATGGTACCCGAGAGGGCAAGGCCCGCTCCCGCCACAAGCGCTCCCGCCACGCGCGGCAGACGCACATACAAAAGGATCCTCCCCTGTGCGCCGCACTCCTCCCCCGCAACCAGCGCAAGCACATCCCTGACCTCTGTCTTTACTGCGCCGAAAAGCACGCCCGCCGCGGCCGTCGCGAGCAGCACGGCAGACAAAATCAGGAGGCGGAGCCTGATTTTCCGTTTATTCTGTTCCATAAATATCATCTGCCAGGATCCTGTAACTCTCGTCCCATCTGCTGTTTGGCTTGTTGTGGAACAGCTCCTTCGGCAGCACATAATAGCGGCCCGCTTTTACAGCTGAAAGCTCCTTAAAGGCCGGATCGGAGAGGAACAGCTCTTCCGCCATGGCCAGCGCCGCCTCGTCCGACTCCCCCATCGTGGTCATAAAAATAAAGTCCGGATCAGCCGCGATAATGGCTTCCATGCTAAGATCCTCAAGAAGCGAATCATCGCTGTCCGCGATATTTATACAGCCAGCATCCGCCCTGTCATGCTGCCGCTGCCTTTTGCCCGCACGCCCGTGGAAAAGGCGCGCAGAAACAGCACCGACGGGCCTTCTGCCCCCTCCGCGGACTTAAGCTCCCGCGCACTCCCGGCACGGGCAATCTGTTCCTGAATCCCCGCTTCCACCCTGGCCACATTTTCCCGGTACAGATCTTCCCTCCCTGTAATGGCCGTAAAAATCTGCATCATATCCCTGTAATCCTCAAAATGCTCCACCTCGAAATATGCCGTGGTGACCCCCGCGGCATTAAGGGTTTCCCGCACGCTCACATGGCCCTCAATCGCCGCCGAAAGAATGACAAAGTCAATCTCCTCCGCAAGAATTGTCTCCACGCCGGGCGCCTTGACTGAGCCGAGATTCACCACATGCTCCGTCACCCCCGCAAGCTCCATCGCGTCCTCCGTGACCGCGTCAGGCGTCCCGCCCGCCAGAATCCACGCGTCCGCATAACTCTGCGAGAGTACCGCGGTCCTGGCCGGATGATCAATTGTGACGGTATACCCCAGCGCGTCCGTAAACGTCACCGGTCCGGTCTCCTGTCCCCCGGCAGCGCCGGTCTCTGTATTTATCCCCCCTGTCCCTGCCGGCATGTCCTCCACAGTGTTTTCCGTTCCGTCCGTCCGGCTGCTCTTCGTCTGCTCCGGCTGACGATTCTGCGCCCCCGCGGACCCCGGATTCTGTCCGCATCCCGCCACAAGAAAGATACACAGGGCAAAAACAACGGCTTTTGGTGTTCTTTTTTTCATAGAATGACTTCCGTTTTTCCTTTCTTAAATCTGATAATTTCAGCTGTCTATCATTACTATACCGAATCGCGGAAGGCATTACAAGTTCTTTTTCCATCCTGTGTGATAAAACAGGCTGCATTTCCGCATCCCGCTCCCGGGGGACTGTGATGCGAAAAAATCGCCCACAGTCCCCTGCAGGCGATCCCCTTTCCTCCCTCTATTTTCCTTCCTCATCATTGACCACGATCGGTGTGAGCACAATCTTTTCCGCAGAAACATTTGTCTTGCGCTTTACAATGTCCTCCACCTGCGCGCGCTTTGCATCTGTGACTTCTCCCATATTTAAGACCACATCACAATTATCGTCTGTGATACTTACCACCACATCCGTAAATCCCTTTGCCTCGAGAAGCATTTCCGCCGCAGCCTCCCGCTCAGCGATATCGGTCATCGCGATCATCTTGTTGACCGCGTCCTGTTTTAAATCTTCTGCAACGGATGTATTATTGACAATCTCAAGAAGCGCTTCCTTATTTCTGGAACGGATCTGCTCGCGGTTGAGTTTCATTTCCGCTGCATAATCGAGATTTGCGATCGTCGTGCTTGTGAGAACAGCCTCTCCCGGATTCTCCACCTCTGCGGCGCCGTCCGCGGCTGCGACATCCGCGCTTCCGTCCGTGGCCGCGACATCCGCGCTTCCATCCGCGGCTGCGACACTCTCCCCGTCTGTACCGGCATCTGCCTGTGCGCTCTCATCCGCCCCGCCGGCAGCGGCTGCCGATTCCGTCCCGCCCGTCACCGCGAGGTCTTCCCCGCTTTCATCTGTAAAAATCTCCCCGTTCAGCAGCGTATCCTCGTCTGATATCTCATAGTCGAGCACATCCGCGTCTGCGCTCGCCTGCGCTGCCGCCGTGTCATCCTCAATGTTATGATTCATATAGCTGAAATATCCAGCTACCGCAATCATAAGTGCAAGAGCCGTAATCACCAACTGATTCTTCCGAAATATTTTTTTCACGTCGATTCCTCCCTGGAACACATCTTTACTACTTTGATTCTATGAGCTTCTATTGGAAATAATGCCTTGATCGCCTCCGAAATGTCGGAAACCACGGCAGAATTTCCCGCCCCCTCCGCCACAACGACCACGCCCACGATCGTCGGCGCCGTTTCTTTCCTGACATAGGGATATTTCTCCTCACCCGTCTCCACATAGACCGTCCCGCTTCCCGTCTCTGCCTCTGTCACGGTCCGGTTTCCGCCGCTGCTGTCCGTCTCCTGGGTCGTCGTTGTATTTCTCGTCGAATCCTTTTCCACGACAGATTCTCCCGCATCCGCTACCGTGATCATAACGTCCACCTTCCCGGCGCCTTCCACCTGTGAGAGAACCGATTCCAGCTTTTCCTCCAGCTCATTCACATATTCCTCCCTCCGGCCCGCCGCGCTCATCTCCCCAGGCGCTTCATCCTTCTCCCGGTCCCCGGACGGCGCACCGGAGGACGGCGCATCCTTCCCCTGATCCGTCCCGGATCCGCTTCTGCTCCCGGAAGACCCCGCGGACGGCGCGCCGCCCCCGCTTTCCACTTTCTTCCCATCCCCCGCCGGCATCGCAATGACGAGCAGCAGGACCCCCACAAGCGCCAGCACAATCCAGTCGCTTTTTTTCATCTGTTTCCACTTACCGTTTTCCAGAAATTCCCTGAGTTTCTGCACTCCGGACGCCCTCCCCTCACCGCGGCTCTTTATTTTATTTCAATCTGCTCCTCATCAATCCGGTAATACTGTGACAGTTCTGAGCGCAGTTCAGAATAGCGCTCCCCCTCTTTTATGGAATCCGTCCCCGCCCCTTTCGCCTCTATTTTTTCTATTATAATCTCCCCCGCCCCGCTCTCTTCGACCGTGAGTGAGACTGTATCCAGCACATATGTATCCGTCAGGTGAACCTCCACGTCCTTCACCATAAAATCATGCTGCTCCGCAATCGCTGTGACATCCATCTCTATCGCCCGCTCGTATTCTTCTATATAATAGCTGTTTTGCAGAAACTCTATTTTCTGCGTATCCTTCGCGAGCTCTGAGAGCCCCTCCGCAAACGCCTCATACTCGATCTTCTTCAGAAATTCCTCGCTGTCAAACAGGAGGGACAGAACCGGCGATAAAAAACCCAGTGTCAGGAGAATTTCCGCAAAAAACCGGATATATCTGCGGAATCCGTCCCCCGGAACCAGATAAAGCAGCAGTGTCAGAAGCATAAACAGCACGAGAAAGCCCCGGATATACGTCAAATCCCCGCCCCCTTCCTGTTTCCGGATGAACCTACATCAGAAATCCCGATACTGCCGTCGTCAGTGCGATTGTGAGGAAAAACAACGCCAGGCAGTATCCCATCAGTTTCAGATACAGCATTCCCCCCTCTGACATTCCCTTCAGACAGCCGACAATCCGCTGGTCTGCCACAGGTTCCGTCACAGCTGCGGCGAGTTTATAAAACAGCGCCAGACAGGCAATTTTGATCATTGGAACCAGTCCGATCGCGATCAGCGCGATCAGCGCAGCCGCCCCCACACAGTTTTTTATCAGAATGCCGGAGCTGACCAGTACCTGTCCGATACCGCTGACCACATTTCCAATCCCTGGAATCATGGCGGCCGCGCGCGTGATGCCTCCTCCGGTCAGCCGGTCTTTTGCCGCCGCGATCATGCTCTGCACCACGGAAAGCCCGAGAACAGAAATTCCCGCAATTTTCATTCCCCAGCAGATTATCCCGTTTAAAAGTTCTGTGAGATTCGCAAATTTTTCATCCTCAAAAAAGTGATTAAACAGCTGCAAAATCGCATATATCCGGGCAAGCGGCATTAGAAGTTCCAGAAATCCCCACTGAATCAGATAGATTACCAGAAATGCCGTCTGATAAAATCCCGCCCCGGTCCCAGGACCGGCTGAAAATACCATGGTCACCGAGATCGCCGGAACCAGCGCCCGCATAAAATCCACGCTGTGCGTCATTGTCTCCCTGACGATACCCCCGAATACCGCAAACGACTGGAGCAGCATCACCCCCAGCACACAGTACACCATCAGAAAGCACAGATCAGAGATATAGGAGGAGCGAAAGGCTCCCACAAAGTTCTTCAGAATCGAAAACCCCACCGCCAGCAGCACAATCTCGATCAGGAGCGTGCGGTTTGTCCCGATTTCATAAAATATGGCATCCCTCAGCCAGCCCGCCAGCAGAGAGAGATCAAACCCGCGGACACCGTCTGTGATCAGTCCCTCCACCACATCGGAAAACCCCGTCTTCCTCTCCGGCGTGCCCGGCAGCGCTTCGCGGTAGAGCGCATCCACATCCGAAAAATCAATCTGCCCCAGCAGGCCCTCCGTATAGTCTTCCTGCACGTCAGCGTTCCCGTCCGCGCCATCCTCATCCTTTTCCTCCGGCCGGACAGCGGCAGTAAACAAAACGCAACCCGCCGTCCCCGCCGTCTGTCCCCGCACATGCACAGGAAACAGCAGACAAAACAGTAATGGCGGCAGCAGGCATATGCCCGCAGATAGCGCCCTCATAAAAGACTCCCGATCGTCTCAAGAAATGCCGTCAGCACCGGGAGACTCACCACAAGAATCGACATTTTGGCAAATATTTCAATCTGATTTCCGATTGCGGAATATCCGGCGTCACGGCAGATATTAATCGCAAATTCCGCCACATAAGTGATCCCGACCATTTTGATCACCAGCGCAATATAGCGGCTGTCCACCGCAATCAGATTCTCCATACGTTCCGTAAAGTTCAGAATTGTCTCCACTTTTGTAAGCAGATACACAAAGATGCAGATACACACCGTAATACTGGTAAAAAGGCTGTACTCCTCTTTTTCCTGCTTCAGTACCAGCGCGGTCAGCACCCCGGCAATCCCGAGAACCGCAATCTTAAGGATATCCATATTTTGCTCCATTTCCGCGCCGCTCTTTGCGCATGATTGAAAATTATCAGTTAATATCCTTCCTCACAGGGCAAACAGCGATTTCATGGTCTCAAATAACTCATAAATATAGGGCACAATCCAGAAAAGCACGATAATCAGCCCGGCAAGACTGGTAAGAAAGGCGTGTTCTTCTCTTCCGCTGTGTTTGAGCACCTGGCTGATGACTGTCACCAGAATTCCCACCGCTGCGATTTTAAATATTAAATTTACACTCATAGCTTCCTTACACCCTTCCTGTTTCTGTCTGCATTCTCTCAGATCAGCAGAATAATGAGCATCAGTCCGCAGACAACGCTTAAAGCCTGATAGACGCGCTGTTTTTCCTTCTGCTCCCCCCTCGTCGCTTCTATCACAAAATCCAGCCGTTCCAGGGTCAGCGTGAGCTGCTTTTTATTTTCTTCCACGCTTTTCCCGAAAAAAGCGATTCCCGCATGTTTTACGATCTCCGCCTCCTCCCCGGTAAGTCCCAGTTCCTTTTCCCGCTCCGAGAAAACTTCCTGCCAGACCGCCTCCCCCTCACTTCTCTGCTTTTCTATCAGACGGTCCGCGATCTCCCTGCACGCGCCGGCCAGTCCCGCATGGTCCGGGCGCACAAAGCACCCGAGAAGAACCTCCACCGGCTGAAGCGAACAGGCGGCCTCGCAGGAGAGGGTCACAAAAAGTCTGCGTATCTCGTATAAGAGCCGCAGGTGCTCCGTCATATCTTTCCGGATGCAGTAGGCAAATCCTGCGCTGGCCGTTATGACGATCAGGCCTCCCGCCAGCTTTAACATAGCTGCTCCAGCGCTTCGTCAAAGATTTCAAAACGCCGCTCCCCGTTTTCCTGACGCCGGATCAGTACATATCGCTCAAATATTCTGTTCCCCATCCAGCGCCTCATATGCGGTTTTCCGGTGAGTTCCCCGATCTCCCCGGCGTGCACCGTACCCAGAATCCTGCTGCCGGAACAGGCGGCCTGTTCCACCGCCATAAAGTCTTTTTCCGTGCCCAGTTCATCCACAGCGATCACCTGCGGCGACATCGCCCGCAGCATCAGAAGCATCCCCTCCGCCTTCGGGCATCCGTCGAGCACATCGGTCCTGGGCCCCAGATCATTCTGCGGAACTCCCCTGTGACAGGCCGCAATCTCAGAGCGCTCGTCCACCACACAGACCCGCATGCCCGGCATGTCCCGCGTTCCCTCGGACAGCGCCCTTATACTGTCCCGCAGATAAGTCGTCTTTCCGGCTCCGGGAGCCGAGATGAGCAGCGTACTGCACAGGTTCCTTCCACGGAACAGAAACGGGAGCAGTTTGTCCGCACAGCCCGTCCTCTCGTGTGCGATCCTTATGTTCAGAAATGTGATATGACTCATCCCTGCAATCTTTCCTCCCTCCACAGCCGCCGTCCCTGCGATTCCGATCCGGTGCCCTCCCTGTATCGTGATAAATCCCTGTTTTACCTCCTCGCGGTAGGCATACAGCGAATAATTGCTGATATAATTGAGCATCTCCGCTATGTCCGCCGCCCTCACCCTGTAAAGATATTCTTCCGCATTTTCCGCCTCCCGCACATCACAGAAGCTGCATGTCCCGTTCTTCATTACCAGATACCGGCTGCCTGTTCCGTACAGAAATTCGACCGGCTGCCCGATGCGGATGCGGATTTCCTCAGATCCCTCCTGCCAGGATGCGGCGTGAAGCGCTTCCCTGATATTCAGTGGGAATATCTTTTCCACCGGGAATATCTCCCCCTCCGGATACCTCTTTCCATCCGGGTATATTTTTTCCATCCTCTCCCCTCCCGTTTTTCTTTTGTCTAATTCTATGACCCGTCCTGCTTTTTATTCCTGTTTTTTATTCCCCTGTTCCGCGGAACTTATGTTTTGTATAAATTATCTGTCCCATCACAGCGCGACGGAAGGTAAAAAAACAGAATACGCCTGTCTGCAGACAACGCAGACAGGCGTATAATTTTATCATACGGTTACAGACCGGCGTCCATACTCCCGGAGCGAAACCCCTCAAGATCCAGCGTTACATAGCGGTATCCCAGTTCTTTCATACGGCGGATAATTCCGTCGCGGCCGGCCACAACGGCGTCAAAATCCGTCTGATCAACCTCTATGCGCGCCGTTTCCCCGTGAACGCGCAGACGCACATTATAAAATCCGAGGCCCCGCAGATATGCCTCGCCCTCCTCCGCCCGCTCCAGCGCCGCGCGGGTAAGCTTTACGCCGTAGGGAAAGCGCGTCGCCATACAGGGCATGGAGGGGCGCTCCGCCACGGACAGGCCGTACCGCCCAGCGAGACTTCTCACCTCATCCTTGGTCAGCCCGGCGCCGGCAAGCGGGCTTAAAATCCCGAGCTCCCGGATAGCCCGTATCCCCGGCCGGTAAACATGCAGGTCGTCCGCGTTAGTCCCCTCCAGAATATACGCCGCACCTGTCTCCTCCGCCAGCTCTCTGATCTTTCCGAACAGATATTTTTTACAGCGGTAGCAGCGGTCCTTTGGATTGTCCGTAATCCCCGCTTCCGCAAGTTCGTCCACCGTGATTGTCAGCTGACGGACGTGAAGCTCCGCCGCCACGGACTCCGCATGGCGGATCTCTGCCGCCGGGTGCAGACGGGTCTGCATTGTCACCGCGGTAATTCCCGTCCTGTCAGCGGCGCCCTCTGCCGCCAGCGCCAGAAGCAGACTGCTGTCCACGCCGCCGGAAAACGCAATCAGGATTTTCTGCCGCGCATAAACAGCCATCTGTTCTTTTAACCGCATATATTTTTCTTCCGCAAACTCGTTCATCTGGTCAGCTCCCCGCCCCTGTTCTTTCTTAATCTTTTTCAGGTATCCTGCAACAGCCGTTGCACTCTGCCCTGATAGTATCACAGCCTCTCTCTTTTTTCAATTCCGCGCCATTTTATTTTCCTTGAAAAAGCAATTGTTTTATGTATAATAGAATGAGCAGCTTTTAACATTCTGAAATAACACGAAAAATCAGCATACGCACAGACCTGACAGGAACAAATTAAGCGTGTGCGCATGGAGGAAAATATGATCAGTACAGGCAATGTCACACTGCGGCTTGGAAAAAAAGCTCTTTTTGAGGATGTCAGCATCAAATTTACCGAGGGAAACTGCTACGGCTTAATCGGGGCCAACGGGGCAGGAAAATCCACATTCCTGCGGATCTTATCCGGACAGCTGGAGCCGACGAGCGGGGACGTCATCGTCACGGCGGGACAGCGCCTGTCCTTTCTGCAGCAGGACCATTTTAAATATGACGCCTTCACCGTGCTCGACACCGTCATCATGGGCAATCAGCGTCTCTATGAGATTATGAAGGAAAAAGACGCTATCTATATGAAGGAAGATTTCACGGACGAAGACGGCATCCGGGCCAGCGAGCTCGAAGCGGAATTTGCAGATATGGACGGCTGGAACGCGGAGGCGGACGCT
>OFGG01000984.1_pt1 | contig 20732 bp, 16 predicted proteins | sample 1521701 | NCBI WGS metagenome assembly OFGG01 (sample SAMEA3504081, study PRJEB24116) | mouse gut metagenome | biome: mouse gut; feature: mouse-associated habitat; material: faeces | place: Denmark | collected 2011
CTGTCTCTGGAACTGGGAGGCCGGATTCGGGGCATGGTTATCACTGGTCCCAATACGGGAGGAAAGACGGTGGCGATTAAGACAGCGGCATTGTCCTGTATGATGGCTCAGTGCGGTCTTCATGTGGCATGTGAGGAGGCCAGGATCTGTATGAACAGCAGGTTTCTCTGCGATATCGGGGACGGACAGGATATTGCGGATAATCTCTCCACATTTTCCGCACACATCCGCAATGTGCTCTCGATTCTCGAAAATGCAACTGCGGAAAGCCTCGTTGTTCTCGATGAGCCGGGTTCAGGCACGGATCCCGCGGAAGGTATGGGAATCGCAATCGCCATCCTTGAACAGCTGCGCAGCTGTGGCTGTCTCTTCCTGGCGACGACTCATTATCCCGAAGCCGGAGAATACACGGCGCGCTGCCCCGGACTTGTAAACGCCCGTATGGCATTTGACCGTGAAAGCTTAAAACCGCTCTATCGCCTGGAAACCGGAAAAACAGGGGAAAGCTGTGCCCTCTATATCGCAAAAAGACTCGGCCTTCCGCGCAAAATGCTGGAAAACGCAGCTCTTGCAGCCTACGGATCCATCACGCCACAGCTGGCCCGGGAACTCGGGCTGGCAATGAACCAGGCAGGGAACGCCCCTGGCACACAGGCATACAGCGATGCGGATCCCGCGGAAATCAATAACTTCACCGCCAAACGGACTCCCCGCATTGAAAAACTGGAAAAGCCCGCAAAAAGTACGCGCGCCCGTTATTCTTTTCAGAGGGGAGACAGCGTCGTCGTCTATCCGGACAAAAAGATCGGTATTGTTGTCAGACCGGAAGACGACCGGGGCATCGTGCTTGTACAGATTCAGAAGGAGAAATACAGAATTAACCGGAAACGCCTGAAGCTCAAAGTAAAAGCAGAAGAACTCTATCCGGAGGACTATGACTTTTCGATTCTGTTTGACACCGTGGAAAACCGGAAAGCACGTCATAAGATGAGCAAAGGCTGGCAGAAAGATCTGACAATTTCCGTCGAAGATTATTAAATACTAGTTCTTCCTGCGACAGCCATACAGAAAAATGCCGGCTGCAACGCCAAATAACACAAACCCTGCGACGATCAGGACGAATACCGGATTATCGCCGGTACTCTTCGGCAGGTTATCTGCTTCCGCAGCCGGCTGCTGCGTGGATATGCCCGTCCCGCTATTTTCAGTAGCCGGCGCGGACGAAAGGAAACCTTCTCCGCTTTCGTCCGCTTCGCTGGCGCCTTCTTCAAAGGTGTCTTCTCCAAAGGCATCTTCCACGAAGTCCAGCAGATCTTCCGCCAGCTGTCTGCGCTCCTGCTTTTGTTCTTCGGTAGAACCACCGTATGCCCCGGATACCACCGGCAGACAGCCGGTAAGTCATTCGTTCCTCATCACTGCTGAACCGGCGCCGCTCATGACTTTTCTTATCTTCGGCTGGATTTTAAACAGCTGGCCCGGATAGATCAGACTGGGGCTGACAATCCCGTTGAGCTCCACAAGCTCAGACACCGTCGTCTCAAAGCGCTCTGCAATCGAATACAGCGTATCCCCCGCTCTGCCCCGGTAGATCTGCCAGGTATCCGACTGCTTCCTGTCATCCCGGATGGGAAGTTTCAGCTGACGGCCCGGCTGTATCTGCCCGGAGTCTTCCAGCCCGTTTGCCGCCGTGATTTCCTCCGGCTTCAGATGATATTTCTGCGCGATTCTGTGAACCGTATCCCGGTGATTTACTGTATATGGCACCTGCGTCACTTCATAGGGCGGGCGTTCCCCCTGTCTGCGCACAGGCTGCACCCGGCTGCCAAGCATCTGCTCCTCAAATATATCCCTGTCAGTATACCCCTGAATTCCCGGCACACGTCCCTTATCGGTATACTGCCATCCCGCCCATGTCCCCCACGGATTATCCATATCCGGTTTTGCCACGCCATACTGGGCAATCCAGAGCGGCCACGCCGTCAGGCGGGCGTCCAGAACCACCGCGGCATTATAGGCATCCGCATAGATGGCCGGGGACTGATTGCTGAATTCCTCCACGCCCGTGAGAAATGCGTATGCAATTACATTCACTTCCTCCTCCGTCAGCCCGTCGAGATCCTCAATGTCCATCACCATCCTGCCTTCGCCCATAAGCCCCTCTGTCACAGAGACAAAGTGATATGCCTCCTGCCTCGCGGCAGATGCACTCCGCGCTGTCAGATAATGGTAAAATCCCACGGGAAGTCCGGCATTTCTGGCATTTGCATAATTCCGGTGAAAAAACGGATCCACAAAATCAATCCCCTCGCTGGCTTTGATATACACCAGTTCTGTTCCTGCCCGCGCCACCGCCTCAAAATCAATGTAACCCTGCCACTGACTCACATCGATACCATCCATAGTTGTTCCATTTCCGCGCTGCTCTCTGCGCATAAGCGACTCCGCGCGCAGGCACAGACCGCTCACCCCGCTGTTCCTTTGTTATACTATATGTAGCTTTCCATGGATGGTTCACAATCACTGCCACTGTGCATACAGGGTCACGGACTCTCCGTCCTCCGCAGTCAGGTTCTCCACAGCTGCGCCGTCACCGTAAAAAACATCACTTCCATCCGCCGCCGTATTCCATCCGGCAAATGTGCGGCCATTGTTTACAAACCCGTTCGCCGGAAGCGTATAGGTGCTGTCGTAGAGGCATCCCTCCATGGCCTGCATCGCTCCGCCTGTCGCTCCGTTCCCGTCAAACTGTATAGCATACTCGTTTGCTCTCCACCTTGCATACAATGTATAATTTTTCTTACTGCCTTTTTTTATTTTCGTGATTTTGGTCGTGAAATCCTCGTCCGTATACCAGCCAAGGAATGTATACCCTTCCCGCTCCGGCGCCTTGAGCGTGAATGTCTTTGTGTTATCGTAGTAGGATGTCGGATTGTCCTCAACCATAACGCCACCGTTCAGCTCGTAAGCGATAGTATACTCCTTTTTGCTCCACTGGGCATAGAGCGTGATTGTCTTATTATTTTTTGTGGAAAGATTTTTCACTTTTGCTTTATTTTTATATTCTTTTCCGCTGCCGTTCGCTTTCGTATTCCAGCCGTTAAAAATATACCCCTTTTTCTCAAATTTGTTCGCCGCAAGAGTATAATTCTTTCCATATTTGCAGACAGTTGCATTCGGCATGCTCCCGCCTGTGGCCCCGTTGCCATTGTACACAATTTTGTACTGGTTCACCCGCCATTTTGCATAGAGCGTCAGATTTCCCGTAGTACCTTTTTCGATCTTCGTCACTTTTGTTTTATAGCTGCTCTCCCGGTACCAGCCCTCGAAGGTGTACCCCGCCCTTACCGGAGGGTTCAGGGTGAACGTCGGCGTGCTTACATTATACTCCTCCGGATTATCGTCCTCCATGATTCCGCCCTTAAGCCTGTAGGTAATCGTGTAGGTCTGCTTTTTCCACTGGGCATAGAGAGTAATAATTTTTCCGTCCTTTTTCGTGAGGTTCTCAAAGTCCTCCTTATTGGCATACGCCTTTCCTCTTCCGTCCGCCTTTGTATTCCAGCCGGCAAATTTACAGCCTGTCTTTTTGAACTTATTGGCTCTGAGTGTGTAACTCTCGTCGTACTCGCAGTCCTTCATCTCCGCCATGGCTCCGCTCGTCGCCTGATTGCCGTCAAAACGAATCGTATAGGAAATTGGAATCCACTTTGCGTATAGTTTCATATTTCCCGTACTGCCGGCAGGAATTGTGGTGACCTTTTTGGTCATCGCTTTATTTTTATACCAGCCCCCGAATTTATAGCCGGCTTTTACCGGATTTTCCAGTGTGATCGTGTCGTCCGTGCTGGAATAACTGTTTGGATTATCCTCGTGGTTCTCCCCGCCGTCGAGATAGTAATGGATACTGTACTCTCTGGATGTATTACTATCCTCCTCCTCATCGTCGTCCTCATCGTCGTCCGGTTCCTTACCGCTGTACAGCGGCCAGTAAGTATTTTTCGCCAGATTTGCCCTTGATTCATAATACACACTCGAGCATCGCTCAAAATAACGCGCCCAGTTGTATCCCGCCTGATAAGCGCCTGCCGCAGTGTCCGGCACATTTTTAACCATTCTGCACGCGCTGGCCTCCGATGTCTCCAGCTCGTATTTCAGGTAGCGGAGCTGGCCTTTTACCGTTTTGTAATCATAGCCGTATTCTTTGCAGTATTTCTGAAGCGCCTCATAGCGCGGCCCGTTCCACTGGCAGATTCCGAAACTGATCAGCCCGTTTGTATCGATCATGCTCGCAGTGGGATTGAAAGAAGACTCACTCTGCACATTTGCCACCACACCGCAGGCCGCGGCCATGTTAAAGCCCATTTCTTCCCGCATAAACCTGTATATTGTGTCGCGGTTCTCCGACATCGTGCCAAGGCGCAGAGAAAAATCCCTGCCCACAAAGACGCCGATATAGGGGACCTTTGCCCCCTCCCCCAGCGGATACCTGTCCGTATCCCACTGCGGATTGAACTGATAATAATAGTAGGTACTGTTCTCATAATCGCCCGCACAGACCCATGTGACCGGAATAAAAACAGGCTCTTTCTGCCCCTTCAGGGACACCTTCAATGTTTCCGGAAGCTTCGCCAGAAGCTCCTTCAGAGAACCCTTTTTTGGGATACCGACCGCAGCCTGTTTTTCCGTGAGCTTCGCAAACTCCGTAATCTGTGCAGCTTCCCCGCACGCAGCCTGTCCGTCTCCTCTCGCCGCGGAAGATGTCTGACGATCCGTCTCCTCCTGATAAATGGTTTCCCCGATGTGCTGAGCCGCGGAAATGTTCTGCGCTCCGACGCTGCCGGTCAGAAGCGCAGCCGCAAGAATCCCCGCAAAAATGCGTCTTACGGCCCCTTTCTCTCTCCTCTTCATCTTATCCTCGCTTTCTCCGTCTGCCGCTTAAATGGACTGCCACGCAAGGGCAGTCCATTTTCCGTTTCCAGACCTGAAACACATTTTTATATGGAATGTTTCTAATACGCCACGTAACTGAGGCTCAGATCCACATTACCGTTTATCCCGCTGACTGTTCCTTTATCCGTATACTGCCACATGATAACCGTTCCTTTGCCGGTATACCCGTGTCCGAGCGCAGCGTCCCTGTGATTAATCACCCAGAGATTCACACCTGTCAGCCGCTCATTCTCAAGATAGGTTGTCAGCCATTCTGTCGTCGCACGCAGCGCAAACTTATATTGCTTTCCGGCATTGACAATGGTGTTGCGGAATGCCTCAAGGTTCCCGCTTCTGATCTTATTGCTCAGCCCGTAAAGCAGCGTCTGTTCTTCCATATCATACACCACCGGATAATCGAGCGCTCTTCCGTTTAACAGCTGCAGCACTTTTGACGCCTCTGCCTCCGCCTCCTTTGCAGTCCTCGCTCTGGCGTAGCAGTAGACTCCCACCTTAAGCCCCGCCGCTTTCGCGTTTATGAAATTCGTCTCAAAGGCCGGATCCGCAGTCGTTCCGTTGCTGATGCGCAACATCACATATTCGTGACCGGATGCCCTGACCGCCTGAAAATCAACGGTGCCGTTATCGCTCGAAATATCAGGACCTTTCAGATCGATTCTGTCACGGACCGTTACGTTGACGACTTTTTTAATCCCGTTGGCAATCGCATTTACCTTTGTGGTTCCGGCCCTGACGCCGTATATAACACCGTCGGATGTGACCATCGCAATCGCCGGATTGTCGGATGTCCATGCTATGACAGACGCCGGATTTGCAGTCGCCGTCACTTTGACGCTGCTCCCCGTCTTAACCAGTACATCTGTCACGCTGACTGTGAGGGCCGACGGCGTGGCCGCCACCGCATCCGACATCTCACTTCTCGCCTCTCCCCTCACCGCATACAGTTTATAGTAATACGTATTTCCGGCCACCGCATTGTTATCGGTAAACGTATTGGTATTGCAGATCTCACTGGCAATCCGGAATGTTCCGTTCAGGGAAGTTCCCCGCAGGATTGTATAGGTTTCCGCGCCGGGAACTGCTTTCCAGGTCAGCTTCACCTGGGTATCGCCGGTCATTTCCGCCTTCAGGTCCGTCGGTTTTGTCAGAACCGGAACAGCCCCCTTTACCGCGGAATAACTCCCATACACCTTTTTCCCGTTTTTACTGCAATAGGCGCGCACTTTGTAATAGGAAGCAACGCCGATCGTCACTTTTTTATCTTCATAAGATGTCTTTGACGCAGAAACCGTTCCTGCCTTTTTAAATGTCCCGTCTGCCGCCGCCGATTTGTAAATCTGGTACCCGTCACAGCCCTCCACTTTTTTCCAGGAAATGCTGATGGTTGTATAGTCGACCGGTTTTACCTCAATCTCCGGCGTCGCAGGCACAACTTTCTGTGATCGCACATCCGAATACGGTCCGTAGACCTCTTTGCTGTTCACCATACAATACGCGCGCACTTTATAGAAATAAGTTTCCCCGATTGTCAGTCCCTTGTCGATAAAGGACGTCGTGGTGCGCTTGTTGATCTTTTTGATACTCGCATATTTCCCATTTTCGGAAGTGCTCCGGTATACGACATAGCCGCCGGAAGAAGTCCCCTTCACCGCTTTCCACGAAAGCTTAATACTGGTACTCGTCTCACTTTTCAGCGTCACCACAGGCGCGGGCGGCGCCGCCACGGCACTCTCCACCTCGGAATAATCTGATTTTGCATTTTTTTTGCCGGGAACTGCTTTCTCACAGCGTATTTTATAATAATACCGCTTCCCGACGGACACCTCTTTGTCCTCAAAGGAATGTACCTTCGTCCCCGCCCGTCTCTGCACCTTTCCGATCTGCTTATACCCTGATTTCTCAGATCTGGAACGGTAAATCAGGTATGTATCCTCGTCCTCATCCTCCGTGGCGCTCCAGACAATCTGCATCCCTTTCACGGACGGCTCCACAGACTGGATTTCAACCGGAAGCAGCTCCGGCGACGCGGTCAGCACATTGGAGTCCATTCCCCGCACCGCACGGCCTTTGCTGTTTTTCACATACGCTGCCACCTTAAACGAGTATTTCTGTCCCCAGTCCAGTCCCTCCACAACATAGGAAGCCGCGGATTTTTTGCAGGTCGCAAGCTTTTCCTCTTTTCCGTTCACAATCTGATATACATAATAACCACAGCCTTTTGCCGGAAGCTCCACCTTATTCCAGGTCAGCCGGACGGCCGTCGCCCCCGCCGCCTCCGCCCGAAGCTCCGGTGCTCCCGGAATTACCTGTGACGCTGCCGCTTCCGACCGGATTCCGTTCACAGTCTCCCCGTCCACCGTACGGCAGGCACATACTTTGTAATAGTATGTATTTCCCGGCTTCAGCCTTGTATTGGTATAACGGAATGTCTTATTTCCCTTTACGCTTTTGATAAGTTTATAGGTTCCCTTCAGGCTCGTCGCGCGGTAGATCCGGTAACTCTGCGCCCCGCTGATCTTACTCCAGGTAACGGTCAGGCTGTTATATTCCGCCGCGCGAAGCGTCACTGTGGGCGCCGCGAGCGTCGGCGTGATCTTTTGTTCCGCGGAATAATCGCTCCAGATAGTGCTGTTTCCAACTTTCTGAAACGCCCGTATCCTGTACACATACTTCGTCCCGGTATCAACTCCGTTATCGGTCCATTTTTTCGTGCTGCCCTTCTGAATCGTCTTTACTTTCTTAAAGGTACTGTTTCCACTGACTTTCCTGACAATCTCATATCCGTCTGCCCCCTCAACCCGCTTCCAGCTAAGGCGCACGGACCTGTAATCGGGAAGGGATACGGAAAGCTCCGGCGCCTGCGGAACCGGCTTTACCGTAGCCTCATCCGATTCCTCCCCGTACACCCTGCTGCCCTCGAGGAGGCGGTAACCTGCCACCGTGTACCGGTAAACCAGCCCTGCCCGCAGCGCACTGTCCGTGTACGACGTCGCATTTCCCGTGACTGTTCCCGCCTCCGAAAAGTCCGCGCTGCCGCCTTCCGCGCGGTAAACCGTATACCCGTCAGCCCCGTCGAGTGGTTCCCAGGTAATCTCCGCGCTGACCGCGCTGACCGGCTGCGCTCCCTTAATCTCAACCCTGCCGAGCTGCGGCTGCGCTGTGACCGTCGCTTTCCGTGTCGATTCCGCATACCGTAGCACGCCGTTTTCATCTTTATAAGTGACATAAGCCGCAATCTGGTATGCGTAATTTCTCCCTGTCAGAAGTCCGCTGTCCACATACCCCGGCGTCCCTCCTGCCGGTATATCCGCCACCTGTGTGTATGTTCCCTCTTTTTCCGCCCTGCGCAGGATCAGATATCCCTCCGCTTCCGGCACTTCCGACCACTCCATACGCACTGACCGGTAGTCCTGCGGGAACGCGGACACTGAAGCCGGAGCTTCCGGACGGACCACCACCTGAAACACCGCCGATACATCCGGAGCCTGCACTAACTGCAGTTTTATAAATGCAATCCCCGCCTTCACTGCCCGTACTGTCCCGGCAGCTGCATCAAGAACCACATTGCCCATATCTTCCACCGTCCAGGTGACCGCGGGATTCTCCGGCGCTGCATCCACAAACGTATACCCCGGAAGCTTTATCGTCTGACCGATATCCATCAGCTCACAGGTACGCTCCAGCCGGACCGCCGCCGGCACTTCCGCTCCTTTGGTCTCCTCCTCCGTCTGCGGGCCGCCGTCGTCTCCAGACCCGGCATTTCCTGTTCCGGATTCTGTCCCCGGAAGTTCCTCTCCCGCCGGAGTGCTTCCGGACTCAGAATCCGCACCGGCTCCTTCTCCCTTATCTGCGTCGTCCGGCTGTCCGGTGGATTCCGGTTCTGACGGAGCTTCTTCCGTATCCGCCGGTTCCGGCTCTGACGGAACCTCTTCTGCTTCCGTCGATTCCGGCGAAACCTCTTCTGTCGATTCCTCTTCCGCTTCTGCGGGCCCCGGTTCCGGCGAAACCTCCTCCGTCTCCGTGGGGGCCGGTTCCGGCGAAACCTCCTCCGTCTCCGTGGGGACCGGTTCTGATAAAGCCTCCTCCGTCTCTGCGGGTCCCGGCTCATTCCCGCCGGAACCCGGCTCCGCTTCCGTGCCCGGATCCGCGGAACCCGCTTCTGATTCTGCGGATTCTGATTCCCCAGGACCCGGCTCTGTCTCCGTCAGGCCCGTCCCGGAATCCCTGTCCTGTTCCGACGGGGCATTTTCCGCCCCTTTCAGGACAGCGCCGGCAATTCGCATGCTATCATCTGTATTTTCTGCAGCCTCTGTCCCCGCCGCCGGATTCCGCGATATCTGCGCGGCATATCCGGTTGCATCCGAACAGAAAACCATGGTCACTGCCATTCCAAGGCTGACACATCGGCTGACACTCCGCCTCATTCGTTCCGCTTTTCTCCTCATAAACATATGACCTCCCTTTTCTGCCCTCATTTTACCACATTTTCCAGAAAAATCATTATTATATCTCATCTATTTTAAAAAAATTAAGAAATCAGAAAAAGAGAATCGCGGCATATCCCACAAATTCTCTTCTCCCGACAACCTCATTAAATTCCAGCCAGATTTCTATATACAGCAAACAGCAACAGCAGTGCTGCGCTGCCGTAGACAACTCCTGTCGAAAGCCGTCCCATCCGCCACTGTCCCGTTCTGACATAGAAAACCACATAATTCAGAAAAACGATGGCCAGCACAGGTGTGAGCACACACAACATCTGATTGCCTTCAAAAGCCGCGCGGATATCCAGATGCATCCACGCAATACACATCCGCGTCACGCCGCACCCCGGACACTTCCATCCGGTCAGGAGCCGGAACAAACAGGGAACTGCAATTCCCGTCCGCTCCACAAACCCACCGTACAGGTATCCTGCCACCGCAGCTGCTGCCGCACACAAAAACACCTTCCGCAGACGCTTCCTCACTTCTAAGCCAGATTGTTCAGCTCATTCTGCATGAGTGCATTTGCAACAATCCCCAGCCCGAAAAGCTGTAAGACCAGATACAAAACCCCGCTGCTGTCTGACGGTATCCCGCGCTGACGCTTTGCCTCATCAATCTTCTCGCCCTGCTTATACGCCCAGTAAAGGCCGTAAATGTTGCAGGTGATCAGCGTCAGAAGAAACGCCGTGCCACCCGAAGTGGCAAATGTGCCGGACGCCGTATTCGCATCATTTGTCAGGCAGATAAACCAGTAAATGTTGTAAATCCCGCACGTGACGAGAGACAGAATGATGCACACTGCAATGTTTCTCTGTTGAATCATAACGCTATATCTCCTCTGTATATATTTTTTACATTATATCAATGCGCGGCATTTTTGTCTATATCCCGGAAACGGATTTGTTTATTTTTTATGACAGCCCGAGGCAGCCGGATAACAGTTAATCATTTTTCTTTTTCCATTTGCTTCTCCCCTGATCCTGCGGTATGATGGTACTAAATAAGAACTCTGTAACTTTTCCACAGACGAGGAGAACCCTATGGCAACAATCAGCTTATGTATGATCGTTAAAAACGAGGAGGCCGTCCTGGCACAGTGTCTGGACAGCATCGCGGACCTGATGGACGAAATCATCATCGTGGACACCGGTTCCACGGACCGCACCAGACAGATCGCAGCGGAATACACCCCGAAAGTTTTTGACTACAAATGGACCAGCGACTTTTCTGCCGCCCGCAATTTTTCATTTTCCAAAGCCACGATGGAATACATCTACACCGCAGACGCGGATGAGATTCTGGACGCGGAAAACCGTGAGCGGTTTACGCGCCTGAAAAATTTTCTGCTCCCGGAAATAGAGATCGTGCAGATGAAATATGTGACAGAAACTGAGTTTGACACAGTGCTCAACGCCCACATGGAATATCGTCCCAAATTATTCAGACGGCTGCGGACATTCACCTGGGTGGATCCGGTTCACGAGACCGTCCGCCTGACGCCCGTTGTATTCGACAGCGACATCGAGATTCTGCACCGGCCGCAGACGCTCCACAGTAAGCGGGATTTTTCTATTTTTATCAAAATATTTGAACATGACGGGACCTTTTCACCGAAAATCCGCTCTATGTACGCCAGAGAGCTGCTGAAAACAGGGGACAAACGGGATTTTGCGGATGCGAAACACATTTTCCGCTCGATTCTTGAACATGATTTCAGCGATGACGCCCGCAAAGAAGCCTCCTGCGTGCTCGCGCGGGTCTACCGGCTCGAGGATAACCGGGACGAATTCTTCAAGCTGACCATGAAGGACATGCTGACAACTCCCTGCTCGGAGATCTGTTATGAGCTGGGAACCTATTTCCTGTCCCGCAGAGACTACAACGAGGCCGTCCTGTGGTTCTACAACGCATCCTGTGAGACGGAAAGTATTCTGGACATCCACACCAGCGGAGACCTCCCGCTTCTGGGCCTTGTGGAATGCTACGAATTCCTGATCGAAGAGGAGAAGGCAAAGCTCTCCCCCGACACCGCGCTGATCAGCCAGTATGAGATGCAGCTTGACAAATACAGGGCGGCTTCCAGAAACTGGAAAATACCGGGCGGACTTTTATAACCGCCGGCTTTCCGCAGGACCTCCGTCGCTTTCACAGAGCCGGGCTTAACCGGCTTTACCGGCTCTCCCTCGTCGCCGCCACAATGCGGCCGGCTTCCTTCGCGATCAGGGAGCCGGCCGCGAATCTCCACGGTGATAGCATCCATTCAAAAACAGTACCGCAAAACCACAGGCGATATCACACAGATCAGTCGCTGCTGATCCTGGCGGCTTACATCCGGCGTCCCGGGAAAAAATACAGGACCTTTTTCAAATTTTTTAAAAAAAGGTCTTGCATTTTTTTTCTTTTACGCTATAATAAAAGACATGCAGACATAGTATATCGGTAGTACATCAGCTTCCCAAGCTGAGGAGGCGGGTTCGATTCCCGTTGTCTGCTCTATAAGGTCCTTGATTTTACAGAATTTCCGATACATTCAGATATTTAGACCTGTCGGCGAACCAATCAGATGTTTATGGATTGGTTTTTTTGCTATAAAATTGGGAATACTGTTGATTATCCGGCTTTTCTGGCCAGTACTTTTCCTGTTTCTGTGATAATGGTTTTCGGTACACGCTATATCCGTATGCCCTCTTCCCCATGATTCATTTATTATCAACGTGATTGTCCAAAATATTGTTCCGTAATCCCGGCACCTGTTACAGACATAAGCATTATCCCAGGATTCATTATGTCCGGATCAGCTTTAAAAATCAAACAGCACCAGCCTGAAAGCCCCCTGGCAATTCAACAGACTTTACACTTTCACCTTTATCCGCTATAATGAATGTAGCTAAGAAAGCTGCATTCATAAAAAAGGCGGTGATGATTATGGAGATAACGCAAATGACTGATAAAGAGTTAATTACAACAACTATTGACAGGTATACCGATTTGCAACAGATAAAAAAAGCAAATGGCGGTCACAAAAATGAAATGCTTGACTATCTTATCAGAGTAACTACCGCAAAGCTTTCGTCTTTAGGCGTAAATGTTGAAGACATAACGCTTTAACCACAACCACATATCACAAATAACCGGAAAGTGTAAAGTCTGCTGAATTGTCAGCAGCTTTACACTTTTTTATCCGGAGGATGCCTGCACTGCCCATTTTACTTATAAAACTTCCTTTCAATTTTGATATGTTTTCTGACAGCATTCGTTTATAAGCGAACGCTAAAAAGGGAGCCGGAAGCGGCTCCCTGATATAAGACAATATTCAATTGCAGGTCTTCCTCAGGGCCGGGTGTCTGACTTACGACGGCTTTCTTTTGCCGTCGTGCGGAAGATAAGTTCAGACTTAATGAAATTGGATTCCATTTGTTACGTTTCGTACAGGCTGCGCGAATGTTCCTGTCGGATAAGCGGAGTGAACCCTGGTATTCCAATCAATGCAACCGTTCGTTCCAGACAGTCATATTCCAGAGCGCCCTCTGTCCCTGATAACATTATTTCATTAAATAAAGTGAAAAATATTTACTCATAAATCTTTCCCATATATAAAATTTTTGCCAATGCTTTATAGTCCGGCTTTTCAAAGTTTATTTTATCTTCAGGCATATAGCAATCCTCTATCCAGCTTGCTATTTGTCCCAAATAATCAGTAATAGTCGTATTTGTCCATTCTTCCGGGTGCTCTTTTGCATCCTCTGCTAATTGAATAACAAAATTTAAGAAATCGTCCATATCAGATATATTGTTTATCTGTTCTATCGGGTCAGTCATGGTTTTCTCCTTTACAGTTTACAGCTGCTGATTCAGATAAATATAGCCCGCCAGTAAATTAAATAAATCCGTACCGCCTTTCAGAAGTATTCGGACTCCTGCCTTATATGCACAAAAGCCGGCAGCATCCCGCCGGCTTTTCGCGCCTTTCTCACTCATTCAGATATCCTGCATCCTCATACCATTTCGGTACCCCCTGCATGGAAACGATAAACGTGCACAGGTCCGGCCGTATCTTGGCCTCGAGATACTCCAGCGGACCGAGCGGGCAGCGCGCCCTGCGCGTATTGAAAAAAATCGGTGATCCCGGGGCGATATCCAGCAGCTGGGCGTCCAGATAATCAGCCCGGATCGCAGTGATTCTCTCCTGCCCCGTCTCAAACTGAATTCCATACTGCTTCTGAATAAAGTAGTACAGATCATGAATATGCCCCTGATATGCATCCAGATCCGGAAAAAAGTCTGTCCGCAGATAATTCGTCATAATCACCATCGGTGATTCATTGCTATGTATAATGCGCTGAAGGCAGAATACGGGAGCGCCTTCCCCGATCTCCAGCGCCTCCGCCACCGTGGAGCTGGCGGCAATCCGGTCAATCCAGATCCCTTTCGTCTTAATCGCACTCTCCCCCACATCTGTTTTCACATCGACAACATTATGAAATTTTGCGTATTTGGGAAGGAACTTTTCCGGTGAATCGACAACCTGGGTGCCCGCTCCCTGCCTGACATGCACCCTTCCCTCTCTTGCCAGCAGATCCACCGCATGGCGCACAGTGGTCCGGCTGACCTGGAAAATCTTTTCCAGATCGCCCTCCGTCGGAAGATATGTTCCGACAGGATATACATTATTATCTATATCCTCTTTTAGCTTAAGATACATTACCTTATAGGCCGGTGTGTTTGCCATTTCCCTGCTTAACCTCCCCTGCTGTTCCAAAATTTGATATTCATTATTTTAGTATAAAATATTCTGTCCAAAACGTCAAACAGACTTTAATTCCACGCAGGAAATTAGTACACATGCACAATAATTCTTCCCGGATATTGTGCATGTTTTATCTTGCGCGGAAAAAGATTATTGTATATCATGTTTCTTAAAGATAGTGATGAATTTTCGGAAGAGGATGATGAGATGCGAAGAAAGATAATGATGAATAAACAGGATTACGTACCAAAGCCCCTGAAAGAGGAACCACTGTACCGCTTGCACAGCGTGGACGAGCCGGGAATCTCTCCGCTCTACAGAGTCCACATCAACGGTGAGGAACAGAAGGTCTACGGAAATGAGTTTTTCCATTTCACACTTCCAGTGATGGAAGAAAACGAACAGGGTCTCACAGTGGAAGTAACGGTCCTGGACGATTTTGACAGCTTCCGTCTGCGTCCGGGCACCGGAAAGTTTTCCTGTGAAAGAGACGGACAGCTTCTGAAACTGAACATTCCGGACGGCGACCGGGTGATTCTTGAGCTGGACGACGACCTTCTCTGCCCTCTTTATATTCTTCCCTCTGTAAAAATTGCAAAGCCACAGAATGTGACTCACGAATTCCGGAAAGGCTGCGCGTACAACATCGGCTGTCTGGAGCTGAAATCCGGCGACGTGGTTTATATCGAGGAAGGCGCCGTGGTCAGCGGAAGAATCACCTCCAGACTGGCTGATCACGTCCGGATTATCGGAAACGGGATTCTCTACGGCGGCAACTGGCATAAATGGGATGAAAACGGCGCGGAACAGATGATCGTGCCGATACTGGGGCGCGACATTGAAATCCGCGGCATCACGCTGCTCGACGGCTCTTCCTGGCACATTGTGCCAACGGCGTGTGAGGACGTGCGGATTGAGGACGTCAATATCCTTGGAAAAGTGATTACCGGGGACGGTCTCGATATCGTGGGATGCCGGAACGTGACGGTGCGAAATTCCTTTATCCGGGCAAACGACGACTGCATCTCCATCAAAGCCGAGGAATTTCAGGATCCTTCCGGGTGCAGCGATGTAGCGCACATTCTCGTGGAAAACTGTCTGTTCTGGAATGCAGAATTCGGAAACGCGCTGGAAATCGGCTATGAAACCAGATGTGATGAAATCTCAGATGTCATTTTCCGCAACTGCGTCATCACCCACTGTGAGTACGAGGGGAATCAGTCCGGCGGAGTTCTGACCATCCACAACGCGGACCGTGCCTTTATCCATGATATTCATTATGAAAATATCCGGATTGAAGATGCACAGGAAAAATTGATTGACATTAAGACGCTCGACTCCAAATATTCCAGGGATCGCAGCCGCGGCATGATCTGTGATGTGCATTTTAAAAATATTGAAATCACGGAAGGCATCTTCCCCGTCTCAATTATCAGAGGTTTTGAGATGAAAAACGAAGTGTGCAGGCCGCATGATTTTCACTTTGAAAACATAGTGATTCACGGCCGGAAAATAGAAAGCGTAAATGAGCTGCGGATGGTAAAGGAACTTTGCGACGGCTTTCATTTCAGATAATGTTTCTAAACACTTCCGCGGCAGATGATTCATAAACGGAACCGCAGAGCCGGAAATCGGAGATCCGGCATGCGGCCTTCACAAAAAATGCTCCGGCATGGGGATAATCATGAAACTACTTGCAATCGGTACATACACAGAGCGGACAGCCCCTGCTGTTACCGCGACACAGGAGCTCGGAAAAGGAATCTTCCTGTATCCGTATGAGGAAATAAGCGGAACCATCGGCGAATGTCTTTTTCTGGAGGAGACTCTGAATCCGTCGTATCTTGCGTTCTTTAAAGATCGTCTGTTTGCGGTCAGTGAATCGGACAACGCGGCCATTCTGAAAGAATACAGCCTCTGCCCGGATGGCACGGCACCGGAAACGGACAGCGGAATGACCGGATTCACGCTCCGGCTCACCGCGAAGCTCAGCCTGCCGGGAGCCGCCTCCTGTCACATCGCGGTCTGCGAAGAGCGGGAACTGCTCTTTCTGTCTGATTACGGAAGCGGAGATTTTCATCTGATCAGCATCCGGACGGCGGGAGCTCCAAAGCTGCTGGAAAGCCGCTGTTTCACGGGACGCGGCGCGCGCCCGGACCGTCAGGAGGCCCCGCACATCCATTCATGCTGTCTCTGCGGCGAAAAAGTGTTTGTGGCAGACCTTGGATGCGACCGCATCCGGCTGTTTGCATTCCACGGAGACGAACTGACAGAGCTGGAAGCGCTTCCTGCAAGGGCGGGATCCGGTCCCCGGCATATGTGCACAAAAAATCAGGATGGCAGACTGACGCTTTACGTCGTCAATGAACTCGACTGTACCATTTCCGTCTTTCAGCAGGACCCATCCGGCAGGATGCAGGAAATCCAGTGGCTGCCTCTCTATCGCGGCAGAATGCAGGAAGATGCGCTGGCTGCGGATACTGCGCTCTCACAGGATGGATTTTTGTATGTATCCGTGCGCGGGAGCAACCGCATCTTTGTTTTTCAGATACAGAAAAACGGAACGCTCTCCATGGTTCAGGAGCGCGGCTGTGGCGGGAAGGGACCCAGAAGTATCTGTCTGGATGAATCAGGCCGTCATCTGCTCGTGGCAAATCAGGCCAGCGGTGAAATCGTCGTATTTGACCTGACGGAAGGAATGCTTGCCGGAATTGCCGGAAGACGGGCGATTCCGGTACCGGTAAAAGTCACCATGTACAACCGGATATAAATTCTTTTGCGCAAAAACAGCGCGGAAAGGAGGGAAATATGCGCAGAAAGGCGATTGTAACAGGCGCAAGCCGCGGAATCGGCAGAGGAATTGCGCGCTGTCTGGCAGAAAACGGATATGACCTCGTTTTTTCCTACAACGCGAGGGAGGATGAGGCAGAGCGCACCGCAGAAGCCCTGCGGGAAAGCGGGGCAAACGTCTGGTATTTTCAGGCAGATCTCGGAGAACCGGGAGCCGGGAAACTGTTTTTCGACCGGGCAGTCTCATCTCTTGAAGGACTTGATCTTCTCGTAAATAACGCCGGCGTCACAACCTTTCAGTCAATCCTCGAGCTCACGCCGGAGGATACGCTGCACATGATACATCTGGATTTTCTGAATTATCTGATGATGAGCCATTACGCGGCTGTCTATATGAAAGAACACCATGTCAGAGGCTCCATCATTCAGATCACATCGTCGAGAGCCGACCGGGCCTACCCCGAAGACGCCGTCTACGGCGGAATCAAGGCTGCTTTAAACCGTGCTTCCCAGTCGATGGCCCTGGATCTGGCGCCTTACGGAATCCGGGTCAACTGCGTCGCCCCAGGGGCTGTGCGCATCCGCACACAGGAAGAGATCCGGCGGGATCATCTGGAATATTTTGAAGGATTCTGGGAAGAACTCGGCGGGCGGATTCCGCTGGGGAGAAACGGCAGCCCGGAAGACATCGGAAACGCCGTGGTATTTCTCGCTGACGAAAAAGCTTCCTATATTACAGGAGAAGTGCTTCGCGTGGACGGCGGCCTGATACTGCCGGGAATGCCGGAAAAAGTAATTCCCGGAAAAACAGACTGGGGAGGCACCGTAAATAGAATTTCCCAGTCTGACACAAAAGAATGAATCACAGAAACGAGGACGGATATGAGTGTAACGATCAGGGATGTGAAAGTAATCTGCTGCGCGCCGGAAAAGATCAATCTGGTGACGGTAAAGGTTGAGACAAGTGAGCCGGGACTTTACGGACTCGGCTGCGCAACTTTTGCCCACCGGCATCTGGCCGTCGTGACGGCAATTGAAAAATATTTAAAGCCCTATCTGACCGGCAGGGATGTCTCCTACATCGAGGACATCTGGCAGAGCATGGCGGGAATGAGCTACTGGCGGAACGGACCGGTGCTCAACAACGCGATATCGGGTATTGACATGGCGCTGTGGGATATCAAGGGAAAGATGGCCGGCATGCCGCTGTACGACCTTTTCGGCGGAAAATGCCGCGAGGGCGTCACCTGTTACACCCATGCGGAAGGCGCAGATATCGAAGAAACACTGGAACGCATCGCCGCCTTAAAGGACCGGGGCTACCGGTATATCCGCGCGCAGGCCGGAGGCTACGGCGGAAATGAGACCGTTCACCAGCCCCCCGAGGGCGCACTTCCCGGAGCCTATTACGATCCAAAAATATATATGAAAAAAACCGTGGAGCTCTTTAAGCGTATCAGGGAGCGTTTCGGATGGGAACTGGAGCTCTGCCATGATGTGCACGAGCGTCTGCAGCCGTCGGACGCGGTCACATTTGCCAGGGAAATGGAGCCGTTCCGGCTGTTTTTCCTGGAAGACTGTCTGCCTCCGGAGCAGGCCGGCTGGTTTGGCAGAATCAGACAGCATTGTACGACTCCGCTTGCGATGGGAGAACTGTTCAACAATCCGAGTGAATGGCTGAATCTCATCAAAGAGCGGGAGATTGACTATATCAGAATTCATATCAGCCAGATCGGAGGCATTACGCCGGCGAAAAAGCTGATCGCCCTCTGCGACGCATTCGGCGTGCGGACGGCGTGGCACGGACCTGTGGACCTCACTCCCGTGGGGCACGCGGTGAACGCGCATCTTGATCTTTCCTCCCCGAATTTCGGGATTCAGGAATGGACGGATCCGGAAGCCGGATTTTACTGCGACCGGAATCCGGAGGCACTGCACGAGATATTTGACGGAATACCCGAAGTGCGCGACGGCTACATCTACTTAAACGGCCGCCCGGGCATCGGCGTGGACATCAACGAAAAAGCCGCGGAAAAGTATCCGTGCACGGACGGTGGTATTACCTGGGGGTGGATGCTGTCGAGACTTGCGGACGGGACATCTGTCCGCCCCTGATGGAATACTCCCCGCGGCATACAGCGGGGAAAGCACAAAAAAGCAGAAGGCTGAAAAAATGACTATCATGAATTTTCAGCCACGGGTCTGTGTGCACACGCACGGATCCGGATATGCACAAAAAAACGTGTGCACAAGGAGGCAAAAATGAGAAAAGTGAAAAAATGGGCAGCACTTGGTCTGGCCTGCGCGATGACGCTGTCAATGGCAGCCTGCGGAGGCGGAGATGACGGCAAAACTGACAGTGGCAGTACCACTGGCGGCAATGCGGACAGCGGTACTTCCGGCGCGGACAGCGGCGCATCCTCTGCCGGCGGAACGGAAACACCGGCCGCGGACAATGGCGCATCCGGCGATAAGACAAAGATCAGCATGGCTGTCTGGAACGGAAGCTGGGGCGAGGATCTCCAGAAAATTCAGGAAGATTTTAACAGCAAAAATCCGGATATTGATCTCGACATCCAGATGCAGACCGGCGATTACTCTGATTTTCTCGGAGCCAAGGTTGCGGCGGATGATCTGCCGGATATTTATCTCCTGACACCGTACAAGCAGGTACAGGCATTCGCGGAGGCCGGAAGGCTTACCGATCTCTCCGGAGAATCTTTCGTGGATAAAGTATACCCGGAAGCACTCGAGGCCGGCAAGGGCGCAGACGGCACCGTTTACGCTTATCCGTCCGTCTATGAGTATCTTGGCGTATTCTACAATAAGGAATTATTTAAAACAGCAGGAATCGAGACACTCCCGACGACAAGAGACGAGTTCGCAGATGCCTGCGCAAAGCTTGAAGCTGCCGGCATCCAGCCGATCGCACCGACCTACAAAGAGTCCTGGACTTTAAAGCATCTGTTCAGCGCACTTTTGACTCCGTTTGTACAGGATGACATCCCCGGATTCCTCTCATCCCTGGATTCCGGCGAGGGAACTTTCGACGTGGAAGGCATCGACGAGGTATTCCAGTTTGCAGACATTATGAAACAGTATTCCGGCGGCAACATGATGGATCAGGATTCCACTTCCGGCTTCAACGCGCTGGCTAACGGCCAGGCAGCAATGCTCGTATCCGGTGAGTTCAGCCTTTCCACCGTTGCACATGCCAACCCGGTACCCGATATCGGATGCTTTGCTATTCCGGTTTCCAACGACGCCGCGAAAAACAAGCTTTCCGTCGATGTAGGTACCTGCTACGTCATCAACTCCAAAACCGAGCACCTTGATCTGTGCAAAAGAGTGCTGGAGTACATGAGCGATCCGGAGCAGCAGTGGATTCAGGTACTGACTGCGGATCTGGGCGATGCTCCGCCTGCAATGCCTTACAGCGGCGGCGTACCGAGCTCGGCAATGGACGATTACACAGCTTACTGCGATGCAGGCAACACCATTCCGTGGGTCTATCAGCAGTATGCAAACGGTTTTGACGTCACCTCCGGCGATATCTTCCAGGGTTATATGGCAGGAGCAAAAGACCAGGCAACCGTGATCCAGGAGCTGAACGAGAGCTACCTGAATTTTATCGAATAGACGTTTGATTCTGCGTCCGGTAAACTGTACACAGACAACAGTTTCCGGAATTTGTGAGAACGGAATTTACGGCGGGCGTCTGATAAACGGCATCTGCAACAGGTACGCCGTGGCAGACCCCG
>OFGG01000986.1_pt1 | contig 20728 bp, 20 predicted proteins | sample 1521701 | NCBI WGS metagenome assembly OFGG01 (sample SAMEA3504081, study PRJEB24116) | mouse gut metagenome | biome: mouse gut; feature: mouse-associated habitat; material: faeces | place: Denmark | collected 2011
GGAGAGCAGATACACCCCGTCGCCGTTGATGTCCAGGGTGCCCGAGCAGGCGGAGATGCACTTGAGCAGGCCGAAGAGGGTGCCCACGATGGCGATGTTCAGGGGCTTCCAGTTGCCGAAGATCATGACGGCCAGGGCCAGGAAGCCGAAGCCCGCCACGTCCCCGTTGGAGGAGCAGTTGGCGGTGGTCAGGGCGTAGACGAAGCCGCCGATGCCCGCCAGCGCGCCGGAGATGGAGGTGCCGGCGTACCGCATCCTGTAGACGTTGATGCCCAGGGAGTCCGCCGCCTGGGGATTCTCGCCGCAGGAGCGCAGCCGCAGGCCGAACCTGGTCTTATAGAGGATGACAGACAGCACCACAAACAGCAGAATGCACACATAGGTGGCCAGATAGACCCGGTGGAGGAAGGTCTCGCCCAAAAAGCCCAGGTTGTCGCTGCGGCTGAAGCCCAGGTCGGACTTGCGGATCATGAACCAGCTGGCGGCGTCGCCGTCTATATACAGGGTGTTCTGGTTGGCGATGATCCGGATCAGGAACAGCACCAGGGCCGGGGCCAGCAGGTTCAACGCCGTGCCGCCGATGGTCTGGTCCGCCCGGAGGTTCACCGATGCGAAGGACAGCAGCAGGGAGAAAAGGGTCCCCGCCGCCGCCGTCACCAGCATGGCCAGCAGCATCAGCCCCTGGAGGGCCAGCCAGTTGCCGTCGGCCTTGGCCCCGTCGAAGGCACCGCTCTGCTGCATGAGCTGGACGAACAGCACCCCCACGAACGCGCCGAAGATCATGATGCCCTCCAACGCCAGGTTGATGATGCCGCTGCGCTCGGCGAACACGCCCGCCAGGGCCACGATCATCAGGGGGACCGCGTAGAGCAGGGTCTGCTGAATCAGAAACGTCATGCGTCCTCCCCTCCTTTCTCCGCCTTGCCGTCCCCGGCGGGGGCCGGGACGGGGGCGGCCGCCGCCTGGGCCTTGCGCTTCTTCCGCCCGCTGAGCCACAGCTTGATCACCAGGGAGAACGCGCTCAGGTACACGATGGTGGCGATGATCACGTCGGTGATGTACTCGTTATAGGCCGTCAGGCTGGTGATCTGCTGGCCCACGATGTTCAGCATGGACATGAAGCATCCGGTGAAGATCACCCCGACGGGGTTGCTGGCCGCCAGCAGGGCCACCGGGATGCCGTTGAAGCCGGTGGCGGGCAGGGCCTGGTAGGTCTGCCACGCGAACTCCGTATTGCCGGACAGGAAGTACAGCGCCGCGCCCGCTCCGGACAGCGCCCCGGCGATGGCCATGGACAGCACGATGTTCCGCTTGTCGTTGATGCCGGCATACCGGGCGGCGTGCCGGTTGGAGCCGCAGGCCACCAGCTCGTAGCCCAGGGTGGTCTTGGTCATGAGGACGTACACCAGGATGGCGATGATCACCGCCACGCCGATGCCCCAGTTCACCTGGGAGCCGGGGAACAGGGCGTCCAGCCCCGCCCGGGCGGTGACTACCCCGTTGACGGAGGTCTTGTAGATGTAATTGGTCTTGCCGTACTCCTCCAGGTTGCGCCAGACGCTGCCGTCGAAGATCCAGGTGACCAGGTTGGCGGCGATCCAGTTTGTCATGATGCAGGCCAGCACCTCGTTGATGTTCAGCAGGGCCTTCACCAGCCCGGGGATGGCCCCCCACAGCGCGCCCGCCAGGATGCCCGCCAGGAAGGCCAGCAGCCACACCACGGGGGAGGGCACCGCGGAGGTGGGGATGCTCAGGGCCACGATGAGGGTGGCGGCGGTGCCCATGAGGTACTGCCCCGGCGCGCCGATGTTGAACAGGCCCGTCTTGAAGGCCACCGCCACCGACAGCCCGGTGAGTATGAGCGGCGTGGCCCGGAACAGCATATTACCCACGTTGGCGGGGTTGAAGCCGAAGGTGAGGCTGCCGGAGGCGTCCCGCCCGGTGCTGAGTATGCCGCCCAGCACCAGCCGTACGCCGTCCCACACGCTTTTTCCGTCCATATTGCTGCTGGCAAGGCCGCTGATCACCACGATGACACAGCCCACCAGCAGGCCGATGAGGATGGAGATCACGGAGGCGGCCGCCGTCCTGGCCCCGTCCTTCTCCATCAGCTGACGCCATTTCTCCTTCATGGGGCCTCGTCCCCCTCTCCGGTGTAGATCTGGACGAGATTCGGATATTTCACACTCACGCGCCCTTCTCCTCCTTCCCGCTCCGCTCCATGCGCTTGGCCCCCGCCATGTAGAGGCCCAGCTCCTGCACGCTGGTCTGCTTGGGATCGAACTCGCCCACGATCTCCCCCTCGTACATCACCAGGATCCGGTCGGACAGGTTCATCACCTCGTCCAGCTCCAGGCTCACCAGCAGCACGGCGCGGCCCTTGTCCCGCTCCGCCACCAGCTGGCTGTGGATGTACTCGATGGCCCCCACGTCCAGGCCCCGGGTGGGCTGGACGGCGATGAGCAGCTCCGGGTTCTTGTCAATCTCCCGGGCGATGATGGCCTTTTGCTGGTTGCCGCCGGACATGCTCCGGGCCGCCGTAATGGGACCCTGGCCGGACCGGACGTCGTACTGCTCAATAAGGCCTGTGGCATACTCCCGGATGCTCTTGCGCTTGAGGAAGCCCACAGGGGTGACAAAGTGGCTTTCAAAATACCGCTGAAGCACCATGTTGTCCTCCAGGGAGTAGTCCAGCACCAGGCCGTGCTTGTGCCGGTCCTCGGGGATATGGCTCATGCCGGAGGTGTTTCGCTTGCGGATGGGGGCCTTGGTGATGTCCTGGCCGCCCAGAATCAGCGTGCCCTCCTTCAGGGGTTCCAGGCCGGAGATGCCGTAGACCAGCTCCGTCTGGCCGTTGCCGTCAATGCCCGCGATGCAGACAATCTCACCCCGGCGGACCTGGAAGCTCACGCCTTTCACGGCGTTGTTTTTGTGCCGCTTGGAGGCTACGGTCATGCCCTTCACGTCCAGCACCACCTCGCCGGGCTTGGAGGGGGCCTTTTCCACCACGAAGTTCACGTCCCGGCCCACCATCATCCGGCTCAGCTCCTCCTGGGAGCTGGACGCGATGTCCACCGTGCCGATGTACTTGCCCTTGCGCAGCACAGAGCAGCGGTTGGCCACGGACATAATTTCATTGAGCTTGTGGGAGATGAACAGGATGCTCTTCCCTTCGGCGGAGAGGTTTTTCATAATCTGCATCAGCTCGTCAATCTCCTGGGGGGTCAGCACGGCGGTGGGCTCGTCGAAGATCAGGATCTCGTTTTCCCGGTACAGCATCTTCAAAATCTCGGTGCGCTGCTGCATGCCCACGGTGATGTCCTCCACCAGGGCGTCCGGGTCCACATGAAGGCCGTACTTCTCCGAGAGGGCCAGCACCTTCTCCCGGGCCTCTCCCTTCTGGAGGAAGCCGTGCTTGCAGGGCTCCACGCCCATGATGATGTTGTCCAGCACCGTAAAGCACTCCACCAGCTTGAAGTGCTGGTGGACCATGCCGATCCCTAAGTCGTTGGCGTCGTTGGGGTCCTTGATGGAGACGACCTGGCCGTCCTTTTTGATCACGCCCTCCTCCGGCTGGTACAGGCCGAACAGCACGCTCATCAGCGTGGATTTTCCGGCGCCGTTTTCGCCCAGAAGAGCGTGAATCTCGCCCTTTTTCAGCTGTAACGTGATATTGTCGTTGGCCACGATGCCGGGGAACCGCTTGGTGATATTCAGCATCTCAATGGCGTAACTCTGTTCCAATTTCACAACCTCCTCCTTCTCTGTTTCCCGGAACCCTTTGCGAAAAAATAGGTTCTTGTTTATTGTACCATATCCCGTCCTGGATTTCAAAGCAATTTTTGAAATTTTTCACAAAGTCGACCCTTTCTCTCCACTAGCCGGCGGCAAGTAAAAAAGTGAGGACGGGAAGATCCCGTCCTCACAGTGCTTGAGGGGGTTTTTACTTGATGTTGCCCAGATCGTTGACCGTGATATTGGAGACGGCGGGCATAGCGGAGATGTCGTCAGAGACGGTGATTTTGCCGTCGAACATATCCTTCACCAGGGCCTTGTAGTCGTCCTGAGAGAAGCCGTCGCCCCACAGGGTGGTGTCCATGGGCAGCAGGACATAGTTGGCGCTAGGATCGTCGCCGGAAACCAGGCCCAGGGCCTCGGCCTTTCCGCCGTAGTTGGCGAAGTTGCCCGCGGCCACCTCGTCCAGCATGTGGTTGACCGTGGCGGCCAGGCCCTTCATGGCGGAGGTCAGGGTCACGCCCTCGCCGTAGGCGGCGTCCATGGTAAAGCTCTGGTCCACGTCCACGCCGATGACCTTGGTGCCGGGCACCTTGGCGGCCGCCTCACCGGCGGAGGGGAAGATGCCGCCGCCGCAGGCGAAGACCGCCTGGACGCCCAGGTTCTGATACCAGTTGTCCGCGTAAGCGGTGATGTCGGGATCTCCGAAGAACTGGTTGCCGTAGACATACTCGACGGTGGCGTCCACGCCCAGCTCACCGGCGGCGGCGTCCACGCCCTGGACGAAGCCGTAGCCGAAGCGCTGCACGGCGGGAACGGCCATGCCGCCAAGGTAGCCCAGGTGGGTGTAGCCCAGCTTCACGGCGGCGACGCCGGCCATGTAGCCGCAGAGCTCTTCCTTATAGACGGCGCAGTACACGTTTTCGGGCACCGTTCCGCCCACGTCGCCCTCGCTGACGTCCAGGGCGATGAAGCTGATGTCGGGATAAACGTCGGCCACCTGGGTAATGGTCTCGCCAAAGGCGAAGCCGGGCATGACGATGACATTGTAATCTTCGTCAGCGGCCTTCTCCACCATGGCCACGCGCTCCGCAGTGGAGTCGCCGGCGGGCTTGAAGTAGTTGAACTCCACACCGTTGGCCTCACACCAGGCCTTGCAGGCCTCGTAGGTGGTCTGGTTAAAGGACTGGTCCGTGATGTCGCCGTAGTCCGTGATCATGGCGACCCGGATGTCGGCGGCCTCGCCGCCCTGGTCTTCGCCTTCATCGGCGGGGGTGGCGGCGGGCTCCTGCTGCTGGCTGTCTCCGCCGGCATTGCCGGAATCGCCGGAATTCCCGGAGTCGTTGCCGCCGCAGGCGGCCAGGGACAGAACCATCGCCAAAGCCAGCAGGATTGCAAATAACTTCTTCATTGGTATCAACCTTCCTTCCATATGTTCCCCTGAAAACAGAGGGCGGCCTCATTGGGCCAAGCCTATTATAACAATACCTTCCATGGATTTCAAGGAAATTCGCAAAATGTTTTCCTTTTGGGAAAAACGCCGGAAGCCCGCTCTTACCGCCCCGCCATTTGGACGGCGGTTTCCAGGGCGATTTCCATCATCTCCGTTAAGGAACTCTGCCGCTCCTCGGGGGGGAGCTCCTCCTTTGTGACCAGGTTGTCGGTGACGGAGCAGATGGTCAGGGCCCGCTTTCCCGCCTCGGCGGCGGTGGCGTAGAGGCCCGCCGTCTCCATGTCGATGGCCAGCACCCCCATGGGGGCCCACTCCAGGCCGCTTCCCGTTTTATAGTAGAACACGTCGGAGCTGAGGATGTTCCCCACCGGGGGCTCCAGCCCCCGCTTCCGGGCCGCGGCCACGGCGGTTTCCAAAAGCCGGAAGTCCGCAATGGGGGCAAAGACCCCGGGAAGGCCGAAGTGGTGGGCGAAGTTGGAGTCCGTGCAGGCCCCCTGGGCGATGACCAAATCCCGGAGCTTCAATTTTTCGCTGAGGGCCCCGGTGGTGCCCACCCGGATGATGTTCTCCACGCCGTAGAAGTGGAAGAGCTCGTGGGCGTAAATGCCGATGCTGGGGATGCCCATGCCGGAGGCCATGGTGGAAACCTCCACGCCGTGGTAGGTCCCCGTCCAGCCCTGGATGCCCCGGACGTTGTTCACCAGCCGGGGATTTTCCAGGAAGGTCCCGGCAATGAACTTTGCCCGGAGGGGGTCGCCGGGCATGAGGACGGTCTGCGCAAACGCGCCCTTGGCGGCCTCGTTGTGGGGAGTGCCCATATCAGCCCTCCAGAGCCTTCACGGCCTTGACGATCCGGCTGGTGCCCAGGCGGGAAGCCCCCAGGTTGATAAAGTCCTCCGCGTCCTTCAAATCGGCGATGCCTCCGGCGGCCTTGATTTTTACGTTGGGCCCGACGTGCTTGGCGAAGAGGGCCACGTCCTCCCGGGTGGCCCCGCCGCCGCCAAAGCCCGTGGAGGTCTTGATATAGTCCGCCCCGGAGGCGGTGACAATCTCGCACATCTTCACTTTTTCCTCGTCGGTGAGGAGGCAGCACTCGATGATGACCTTCAGGAGCTTGCCCTTGCAGGCGGCCTTGATGGCCTTGATTTCCGCCAGGAGCTCGTCCCACTTTTGGTCCTTCACCCAGCCGATGTTGATGACCATGTCCACTTCTTCCGCCCCGTTGTCCACGGCGTCCGTTGCCATGAAGCATTTGGCGGCGGTGGTGTCATAGCCGTTGGGGAAGCCGATGACCGTGCAGATGGGCAGCTTGCCCTGGACATACTCCGCCGCCTGTTTTACATAGCTGGCGGGGATGCAGACGCTGGCGCACTGGTACTTTATCCCATCGTCGCAGATGGCCTTGATTTCCGCCCAGGTGGCTCCCTGGGCCAGCAGGGTGTGGTCGCACTTTCCAAGGATTGCCTTCAGTTCCATTTCAGCGTTCTCCTTTACCATTCAATCGATCATCCCGCCGCGGGAGAGAGGTCTGCCTTTTTATTGTAGCAGACTTTCCCCGTTTTGTCCAGCCGCCCTTGCAAAACTCGGTCCGGTGTGCTACAATATGGCGAATATCCTGAATGGAGGTTCCCTCATGAAAAAACGATTTCTCGCTCTGTTCTGCGTCCTGACCCTGCTTCTGGGCGCGGTTCCCTCCGCTGCCGCCCTGGAAGGGGAATCCCGCCGGGCAGCCGAAACTCTGGCCTCTCTGGGCCTCATTGCCTCCGTCCCCTCCCAGGAGGCTCTGGAAGCCCCGGCCACCCGCCTTCAATCCACGGAACTGCTGGTGCGCTTTGCCGGCGTCACCTCCGCCACGCGGGAGGTCAGCGTCCAGGAATACGCGGTCTCCCAGGGCTGGGTTACCGTCACCGGCGGCCAGCACGAGGCCGTCCCCTCCTCCGAGTTCTGCGCCGCCCTGCTGCGCCAGCTGGGCTATGAGGGCTTTACCGAGGAGACCGCCGGGCTCTTCGCCCGCCGGATTGCCCTGACCACCCGGGATTATGCGGAGACGCTCAGCCTGGGGGACCTCTACCAGCTGGTGCGGGACGCCCTGGCCTTCCCCAACCGGGAGGGGGTGCCCGCCGTCCGGAAGCTGGAGGAAGCGGGCCTTTGCACCCAGGCCCAGGCACAGGCCCTCTTCCCGGAGGAGCTCACCGCCCGGCAGGTGGCCGACCGGCATATGGCCGCCGTCTTCCGGCTGGACACTTACTATACGGAAGAGGCCTATGAAAACGACGTGCGAAGCAACGGCGGAAGCGGCTTCTTTATCTCCTCCGACGGCTTGGCCGTCACCAACTACCACACCATCGACAGTGCGGTGCGGGCCACCGCCAACCTCATTACCGGGGAGTGCTTTGAGGTGGAGCGGGTGCTGTTCTATGATACCGAGGCGGATTTGGCCCTCCTCCGGGTCTCCAGAACCACCCGGGACCAGAAGACCACCGTCCCCTCCTTCTCCTTCCTGGAGCTGGCGGAGGACCCCGCCCTGCGCCGGGGAGATCCGGTTTACACCCTGGGCGTGCCCCTGGGCCTCACCCTGGCCATCAGCGACGGCATCGTCAGCGCCACGGACCACGAGGTGGAGGGATACACCTTCCCCTGCGTCATCAACACCGCCGATATCTCCCACGGAAGCAGCGGCGGCGTGCTGATGAATGTCTATGGCCGGGTAGTGGGCGTTACCACCGGGGCCTACTCCGCCGGAAACAATCTGTACATCTCCGTCCCCCTCATCCCGATTTTGTCGGCAGACTGGACTGCGGAGGGCGTCACGCTGGCAGAGGTGGCCGAAGAGGCCCGGGGCTCCCGGTGAAAACGGCAGAATTCCTGGAGAATTTTCTCGAATAGCTCTTGAAAACGGAAAGAAACTGTGATAATATAGTAAGCTGTCAAACACGCTTCACGCTTCGCGTGATTCCATTTGGAGGTAGGACATCTTGAAAATCGCCATCACTGTTTTGCAGCTCCTCTGCGGGCTGGGCATCATCCTTATCGTGCTGTTCCAGTCCGGCAAGAGCGCCGGCCTCTCCGGCGCCATCGGCGGCGTGGCCGACTCCTTCCTGGCTAAGAACAAGGCCAAGACCCTGGACGCCAAGCTGGCCCGGGCCACGAAATGGATTGGGGCCTTGTTCCTGATCCTGACTCTGGTGCTGCTAATCCTCGGCTAAGCGAACGAAAAACAGCCTCCCGGCCTGGTCCGGGAGGTTGTTTTTTAAATTCTTCAAACAAATGTTTGCTTTTTGCCCTTCCATGTGCTATACTGGGGAAAACCGCTGTGTCCCGGCGGCCCTCGGGAGGTCCTTTTATGGTGAAGCTCACCCATATGCAGCAAAAGGTCTATGACTATATTGTCTCCTGCGTCCAGACCCAGGGCTATCCGCCCTCCGTCCGGGAAATCGGCGACGCAGTGGGGCTGAAATCCCCTTCCACCGTTCATTTTCACCTCAAACACCTGGAAGAGGCCGGGGTCATCGCCAAGGGAGCCGGGAAGGGAAGGGCCATCACCCTGACGGAGCCCCATGCCCAGAGGGACCGGGTGCCCATTCTGGGCAATGTGGCCGCTGGAAGCCCCATTTTGGCGGAGGAGTGCATCGAGGACTACCTCCCCTTCAACGCTGGAGACCGGGAAGGGGAATACTTTGCCCTGCGGGTCCGGGGGGAATCCATGCTGAACGCCGGGATTCTGCCCGGGGATCTGGTGGTAGTCCACAGCCAGCCCACCGCCCGGCATGGGGAAATTGTGGTGGCCATGATTGAGGACGAGGCCACGGTAAAGCGCCTCTCCCTCCGGGGCGGCCAGGTCTGGCTGCTGCCGGAGAACGACGACTATTCCCCTATCGACGGCACGTATGCCCAGATTTTAGGCAAGGTGGCCGCTGTGGTGCGGCATTATTAAGGCCGCGCCTTCCGGCGGGGACTTGGAAAGTGTTCGCTTTTTCCGCAGACGGCGCAGAGGAACGGCCAAGGCCGGAGCCCTTCGAGGCTCCGGCCTTTTTGTTTACGCGTAGGTGTCGATATAGTCGCCGACGCCAGGGGTGGGAGGAAGCATTTCCAGCTCACCCATGGCCTGCTGCTCCATGTCCGACATCACGTTCTTTTGCAGCCTCATGGCGTACTCCGTCGCCAGCCGCGCGGAACTCATTTCCATGGCGGCCATGGCAATGTCATTCATCATGGCGGGTCTCTCCTTTCTCTTGGGCTTTTTTCGGGGAAACAGGCATTCCGCCCAGCAGTCCCAGCAGTTCGGCGGGGGCCGCTTCCTCGACGGCGGAATCCTGGTTGACCAGCTTGGCGTCCAGCAGCTCGCTGCGAAGGATGGATACCTCCGGCGGAGCCGAGATCGCCAGGCGGACCCGGCCCCCTTCAATGGATACCACGGTGACCCTGATGTCCTCGCCGATGACCACCGATTCGCCGGTCCTGCGCTGTAAAATCAGCAAGGCGCGGCCTCCTCCCCGCGGCGGAAGCCGGCCAGGGGATGCCGCATCTCATACCGCTCCATAATCACCTGCCTGGCCTCCCGGGTCTTGGGGTGGACCACCAGGGGGCACTTCAGGTTCACTGTGCTGGCGGAAACCGGGTTCTTCACTGCGCAGAGCACGTAGAACCCCAGGTCTCCCGCCTCCTCCACACCAAACCGCCGCAGATCTCCCGGCTCTAGCTCCGGCGCGTAGTCCGGGTTCAAAGCAAAGGGGTCCAGCACCACAAAGGCCAGGGCGGGAGTCTTTACGCTTTGGAGACAGAGCATCCCCCCGCCGCTGCCCTCAAAGGGCAAAAGCAGGAACCGCTCCTCCGCCTCAAAGCCGAAGAGTCCCTCCGGGAAGTGAAGCGTGTCCCCGGCCTCGTATTCAATTTCACCAAAGTACTTGGTCTGGAGCTTCAGCGTCTCCATCATGCCTTTACGTCCACCGGCTCATAGTCGGGATCGGCGGAGGGGGGGACATACAGAGGGCCGCCGATATACTTGATGATGACCTCCGCCTTCTGCTTGACATTGATTTCAATATCACCGGGGATGAACTCAAATTTTGTCTGATTCACTCGCCAGTCGAAATTCAGCTTATCCATCTCGAAGCGGATGTTCATCTCGCCGGGGTCCCAGGTGATTTCCGGCCCCTCGCTGGGGGTGAAGGTCATGCCGGGCTGGCTGAACATCTCCTTGCTGATGGCAGTCCGGGAAAGCTGGGCCTGCACATTCTCGCCAATTTTGGCTTTCAAGTAGAGCTCTCCCTCCTGCGCAAGGGCGGCGGTGGCGCTGTAGGCGGTCTGCTGGCCCTTCTGCGCCGCCTGCTCAATGCTGCGGGGAGCCGAGGGTACAATGGACTGACGCATCTCGAAGGTGTCCACGTTCAGCTGGATGGGCCGGCTTTTAATACTTAGCCCGCCCTTATCCCGGGAGACCTCCAGTTCCGCAGTGCCCCGGGTGTACTGCAATTGTGCCCGGGACGTCCGCATCTCAATCTCGATTGGGACACTGGTGATTTCAATCAGCTGTCTCATAGGTCATGGCGCGCTCCTTCCTCTGAAAAATAATATTAGAAATTCATATAATCCATCAGGCTCTGGGAGAGGACGCTGTTGCCTACCTTCAGGGCGGCATCGTAGCAGTAGCGGGCATACATATAGTCGGTAATCGCGGCGGCGGGATCCACGTCCTCCATGGCCAGGAACTGCTGGGAAAGGGACTCCGCCGTGTCGGTGAGGATCAGGCTGTTGTCCCGGAGGAAGCCGGTTTCCGTGTCCAGCTCCGCGCGGCGCTGGATATAAAGGTCCTTCTGGTCCTCGAACTGATGGGCCAGGGCTATAAACTCCTCCTCGTCCTCTCCGGAGAAGCTGCCGTCCTCATTGCTGCACCGCTGGAGAATCTCACCCATCCGGGAGATGACGGAGACGATGTTGTTGGGGACTTCTCTGGTTACCTCCCGGGCGTCGGCTCCCTCTCCCACGGTTACCGTGATCTCTTTGGTGCCGGTGCCGCCCAGGTAGTAGATGCCCTGAAGGGCGCTGTTGAACACGGTGGAGCTGACGGCCTCGCTGTCCTTTTCCTTGTGGCCCAGGCCCACATCCAGGTTCTTGGTCTCCCCCAGGAAATAGGCCAGCTTTTTGCCGTCCTCGGTATCGGGATTGGCGTCCACGGGCACGCCCCGATAGCACAAAACAGTCTGGGCCTCGCTGGCTTTGTTGGTGGGTTCCCCGTTCGACGTCAGGTACTGGAACGCTGTGTTTTTCTCCTTGTCATAGGCGGGGGTCTCCCGGGGAATCAGCTGGGCGTCCGCCGCATCCACAACCGGCTCGCCCTTTTCGTTCAGATACCACTCGTTCCCCACCGCGCTGGGCTGGGTAAAATCGATGTTGGGATCCGTATTCACCTTGGCTACCGTCTCCGCCTCTTCCACATTATTCGTCAGCTTGCCGCCCGCGGCCACATACTGGAACGCGCCCTGGTACTTTTCCACTTCCTCCGGCGTCAGGGTTCCGGGATTTGCCGCCTCCTCGTCCAGCTTCGCCTGGGCAATGGCCGGGTCGATATAATCGGGGTTCTCCCGCGGCTCCCAGGTAAAGGGAACATTCAGGGTGTCGGCCCCGGAGAAGACATAGTTCTCTCCGTGACGGCCGTTCATGATCTGGACCAGGTTCTTCGCCTTGGCCTCCAAGGACTGGCCCAGTGCGTTCCGGCCGGAGGCGTCCGCTCCGTTAAGTCCCCGGATCAGGCTGCCAAAAACCGGGTCGTTGGAGATGGAATAAATGTCCTGTGACCCCTCTTCCAGGGCGGACCATGCCTGATTGTATTTGCGGTACAGGGAATCGTTCACCGTCAGCTGGCTGGCGGCCCGCTGATAAGAGCGGCGCAGCTGGAAGCAGCGGGTGGCGATGGCGGGATCCTCCGCGTAGGAGTTGAAAGCCCGTCCGGTCATGACCGTGTTCATGGCCTTGCTCATGGTGTTGTTGGACCGGTTCAGGTCGTAACGGTAGTTTTTCAGCGTACCAACGGTGGTCATTCTTGGAATCATATGGTTTCTTCCCCCTCCTTATTAGGTGGTCATGCCGGTGTTGTTAATCAGTTTATCCAGCACGCTGTCGATGGTGGTCATCAGGCGGCAGGCGGCGTTATAGGATTTTGCATACATCATTAGGTTCATGGCCTCGTCGTTGAAGTCCACAGAGGAGACGGAAGCCCGGTCCGTGTCGATGGAGAGTGCGTTTTCATAATAGGTCTCCAGCATGTCGCCGGTGACCTTCCGGTCCTGGCCCAGGGTGGAGCCGATGTCGTTCCAGAAGTCGTAGAGGGTGCCCTCGAACATTACGCCTTCTCCGGCGCCCTGGGTGCTCTCCAGGGAATTGGCCTCGAACTTCCAGCCTTTGGAACCTATCAAATACTCCATGTGGAGCAGGTTGCCGCTCTTGCCGGAGGCGGGCTCCGTCTCGCCCACAGGGCACTCGAAGTCCCGCACCAGGACGGGATTGTCCTTCCACGCCCGGGAAATGGAGATATTCAGGGCCGTGATGTTGCTGGTGTCGTTGGTATCGCCGTCGTTGCTGAACAGGACGTTTCCGTCGAAGATGCCCCTGGGTGTCAGGTTCTCTTCCGCAATCGTGGGCTTGCCGTCGGCGTCGTATTTCTGCCCCTTGAGATAGGCGTCCACCATCTCCTTGAAGTTGTCCGGGTCAGCGGTGTGGGTCAGGCCCGTCGCCTGTTCCAGCTCCGCCTGGATTTCCGGGGCCAGCTTATCCCAGGTGTCTTCTTTGTTCAGCGTGTGCTTCACCGTGCCGCCGCCCGCCGCCGTCGCGGTGATTTCCACCGGCACGGCGGTATCCTTGCCCTGGTCGTTTTTGCCTGTGGTAATATAGTTTCCATCGGGGTCCACCCGGAAGCCCTGGTTGGCCTCGTTCATGGCGTTGGCCAGCTGCCGCGCCAGCAGGTCCAGGCACCGCTGATAGTACTGAACGCCCCGCTTTCCGGCGGCGTCCTCGTCCACGTTGTCAATGGTGCCCACATCGGTGAACTCGCCCTTTTCAGTCAAAAGCTCCCGCCGGGCCTGGAGCTCGCCATAGAGGTCGTTGTCGTCCAGGGACACGGGCTTGGTGAGAATCTGCTCGTAAACCTGCTTGGTGTAGGTGTACTCCGGCGGGTCCTTCAGCTGGCCGTTTTCGTCGTATACCGGGTTCCGGGTGTAAACCGTGATGGTTTTGTCCCCCGCCGACGGCGTATCCGCCGTGGTAATGGAAACCTTGTTTTTATGGTTTGTAAAGAGGGCGGCCACCGTCGTGGCGTTTCCATCCTGGTCCACGGCGTCGGCGGTTCCGAGAATGGAGCGCAGGGCATAGGACTTGCCCAGGACGTGGAGGTCCCCGTTTTTGTTTTTCAGCTCGGTGATGGTGAGGTTATAATTGGGGTCATCCACCATTTCGGCCTCGTCCAGGTCCGCGGTGGGCTGGCCCTTCTCATCCAGATAGGGCTTGTAGGCGGGGTTGGGCTTCTTGGCGGCGTTGGCCGCGCCGGTCGGATTGCCCTCCGCGTCCAAATACTGGGAATCCGGGTCTACATTGTCCCAGTTCGGATTCTCTAACAAGGCCGCCTGCGCCTCGTCCGCCGTGGGATCCCCGTTGGCGTCCACATACGGCCAGGTGTCTTTGTTTTTCGGGTCGTACTTGGCCGCGGGGTTTTCCTTGGGTATCTTGTCCAGGGTAATCTGGGCGGCAAATACGCCGTCAATCAGGATGGCCTCGTCGGTGGTGACGGAGGCGTCGGGGTTTGCGTCATCCAGGGTGATGGTCAGCTTTTCCACCGTCAGCCCGGCGGCAATCTCCTCCTCGCTGTAGGTTACGTTGATGTCAATCAGCCGGGAGAGCTCGTCAATTTTATTGTTCCGGGCGTCCCGAAGCTCCAGGGCCGGGTCTCCGTGAATCTCGCTTTTGCGAATTTCCTCGTTCAAAGAGCGGATGCCGGTGAGGAGGCTGTTGACCGTGTCGATATCCTGCTTGAAGTTATGGACGGTCTGCTGGCGGACCTCCTCCAGCTTGTTGGCGTAGCTGTGGAGCTTGGTGATCAGGCTGCTGGCCACGGCCTTCACGGCCCGGTCGTATTCCTGGTGGCCCGTCTCGCTGGTCACGTTCTTCAGCGCCTCGGCCAGCTTCTCAATCTCCAGTCCCAAAACGCCGAAGCCCTCTTCGTCCTTGCTGGCGTCGCCCTTGCCCACCTCGTCCAGAATCTGGGCGATGGAGTTCAGGCCGTCCAGCGTGGCGTCCATATAGCCCACCTTGGAGTTCTCCGTCCGGAAACGGATATCCAGATAGGGGCTGCGAATCTGGGAGAGGCTTTTGACCAGCGCACCCTGGCCGGTGCGGATGTCGCCCTCGGCGTAATAGCGGTCGCTTCCGGCGGCGTACAGGCTCACCTGGTCCAGGCGCTGGCGGGTATAGCCTGGGGTGTTGATGTTGGAAATATTATTGCCCGTCACGCTCAGGCCGGTCTGGGCGGCGTAAATCGCCAGCCGGGCCTGGGTGAAGGAGCCAAAGGTACCAATGCCCATATTGAAAAAACTCCTTTTCGTCCTCGCGCGTCAGGCGCGGAAATCCGTCTTCATGGAGGGGGGCGGCGCGCTCTCCGGCGCTTTGCCGTATCCGGGGCCGCTTTCGGCCCCGGCAGGGGGGCCGCCCATTTGCACAATGGCGCTCTCCACCTCCCGCAGGGTCTGCTCCAGGAGGGAGCGGGTTTTCCCTGCGGCGTTCCGGTAGGCCTGATAGCGGCGGCCCAAAGCCTCCACAGCCTGCCGGGCCTCTTCCCGCATGGCGGGGGGGAACCGCTCGGGTACCTGGAACAGGGGGACCCCCGTCAGGCCCAGCTGCGGCAGCAGTTTATCCCGGGTCAGCTCCAGGCCGCGAAAATTCAGCGCCTGGGCCTGCTCCTGGTTCAAAAGCTCGCTTAGGGCCATCAGGTCGTCCTTCTGGGCGGCGGCCAGCTTTTTCAAATTCAGCTCAATCAGGCTCTCCAGCCCCTGATCCATGGAGCGGAGAAAGCCCAGGTAAGAACGGTAAAGCTCATCCATGCCTTACTCCTCCACCAGCAGCAGCATCCGCCCCGCGATGGCCATGGGGTCCGGGTGATACTCCCCGGCGGACACCTCCCGGCGCAGCTCCTGAATATCGCCGGTGGTGTTGGCCGTCCGCACCTCCTGGGAAAGGCGGCTGACCATTTCCATCTGAAAGCTCCTCCGGCCCGCAGGGGCGGAGAAGGCAACGGAGTCATAGTTGTGCCCGGAGAGGGGCTGGGACGGCGTTCCCCGCTTCTGGGCGGGGTAATAGGTTTTCGTCCGGCCAACGGAAGAGATGGGGCCGGAACCGGCAGAAGTCAGCATCATAACTCACATCCTTTGCTCATGACAACAATTCTCTTCATATCACTTCACTAATCATATCGGCAAAACGACAGGAAAGTTAAGAACGGGAGGGAGAATTTTCTTGATTTCCAGAGAAACGGCGGGCGGGGGGACGAGTTTTGCCCCTAAAAAAACCCCCGCCTCCTCTCGAAGGCGGGGCGCGGAACTGCGCTCAATGCAGGGTCTTCAAATGCCGCAGCAGCACGTTGGCCACGTTCTCGCAGGAGGCCTGTACGCAGACGGCCCCAATGTCGTTGGCCACCATGGGCATGCCGTACACCACGCTGGACTCCTTATCCTGCCCAATGGTGTAGGCCCCCTTTCTCCGCATTTCCAGGAGGCCTGCGGCACCGTCCTGGCCCATGCCGGTCATGATGATGCCCACCATTTTGCAGCGAACCACCTCTGCCATGGAGTGGAACAAAGCGTCCACCGACGGGCGGTGCCCGCTGACCTTCTCCCCCTGGGAACAGGAGACGGTGTACTTATCACCAATGCGCACCACCCGGCACTGCAGATCCGCCGGGGCCACCAAAGCCAGCCCCCGGCGAAGCTCGTCGCCGTTTTTCGCCTCCCGGACCTCCATCTTACAGATGCGGTTCAGCCGGTCGGCGTACATCTGGGTGAAGCCCTTGGGCATGTGCTGGACAATGACCATGGGCGGAATGTCCGCCGGCAGGCGGCGCATGACCTCCAAAGTGGCCTCCGTGCCTCCTGTAGAGGCCCCCAGTCCCACCAGCACCCGGTCCAGGGCCAAGCCGCCCCCCAGGCTCGGTGTGTCCACCGCTATGGAGGGGCTGCGCAACGGGGCGGAGCGGGGCCGGGCCATGGAGGCCACCAGAACCTTCTGAGTCAGGTTGGTGATGAAGACCTCCTTGCTCTCCTGTATGTCGGGCTTGCGGACAAAGTCCACCGCGCCGGCGTTCAGCGCGTCAAAAACCTTCAGGTTCAGAGAGGAGCAGAGAATGACCGGCACCGGGTTATTGGGCAGGTACTCCTTCAAAAAGTCGATGCCGCTCTGTCCGGGCATTTCCACATCCATGGTGACCACGTCCGGCTTCAGGCGGGGTATCTTCTGTTTCGCGTCCAAGGTGTTGATGGCGTATCCGACAATTTCTATTCTGGGATGCGCCGAGAGGCCCTGGATGATGAGGTTTCGGGCCAGGGCGGAATCATCCACCACCAGCACGCGGATCTTTTTCCCCAGTTCCATTGTGAGGGAACCACCTCCTTGTTATTTTTGGAAGGTCGCCGTAGCCAAACGGCGATAGGGCGCGTTCTGGCTCAGGTTTTCCGAGGCGCTGATCAGCAGATAGCCGCCGGGAACCGTGGCGTCGAAAAAGCGGCGGACCAGGGCGTCCTTGGTGGGCTGATCGAAGTAAATCATCACGTTCCGGCAGAAGATCACGTCGAACTTCCGGCGGAAGCGAATGGGGTCCATCAGGTTGAAGGTCTGGAAGATTACATTGTCCTTTACGGCGGGAGACACGGTGTGGGTGCCGTCCCGGTTGGGGGTGAAATACTTCCGCTTCCAGTCCGCCGGAATGGTGTCCGGCAGGTTGTAAGTTCCCCGCCGGGCGCTGGACAGGGCCTGGGCGGAGATATCCGTGGCCAGGATGCGGGTGTCCCAGTCCTTGGCCCGGGAGCCCAGGTAGTCGTAGAGGAACATGGTGATGTTATAGGGTTCCTCCCCGCTGGAGCAGCCCGCGCTCCAGATGGCCAAGGTTTTGTCGCGCTCGTGGCGGCGGACGATTTCCGGGATAATGTTGTTGCAGAAATAGTCCAGATGCTCCTTCTCCCGCATGAAGAAGGTGTAATTGGTGGTCAGCTTGTTCAGGACCAGGGTGACCTCGTCGTTCTCCTTTTTGTCCAGGAGGTGGTTGACGAACTCCGCAAAAGTCCCGTATCCCAGCTTTTTCAGCGCCGGGGAAAGGCGGCTGGTAATGAGCTGCTTCTTCTGGCTCAAATCAATGCCGTAGCTGGACTGGATGAAATTCACCATCCGCTTGAAGTCCGCGTCCGAAATCGACATAGGGCCGAAGGCGCCGCCAGTTTTGATCTCCGTATCCATATTATTCGTTCCCCGCTTTGTTATGAAGAATCAATCGCCGTATCCGCGGGCAATCAGCTGCTCACAGTCCAGCACCAGCATGGTGCCGGACCCGTCGGGCAGGGTGCACATGCCGGAAACCAGCTTCTGCGCGCTCTGGGAGGGGATGGGGACGATGCTGTCGTTGGGAATGTCCAGCATCAGATCTACGGAGTCCACCTGAATGCCCAGCTGGTTGTTGTTGTAGTCGATGACAATCAGGATGCCCTCCTCCGCGGGGAGCTTTCCCAGGCGGAGGCGGATGTCCATAATGGGGATAATCTGGCCCCGCATATTGAAGATGCCCAGGATATAATCCGGCATCATGGGCAGATAGGTGGCCGCATAGCTGTTTTGGATCTCCACCACCTGCTCGGCGTCAATGCCGATCTTCAGATCGTCCACCGTGAAAATAAGGTGCTTGCGGCTGCCCGCCCCCTCGTCCTCCTGGACGGGGCGGTCCAGCTCGTCTTCCTCCACCTGAAACAGGACGTTTTCTTTACTCATTGCGTGTTTCCCTCCTTTGGCGCTCACAGGTTCCGGGCTGCTGCGTAAAGGCCGCCCGCGTCAAGGATGATGCTGATATTTCCGTCTCCCAGAATGCTGCATCCCGTGATGCCGTAGTTTTTGATGTCGAAATTGTTTACATAGGCGGGCAGGGGCTTCACCACGATCTGCTGCTCGCCCAGAAGCTCGTCGACAAACAGGCAGTAGGAACAGTCGCCGGACTCCAGCCACATCAGGATGCCGTCCTCGATCTTTTCCGCGCCGCCGGGGAGGTTATAGAAGTCCCGGGCCCGGATGACGGGGTAATAGCCGTCCAGCATCTTCACCATCTCTCCGTTGACGGAATCGTGGAGAATGTCCGCCTCGGTGAGCTTGATGCTGGAACGGATATTGTTGATGGGAATGGTAAAAATCGAGTGCCCCACGGAGACCTCCATGCCATCCATGATGGCCATGGTCAGCGGGATGCGCATGATGGTGGTCATGCCCCGGCCCTGCTCGCTGGTGATGCTGACGGAGCCGCCCAGGCTCTCCACGCCGCTTTTCACCACGTCCATGCCCACGCCCCGGCCGGAGAACTCCGTCACCTGGGCGTTGGTGGAAAAGCCGGGAGCCATAAGGAAGTTCAAAATCTCCTTATGCGAGTATTCCACATCCGCAGAGGCGATGCCGTTGCGGATGGCCTTGGCCAGGACGGCCTCGTCGTTGACTCCCGCGCCGTCGTCGGAAATCTGGATGATGACCTCGCTGCCCGTATCCTGGGCGGAGAGCAGAATCTCGCCCACGGGGTCCTTTCCCGCGTCGATGCGGTCCTGGACGTTTTCCTCAATGCCGTGGTCCATGGAGTTGCGGACCATGTGCATGATGGGGTCGCCGATGGAGTCCACGATGGTTTTGTCCACCTCGGTATTTTCTCCCACCAAGGTGAGCTTTACCTGCTTGTTCAGCTTCTTGCACATATCCCGGACAATCCGGTTCATCTTCTGGAAGGGGCCGGAAATAGATACCATCCGAAGCGACATGCTGATATCCTGAAGATCATCCGTAAGCTTCCGAAGCTGACGTGTGGACTTCAAGAAGCTGTCCAGCTTCAGGCCCTGCAGCTCCGGTGAGGAAGCTACCATAGACTCCGTGATTACAATCTCTCCCACGATGGCCTGCAGCGCGTCTAACTTGGAAAGGTTCACGCTGATCAGACTCTGCTTTGCATGCTGCTGCGGCTGTGCGCCGGCAACCTCCTTCACGGCCGGATTCCCCTTGGCCGGTTCCGCCTGGACCGGAGCTGCCTTCGGAGCTTCCTCCGCCGCCTTGGGCGCTTCCGCCTCCGGCTTCTTCTCCTGAACGTGAATTACCTCGTAGGTCTGAATACTTCCCTGCTCCTCCACTACGGCGATGGCCTTATTCACATCCTCCTGGGAATGTAAGCCTACAAAAAATCCGTGGTCAATGATGGACTCACTGGTGGCCCCGTTGCTCTCCACATCCTCGGGATAAAATTCAAATTCCATCCCCGGGCCGTGAAGGGCATTCACAAGCATAAAGGCCCGAAGGTTCTCCATTCCGCAGCCCTCATCAAAAAAGATCTGAAGGAAAAACGGGCATTTGCTTCCGAAGGATTCCACGAGCTTCTGGCCTGCCTCATTTCCAACCGCCGCCTTGGCCTCGGTTTCCTCCTCCTTGGCTGCGGGCGCTTCCTCCTCCGGTTCGCCCGTACCGCTAATTTTATTCAGAAAACTATTAATTTCTGAAGTCATACTGTCGATATTAGTACTAAGAGGCTCATTGTTCTCCAGCTTCTCAACTTCACCCCGGAGCACGTCCGTGGACTTGAACGTTAGATTAAACAATTCGCTCTTATCCGTACTGTTCAGGGAATCGATACCGTTTTCCCGGACAAAGAAAAACAGGTCTTCAATCCGGTGGGCAATTGTCATCAGAGAGTTGAATTCCATCATGGCCGAGGAACCCTTGATTGTGTGCATCGCCCGGAAGATTTCGTTTACATCATCCGTGGTGAACTCCTCATTTTTCTCTGCCTCTATTAACAGCTCGTCTAACTGCTCAAGTAATGAATTTGTTTCAAAAAGATACATGTCCAGCATGTTGTCCATACCATTGTCCATAATATTAGCACCACCTTATTTTGAGATATATATTATATATCGGAAGATAATAATAAAAAAATAAGAGAAATTTATCATATCGGGAGAAAAAAATGGCAAATATTTTACGAGTGACCACTCCACCAACAGGTTATGAGAATAATGTAAGGAATAATGCCCAGAATCAGCCGGATAAAATGCAGATTCAGAATCCGGTTGACCCCAACCGGGTGGTGCGGCCTGACAACCGTTCCGACGCCAATTCCCAGAACGGCGCACAGTTAAGCGCCAGCTACGATTCCAATTTCGGAACCTTTGTGCAGCTCCTTCGGGACACGCCTCAGCTATCGGATACTATGTCCAAGCTGATGTTCGGAGGAATGGCGAATCTGGTGGAGGCCGGAATCGGCGCGGATACGGCGGAGGA
>OFGG01000988.1_pt1 | contig 20682 bp, 22 predicted proteins | sample 1521701 | NCBI WGS metagenome assembly OFGG01 (sample SAMEA3504081, study PRJEB24116) | mouse gut metagenome | biome: mouse gut; feature: mouse-associated habitat; material: faeces | place: Denmark | collected 2011
GCTGTTTTCTAAGATCTGGGATATGGAGTCCATCGGGGATATTGCTACGGTGACGGTGCATATCAAGAAGATTCGTGAGAAGGTGGAGATGGATACTTCCAATCCGCAGTATATTGAGACGATATGGGGGGTTGGATACAGATTTAAGGTGTAGACCATATGGTTTATAATAAAAAATTGTCCGTATGTCCCAAGGGATTGGCGGTAGATGCCTGGGCAAATTTCAGGACAGACAGGAGGAATGTTACATGTTAAAAGGAAAAGTGGCTGTTGTTACGGGCGGCACGAGAGGGATTGGTTATGCAATCGTGAAGAAGTATCTGGAAAACGGCGCAAAGGTCGTACTGTTCGGTTCCAGACAGGAAACGGTAGATAAGGCGCTTTCATCGCTGAAAGCGGAGAACGCAGACTGGGAAGTAGCGGGGGATTGCCCGGATCTTTCGGACGCAGGAGCGGTGAAGGCTGCGATTGAAAAGATTAAGGAGCAGTTCGGAAGGATTGACATTCTGGTTAATAATGCCGGTATTTCTGACAGCACAAAGGTCGAGAACTATGCCGAGGGGCAGTTCGAGAAGGTGATGAAGCTGAACGTCAATGCATTGTTCAATACGATACAGCCGACGGTTGCCATTATGAGGGAACAGGGCGGCGGATGTATCCTGAATACAAGCTCCATGGTCAGCATATCCGGACAGCCGGGCGGCGTTGCTTATCCCACCAGTAAGTTTGCGGTAAATGGTATGACCCTTTCTCTTGCAAGGGAGCTGGGACCGAGCAATATCCGGGTAAATGCGGTGGCTCCGGGAATTACGAAGACGGATATGGTGGCTGCTCTGCCGGAACAGATGATACAGCCGATGATTGGGGCAATTCCGCTGCGCAGGATTGGCGAGCCAGAGGATATTGCCAATGCGTTCCTGTTCCTGGCAAGCGATATGGCTAGTTATGTGACGGGAGAAGTGCTGTCTGTGGATGGAGCGATGAGAGCGTAATAAGGACGGCGCTGTGAATGATTCAGACGGGACTGTTGATTAAGGGGAATGGATATTTCCTTTCATCAACAGTCCCGTCTGGTTATTCCTTCAACTCGTCGATATCCGTGAGGTTGACGCCTGCCGCGTTGAGGATTGCTTTTAAAGACAAATACTAATAGTTGTATTCACTATCGGGATGGTCTATAATATAGCGTGATAAGTTTGGAGAGATGGAAGCAGAAAGGGCAGGAATGGATAAGATAACAAGCACATCCAACGCGAAAGTAAAACGTCTGGTGAATCTGAAAAAGAAGCGTAAAGCAAGGGACGAGGAGAAGGTATTTCTGGTGGAGGGAATCCGGATGTTCCGGGAGATGCCATCGGAAATATTGAAAGAAGTCTATGTGTCGGAGACATTTTATAAGAAAGAACGTGACATGACAGGGCAATTCCTGACGGAGAATGGAAGGAAAAAAGCCGCTGTGGAAATATTATCGGATACGGTATTCGGCTATGTGTCCGATACCAAGACGCCTCAGGGGATACTCTGTGTGGCCAGACAGAAGGAGTATGGGGTGGAAGATGTGGCGAAAGGAGAGATTCCCCACATTATCGTGTTAGACCATTTGCAAGATCCCGGCAATCTGGGGACGATTTTCCGGACTGCGGAAGGAGCCGGCGTCACCGGGATTATCATGAATCAGGAGAGTGTCGATATTTATAATCCAAAGACCATCCGTTCGACCATGGGTTCCATCTACCGGATGCCGTTCTGCTATACGGCAGATCTGGCGGATGCCGTCAGATTCCTGAAAGCAAAAGGTGTTCGGACTTATGCGGCGCATCTGGAGGGAATCTGTGATTATGATAAGGAAGACTACCAAAAACCTTGTGCGTTCCTGATTGGGAATGAAGGAAACGGGCTGACGCAAGAGATTGCGGAATTGGCGGATACTTATATTAAGATACCGATGAAGGGTGAGGTTGAGTCGCTGAATGCGGCGATTGCGGCTTCTGTGCTGATGTTTGAGGCTGCGCGGCAGAGACGCGGTTAGTATAGAAGTTAAGGAATAAGCAGATGCACAATTTGCAGCAGACAGGAAAGAGGTGTGATGTTATGGAACCTGTGATCGATATTTCAAAAGAGTATGGACTGGTACTGGACGGCGGCGGAGCGCGCGGCGCGTACCAGATTGGCGCATGGAAGGCTCTCGTGGAAGCGGGAGTGAAGTTCAATGCCGTTGCCGGTACTTCGGTAGGCGCATTGAACGGCGCGTTGATCTGCATGGGCGATATTGAGAAGGCTGAGGGAATCTGGCGGGAGATGACGTTTTCGACCGTCATGGACGTAGACGACGAGTGGATGGAACGTCTGTTCCGGAAGCAGACGACCGTCAAAGAATTCCTGAATGAAGGATGGAAGATGCTGAAAGACGGAGGCGTAGACGTGACGCCGCTGCGCCAATTAATCCATGAGACGGTGGATGAGGAGGCGATTCGGCGCTGCGGTAAGGAATTCTGCCTGCTTACATTTTCCCTGTCAGAATTCAAGGAGTTGGATTTGAGTATTGAAGATATCCCGGAGGGGTTTCTGGAAGATTTCCTGCTGGCCAGCGCCTACCTGATCGGATTTAAAAATGAAAGAATTCAGGGCAAGAAATATATTGACGGGGGCGTGGTGAATAATGTACCATTAAATTCACTGGTAAAACGGGGATACGAGGACATTATAGCCGTGCGCATCTATGGCCCTGGGCGGGAGCCGCGGGTACGGATGCCCCAGGAAAGCGAGAAGTACGAGATTGCCCCAAGGGTAAAGCTTGGGAGTATCATTGAATTCTCGGGCAAACGCAGCCGGCAGAATCTTGTGATTGGCTATTACGATGCGAAACGGATGCTGTATGGACTGGAAGGAACCATTTACTATTTGGAGCAGACCCATGACGAGGCGTATTTCGACGGGCTGCTCACGGATATGCGGGAGATTGAAAAGGCAGAGATTGGATTTGTCCTGAAATTACCCCTTGGTTTCAGCAGTAAAGACTTATTTATGGGCATGCTGGAGGCGGCGGCAAAGCTGCTGCAGATTCCCAAATACCAGATATACACCGTAGACCAGCTATACGATCTGGTCTGGAAAAAATACGAAGCGTTGAACGATAAGATGAACCTTCCAAGGTTCGTCCATATACTAACAGGATTAAGAGAGGGATTGGCGATGAATTTAAAAGGAAGAAGCTTTTTGACGTTAAAGGATTATACGCCGGAGGAGATTACTTATCTGTTGGATTTGGCGGAGGATTTGAAGGAAAAGAAGAAAAACGGCGTGCCGGTGGACAAGTACAGGGGAATGAATGTTGCCTTGATTTTTGAAAAGACAAGTACCAGAACCAGATGTTCCTTTGAGGTGGCGGCCCACGACATGGGCATGGGAACGACTTATCTCGACCCAAGCGGCTCCCAGATTGGCAAGAAGGAGAGCATCGAGGACACGGCAAGGGTTCTTGGCAGGATGTATGACGGAATTGAGTATCGTGGGTTTGGACAGGAGATTGTGGAGGATTTGGCAAAATATGCGGGCGTACCGGTCTGGAACGGCCTGACTAATGAATACCACCCGACGCAGATGTTGGCGGATCTGCTGACGATCCGCGAGCATTTCGGATATCTGAAAGGAATCAAACTGGTCTATATGGGGGATGCGAGGTACAATATGGGCAATTCTCTGATGATTGCCTGTGCGAAGCTTGGTATGCATTTTACGGCGTGTACGACGGAAAAATATTTCCCCAATGAGGAACTGGTGGAGACTTGCCGGGGATATGCAAAAGAAAGCGGGGGAACGATTACGCTGGCTTCGGATGTGACGGAAGGGACAAAGGGTGCGGATGTCGTCTACACGGATGTCTGGGTATCCATGGGCGAACCGGATGAAGTCTGGGAAGAGCGAATCCGGGAGCTTACCCCTTATAAGGTGACGAAGGACGTCATGGCGAATGCGAAGGAAGAGGCGATTTTCCTGCACTGCCTGCCTGCATTCCATGATTTGAAGACGAAGATTGGTAAGGATATTCATGAGCGGTTCGGCATTGAGGATATGGAAGTGACGGACGAGGTATTCGAGTCAGCGCAGTCGAAGGTATTTGACGAGGCGGAGAACCGGATGCACACGATTAAGGCAGTAATGACTGCAACATTGGGCGAGAGAGCATGAAATCAGAGATTTTGCGTTTGTTAAAGGAGAGTAACGGTTATGTGTCGGGACAGCAGCTTTGTGACGCATTTCAGGTGTCGCGGACGGCTGTGTGGAAAGTGATTGAGCATTTGAAGAAAGAGGGATATCAGATTGAGGCTGTGCGCAACAAGGGTTATCGTTTGGTGGGCAGCCCGGATGTGATGTCTAAGGCGGAGATTGAAAGCCTGGTCCGGACAGAGTGGGCGGGCAGGCAGGTGGTCTATTATGAAGAAACGGATTCTACCAATATCCGCGCCAAGGACGCCGGGGAGAAAGGCGGTGAACACGCCGTACACGGTACGCTTTTCGTGGCGGAACGGCAGATGGCGGGAAAAGGGCGAAGGGGCAGGGGATGGGAGTCGCCTGCAGGAACCAGCATCTATATGACCATATTGCTGCACCCCAAGTTCCTTCCGGGCAAGGCGCCCCAACTGACGCTTTTGATGGCGGTGGCCGTGGTAGAGGCGATTCGCAAGGTCACGGGACTTGCCTGCGGGATTAAATGGCCCAACGATGTCATTTACCAGGGAAAGAAACTGTGCGGGATTTTGACGGAGATGAGTACAGAGGTCAGTTTTATTAATTATGTCGTCATTGGCGTTGGGATTAATGTGAATCAGGAAACGTTCCCGGAAGAACTGGGGGATAAGGCAACGTCATTGAAACTGGAGCTGGGCGCAAACGTCCGGCGCGCGGAGCTGATTGCCGCTGTGATGGAGCAGTTTGAGTCTTGTTATGGGACATTTCTTGAGACGGAAGATTTGTCTGGTGTGAGAAAGAAGTATAACCAGTTGTTGGTAAACCGGAATCAGGATGTGAGGGTCTTAGAGCCGGGGAATGAGTATGAGGCGCACGCAGTCGGGATTAATGACACAGGAGAGCTGATTGTGCGGACAGAGGGGCAGGAAAGGGCAGTCTATGCCGGAGAAGTGTCCGTGAGAGGGGTATATGGTTATGTATGATGGGAAAGTGGTGCTCTGCGGCGCGAATTCCTATGAGGAGAAATATTATCTGAACCCGGATTTTGAGCAGCTGCCGGGGAGCGTCAAGGATGAGCTGAAGATTATGTGCGTACTCTATGTAAATGATGTGGGAGGAATCCTTACATTGGTCTATGAGGAGGACGGGAATCTGTGTTTTGAAGTGACGGCGGAGGAATTTGACCCCATGTTTGACGAGATTGGGAGCCAGTTGAAGATCAAACAGCTGCAGCGGGAGAAGCAGGATTTGTTAGAGGCTCTGCAGATGTATTACAAGGTGTTTTTTCTGGAAGGGTAAGCGGTCGGACGGCTGTAAAGATGAATGGAGGAGAAGATGTTATTAGTCATAGATGTGGGGAATACGAATATTACGATGGGAGTGTTCAAAGGGGAGAAGCTGTCGGGTACATTCCGCATGACAACGAAGCTGCCGAGGACGTCTGACGAATATGGGATTACTTTGAAGGAGCTGATTGAACGGCAGGGAATCCATAGCGGAGATATTGACGCTGTGATTGTTTCGTCCGTTGTGCCGGATATCATGCATTCTCTTGGGAGCGCGCTTATCAAGTATTTCGGCATCAAGCCAATGGTGGTGTCGGCAGGGATTAAGACAGGCATCCGGATTGTGACGGAGAACCCTAAGCAGGTGGGCGCGGATCGGATTGTGGATGCGGTGGCGGCGTATACACTCTATGGAGGTCCGGTCATCGTGATTGACTTCGGGACTGCCACGACTTACGATATCGTGGGCGTGGACGGAACCTTTGAGGGTGCTGTAATTGCACCGGGTATTCGGATTTCTGCCCATGCCATGACCGAACAGGCGGCAATGCTGCCGGCGATTGAAATCAAAAAGCCTGACTCTATCATTGCAAAGGAAACGGTGGCCAGCATGCAGGCGGGACTGGTATATGGGCAGATTGGACAGACGGAATATATTGTGAGGAAGATTAAGGAAGAATCCGGTTATGCGGATGCGAAAGTGGTCGCCAGCGGCGGCCTTGGGAAAATGATCGCGGCGGAGACGGATGTGATTGATATCTACGATGCGCAGTTAACGCTAAAGGGATTGCGTTTTATTTATGAAAAGAATAAGCGGTATGAAGATAGGAAATGTTGAACTTGAAAACCCATACATCCTCGCTCCGATGGCGGGGGTCACGGATCTGCCGTTCCGGCTTTTGTGCAAGGAGCAGGGGGCAGGTCTTTTATGTATGGAGATGATCAGCGCGAAGGCGTTACAGTATAAGAATAAGAACACGAAGGCGCTGCTTGCCATCCATCCTGAGGAATATCCCGTGTCGCTGCAGCTATTTGGAGCGGAGCCGGATATTATCAGCGAGATGGCGAAACAGATTGAAGAGCTTCCCTTCCAGATCCTGGATATCAACATGGGCTGTCCGGTTCCTAAGGTGGTAAGGAATGGGGAGGGCTCTGCGCTGATGAAGGATCCTCAGTTGGTGGGGGAGATTGTCAGCAAGACTGTGCGGGCAATCCAGAAACCGGTCACTGTGAAGATACGGAAGGGGTTTGACGACGCCCATGTCAATGCTGTGGAGATTGCGAAAGTAGTGGAAGCGTCAGGCGCGGCGGCAATTGCCGTACATGGAAGGACACGGGAGCAGTATTATTCCGGGAAGGCGGACTGGGAGATTATCAGGCAGGTGAAGGAGGCGGTGTCAATTCCTGTGATTGGGAACGGCGATGTGATTTCCGGGGAAACGGCGCTGGCTATGATGCGGCAGACGGGATGCGACGGCGTGATGATTGGGCGCGGCGCGCAAGGAAACCCATGGATATTCCGTGAACTTGCAGAATATGGCGGGACGGGAATAAAACCAAAGCGTCCTTGTGCGGAAACGGTAAAGGCCGCGATGCTGCGGCATGCAAGACTGCAGATGGAGTTCAAGGGGGATTTTATCGGTATCCGTGAAATGCGTAAGCATGTGGCATGGTATACGAAGGGGATGGAAGGCGCGGCGAAGCTTAGGGAGGCGATTAACCGGGTGGAGTCGTATGCGGAATTGAAGAAACTTTTGGATGCCCATATGTGAAGAATTGGCTGTATGAAAGACAAGGATTGTGCATATACTGTAACGGGCGAATTTCAAGGCCAAAATTATTGACATAACTTTTCCATTTGGGTATAATAATGAAATTGTGAAAGTTTCTTTAATCTTTTAAATAACAAATAGATTTTTTTGAAGATAGTGAAGAGAGTAATAGGAAAGGAAGTAAGACACATGGAAGCAAAGAAGAAATTACTTACTTATGCAGGCTTGAAAGCACTGGAGGACGAGCTGGAACATTTGAAAGTCGTAAAGCGGAAAGAGGTTGCCGGCAAGATTAAAGAGGCGAGGGAGCAGGGAGACTTGTCAGAGAATGCGGAGTATGACGCTGCAAAGGATGAGCAGCGGGATATCGAGGCGCGTATTGAAGAGCTGGAAGGCATCCTGAAAAATGCGGAAGTCGTAGTTGAGGATGAGGTAGATTTTGATAAGATTAACGTAGGTTGTACGGTAAAGGTCTACGACAAGACATTTGACGAGGAAATGGAGTTCAAACTGGTCGGTTCTACAGAGGCGAACAGCCTGGAAGGGAAGATTTCCAACGAGTCTCCGGTCGGACAGGCGCTTATTGGCTGTAAAGTTGGCGACCAGGTACAGGTGGAGACTCAGGCCGGGGTTATGGAATATGAGGTATTGCATATCAGCCGGTCATTGTAGAAGGAATTGTGTGGAGAAACCGATACAGTTCCTTGCAAAAGGAAAGGAGAGGAAAACGTGGCAAAGCAGCAGGAGAAAGTACAGGATCAGGACATTAACCAGTTAAGGAAGGTCCGCCGTGAGAAACTGGCAGATTTACAAAGCAACGGGAAAAATCCGTTTGAGATTACAAAGTTTGACGTGACATGCCATGCCATGGATATTAAAGAGCATTTTGAGGAACTGGAAGGGGCGCAGGTCACGCTGGCAGGGCGTATTATGCAGAAGCGTGTCATGGGAAAGGCTTCTTTCTGTAATGTTCTCGACCAGAGCGGGGATATCCAGTCTTATGTGGCCAGGGACAGCATTGGCGAGGAGGCATACAAGGATTTCAAGAAGATGGATATCGGAGATATCGTCGGCGTGGAGGGAGAAGTGTTCAAGACAAAGACGGGTGAGATTTCCGTCCATGCTTCTTCTGTAAAATTATTATCCAAGAGCCTTCAGATTTTGCCGGAGAAGTTCCATGGCCTGACGAATACGGATATGCGTTACCGTCAGAGATATGTGGATTTAATTATGAACCCGGAGGTAAGGGATACATTCATCAAGCGTTCTAAGATTATCAGCGCTATCCGGAGACATCTGGATGAGCAAGGGTTCCTTGAGGTGGAGACTCCGATGCTGGTGAGCAATGCGGGCGGCGCGGCGGCAAGACCTTTTGAGACTCATTTCAATGCATTGAATGAGGATTTTAAGCTGCGTATTTCTCTGGAGCTGTATCTGAAGCGTCTGATTGTAGGCGGACTGGAACGAGTGTATGAGATTGGACGTGTGTTCCGCAATGAGGGGCTGGATACCAGGCATAATCCGGAGTTTACACTGATGGAGCTGTATCAGGCGTATACGGATTATAATGGGATGATGGATCTGACGGAGGATCTGTACCGCCATGTGGCGCAGGAGGTTCTTGGGACGGCTGTGATTGCTTATAATGGCGTAGAGATGGATCTTGGCAAGCCGTTCGTGCGGATTACGATGGTGGATGCCGTGAAGAAATATACAGGCGTTGACTGGAATGAGGTGAAGACTCTTGAGCAGGCGAGGGAGCTTGCGAAGGAGCATCATGTGGAGTTTGAGGACAGGCATAAGAAGGGCGATATTCTGAGCTTGTTCTTTGAGGAGTTTGTTGAGGAGCATTTGATTCAGCCTACGTTCGTGATGGATCACCCGATTGAGATTTCCCCGCTTACGAAGAAGAAGCCGGAGAATCCGGAATATGTGGAGCGGTTCGAGTTGTTCATGAATGGCTGGGAGATGGCGAATGCGTATTCTGAGCTGAATGACCCGATTGACCAGCGGGAGCGTTTCAAGGCGCAGGAGGAATTGCTGGCGCAGGGAGATGAAGAGGCGAATACGACGGATGAAGATTTCCTGAATGCCCTGGAGATTGGTATGCCTCCGACTGGGGGGATTGGATTCGGGATTGACAGGATGTGTATGCTGCTGACGGATTCAGCGGCGATTCGGGATGTTTTGCTATTCCCCACAATGAAGTCCTTGGGTGGTTCTGAGGTTAAGAAAGGTCAAGAGAAGGCGGCAGGGAAAGCTATTGATGCGTCGAAAGAAGTAATTGACTTCCCCAAGGTGAAAATCGAGCCGTTATTTGAAGAAATGGTTGATTTTGATACATTTAGTAAGTCTGATTTCAGAGCAGTGAAGGTGAAAGAGTGTGTTGCCGTGCCTAAGAGTAAGAAGCTGTTACAGTTTACCTTGGATGATGGGACGGATACAGAACGCACGATTTTAAGCGGGATTCACCCTTATTATGAGCCGGAGGAGTTGGTTGGTAAGACGTTGATTGCCATTACGAATCTTCCGCCGAGGGCTATGATGGGGATTGATTCCTGCGGAATGATAATAAGCGCAGTCCATGAGGAGGAAGGGGAGGAAAAACTTCATCTTCTGATGGTGGACGACCATATCCCGGCAGGGGCGAAGTTGTATTAAGGCGGAAGGCAGGATAAAAAACATCAATGTTTTTAGGAGTCTGATTTACGCCTTTACGCCAAACTTACGCCATTCGATGCAGAAAGTTGTGCAGAGGTAAAAAAATCGCACATTTCATACAGAGCTATTGGATTTTGAACAAAGAAATATGTGAATTATGGGAAGGGCTTTAAGAGGAAAGAAACTCTTAGAGCCTTTTTTGCGTTTTGAGATATACGCGGCAATTCACAGACTATCCTTCATATCAGATATTTTCTATACTGTATTTGTGCCGCTAACTGAAAGGCGGCGGAATGGAGATAGATATGAAAAATAGTTTAGCAGACATACACCCGGAACTTGTAAGCGAATGGTCGGAGAGTAACCTTCCACTTACCCCCGATACAGTAACCTACGGCTCAAATAAAGAAGTATGGTGGAAAGGGGCTTGCGGGCATGAATGGCAAGCCAGTGTAAAAAGCCGTTCTTCTGGCGAGAACTGTCCTATCTGTTCAGGAAAAAGAGTGGTTGAGGGTATCAATGATTTGGCGACGTTAGAACCAGAGCTTGCGTTGGAATGGTCAGAAGAAAATATAAGTTTAAAGCCGTCTATGGTCGGCACAGGCTCTCACAAAAAAGTGATGTGGAAAGGGGCTTGCGGGCATGAATGGTCAGCCAGTGTGAAAAACCGGGTGAAGGGCAGCGGCTGTCCATACTGTTCCCATCATCTGGTATTAGAGGGTTTCAATGACCTTGCTTCACAGATGCCGAAAGTAGCCGCTGAATGGTCTGAAAAAAATTATCCACTGCGCCCAACGATGGTTACAGCCTATACAAATCGTAAAGTATGGTGGAAGTGCAAAGAAGGTCATGAGTGGAATACGCAGATTTCGACCCGTTCATATGGAAGTAAATGCCCGTATTGCAGCGGGGAAATACTTCTCAGTGGTTTCAATGATTTTAGGACAAGACAGCCACAGCTTGCCGGGGAATGGTCAAAGCGCAATTTTCCCTTGACCCCGGACATGATAAATGAGAAATCACGCAAAAATGTATGGTGGAAATGTCAGAAATGTGGATTTGAATGGAAAGCAGCCGTCCATTCAAGAGTAAAAGGCGCAAAATGTCCTGTATGTGCGGACAGGGCAATACTTTCTGGATATAATGACTTGGCTTCGACTGACCCGTATCTGCTTGGAGAATGGGACTATGAAAAGAACACAGATATATCGCCGGAGTATATTTCAAGAAATTCCATGCGTAAGGTGTGGTGGAAATGTTCGTTTGGTCATTCGTGGAAAGGGAAGATTTCTGAAAGAGCGATAGACGGGAAGGGATGCAGGGAATGTGAAAAGGAATATCAGGGTGTGTTCCCGCAATTAGCAGTTGGTTACTATGCGGCGAAGAAAGGTCTGAAAGTATTGTTTCACTCTGATACAGCCCTTGGAATCCCGCTTGAAATCTATATACCCGAAGAAAAAGTTGCGGTTGAATCTTTTGAAGGGACAAAGGAGATGGAGAGAGTAAAGAGATATATTTGCAAACAGAAGGGAATTAAGTTGGTTAAGATTATCTATCATACAAATGATAATGAAATAGAGTTTGCTTACAAGATAAAAAGGATGTTTCAGAGCGTACATATTTTTATATCTTCAGATGTGGAAGAAGATGTAATGGCTATAAGAGAGCATTTTTATAAATGGAGAAAGAGACAGATATAGTCTGTTGCTTGCCGTCTATTCTTTTCGGATGGATAGGCGGTTTTTTTGTTTAAATGAAAAAACGGGGTAAAATAAAAAAATTTTAATATTTTTTGAAAAAGTAGGGTGTCATTTTGATTTTTTATTCCAAATAAGTGAAGGGGTTGACTTCTAACATTAGTTAGGGATACTTCTTTACTGTATTTTGAAAATTGAATAAGTCATTCGCTAAGACAAAATTTCTGATGATTAGCCACCTTAGCAGGTACGCCAAGACCTTATATACAATAAATGAGCGATAATCCCCGCTATCAGTATCGGGTTGTCTCCGGTATGGCGATGACAGTCAGAATGATAATGATACTCCTGTACGCAGCTCTAAGAGTCCCTTGGAGGGGTGAGATTCCCGTGAAGCAGATAACAGTCTGCTGCTTAGCGATTTCCCGAAGCATAATGCTTTTACGCAGGGGGTGTTGAGGACAAATACTGTGTTTTCGTTTTTTCCGGGGACAGGCAGATTGTTCCCGGATTTACATAGCCACATAAATAGCGTGGCTAAATTTTTGAAAAAGGAGGATGTACTTATGAACTCAGAGGATATGACGCCAAATTGTAAAGTAATCGCTCTGACTAACCAGAAGGGCGGTGTGGGAAAAACCACTACGACGGTCAATCTGGGGGTGAGTTTGGCACAGAAAGGGAAAAAAGTGCTTTTGATTGACGCCGACGCACAGGCAAATCTAACAATGTCCCTTGGCTACAGCAGACCAGATGATTTGTCTGACACCCTTTCAAGTATCATGCAGGATGTCATAGACGACAAGCCAGTTGACGTACAGAAAGCCATTCTGCACCATGAAGAAGGCGTTGACTTACTGCCGTCCAATATTGAACTGTCAGGACTGGAAGTAAGGCTTATCAATGCTATAAGCAGGGAAAGCGTGTTGAAAACATGCATTAATGAAGTAAAAGACAAGTATGACGTGGTACTGGTAGATTCCATGCCGAGCTTAGGTATGCTGACAATCAATGCACTTGCAGCAAGCGACAGTATCATTATCCCGACACAGCCGCACTATCTTTCTGCCAAAGGCTTAGAGCTGCTGCTTCACTCCGTATCTAAAGTTAAGCGGCAGATAAACCCCAAACTGCGGATAGAGGGAATCCTTATGACAATGGTTATGCCGCGCACAAACATTTCCAAGGAGATTACGGCTACGGTAAAGAGCGTTTATGGGCAGAGAATCCGAGTCTTTGAATCCCAGATACCACATTCTATCCGTGCCGTAGAAGCGACTGCGGAGGGCAAGAGCATATTTGCCTATGACAAAGGAAGTAAAGTAGCCATAGCATACGGACAATTTGCGAAGGAGGTGGAAGAAATTGGCGAGAAGCAGAAAAAGCAAAATCGAGCTGACCGCATACGATGACCTCTTTGAAACAGATGAGAGCCGTGCAGAAGCCAGTTTAAGTAAGATAAGGGAGATACCTATTTCCGAAATAGACGAATTTCCAGACCACCCGTTTAAGGTGCTTATGGATGAGGATATGGAACAGCTTGTTGACAGCGTTAAAAGGATTGGGGTAATGACTCCCGCAACGGTTCGGCAAAAGGAGGATGGGCGGTATGAGTTAATCAGCGGTCACAGGAGGAAAAGGGCTTGTGAGGTTGCAGGGTTTGACGTGCTGAAATGCGAGGTTAAGGAGTTAAGCCGGGACGAATCAATCATTGTGATGGTTGAGAGTAATCTGCAACGTTCCACTATATTGCCAAGTGAGAAGGCATTTGCTTATAAAATGCGGCTTGAAGCGATGAATAGGCAAGGAGAAAGAAGTGACTTAACTTCCTGCCCAGTGGGCAATAAGTTTACAAGTGCTTCGAAAGTTGCAAAAGAAGTCGGTGATAGCGAAAGACAAATTTTTCGTTATATCCGCCTGACCGAGCTAGTACCCGAAATCTTGGAAATGGTCGATGAACACCTGATTGCTTTCCGTCCTGCGGTAGAGATTTCCTATCTTTCCGAGGAACAGCAGTACACGCTTTTAGAAGCGATGGGCTACAACGATGCCACGCCCTCTCTTGCACAGGCTATCAAGATGAAAAAGTTCATGCAGGAGGGAAAGCTCACGGATGAGGTTATCCAGAGCATCATGCAGGAGGAAAAGCCGAACCAGAAAGAGAAGCCCGCCTTTAAGGACGAGCGGATAACCAAGCTCATACCGAAATCCATCCCCAGAGGGCAGGAAACGGATTTTGTCGTAAAGGCGTTGGAGTTCTACAACCGCCATCTGCAAAGGCAGCGGGGGCAGGAAAGATAACCGCACACTTGAATAGTCAGCGCGAATTATATCAAATATAAGGATAAGTATTATATGATCGGGGAGAATCATTTGATTTATCAGGGCAACAAGACAGATTCACAGGACTTCTTTATCCTTACGCTGGCAGGACTGGCGGAAAAACTGAGATTCAGGAAACTGCATGAGGCGAAGGTAGTGATGGCTGTCGGGCTTCCCTTTGCTTGGGCAAAAAGTCAGGAGGCGGATTTCAAGAAAAATCTGATGCAGGAGCCGGAGTTGTTCTTCTCATTCCGTAAAGAAAATTACAGGGTGCATTTGTGCGGAGTGGAAGTATTTCCACAGGGATTTTCGGCGGTATGTAGTGCTGGAGTTATGAAAGGATTTAACATGATAGTGGATATCGGAAACGGTACTATGAATGTGATGCAGATTGTGGATGGCAGACCGTTGGAGAATAGCCTTGTGACGGACAAATTCGGTGTATCTATCTGTATGAAAGAAATATAAAAAGGTTGCAGAAAGTTTTGGCAGAGCAGATCAGTAAAAGTTTCAGTGAATATGTTTCTGCAGTTCATTCCGATGCAGAAAAGCTGATAGAAAAAACTAATGCAGACGGAATGGAGCGGACGCAGGAGCCGGAATTGTCCGAGGATATGATGGCATTTGCAATGGGCGCGGTTCCGAAATGTTTTTGTTCGGTGCCATCGCCCATTGCGAATGACGGTGGTACTCTGCCGGAATGAGCAGTCTGTCGGATGTTTTTTTCGACAGACTACGTATGCCGTTAGGCAGACGGTGTTTGCCAATAGCAAACACTACCCTCGGAGAGCGCCTTACTTCTGATGCGTATGCGTCAGAAGTAATAAAATTTACTTTTGACAAAAGTAACAAAACCGTAGTTAGCCTTGATACATAAAAATATGAGAAAGAGAGTGATGCATTGGAGGCAAAAACAATTTCTTTCTCAAAAGGGAAGGGGCATCTTACACATAATAACAGGGGTTTTATCTGCAATAATGCGGTTCCGGAAAGAACAGCTTGGAACCGGATTTACATACAGGAACCATTAAAAGATGCTTATGAGAAATGTTTTGGACAGGCGCTTCGGGATTATAATTCGGCGCAGAAACGTAAGGACAGGAAGAAAGACGATTATCTGAAAGAGATAGAAAATTCCGGCAACAAGGAAAAGACATTCTATGAAAATATCGTACAGATAGGCAAAAAGACAGATACTCCGGTTGCAGACGAAAACGGCGTGTTGACGGGGGATGCAAAAGCGGCGATAGAAGTCTTGGAACGGTATGCAAAAACCTTTCAGGAACGCAATCCAAATTTGTATTTATTCAACTGTGTGATGCGCTTGGACGAAGCAAGGCCGCATCTGCATATAGATTATATCCCTGTGGCTCATGGATATAAAAACGGCATGAAAACACGCAACAGCCTGACAAAAGCATTCCAGCAGATGGGATTTGCAAAGGCGGTCAGCAGAAAACAGAATGAAACGGTAGCATGGCAGGAACGGGAGAGGGAATATCTTACAGAACTGTGCAGGGAGCAGGGAATTGAGATAAAAGTCCTCGGTGTACAAAGGGATAATCTGTAGTTGCTGGAATATAAGGCGGCTATGCACGAGGTAGAGGAACTGGAACATCAGGCGGCGGCACTGGATAGGCAGAATGAAATTCTTGAACACAAGAACGATGATCTTGAGCAGAAAACATCGGAACTTTGCGGACAGGTGCAGGAAATGGAGGAGAAAAACAAAGAGCTGGTTTTACAGGCACAGAAACTCACAGAGCAGATTGAGGAAGCGGAAGTGAAAGAAAAAGCGGCGAAGGAAGTGCTTTTGAAACATGATTTAAGAGCAGAAACTTTTAAAATGATTTCAAAGGAAGTGGCGGCAGAAACAAAAAGTATGAAAAGTGTTGTTGTTCCAGTGACAAATCTTTTCGGTAGCGAAGAATATGTCAAAGTAAAGAAAAGCGACTGGAATAAAATACTGGATGCCTTCAGCAAGGCGGCATCAAGAAATCATCTCTTGGAAAAGTATGAGAAGAAAATTTCTGGTTTGGAGCGGAAGATAGATATGCTTACTGATCAAGTCGAAAAATTAAAACGGTTTGTAGCATCAAGGGGACTTGGAGAGGCATTTGTGGAAATTGTAAAATTACTTGGGCCAAAAACCATGAAACAGCGATTGGAGGACGCAAAATCAGAGGCAGATGTGCATAATAGACAAAGGGAAATGCTGGAAAGGGGGCAGGCAGAAAAATGTAAGCGATGGCAACAGGAAGTGTAAATTTTTAAGGAAAGAGAGGAACAGACAATGAATTTAACTTATGAAAAATGTGGGGATTACTTAACTTAAAGACAGTATATACATACAGCCTGCTGATACATTGCTTGCAGATACCCCGCAGAAACCAAACCATACAGAAAAGGAGTTTTTGCATATGAAATCAATATTTGAACAGTTAGGCGGCACATACCACGAAGAAAATGGGTATCTTATTCCAGATTTAAGATTACCCGCCGAAAAAGAACAGCCAATAAGCACATGGGGACAGCGACATCTGCACTATCTGAAGCAGTATTGTAAGGTTTCATACACGAATCTTCTTATATACGGCAAGCTGAATATTTACCTTGCTGACATTGATAAGCAGGCGCAGGAACGCTTTGAAAGGCTTATTGAGGACATGAAACGGGCACAGGGCATAACGGAACGTCTAAAGGAAGAAAACGCCTTAGAATGGACAGGGCGGCTAGGTAACATAAGGGCGTGTGCGAGGGAGATTGTGAACGAGGAAATCATATACGCATAAAGAGTTAAAATCAGAGGGTAGGGATGAAATTTCTTACCCTCTTGTTTTTGGTTTGCCCAAATTGTGAAAGCATTGATAATACCAACGGAACAGCATATTTTGTATTTCGGATGGTAAAAACTTCTGCTATTTCTCATAAACGATATAAACTTCTATGAAATAGAATGTTGACAGAGTTTAAAAAAATGTATATAATGACTGTATAAGCGAAATTAGTCAAATGGGAGGCGTTAAAGTGCCGAAGAGCTATTCAGAGCAGGAACGGGAATATATCAGAAAGCGGCTGAAAGAAGAAGCGGCAAAATGCCTTGCGAGGTATGGCGTCCGCCGCACGACAGTCGATGAAATCGTGAAACGAGTTAATATTCCAAAAGGAACTTTCTATCTCTTTTATAAATCAAAAGAATTGCTTTTGTTTGAAGTTATTCAAGAACAGCAGGAAAATGTCAACCGCAAGCTGTATCAGACCATTTCTGGCATTGCCAGTACGGAGTTGTCAGCGGAAAAGCTGACCGATGTTATATTTGAGTTCTATAAAATGACAGAGGAAATGCTGATTTTGAAATTGATTGATGTTAATGAAGTGGAATTGCTTGTGCGTAAGCTGCCACGGGAAATTGTGGAGGAGCATTTTCGGGACGATACAGATACAATTGAAAAAATGCTTGCCCTATTTCCTGTGAAAAAAGAAGTAGATATAAAAGTTCTTAGTGCCGCATTCCACGCAATCTATTTTGCAACGCTGCATAAAGCAGAGATTGGTGAACAGTATGATGAAGCGTTGTATTCCTTGATTTATGGTATTGTGACACAAATTATTTAAAGAGTCTGGCAACCAGCCAGACTTAAAACAGCCTTTAAATTGACTATATAGAGTGATTAAGTCAAACAGTATGGAGGTAGACATGATTACAGTAGAAAATCTTTCGTTTAGTTACACGAAAAGCCCATTTATTTCTGGTATGAGTTTTTCTGTTCCAGAGGGTGAAATTTTTGGATTTTTAGGACCATCTGGGGCAGGCAAAAGCACATTGCAGAAAATCTTGATTGGAATGTTGAGAACATATCAGGGCTCCTGTCTGGTAAATGGCATTGAGTGTAAAAATCGTACAAAGAATTTTTATGAGAATATAGGGGTTGATTTTGAATTTTCAACAATGTATGAAAAGCTGACGGCAAAAGAGAACTTGCAGTTTTTCTCATCATTATACGAAAAAAAGCCACGCCCGATAGATGAACTTTTGGAAGCGGTAGGTTTGGAGCAGGATGCAGATAAACGTGTAGCCGATTATTCAAAGGGCATGAAATCCCGCTTAAACTTTATAAAAGCATTGCTGCATGACCCTGTCCTGCTCTGCCTTGACGAACCGACCAGCGGGCTTGACCCCGCAAACAGCCGTATGATGAAACATATGATTTTAGAGGAAAAGGCAAAAGGGAAAACCATTCTTTTGACGACGCATAATATGCAGGACGCAGCCGAACTTTGTGACAAGGTGGCATTTATCGTAAACGGCAAAATATGCACTCTTGACAGCCCACACAATCTGATTATGTCAAAAGGAGCGGCAACCGTAACTTATACATGGGTTGAGGATGGGGAGCATAGAGCAAGCTGCCCTTTGGAACAAATATCTTCTGATGAGCGGCTGAAAAATCTGATAGCCAAAAACCGTCTGCAATCCATTCACAGCAGTGAGCCAACCTTAAATGATATTTTTATGGATGTTACGGGGAGGACGCTGTTATGAGATTGAAAAAGCTGTTTTTATTGGATATGCGCTTTCAAGCCAAATATGGTTTTTATTTTTTATATGCAGTGTTGACGGTAATCTATATAGCAGTGCTTTTTGCGCTTCCCGAAAATTGGAAAGAAAAAGCTGCCGTAATTTTAATCTTTTCTGACCCCGCATCAATGGGGCTGTTCTTCATGGGAGCGATTGTCCTTTTGGAAAAGAGCCAGCATACAACCTGTGCATTGGCAGTTTCTCCTGTTCATGCGACGGAGTATGTGATTGCTAAAGTCAGTTCATTGTCAGCCATCTCACTTGTTGTAGCAGCTATTTTAGCATTAGCCGCAGATGCGGATAATTTACACATTGTGCTTTTTGGCACGTTTATATCCAGTGTGATATTTACATTATTTGGAATAATTGTTGCAACAAAAATTACAAGCCTTAATCAGTTTATATTGTGGACTGTGCCAATCGAAGCCGTTTGCTTTGTTCCTGCAATTTTGCATTTATTTAAGATTACTCCTGCATGGTGCGGGTATTATCCTGTCAATGTTTGTGTGGATATGGTTTCAGGGCATTCTTCGTCCGCAATAGGTTTTTTGGGCGTGGTGGCAACGATGGTAATTCTATTTGTGCTTTCAAGATTTTATGTCTTGAAAATGTGGGATAGCATGGGAGGTGTAAGGCTATGAAAGCAATTAGATTGAGCTTTTTCCAAATGGCAGCAGCTATGCGGCGGGACATGATGTTGTTTGTATCTTGTTTTTCGCCAATCCTTGCAGGCTTTTTCTTTCGGTTTGCCATACCTTTAATAGAATCTGCTTTGACAGATAGCTTTCATATAGCGGCAATTATTTCTCCCTATTACAAGTTGGTTGACATCCTGTTTGCAATGCTGTCATCCACTATGTTCTGCTTTGTTTCAGCAATGATTTCTTTAGAGGAAAGGGATGAAAAGACAGCCGTCTATTTATTCATTACGCCTTTAAGAAAAACAGGTTACATAGTTGCACGGTTTGGCGTGCCTTCTGCTATTGCATTTCTTGCGACTATTATTCTGTTGCCTGTTTTTAAACTGACGCCTCTTTCTCCGCTTACCATTTTATTGCTTGCGACGGGAGGAACCTTGCAGGGCATGATTGTTGCATTGCTTGTACTGACGGTTTCATCAAACAAGCTAGAGGGTATGGCAGTAACGAAGTTATCTACGCTGACTATTTTTGGCGCTGTTATCCCGTTTTTCATTACATCAGATATACAGTATGTAATATCTCCGCTACCCTCTTTTTGGATTGGAAAAGCGATTTTAGAAAATATGCCGCTTTATATGCTGCCCGCATTTGTTTTATCTGCTATGTGGATTTGCTTTTTGTTTAAACGCTATTTGCGTAAAATCTAGGAAGAAATAAGAGAATAAGCATCTGCTTTATGAAAGAAAAGGATTTGACATTATGAAAACAGAATGGTTGCTTTGCCCAATCTGCGGAAATAAAACGAGGTTGCAAATACGGGTGGACACAGAATTAAAAAATTTTCCTCTTTTTTGCCCTAAATGTAAACAGGAAAATTTGGTTGATGTAAAAAAATTACATATAAAAGTTATCAAGAAACGATTTGAATAAAGTGAAGAGCCAGACGCATAAGACGCAGAGCCGATGAACAAGTGAGTACGTTATCTCGCAGTTTGTTGGCTCTTTTTTAGTAGGATATAAGTTTGTAAAGCAAACGCCCACCATAATAAAAAAACGGTGTTTTGGTGGGCGGTATTGCTATGCCCGAAAAGACTTAACAGACACTCTCCAGACCTGTTTTAGAGTTTGGAGGTTTTTTATGTCCTTTTTTCGGGCAGTTGTCCATCTGCTTATACAACGTAGGGTTTATCCATACATAGCATATCGGGGAATGGCAGGAAGCCAGTTAAAAAAATCTCTGCCCATGCAACGCTACTTCTCACCATGAAACCAGAAGTAGAATCTCCATATAACAGAATATATATCTCCTATAACCGTAAATGTCACAGAGCCTTTGCGGTTTTTCTTTTGTCGTTTTTTATCAGATTATGCCGCAGGGCTGTATCTGGTATTCGTTGTCGTTCTCCGCCCTCTCCATCTGGATTTTAACATTTCAAAAATTCAGATTGGAGGAAAAAAGAATGGCATACAACAACGGACGGGAGAACAGGAAATGGCTTATCTGGAAAGAAGCCGAGGAAAAAATATTGCGGGAGC
>OFGG01000990.1_pt1 | contig 20659 bp, 14 predicted proteins | sample 1521701 | NCBI WGS metagenome assembly OFGG01 (sample SAMEA3504081, study PRJEB24116) | mouse gut metagenome | biome: mouse gut; feature: mouse-associated habitat; material: faeces | place: Denmark | collected 2011
CATCCACGCGTACAGTGATATCCGTTACCTGCATTCCCATATCGGAAAGCACCGTAATCCCCGCAAAAGGCAGAAGCGCCGCAACTGTATAAATAGCCGCCAGCCCCGCGGCCGCCAGATCCGCCGGTGACCTCCGTTCACTCTGAAGCAGCAGAATACTTCCGGCGACCCAGATTCCGCAGCAGAACAGCTTATTTTCATTTGCAAAGGATGAAAGCAGCCACTGCGCTGTAATAAAAAGATGCCGTCCAAACGTCAGTGTCTCATATTCCGGCATCCACGTCGTAATCTCAGAAGCCACGCGCAGCTGATTTCCCGGCGCCACAAACAATACCGCAAACGCCGCAGAAATCAGAAATGTCTGTATCAGGAGCGGCAGATTCACACGACGATCCCGCAGAAAACAGAACAGTATGGCAAGCATTTCAAATACCAGAAGCACAGCTCCCATCTGCTCGATGGACATGGAAGCGATAACGGCGCACGGGATGGCGTAAAAATAGTTCCTGCCATCCGTCCCGCCGGTAAACACAAGATCCGCAGCCGGCATCAGGGCCCAGACGCCGCAGGTAAACGTCCATGTGTAAAATACAGACCCGTTGACCCAGATAGCCGCGTAGCCCAGCGTCGCAGCCGCCATCCACAGATACCCGGCAGCCGTGGCAGCCAGAGCCATAAGCTCCTCCGGGCCTGTCCGGCAGTCTCACGTATCATGACAGACATCCTCTCCTGCCACTGCAGGAAGCCCCCGCGCACGGACCATGTCAGCCGCTTCTCCCTGCTCTGAATCCGTCCCTCCGGCACCCGCCCCGCCTTCCCGGCCAGTCTTAAAATCCCGACCGGCAGCAGTACCAGCATCAGCGCATTCACCACCCGCCAGAACGGAAGACCCAGGTGAAATGTGAGATACACCAGCGCTTCTCCCGTCATCCTGCCCACCCAGGTCTCATAGCGCCATGCCAGATAAGGAAAAAATCCCATGCTGTTCGTGTAGTGAAAAAACCAGGCGTCATCCCCGTCGGAGTATCCCACCTGCGTCAGCACAAGAAATATGCCGAGAAACATCAGTGTCACAAAACCCGCATAATAATATTTTCTCTTCATTCACTATCCTTCTTTATCAGATCCCCAGAGCTTCCTCCAGTAATCCGGACTCATTGTAAATCGCAGAATCTGCTTTCTGGTGAGCTTCCTGTAATTCCTTCCCGCACAGTATCCTGCATATTTTCCCGCACACTGCCATACAAACCCTGGCAACAGCCTCAGCCTGCCTGTACGACAGAGATATTTTACGATGGCGAGGACCATTTTTTTCCCCTCAGCCCCGGAACTGACCCTCTTAAATATCCGCGGGTGATCCTGCTGTGACACCGCCAGATCAAAGTTGCGCTTAAACTGCTGCCCTGCCGTGTAATTGTGTGAGTGCACAACACGGGCGCCAGCCGCATACCAGACGGCATATCCCCCCTCAATGGCCTTTGCCGCAAAAATCATATCCTCATTAAAGATTGCCGGGGACTCAAAGCCCCCAAGGGCCATGAAGATATCCCTCCGGTATGCCGCACAGACATCCGAGCAGAAAAATGTCTTAATCCCGAGTTCCCCGAGATCCTCCTTTGTCTTCGCGCGCTCTCCATTCGGATAATTATACTGCCTCACGCAGCGCTCTGTCACGGAACAGTCTTTCCGGGGGAGCTGCCGCGCGTATGCCACGGCCACCTCATAAGGGCTCTCTCCCGCCGCGGAAGACGTCTCCTCTGCCCGCCGCATTCCGCCTTCCGGGACAGCTTTCCACTGTTCCATGCTTCCAAATGGCTGCAGGAGGCGCTCCAGAAGCCGCGCGTCCGCCGGAACCGCATCCTGCGTCATAAAAACCATCACATCCGCCCGCGATTCGAGAGCCGCCTGCATACGCGTCCCGCCATGATCAAACGCCTCCTTCTGGATATGCGTCAGCATATAAGGGCAGGGAAGCCGCCGGAGCGCCTCCTCAATCGGATATCTGCGGACCGCCTCCCGCCAGTAAGCTTCCTCCGTGTTCAGCAGAATCACCCTGTGAACAGGAAAAGTCTGCCCCCGCAGTTTGCGCAGGAGCAGACAGAATGTTTCGTCCGGTTTGTACGTCGGAATAATAATATCTACTTTCATCAATAACCATCTCCCAGTTTATATCCGGTATCACTTATAATTTTTTCACTGCTGTTCTTCACCGTCGTTGTCGGGACATAATCATTATCATCATAGAGAAAAATGTGAAGCTGCGTCACGTTGGACTCAAGATCACACGGCACCACAACATCCCCCTTTGAGCCGAGCTTCTTTGTATTCTTTTCAAACGGAAATCCGGTCGTCTCACCCAGACTGTAATTAAACACTTTTGTCGCGAGCGCAATCAGATCAGTATTTGTAAAGCTCGTCTTCACATCGCCGAACACTTCGTCGATAAGGCTGTTAATCGTCTTCAGATCAGACTTCTGGGCTTTTTTTATCATTGCGGTCAGCACAGCTCTCTGACGCTCCGTACGCTTGTAATCGTCGCCGGCCGTATATCGGATACGCGCAAAGGAGCATGCCTGCACGCCGTCCATGAGATACGTCCCCGCCCCCGGCAGGTAATCGGACTTTTTCTTTGTCAGCTTGGAAATCTCATCCATATATCCTCTCATCAGAACTGCCTCATCGTTCGTGACAGTCATTTCCACTCCGCCCAGCAGATCGACACATTCCACGATCGCATTAAAGTCCACCGTCACATAATCAGTGATATCAAGATCCAGATTTGTGTTGAGCATGGAGATCGCCTGCTCCGGTCCGCCCGCCGCATACGCCGAATTGCATTTCTTATATGTATCGTTCCCGATATTCAGATAAGAATCGCGGTATACCGACACAAGCTTTACATCGTGCGAATCATTATTGATGGACACAATCATAATCACATCGCTGTTTCCCCTGGAGAGATTGCCATTGGAGCGGTTGTCAAGACCAAACATCGCAATGGTCGTATAACCCTGCATCACCTCTTTTGTCTCTTCGGACAGCCCTTCGTTGACCTCAATTTTTTCCGGGTTGAATGTCACATCCTTCTCCACACGGGAAAACTTGACGACGACGAAAAGAACGACGGCCAGAATCAGAAGTACCAGAATCTCCACAACAAGAAGTAATACCTTTAATCTGGTATTCTTTTTCTTTGACGGCTGCTTTTTCGCTGCTGCTTTACTCATAACTCTTTTCTCCTAATATGCATTTTTATTGATAAACCCCCTGAAAACAGTCAGGAACAGAATCTTGACGTCCAGTCCCAGCGTCCAGTTTTCAATATAATAAAGGTCATGCTCGATTCTTTTGCGTATGGATGTGTCTCCCCTGTAACCGTTCACCTGCGCCCAGCCCGTCATGCCCGGCCTCACCTGATGTTTGATCATATAGCGCGGAATCTCCTCCCGGAACTTCTCCACATACTGCGGGCGCTCGGGTCTGGGCCCAACCAGGCTCATGTCTCCCTTCAGCACATTAAAAAGCTGAGGAAACTCATCCAGGCTCGTCTTCCGCAGGAAACGCCCGACCGGCGTAACCCTTGGGTCATCTTTCTTTGTCCATGCCTTCTGCTCTTCCTCTTCCGTCTGCACGTACATGGTCCGGAATTTGTACATCGAAAACGGCTTATTGTGAAGCCCGACCCGCTCCTGCTTAAATATCAGCGGCCCTTTCGATGTCACCCTGACCAGAACCGCCGTTACAAGCATCAGCGGTGAAAATACAACGATACATGTGATAGAACCAATCAGATCCACCCCTCGCTTCACCATCGCGTGAAACAGATTTGACAGCGGGACATAGCGGATATTGATTACCGGAAGCCCCAGAAGATCTTCTGTATAAGGCTTTGTGGGAATAATATTGTTATAATCCGGAATGAACTTGGTGTGCACGCCCGATTTCTCACATTCAGCCACAATCTTTTCCAGCTTGTAGTACTCCTCCAGCCCGAGCGTGATCGCAATCTCATCCAGCCGGTTCTGCGGCAGGATATAGAGAAGATTGCTGATGCTGCCGATCACCTTTACCCCTCTGTAAGTCGTACCGCGCGCAATATTGTCATCGAGAATCCCGCGGATATCGTATCCCCACTGCGGATGCTGCCGTATCCGGTCAATATACTGCTCCGCCGCCCGGGAATATCCCACCAGAAGTATCTGCTTGAGATTATATCCTTTTTGGCGGATTATACGCAGAAAATGCCGGATGACCAGACGCAGGGACTCCTCCGCCACGATGTTGGTCAGGTAAAAATAGAAAAACATCTCGCGGGAAAAGTTCTGAAACGCGTCAGAATACGACTGTAGCGTAAACAGGCCCGCAAAAAGGAGAAGCAGTCCCACTGTATTCGCCATCACAACATTGGAAAGCTCCAGCCGTCTCCCCTGCACCCGCTTTGGTGTGTAGAGATTAAACGCATAGTACAGTAAGATATATCCCGGAACAATCACGACCAGGGCCATCATATAGACCTCAAATGGCAGAACACCGATCTCATGCTCCAGAATGCCGCTCGCAAACTTCAGCCACCACGCAAACGCATAGGACAGCGCAACCACCAGTGCATCCATCAGAACATGCAGTCTGTTGAAATGCCGCTGATTATCTTTTATCATAATGTTATCCTTTTACAAAAATTGAAACTACCATAAATCATATCATACAATAATTTCCAGAAAAGCACAACTTTTTTTCACATATCAGTCTGTAAAAACTATTAAAAATTTCTTAATATTTCAAAACCCGGAAAATATTGACAAGCAGTTCCGCCTCGATACCTATATAGTGCCCCAGATGCGCCATCTTAAACCGCACTTTCCGGCACTGGAAACAATTTGCAATCCCCTCCCTGATCCCGTTGAGATATTCGCGCAGAAACCCCTTCCCCGCAAAAAAACAGCTCTTAATTACAATCCCGGCAGCGATAAACGGCAGATTCAGCAGCAGCTGCACAAACGGCATGTTTTTATAAATTACAAACACAGAATTTCTCGCCGCCAGAAACACTTTTTTTTCATTATATCTCGTCCCTGTCGTCGCGCTTCCGATATGATATACTTTTGCCTCCGGAATGTACCGGTTCCGGTATCCGTGGATTTTCGCCCTGTATCCCAGGTCCACATCCTCCAGATAAGCAAAATGGCGCTCGTCAAACAGACCGAGCGCGAGCGCCGTCTTTGTGCGATAAATGGACGCGCCGCCGCAGCACGAAAAAATCTCCACACCAGTCTCATAGCAGGCAGCAGGCCTTCCTTTCCCCCTGGCCCTGGCCCAGCCGGGCGCCAGGCAATAATCCCCGGCGTTATCGATGATATCCCGCTTCTTAAAGTCCAGCATCTGCGCACTGCAGGAGAATATCTTCTTCGATCTGCGGATTCCCGCCAGAAGTGCCTCCACAAAATGCTCTTCCGCCTCCGTGTCATTGTTCAGCAGAATAAAATACGGCGTCCCGGTATGCCGGATCCCTATATTTACCGCCCGGCAGAACCCTGTATTTCTTTTGAGGGAAATTATCTCAAAATCCGGCAGCGCCGTTGAGATCTCCGTGCTCCCGTCCGTCGAACCATTATCCACCACCAGCAGTTTAAACGCCCGGCAGGTCTGGCGCTCCAGCGCCCTGATGCAGTTCTCCAGCATCTGCTTTCCATTGTAATTCGGAATAATCACCGTTACCTCTGATGTCCCCTGCATCTTCCTCCTCCTGTCAGAACTTTTTATCCCTGATGACCTGATTTCTGATGAATATAAAGCCACCCCTGTGCATAGTCTTTCCTCTCATCTTCCGACATCGCGGTAAAAGTCCCGAAATCCACCTTCGCCAGCGTCATCTGCTTTTCACCGCATTTGTAACACTCCACATCCCTGCGCCGTGACACAACCCGCATCCAGCCACAGGACGGACAGATAAAAACCTTCATCATGGGGATCACACCTCTCTTATCCGGGGCAGCCGGCACATTACTTTACACATTTCCGTAATTTTCAGGTTCTCAGCCCGCATTTTATGCAGATACGAAAACTCTCTGAACTGGTTCCGGTTATTTTAGTCTCTGAAATAGATGTCCCTTGTATACACTTTTTCCTGCACATCTTTCAGCAGATCATCCATCCGGTTCGCCACGATGACATCACACATCCCGCAGAACTCTGCAAAGTCCCGGACCACGCGCAGATTGCGGAAACGCTCTTCCCGCAGCGACGGATCAAACACAACGACCTCCACACCCTTTGCCCGGATACGTTCCATAACACCGAGAATCGAACTCTGCCGGTAATTATCCGAATTGGCTTTCATCGCAAGCCGGTATATGCCGACGGTGCCCGGATGCCGCTCCAGTATCTGCTCCGCGATAAAATCCTTGCGCGTATGATTTGCATCCACAATGGCCCCCATAATATTGTTGGGGACATCGTTATAATTCGCCAGAAGCTGTCTGGTATCCTTGGGCAGACAGTACCCGCCATACCCGAATGACGGATTATTGTAGTGCATTCCGATGCGCGGGTCATAGCCGATCCCCTCAATGATCTGTCTGGAATCCAGCCCTTTCATCTCCGCAAATGTATCCAGCTCATTGAAAAAAGAAACCCGCAGCGCCAGATAAGTATTCGCAAACAGCTTGACCGCCTCCGCCTCCGTCAGATTCGTCAGAAGCGTCGGAATCTCCTCCTTAATGGCGCCCTCTTTCAATAACCCCGCAAACCGCTCCGCGGCCTTTTTCATCTGCGCATTGCCCTCCATCGAGCCCACAATAATCCGGGACGGGTAGAGGTTGTCCTTCAGCGCCTGTCCCTCCCGCAAAAATTCGGGAGAAAACAGAATCTGATCCGTGTGATATCTCCTGCAGACTGTCTCCGTGTACCCTACAGGTATCGTCGATTTGATTACCATCACAGCATCCGGATTCACGCTGCGCACAAGTTCAATGACGGACTCCACCGATGACGTGTCAAAATAGTTCTTCTTCTCGTCGTAATTGGTCGGTGTCGAGATTATGACAAATTCAGCCCCCCGGTACGCCATCTCCGCATCCGTGGTCGCCGTCAGATTCAGGTTCCCGCCTGCCAGATACTCCTCGATCTCCCGGTCCGACAGAGGAGACTGTCCGCGGTTAATCATCTCAACTTTTTCTTCTAAAATATCGACTGCATATACCTCGTGATGCTGCGCCAGCAATATGGCGTTTGAAAGGCCGACATAGCCTGTTCCTGCAATTGCGATCTTCATATTTTACTCCATTTCCGCTCTGCTTCCTGCGTGTGACGGGCTTGTGACAGCCCTTACATAAGCGCAGCCGCAATTCCCGTGATTTTAAACGTCCCGGTTTTTCAGCCTTCTTCCTCAAAGCTCCAGCCAGCTTTTACACATTACATATAATTTATCCAGCTCCAGGCCGACTTTGTATTTCCCCCTGGGAAGATTTTCGCTGGAAAAAATCGTTTCAAAGCCGGCCAGCGAAAGTTCTTTTATATTCATATTTGCCTCCTGAAGATCCGGCCGGAAACTTCTGGTGGTCTTTATGCTATACATTTCCCCTGTCTCTTTTTTCAGCAGCACGTTTACCTTATTGTGATTATTACTCTTTTTTCTGCTGTTATAAATCCAGCCGTTGATCTGCACGAGCTCCCCTCTTTCCTCGACAAAATCCAGATGATACACCAGGATCTTCTTCTCAGGATCGACACAGCGGAGCAACGCGGACTCCTTTTCCGGAAGCCTCTTTACTTTTTCATGATCCGAGGCATATTTCATATCAAATGAGAAATCCACCCTGTCCGAGACCAGATTCGGATTGTAGCACGGATCATACCCCTTCGTGAACTCCGGATGCTTCTCATAGAGCTTTTTCATTTCGCGGGCCCTCCGCTCTTCCTTTACCGCCGAGGCCCGGTCAAGTCCGCGGCTGACAGACTCGTGGTGCAGAAGCATCACATCATTTCTGACCACATTAAAGTAGCCGAGCTCCACCAGCCGGAAGCACAGAGCCACATCATTATAAGCCACCGGCAGCTCCTCGTCAAACCCTCCTGCCTCATCAAACTTTTCACGCCCGATCATAAGACAGGCCCCCGTCACGGAACAGCAATTGTAATCCAGAAGATTTCTTCCGTAATAATAATTGAAGCTGTCGCTGAATCCGTACAGACAATGCGCCGGACCGATGGTCAGATTGACCACACCCGCATGCTGAATCGTATTCCCGTCGGGATAATACAGCTTACAGCTCACGGCTCCCGTGTAGGACACCTGTGCCTGCCCGGCCAGAATGGAAAGCCACTGACTTACCTCCGCCGTAAAGTAAGGACTTTTCTTTATGGACGCGCTCACCTCAATATCATCATTCAGAAAAAGCAGAAAATCCCCTTTTGCCGCCGCCGCTCCCTGATTGCACATCGCGGAAAAATTAAAGTCCTTCGGCTGGTACAGATACCGAATATCATGCCCCCCTGATTTCCGGAAGTCTTCTATAAAGCCTTCAATTTTTTTCCTGTTTGTATCACTGCTGCCGTTATCCACAACGACGATCTCATAATTCTGATAATCCGTGTGCTTCAGGATTCCTGCAAGACACATGGAGAGAATGTCCGGATTGTCTTTGGACGGAATGATAATGGAAACCATCGGATTTCCCTGAGGAAAATAGGTCACCCGGTGTTGTGAGACAGCCGGGATCAGCGTCACTTTCCCTTTCTGCCCACGGCGTTTCAGCGCCTCCTCCTTCGCCCTGGCTGCAGCATCCAGGGCATAGGGCTTGGCAGCCAGGGCGTTTGCAGTCGATTCCGTGCGCATGCGCCAGTGATACAGAATCTTCGGCACATGTCCGATGCGCGTGGTTTTTTCCATGACGCGCAATACCAGATCATAGTCCTGCGATCCCTCAAAGCCGGTCCGCAGACCGGATATTTCATCGAGCAGAGTTTTCCGGAATACCGAAAGATGGCATGTGTACATAAAAGACATAAACGTCTCCGGGGACCAGTCCGGCTTAAAAAACGGATTGCTGCGCTTTTTCCCGTTCTCGCTGATTTTATCCTCATCTGAGTAAATATAATCCAGGGAAGGATCCTCGTTCAGTTTGCGGGCGATCTCATAGAGCGCGTTGGGGGCGTAGAGGTCATCGCAGTCGCACAGCGCGACAAACTCTCCCTTTGCGGCCTGAATACCGTCGTTCGTCGTGCGCGAAATATGACCGTTCTTCTGCCTGTATATTACGGTGATCCCGGGCCTTCCCTCATACTCTCCGAGCACTTTGCGCACAGATTTCTGCGTCGATGCATCGTCCACCAGAACAATCTCAAAATTCCGGTAGGTCTGGCCCAGCACGGAATCAATGCATTCCCGCAGCATATTGTCGGCAACATTGTATACCGGTATCACAACCGAAAATAACGGATTGTATTTCAGCTCTTCGACATCCATAATATCGCGTTCGTTGGCTTCCACCCACCTGCTGTACGCGCTTCTCCGGAATACATTTTTCATATCCAGTTTTAATTTTACTTTATAGAACAACATATCCGGGCCTTCATTTTTCCATGTGGAATACGCCTTTTTCACCTGATTCATCAGCATGTGCCACTTTCCTCCCTGGTCTTTTTTAATTTACGCGCAATACGCCTGAAAACCGCTGCCGCTTTTCTCTCGCACCTGTCCCGGAATACGCTTTTCCGATGCGTTTTCACACGGCACTCTACAAGATCGCGCCGGAATCCGCCGAGATGAATGTTCAGCTCCTGGATATCGTCTGCGATGGACAAAAACCAGCGCTCCCCGTTTTTGAGATTGCTGCCGATATTGATCGTTTTCTTCGCATAATTTGCGGTATACATATATTTCCGGTCTTTTCCGTGAACATACTGCTGAAAATGGTCGTCCATCTTCCGGAACAGATTCACCTGCTCTTCGTCCAGCCCGAATTCAGCCCAGAGCTCCGGTTCGCTCACTCTGATATAATGAACATTTTCGCTGTAATAATAAAATACCGTGCGGTAAATTAAATATTCTGCCGGTACCGGAAAGTCAAACACCCATTCATAATCCAGGCAGACCAGACTGCCGTCAGGCTGTCTGATAAAATTGCTCAGAATACTGTCAATATTCGACACCGCAGGCGACTTCATCCTCCTTAAAATCTCCGCCTCCGGATCTTCTGCAGAAATACCGAATATTTCTTCAAACGCACCGGTGAACGCAAAGTCCGCCAGATGTCCCCCAGTGTTTAAAAACGTGCCATAAATGCTGTCCACAGCGCGGTGCATGGCCTTAAGGAATGTCTCCCTGCTCCAGAGACCGGCATTCACTTCCTTAGCCAGACTTGTCCCCTCAACACAGGGAAACACCGCCCGTCCGTTTTCATTGGAGAGAAGCTCCACCGGAACCGGAACGCCCGCACCGGCCTCTGACGCCTCCGGCAGCAGGTTCCGGCGGGTCAGCTTCTCCCTGTTTTCGGAAAACCGCTCCACATGCCGCACGGCCTCCGGACACAATGCTTTTTTCTCCACGTACCTGACGCCGTCCGCCCCGGAAATGATTTTTGTGCTGACCCTGAACTCCGGCGCCCTCTGTCTGTTATACTTCGCATATACCACGGTTCCTTCGTCCGGCCCGCAGCACTTCCCGCACTCACCGATGACAAGAAAGGAATTGGCAAAGTCGCCAAACATGCCGTCCGCACAGATGGAATCAAACGTAAGCCGCTCATCCAGCACTTCATATCTGTCGCGGTCATATGCGACGCAGGGATAGCGGATGCTTCCGGGCGAGGGAAGGCAGTTGTCAGAATAGATTTCCGAGGGAAGCATATAATCCGGCATCGGATAGTAAAACATACTGCGGGAATAACCCGCTTCCAGCAGCATCTTCTGAAGTGTTCCGCGGGAAAAAGTTCTGACCTCACCGGCAGCTGCATAATTCTCCAGACCGTCAAAGCACCGGCCCGTGTGATCTTCCGCCGCGCCGGCAAAATATTTCAGCCCGTATCTGTTTCCGATAGCGAGAAACAGTCTGCCACCCTCCTTTAAGCATCCTTTTGCCTTTCTTAACATATCCAGATAAGGATTCTCACTGCCGCCGCGCCGGCCGGCGTATCCAAGGCTCCCGATTACCGTCACATAATCAAATTTTTCCCGGATCTCCATGTCGCAAAAATCGCCGGAGAGCACGGTCAGATTCCCGTACTGCCGGTTTCTCGCCAGATTGACCGCAGAATCGCGCTCCGAGGGCTCGACGGCCACCACGCGGGCCACTTTCCTGCAGAAAAGCCCCGTGAGCGCCCCGCATTCCGATCCGATCTCAAGGAGGGAGGCCTGCGGTTCAAAGGCATACCAGTCCAGTATGTTCTCCCGGATAGCAGACAGATGACAGAGAACCGGCCATGAATTCTCCCCCATCAGGTACTGCTCCGTATCCTCCTCATTCCGCACGGCATCAAGAAGCTTTTTCTCCACATTTTCATCAATCATCTTCCACTCTCTCCACTGTGACGCCGGAATCCATATCGAAGGTTCCCACTGTATTCTGCTCTGATACAATGGTAAGATTGGCGACATCATAATGCCTGTCATATACGGTAAACTGCCCGTCCTCATAACCGGTGCAGCCAAAGGACACCAGATATTCGCCTCCCTGAAGCAGCGCTTTCTGTGTAAATGTCACAACATACTGCTCTCCTTTTTTTGCAAGCGGAAAATCCACTTTTTCGAACATGGTGTTGGTACCGGTGATCTCCGCACCCTTTGCATTCTTGACGGTGTACGTAAAGATCGGATACTCGATATCCTCGAAAAATTTCACTTTCACTTTAAAGCTGAAAACACTTTTTTTCAGAATCATTCCGGTAATCCGTCCGCTCTCATCAAAAAAACCGAAATCCACGATTTCTGCTTTTCCATTGCCGTAAAGCACATTCTCATCGTTGAGCGACAGGTGCGACATCCAGCTTCCTTCCTCCACGGCGAGGGCTTTCCCTGCGCTCCGGTCCCCGTCTTCCTCATTCTCATCATACTGGTTCACAAGAATCTTTTTATATATATCCACCATCTGCCTGGGGCTGCCCTCTCTGACAACCCTGCCATGGTTCATCACAACAACCTTATCACAGTATTTAATCACGCTGCTCATATCATGTGTGACGAGCAGAATCGTCGTTCCGCCCCGCTTGATATCATCCATTTTTTTGAAACAGCGGGACTGAAAATAAATATCCCCCACGCTCAGCGCCTCGTCAACCACAAGAATATCAGGTTCCACATTAATCGCAAGCGCGAATGCCAGCCTCGCAAACATTCCGCTGGAATATGTCTTTACAGGCTGGTAGATATAATCGCCGATTCCGGCAAAATCGAGGATTTCCGGCACCTTTTTTTCCATCTGCTCTCTGGTATACCCCATCAGGGTACCGTTAAAATAAATATTTTCCAGACCTGTATATTCGCTGTTAAACCCCGCTCCCAGCTCCAGAAGCGCCGAAACCTTTCCGTTGACTTCAATCTGCCCTTCACTCGGAGTCAGCACCCCGGTGAGCAGCTTTAAAAGGGTCGACTTCCCTGCGCCGTTCGTCCCGATCAGCCCTACAGTCTCCCCCTTTTTTACAGAAAAATTCACATCTGAGAGCGCATAGAATTCCTCATAACTTTTTTTTCGTGACAGATGCAGGGCATCTTTCAACCGGTCCGCTTTTCCGCGGTAGAGCCTGTATCGTTTGGAAATATGTTCCACATTGATCGCGTATTCACTCATAGCCTGTCTCTCTGTAACCATATCGCCTCTCTGCAGTTACATTTCTTTCTATTGTACTTTATTTCAGATTCCGCAAACGCTGCCTGTCAGATCACATCCGAAAAATGAGGCTTCAGTCTGACAAATATGCCGCTGCCCAGAATAAAGAGCAGGATGGTCACAACCCAGAAATACACTGTCATCCCCATATCCTCCCAGAACCACACATGATGGATCATGGCGTCGCGGTATCCCCTGACAATATAATACATTGGATTCAGCCGCAGGATTCCGATCAGCAGCGGATATGTGCCGGCGACCTGCGCATCCTGCCACATAATGGGTGTGATCCAGATAAATACCTGCATAAAAATATTTACCAGCTGCCCCAGGTCCCTGAAAAAAAGAACGACAGCACTCGTCATGAAAACGCATGCTGCTGAAAAACACCAGAGAGCCAGTATATAATACGGTATCTGTAACATATAAAGATCCGGGAAATGTCCTGCGCCTGCGAAAATCAGCAGGGTAAACAGCAAAAGAATCAGATGAATCGCCGTGGCAGTGACTATTTTTATTACAGGAAGAATACTGACATTAAACACTATTTTTTTAACAAGATATGCATACTCCAGCAGCACATTTGTTCCATTGGTAATAATGTCCGAAAATAAAAACCAGGGAATCAGCCCGGCAATCAGCCACAGCACAAAGGGATAACCATCTACATCATTGCCTGTCCCGCGCAGACCGACCGTAAAGATAAACCAGTAAACACAGATGGTGACGATCGGACTTACGAACGCCCAGAGAATGCCGAAGTAAGAATCCGCAAATCTCTTTTTCAGATCATTTTTTGAAAGTTCACTGATCAGTTTCAGATTGCCCGCGATATCCCTGATAATTCTTACCGCTGCGGGTGTTGTTTCTTTTTTTGCGGCACTAATGATCATTCTGTTTTATCTCCTCTGATCTTGTATTTTTGAGAAAGCCAGCCTGAAAGGCTGGCTCTCCTGTCGCTCATTTACTAGCGGAACTGAAGTATCTCCGACACACTCTCATAATCGCTGTCCCAGTCGCCGTTGATCCCGGTGATCGTACCGTACATGCGGATGGAGTTGTCTTTCTTATTATACTTGTATTTCAGTCCTTTGTTCAGCTTAATCTCATCCCACTCCAGATCGTCCCCTAGCACTTTTAAATCCGCGCCGCGGGCAATTCTGTATTTTACATTGGAAAATACGGCATCCACCGAATCTCCGTTCAGCCTTGCGCAGGCTTCAATCCTTACCCAGTGAAGCGTCGTCAGATTCGGCTGATAAAAGCTCCCGATCTTCTTATAATCGACGTATACATCACCGCGTCCTTTCTCATCAATTGTCATCATCAGATGATACGTCTTATTCAGACGCAGCGCCACATTTCCGGGCCGCACATAGCGCTGTCCGCCTGCATTGTTTGAAGAAATATTCTCTATCAGCGCCATATTTTTGCCGGTATACGGAGCCTCCGCCGCCGAATCGTACTGCATTCCGAAAGATACCGCCGAGGTGGCGTTGCCCATCACAAACTTGGCGTGATACCCGGTGCCTGAACCGGTCAGCTTCACATCCGCTTCTATCGCGGTCGCACATTTCGTATTGGCGATCGTCTTACCATTTTTCACTTTTACGGACGCTGTTTTGCTCCAGTCACTGTATTTTGTCTCGCCGCCCGTCTTATAGCTGCGCATCCGGACATAATATTTCTTATTCGGCGTGACCTCCAGAAGCTCTGCGGACGTTGCGGTCTTTGCCGCTTTCACCGTCTTTACCGTTTTCTTAAAAGCTTTGCCTGTCGAATACTGAATCTCATAGCCTGAAACCGACTTCACTTTATCAAATGTCACTTTGATGGAAGAAGGATCCGGAGATTTTACTTTCTTAATCTCAGGCTTCTGCAGCTTCCACTGCGCATAGAGCGTGATCCTGGTCCCGTCCGGATAAGCCGAGGCGAGTTCTTTGACATCCGCCCTGTCCGCATAGTACGTGCCGCTCCCATCGGCCCTGGTTGCCCATCCGGCAAACTGATATCCGGTTTTCTTAAATGTATTTGCAGGAAGCGTCGCCGGAGTGCCGGACTCCACGACAATGCTGCCCATGGATCCCTTTCCGCCATTCGCCTTAAACGCGACGGTCACACGGGTTACCGGTTCCGCCTCTTCTGTCGCATCCGACGGAAGTCCCGACGCATACGCCGGCTGGATACCGGCCGCCAGAAGAAACACAAACGCCAGCATGGCGAAAACCATTCTGAATTTTTTCCTGATCATAATATGCCCTCTTTTCCATTTTATTATGTAGAAATGCTCTGAACAGGTAATATTATAGCACCAGGGTATGCCAATTTCAACCATAAAGTATTATTGCAACAATTCCGGTAAAATGGTAATATTGATAAATAGTCTGATAAACGATTCAGAAGCGGGAAGGGGCAGCACATGAATGCACACAAATTTATGGTGGAAGAAATACGGTTTCATCTGAGTATTCCGGACACGCTGGTATTTACCGGATGGTTTTACGACGGCAGTACGAAGGATCACACGCTGACCGTTCAGCTGGACGGGCGGGATCTTTCGGTTGTAAAGCTGTTAAATAAAGGTGTGGGCGTAAGCCAGAAGTATATACACTGTGTCAATGAGATAAGCGAGGAAGTCATCGGCATCGTAAAGCTGCCGAAAAACTGGAAAAAAGGGCGCCGTCTGTCCATCCACTCCACTTATCAGGGAAAGCCGCACAGGGATGCCGTCTATGCCGTCACGGCGCTGCTCCGCCTGGAAAATCAGATTCAGTACTGCATCGAAAATGTGAGACGAACGGAAGAAACGCTCGTCGTAAACGGATGGTGCATCGGAGGCGGCGAGATAAAGCTCTCGCTCCTCGACGCCGGAAAGCAGCCGGTCCCCGTAAAAATTGACCATTTTTACAAAAGCGACACCGAGCGCACCGGTCCTGAAGACGAAAACAGGCAAAAGCTGTTTTTCTCAGCCCGGTCGGACTCTGTAAAGGGAAAAACATACTACCTTCAGCTGCGCGGCGCCAAAAGCTCCGAGCTTGTGCGCCTGGACAAGTGGGCGGCGGACGCCGGGGCGGCAGGACTGTGGCGCAGATCCAGAAAAGTGTTTCATTATCTCAAACGCAATGGCATAAAAGCGACTCTGGTAAAGATCCGCGACAGATTCGGCAATGACAAAACCGCCGGCTACCGGCGGTGGAGGAAAAAATACGGGGTGACGGCAAAACAACTGGAAGAACAGCGTAACACGCAGGCCCTGCTTCCTCTCCGTCCCCGGTTTTCCATCGTCGTCCCCCTCTTCCGGACCGAAGAGGCCTTTCTGCGGGAACTGTTCGCCTCCGTGCAGAACCAGACCTATGATAACTGGGAGCTCTGTCTGGCGGACGGCAGCGGGGACGGCGGAAAGGGACTTTCACCGGTCATATCAGAATACCGGGAACAGGACAGCCGCATTCGCTGCCGCGTATTAGAAAAGAATTACGGCATCGCCGGAAATACCAACGGAGCCATTGAAATGGCGGAAGGGGATTATATTGTTCTGGCGGACCACGACGATACCCTGTCGCCGGACGCACTGTATGAATTTGCAAAAGCCATCAGTGAAGATCCGTCCACTGACGTCCTCTATTCGGACGAGGATAAAGTGGACATGACCGGAAAAAAATATTTTGAACCGCATTTTAAACCCGGTTATGATCCGGACTTTCTTCTGACCAACAACTATATCTGCCACCTGTTCGCCGTAAAGCGGGATATCGTGGATCGCGTGGGCGGCATTCGCGACGAGTATAACGGCTCACAGGACTATGATTTTATTCTGCGCTGCTGCGAAGCTGCACAAAAGGTACATCACGTGCCCCGGGTATTATACCACTGGCGCTGTCATTTTGATTCGACGGCGGCAAATCCCCAGAGTAAACTATATGCCTTCGAGGCGGGCAGGCGGGCCGTGGAAGCTCATTTCAGACGGCTGAATATACCGGCGGAAGTCAGGCACGCACAATTCAACGGTCTGTACCGCACATACTACCAGTGGCCACAGAAACCGCCTGTTTCGGTCATTATCCCTAATAAAGACCACACGGACAGGCTCTCTGACTGCATCCGTTCGGTCCTGTTGTCCCGCTATCCCGCCTGTGAGATCATCGTGGCGGAACATGACAGCGTCCGGAAAGAGACATTTGCATTTTATAAAAAGATGACGGAAGAACACGATAATATCCGGATTGTAACGTGTGAATCCGGATCCCGCTTTTCTGATATTATCCGCACCGCCGAAAAAGAAGCTTCCGGCGGGTACCTGCTGCTTCTCAGCCGCGATGTGCAGATGGCCGATGAAAACTGTATCGGCGAACTGCTCGGCCACTGTATGCGCGATGACGTCGGCGTGACCGGCGCCAGGATTGTGTATGACAATGACACGGTCATGCATGCCGGGATTGTGCCCGGCCTGGCCCGGACAGCCGGATATGTGTTCCGCGGGGAATCGCGGTATACAACCGGTTACGAAAGCCGCATTTTATGCGCCCAGAACTATTCTGCCGTGACAGCCGCGTGTATGATGATCCGGCGGAGCGTCTATCATATGGCCGGCGGCATGACAGCGGAGCTGCCCGACGCGTTCTGTGACATAGATTTCTGCTTAAAAGTCCGGGAACTCGGACTGCTGATTGTCTATAATCCCGGCGCAGAGCTGATCTGTCGCGCCGCGGCGCCGGATTGCCCCGCCCCCGGCGACAATGCAGACTTTCCCGGAAAAGACATAAGCCTTCTGCCCGAAAGATGGAAAAAGCTTTCTGAAACCACAGACCCGTACTATAACCCGAATCTGACACATGAGAAACTCGATTTCTCGCTGCGCAGATAACTGCTCCGCCCTGTAACGATCACACAAAAAGGAGGTACCCATGTCCGGAATCATTCCCGTCATCGTCCACCATGAGACAGGCGAAAAGCCGCAGTCCGGCGGACGAAAGAATCAGGAGTATTTAAAATACTGCATCCTCCAGGCGAAACGCTTCAACCAGAAAGTCGTCCTGCTGGGCGACAGCTTCAACAGAGCCTGGTGCGACGACTGGCACAATGCCGACGATTTTATCACAGACAAATGGAAAGCATTTCACGCTGTATTTGAAAATCTCTCTCCATACCCGCAGGCATGGGCGGAGGGGATTTTCAAGCGTTTTTTCCTGATCCTCGAATACCTGGAGCGAAACGGGTACGACGACTGCGTAATCATCGACAGCGATGTATTGCTCTATGTCAACGTCAGCGCCTATGCGCCCTTCCGCCACTGCAAAACCGCGATGGAAGTACCCGAAAATCAGGACCTTGGCGCGCTCCCGGCGGGCAACGGTTACAAGTGGAAAGCCTGCGCGGGAGTTGCCTATTTCACAAAACAGGGACTGACCGAATTTACGGACTACTGTATTGATGTGTACAAAAATCACAGGGAGCTTCTGCTTGAAAAATGGAATGTCCACAAAAAATACGGCATTTACGGCGGAGTCTGCGAGATGAACCTGCTCTACCTCTGGATCCGTACGCTTCCCGAAGGAGAATTTTTAAATCTTCTTCTCCCCGACAGACACAATGCCGTGTTCGACAACTTCATCGGAATCCCTGACAACTATCTGACCAGTCAGTACGAATTTCACCCCATACTTGGACTGAAAAAACTGCACTGGGAGAATGGAAGACCCTGCTGCTACACGAAAAAAGAACATCAGCGCACCGTTTTCCTGAGTCTGCATTTCGGGGACACCACCAAAATTTTCATGGAAGGGGTCTGCAGACATCAGACTTATTCACTCTCTGCCAGATGCCGGAAGCTTCTCTGGAAAGTCCGCGGAATGCTCGCGGATATAAAACACGGCAACACGACGTTTCAGCAGCGTCTTAAACTGAAACGCGCTGCCGGCCTGAACAAAAAATCTTCCACGGATAAAAAAACAAGATAAGGATATCCTGCATTATGAAAAACGAACGAACCTCCAGTTTTGAGCTTCTGCGCCTGCTGTGTATTTTCGGCATCCTCGTCATGCACACGTTTGCAGCCACCGGCGCCACCGCGTCTCTGGCAAATACCGCGGTAAATGTAGCGGTAAATACAGTATTTAACACCGGCGTCACCTGTTTTATCCTGATCTCCGGCTATTTCGGAATCCGCTTTGATCTCTCAAAGCTGATCCGCCTGGACCTGATGATTATTTTTTTCACCGTCTGCGGCACCGTGGCCGTCGGGGATTTCGGACTAAATTCCCTGATAAAAGCATGTATTCCGGTAATCTCAAGACGCTACTGGTTTATCAGCTGCTATTTTGCCCTGTGCGTGCTGGCCCCGTTTCTGAACCGGATTCCGGAAAAGCTCTCAAAAGAACGGTTCAGGCAGCTCCTTTTCGTCCTGCTGTTCCTGTTTTGTCTGATACCGACGCTGACCACCTATGATATCATGCAGGATGCCGGAAAAGGGCTGATGCATTTTGTGATGATCTATCTGACCGGCAGATATCTGTGCCTCTGGCACCCCGGACGGCACTATCCCGCCCGTCTCCTGTCAGGCATCGCACTGTCCCTGCTCTTTGTATTTTGCGCCGATCTGTTACTCACCTTAAGATCCGGCGTGCTCTACAGTACGTTTTCCAGAGACTGCTCCCTGTTTACCATCGCAGCCGCGGTTCTGATCGTCCTGTTGTTTAAAGAGCTGCATTTTTCCAGCCGCCTCATAAACCGCGCGGCAAAAAGTGTCCTTGCCATCTACGTCCTGGATCCTTTTATCAGTACCATTCTCCGCCGTTATACTGACCTGAGCGCCCACTCCGAGGACTGGTATCTGATTTTCCTGATCTTCGGGTTCGTTCTTCTGATCATGATTATCGCGGGCATACTCGACGAAGCGCGCAGATTCACCGTCGGGCGGATGGAACCTCCTGTCTGCAGGTTTCTCACAGGTGCCGCCACCCGTGCGTGTACGCTGTTCGTGCGCCTTGCAGACCGGCTTTCCGCCGTTATTCTGAAAGTAAAATAGAACACCAGGGAGGCTCTCTATGAAAAAAAGACTCTGTTACCTCCGCTACTATCTCAAACATCTGCACCACAAATTCAGGGCAGAGCGCGGCGGACTTTACAGCATTATGCACACAAAATTTCTCGGCAGAATGCCACCCACGGACGAGACGGCAAACGCTCTGATCCGGAAACACATCGAGAGCGGACAGCCGTTCGCCCTCTGCCGCCTGGGAAGCGCTGAATTCACACTGATCCAGCTGCTTGATGAGCATAAAATGTTTCCGGTCAACCGTCTCTCGCACAGTAATATGTACACTCTCTTTCATGAGGACGAGGCGGAGATCACCCGCTGGGCGGACATGGTTAAAAAAGACTGCCGGGATGTGGACATCCTGGCCTACTTTGAGGATCATCCGATGGAAGAATATTTTATCCGCTCTTACTGCCCGAAGACGGAGCTGATACGCCTGGAGCAGATTGAAATAATCCTCTACGAGGTCCCCTGGACCATGGCGCTCGCCGGAAAAAAAGTACTCGTCATCAGTCCGTTCGTTGAGACAATGAAAGAACAGTATCCCAGACGCGACCTGTTCTACGAGGGAAAAAAGGTGCTTCCTGAATTCGAGCTGAAAACCTTAAAATCCGTCTGGTTCAGCGGCGCGCGGGAGGAAGACGATTTTGACGACTGGTTTCAGGCCCTCCGCTACCTCTATGAGGAAGCCATGAAAATCGACTTTGATATCGCACTCTTAAGCTGCAGCGCTTTCGGCTTTCATCTCGCCTGCATGTTTAAACGCGCCGGTAAGCAGGCCATCCAGTACGGCGGCGCCCTTC
>OFGG01000993.1_pt1 | contig 20640 bp, 27 predicted proteins | sample 1521701 | NCBI WGS metagenome assembly OFGG01 (sample SAMEA3504081, study PRJEB24116) | mouse gut metagenome | biome: mouse gut; feature: mouse-associated habitat; material: faeces | place: Denmark | collected 2011
TAAAGCTTAAAATTCCTTGATTTTTTAAGGAAAATCACTTGACAAAATAGGGAGGAAAGTATTAAAAACGATAACCGCTTTATTTTAGATGACGGAAACAGACGGTATGGCGGTTTGTTTGATTATGAAAAGAAATGCTTTGTGCAGTTTGACTTTTGGAAGGGGCTTATAGAGGATAAATGCGCTATTGCATGGCGACCTCTCCCGGAGCCATACCAGGGAAAGAAAGGGAAAAGAAAATGAATGAAGAAAGATATACAATCGAACAAATTATTGACGCTATTGTGCAGGCTGATGATGAAATTATCTGCGCAATTCAGTATGGAGACAGGGAAGGACTGGAAGACGTTTTGAAGGACTACCTGCATTAGGACGATAAAAGGGAATTGAAACAGGAGCAGGAGTTGGAAGAATATTATAACCGATGGAGGGCATGATGGAAAGATTAAGAGAGGGAGATATTGTACAGCATTTTAAGCGTGAAATGGTGGAAGATAAAGAACACAGCATGGAATATCTGTACATAATTGAGGCGATAGCAATGCATACAGAAACAGGAGATAAATTAGTTGTTTACCGCGCCTTGTACAAGAATGAGGAAAAGAATGTGTATTTTAATGCTTTCGCAAGACCTTATGATATGTTTATGGCGGAGGTAGATCACGAGAAATATCCCAACATTAAGCAGAAATACAGATTTGAAAAGTTTGAATGCTGAATTAAGTTGGGAGATGGGGAAATGAAAATAGAGAGAAAACGATGGGTAATTATGCGAAATAACCGAACCGAGATTTTCTGCGGTTTGGCAAGGCACTATCAATTCAAAAAGGTAAGCAAAATCGGCGATACAGCAGTTAAAACATATTTGAGCAAAAACAAAGCACTGGCAAGCTTTGATAGCAGTTGGTGGAAACCGGATTTTGAGGTTGAAGCGGTGGAGATTACAGAGATTTATGAAATATGTGATTCTGCAACATAAAGGTGATTAAATGGGACTGATTTCATGGATAAAGGAGAAATTCAAAATGCTGTTTAAATATTTCATGATTGCATTTATATGTATGCGGCATGGGATAAATCCGTTTTCTACTGTCAAGAAAAGCATAAATAAAGCGGCTGAAAGATTTTCGGAAAGTGAAAAGCAGTTTTACATAAACGCTTGTAAAAGTGAGTATAGCAAAGAATATTTGAGAAATTTACTCTATAGGTGATAAATGATGGGTTTAATCGCATGGTTTAAGGAGAAGATAAGAATGTTGTTTAAAACGGACGCTGAAAAGGCTTTTGGTGTGGAAACGTACCTGTCGCCGGAGATGGATGCGGCTATCAAGTTGTGGCAGCAGTTGGAGAGTGGAAAGCCGCCATGGGTTGAAGGAGATACCAAAACAATCCGATTTTCAAATACCGTAGCTAGGGAGCTGTCCAAGCTGGTGACACAGAATATTGATATAAAGGTGCAGGCTAAATACGGCACCGGGGATACTGCGGCCAAAATCCAGAAAGCCATTGACAATTATTTCCTGAAGAACGCACAAAAGATTATGGGGGAAATAATGATGCTTGGCGGTTCAATGGCGAAGTGGAATGGGAAAGGCATGGACTACATACCGCCGTATAAATTCCTGGTGACGGAGCATGACAGCAATGGAGAAATTCTGGGTGCAATCTTCTTCTCCTACTACCAGAAAGAAAAGAAGTTTTACACGAGGGCAGAGTGGCACAGGTTCGAGGACGGCACACAGAAGAACGAAGCCGGAGAAATGGTGTCAGTCCGCGTGTACAGAGTATCAAACAAGGCATTTGTGTCAGAGCAGCAAGACCAGATTGGCCGTGAAATATCCCTCAAAAATACTAATTGGGCGGGTGTCGAGCCGGAGTTTACGGCATGGGGCCTTGAAAAGTCTTTATTCGTGTACATAAAGAACCCATACAGCAACACCATAGACCCCGACAGCCCCCTGGGAGTATCCTGCTTTTCGGAGTGCATAGAGGAATTGCGCTGGCTGGATATTGCCATGAGTACTATGGGAATCGAAACTGAGGATTCGGCACCCAAAATGATTGTTGGGCAGTCTGCCATACAGTATGCGGAAACACATGGGATTAAGCTGCCAAGGCTTGTGCTCAAAGACGTTGGTGCAGATGACTTGGATGGCGGAAAGCCATTTGAGCAGTGGCAGCCGCAGCTTCAGGTGGCGAGCCGGACAGACGGCATAAATTTCCTGCTTTCTATCATTTCTTACAAGACCGGGTTCGACCCAGGATATTTTGTCTTTAACGGACAGACTATTTCCGTTGCTACTGCTACCCAGGTAGAAGCAACGGAGCGGCGCACAATCAATACGGTTGGAGATTACCGGGACATTCTATCATGCCCTGACAGCAACGGAGACGGCCGTATAGGGGCTATCCATGACATAGCCTATATAATGGACGCTATGTCCGTTATCAACGGAGAATCAGCTCCTAGCGAGTTTGGGAACTATGAAATATATGCGGACTTTGCAGACCTTACGAGAAACGCTGAGGAAGATCGGTCAAGGGCGTTGCTGTTGACGGATAAGGGATTTTATCCCAAGTGGTATTATTTGGTGCATAACGAAGGGTTCACGGAAGAAGAAGCGCGGGCTATTGTGGCAGAAGCCAAGAGCGAGAATGAGCCGAAAGAGGGATTATTTGGGGAGGAATAGCATGGATTACGATCAGAGTGTAAAATCCGATGACGGAAAGCTCCAAATTTCACTTGTCCCTACTGCTATTATATATGATATTGCAAAGATCAGAGAATATGGAGTAAAGAAATACGGGGGGAGAGAAAATTGGAAGAATGTGGAAATTGAGAGATATTTTGATGCTATGCTCAGGCATATTCTTCCCTGCTTTGAGGATATTGGCAAGAAAGATGAAGAAAGCGGATTTCCACATCTGTACCATGCCGCGTGTAATTTGGCATTTATTCTGGAATTCATGAAAAATAAAGAGTGAGGTATAGATTTATGCGAATCAGACAGCATGTGGGGAATGTTGATATAAAATTTGATACAAATCGCATTGACCGCAATATGAAAGAATGTCAGAAAGTATTGAATTTGGCCGTCCGCACAGATTGCGAGCCACTGGTGCCACATCTAAATGGGCAACTACGAAGAAGTGCAATTTTCCCAGAAGGTGTATATGGCGGAGAATTAGAATATAATACTCCCTATGCACATTATCTTTATGAAGGCAAGGTCTACGGTCCCAACATTCCCATAAAAGATGCAGAGGGAAATATAACTGGATGGTTTTCTCCTCCTGGAAGGGCAAAGCATCCGACCGGGAAAAAAATACAATATCACGAACCTGGAACTTCTGACCATTGGTTCGAAAAAGCGAAAGAGCAAAACAAGGATAAATGGCTGAGGCTTGTGCGGGAAGAAGCAGGGAAAGGGTAAGGTTATGCTTAAGCCAGAGTATTTTGACGGAAAAGAACAGCGCATGATGGAGCTGTATCAGCAGTTGTCCGAGTACGTCCTAAAGGAAGCCGCCCGGTTCCTGGTCCAAGCCGGGGAAATCACTCCAACGGCTGATCGGCTCCTGCAGCGGCTGCAACTAATGGGTGAGGCCCAAGCGGAGATCGAAAAGAAATTAGAGCAGTTGACCAGACTTTCCCGGAAAGAGCTTCGCACCCTGCTTCAGGATGCTGTCCTCACATCGTGGGAGGCCGATGCAGCGCCGTTCCGTGAGATAGGCATAGATCTCTCAGACCCGCTCAAAAATCCTGCTGTAATCCGAATTATGGACGCACAGTACAAGCGGAGCCAGGGGGAGCTGCAAAACCTGACTAGGACTACCATGAAGCAGAGCCATTTAGACCTGATCAATATGCTTGATGAAGCAGATATGCGGGTAGCTGCTGGGGTGCAGAGTTATTCTGCTGCTATTAATGATATACTTACCAGGTATGCCGGGCGCGGGATATATGTATTTTACCCTACCGGGACCAGACGTACCCTTGAAGCGGCAGTGATGTGCTGCATCAGGACAAGTATGGCACAGATGGCGGGACAGTTGACGCTGGAATTTATTAAGGAGGCAGGGACTAATCTCATCATTACGTCAGCTCACACAGGGGCTAGGTTTACCAAAAAGGATGAGCCTGCAAACCATCAGAGTTGGCAGGGCAAAGTATTTTACATAACGAATGCTGACCTGGCAGATCTTACAGCTGTTAAGGGTAAAATTGAAAGTGATGGGCAAAAAGCGGGCGGTTCTCCTAATACAGGAAAATATCCGGATTTTCGGAAGACAACAGGATATGGGACGGGAGAGGGTTTGGCCGGATATAACTGTCGTCATAGCTTCGGCCCTTATGATGAACGCATCGGTAATCCTTGGCGGGATAAGAACGGGAACCTGGTCGACGGCGCCGGAAACCGGATAGATAGCGAGGAATCAAAGCAGAAGTACCTTGACTCACAGCGGTTAAGGGCGATTGAGCGGAACATCCGGGCGACAAAGCGGCAGCTGGTGGCAAAGGAACAGCTGATGCAGGGAGCCACGGAAGAGGAAAGGCAGCGTCTACAGCCGGAATATGATAAGCTTGCGTATGACCTGACACAACAGTACAAGAAATATAATGATTTTGCCAGGGAACATAATCTGCAACCCCAGTATGGCCGGACGAAACTGGCTGATTTTGGCAGAGAGCAGACAAAGCAATCGAATCAGGGCGCAAGGAGATATAAAAATGCAGAAAAATAGTGTAGAAAAAGATGTTTGTAAATTTTATGGGATTTCTAAAGAGCAATACGACATAATAGTCGGAGGTATAGGAATTACAGATTCATTAAAAAAGTATGGTATAGAAATAGACGAAACAAAGTTGAATAACGTTGAAGCAAAAGCTGAATAATTGGTACAACCCCCGCCTGAATCTGTTGTAAAATTAAGGTAGGAGGTGGGGAAGATGATTGATGAAGCATAATTGATAGATGAATTGAAACAAAGCGAAATGATTGCTGATAATGAGTATGGTAATGCTATGATTGATATGATAGAGAATCAGCCAAAAATCGGCGGATGGATTGCATGCAGTGAGCGGCTGCCGGAGGAACATGACAGTATGTTTGCGAAATTCAAAGGTACTGAAAAATGGGATAGCGCAATGTTTGAAAAGATTTCAGATGATGTAAATGTCACAGTGGAATTTGAGGACGGAAAGAGAAAGACAAAAACACTGCATACCGTTGACGGAAAATGGAACGGTGGACAAAGAGGTGTGAAATTTAAGGTTGTCGCATGGCAACCATTGCCGGAGGAATATCATGGATAGGTGATTGAAAAATTCATCTTATATTGGTATAATATGGGAAAATACATACCGGAGGATTGGAGAATGGAAAATAAGGGCAGAAATGCCTTTATTTTTTTGCAAATAGTTATTGACTTATACGTATAAAAGGCGTATAATTGCAAATGTAAGGAGGGAACGGTATGAAAACAAAAGACCTTATCAAGCTGTTAGAAAGCAATGGTTGGAAGTTCAAGCGGCACGGTGGAAATCATGATGTCTATGAAAAAGACGGAAAGAGAGAAAGCATCGTAAGGCACAGAGAAACAGATGAAGATTTAGCAAAAGCAATCATCAAGCGGAACGGGCTGAAATAAGCCCGGCATCCGCAGGATATAATAAATAAAGCCATATTAAGGAGGTTAGCGGAATGAAAAAAGCGTATCCAGTTATTCTTTCTCAGGGAGAAAAGTTTATTGTAGCATATGTGCCGGATTTTGAAATCAATACACAGGGTGCAGATATTGCGGACGCAATCGAAATGGCAAGGGACGCAATAGGAGTTGTTGGTATTGATATGGAAGATGATGGAGAATCCCTGCCGGAGCCGACAGCAGTTTCAGAGGTAAAGGCAGATTCAGCGGCGGATATTGTGACACTTGTTGATGTGGACTTCGGAGAGTACCGCAGAAAGAACGATATGAGGGCAGTCAAGAAAAACTGCACAATACCGTCATGGTTGAATTTTGAAGCTGAAAAGGCGGGGGTGAATTTTTCTGCAATCCTGACGGCAGCACTCAAAAGTGAGTTGAAAATTCAAAGCAGATAAGTGTAAGTGAGAGAAAAAGGCAGTAGAAAAAATCTATTGCCTTTTTAGATATTGGCATTAAATGACGGTATTTCTTTTTGGGGTACAATAAAGTTATTTTAGGCTCCAAAAGGGCTTGTAAAAACTTAGTGGTTAGTAACAAATTAGTAACAATACGATGGAAATGCCCATTTTATAGGCTTTCATCTTATTTCATCTTAAGAAAATCTTAAATACTTGCCAGCTTTTTAATTCATAAATAATTCGCTACAATAAACCCATGATATATCATAAACAAATGGAGGAAGCTATGTATCGTATATTAGTATGTGACGACGAAAAAGATATTGTATCTGCATTGCAGATTTACCTTTCAAGCGACGGTTATGAAGTGGTGGAAGCGTATAACGGCCAGGAAGCGGTTTGCGCCATAAGGGATAAAGAAATCCATTTAGTTTTGATGGATATTATGATGCCGGTTATGGACGGTATTACCGCCATGGTGAAAATACGGGAAATCAGCAACGTTCCTGTAATCCTGCTGACTGCGAAAAGCGAGGATATAGACAAAGTGCTTGGGCTTACCGTAGGCGCCGACGACTATGTTACAAAACCCTTTAACCCGGTGGAACTGCAGGCAAGGGTAAAATCACAGCTCCGACGCTATATGAAGCTTGGCGGCGGCGCGATAAAAGAAGATGTGCTTTCCATCGGAGGGATTGAGGTGGATGATAAAGCCAAGGAAGTAACGCTTGACGGGGACGTCGTGTCGTTGACCCGTACAGAATATGACATTTTAAAGTTGCTGCTCGAACACAAAGGGCAAGTCTTTTCACCGGCACAGATTTACCAGCAGGTTTGGAAGGACGTAGCGTTCGGCACAGAAAATACGGTTGCGGTACATATCCGGCACCTCCGCGAAAAATTAGAGTACGACCCTGCAAACCCGCGCTATTTAAAAGTCGTTTGGGGCAGGGGGTATAAAATGGAGGATGATAACGGATGATGCGGTTTTGTTATAAAAGATGGGTAAAAATTTGCGCTATGATTCTGTGCATAGTCAGCTTCAATCTGATGGCAGGTTCTGTCCTGTTCATAATAGCGGGACATTCCAAAGGAATCTACAGCAAAAGTGAACAGGAAGTCTGGGAAGAGGCAAAGAGCAGCATTTGCAATAAATATTCCATCCGGGCGGCTGCGGGCTTTGAAGAAGATTTTGGGCAAGATTCTTTAAAAGACACCAATTTTTGTTACGGGGTTCTGCAAACAGACAAAATAGATGAACTGGACCTGAACGATAAAAGGCTTTATGAGGTATATCATTTTGATCAGGACGTATCAAAAGACATGCTGTATATCCACTCCTACAGCTTAGGGGACAACACAAACATACGCGCCGGAAATTCCCTGTTTGACAGTTTTTATATTTATAACAGCGAAGGAGAATATAATACGTATAAAGAAGCGGTTGAGCTGTGTTTTTATACCAGGGATACCAGGAAATTTTACTGCAAAGCAGGCAATATGATTTATCCGGTTACGCCTTATGTGCAAATCCCGGGTTATTCAGATTCAGGGGAGCCGGCAGAATGGCAGGTGGTATATTCCTGGGAAGAAGGGCAGGAGCAGATATACGCCGATCCGATTGCGTCAAAAGAACTTCCGGACGGGCAAATGGAATATTTCTGGGTAAACGGCAGCGATCAGATTTATATGAACGGGCAGACCTGGTATCTGGCGGATGTTGTGATTGTGCAGCAAAGAGATATTTCGGAATATGGGACGGTTGTATCGGACGATATGGATGATTCCAATTATCTGGATTTCATGCTTGAGAACGGATATATTACAACGTATACGGGGAATATCAAAGATACCGTACCTTATTATGTCCTTTCTTATGTAAACGAGCCGCTGGACACGGACGGGGATTATTTTCATCAAAGCCTGCTTGGAAAAATCGGCAACTGGCAGAAACAGGACTTTTTTGTCCAGTCCAGAGCCCTGATACAGTTCTTTTTTTCAATGAGGTACACGGCGTTTGCCGTCCTGCTTGTTTGCGGTATTTTGTTTTTCGGTTCTTTTGGCGTATGGATGACAGGGGCGGGACATAAGGCGTCTTCTGAAGTTACGGCCGGCTGGCTGGAAAAAATGCCGTTGGATGTGTTTGCGGCGCTTGCAGCAGGCTTGTTTTGGGGGATGCTTTTAACAGAGGCATACTGTATCAAGGTAATCCGAGATATTAAGATTTCAATCTGGGCAGGGATGTTTCTGGCGCTTTTTGCAGAAATTTTGGCGCTTGTATGTTGTATGGATGTCGCAATACGGCTGAAACTGGGAAAATGGTGGAAAAATACCCTTTGCTGGCGTATCTGTACGAAGTTATGCGGTTTTCTGCGCAGAAGCGCCGCAAAGCTGCAGCAGGCGTTTCCAATGATATGGAAGGCATGGGGACTGATGGCGCTCCTTGCGGTTTTGGAGTTTTTGGGGCTTTCTGCTACGGCTTACGCCCCAGGCGCCCGGGTAAGGCTTTGGTTTTTAGAAAAGCTGGTTTTGTATGCGTTCCTTACCGTCTGTTTGCTGCAGATGAAAAAACTGCAGCAGGCCGGGGAAAAGCTTTCCAACGGAGAAATGGACAGCCGTATTGATACAAGCCGTATGTTCTGGGATTTAAAGGCGCATGGCGACAATCTAAACCATATCCGGGAAGGCATCCACAGCGCCGTAGCCGAACAGCTGAAAAGCGAACGGTTCCAGACAGAACTGATTACAAATGTAAGCCATGACATTAAGACGCCGTTGACTTCCATTATTAATTATGTGGATTTGCTCGAAAAAGAAGAGATCGAAAATCCGGCCGTACAGGAGTATATAGCAGTATTAAGCCGCCAGTCCACGCGGTTGAAAAAATTGATCGAGGATTTGATGGAAGCGTCTAAGGCTTCTACCGGAAGCCTGTCTGTTGCATGGGAGGACTGCGACGCGCAGGTAATGCTGACGCAGACCATCGGGGAATTTGAGGAGAAATTAAAGTCAAACCAGGTTGAACTGATTGTAAAGGGCAATGAGGAGCCGGTTATTATTTCCGCCGATCCCAGGCATTTGTGGCGCATTTTTGACAATCTGATGAATAATATCTGCAAATATGCCCAGCCGGCTACCCGGGCATATGTAAATATGGAAAAAAAGGAACAGCAGGGAAGGATTATTTTCCGCAACATTTCAAAGTATGCGCTTAATATTGACAGTGAAGAACTGATGAAGCGTTTTGTGCGGGGGGACAGTTCCCGAAATACGGAAGGCAACGGGCTTGGGCTTTCGATTGCAAAAAGCCTGACGGAACTGATGCACGGGGAATTTGAACTGGTTGTGGACGGAGATTTGTTTAAGGTAGTGATTACGTTCCCAGTCATAGAAGGATAAGTTGGTATACATGGTAAAAGAAGCTGCAGACGCTTTGGAGACAAAGGTTTTGCGGCTTTTTTTACTTTTATCCCCGTTAAGCCCTTCTTTCAGGCAGAACTGCCGCAAAACTCTTTACAAGCTTTTGCGATAATGCTAAAATCAGTAATGGGTAAACAGATTATCAGCATACAGGCGGACTATAGGGGGAAAAGATTATGGGAAATGGGCTTTTAAAATTTAAGAAGTTTGCAGGCCGCCGAAAAACAGAACGGGAAAGGACAAATAAAAACGTGGAAAAAGAGGATTTTTTATTAAGCCAGATCGATGAATTTAGGGAAAAAGCAAAGCAGCTCCACGGACTGCTGGCAACGAAAGCCAATAGGGTGCAGGAGCTGCACGAAGTTGTAACAGAACGGGAAGAGACGGCAAAAGAACTTTCGGATATGATAGAAAAACGCCGTGACGCGGCGGAACGTATGGTTTCTGGCGTCGGGGAACAGATTAGCGTTCTGGTTTCAAAGGTTGACGCAAGGTTAAACGAACTGAATGAAACCTTTGCCGAGCGCCTTGCGGAAAATGCCGTAAACTGTGCCGAACAAAACGAAGAAGTCCGGGCTATGATAGCCGAACAAAACGAAAAACTGACGGAAACCGTAAACGGCTTAAACGGTAAATTTGAAAAGATTCGGGATGAAATCTGCGAGAAAGTACATAATGAAGATGTGAAATGTTACCGCAATATGCAGACTTTGATTGAAGAATCTGACCGGAAGTTAGATGCCGTTAAAGAACAGGTTGCGCAGCTTGAGCCGATGAAAAATACGGTAAAAGTGATTACAGTGCTTGCTTTACTGAACTTAGCGGGCACAGCGGCAGTTATCCTCTTTGCTATGGGCCTGATTTGACAGGAAACTTTCCGGTGATTTTGGAATATATATAACGTATGAAACGGCCGGGCGGCTGTACTGACTGCAGATAAGGACGAGAGATAGCGAGGTAGGGGCATGAGTTTAAACCAGGAAAAAAAAGTTTGGATTATCGGGCATAAAAACCCGGATACGGATTCTATCTGTGCGGCGATTGCATATGCGGATTTGAAAAATAAAATCAGCGATATCCGCCATGAACCCAAACGCGCCGGGAGCATCAGCGAAGAGACCCGGTATGTGCTGGATTATTTCCGCATGGAAGAGCCGGAACTGGTAACCGACGTCGGGGCCCAGATCAAAGATATTTCGTTCCGGCGTACGGCGGGCGTGAATGAGACGATATCCATGAAGCGTGCATGGGAACTGATGAATATGCAAAATGTTGTTACGCTGGCCGTCACCAATGCAACCGGCTGCCTCCGCGGCCTGATTGTGACAAGGGATATCGCAACCTCTTATATGGACGTTTACGATAACCAGATTCTTGCGGCAGCCAAAACGCCTTATAAGAATATTGCGGAAACCCTGGGCGGCAGCATACTGGCGGGAAACGAGCACGCTTATTTTGTAAGGGGCAAAGTCGTTGTAGCGTCGTTTGGCTATGACTGGGAAGAAAGCTTTATGAGCCGGGACGATCTTGTGATCTTAGGGGATCACTACGATTCCCAGATGCAGGCCATAGAGCACAACGCAAGCTGCATAGTAGTCTGTTCCGGATTTACAGTCAGCGAAGAAATCATCCGTTTTGCGGATAAACGCGACTGCGTTGTGATTGGGACGCCGTATGATATTTTTACGGCGGCAAGGCTGATAAACCAAAGCATTCCAATCAAACATTTTATGACCAAAGAAAAGCTGATACAATTTCACATTGAGGACTATGTGGAAGATGTCAGGGACGTCATGTCAAAGGTACGCCACCGGGATTTCCCGATTGTGGATGAAGAAAACCATTATATAGGTATGATTTCCAGACGATATCTGTTAAATACCCAGAAAAAGAAAATCATTCTTGTTGACCACAATGAAAAAACACAGGCCGTGGACGGATTTGACGGCGCAGAAATATTGGAAATTATTGACCATCACAGGCTGGGAAGCTTAGAGACGATTTCTCCGGTGTTTTTCCGGAACCAGCCGTTAGGATGCACATCGACGATTATTTACCAGATGTACCAGGAGCATAATATTGCCGTTCCGGAGGATATCGCAGGGATTTTATGCGCGGCAATTATCTCAGATACGTTAATGTTCCGTTCGCCTACTTGTACGAAAACAGATCGGGCGGCGGCTGAAGATCTGGCGATTATTGCCGGAATTGAAATTGAATTACTTGCAAAGAATATGTTCCAGGCGGGCAGCGATTTCAACCGCAAAACAGCGGAAGAGATTTTTTATCAGGATTTTAAAACGTTTACGATTGGAAAATACGAATTTGGCGTGGCGCAGCTGAGCGCAATGAGCAAAGAAGAGCTTGAAACGGTGCGTATAAAGCTAAAGACGTTTCTTCCGGGCGCCTTAAATGCGCACAGGCTCGATATGGTATTTGTGATGCTGACCGATATTTTAGAAGAATCTACCCTATTGCTTTGTGCCGGCGAAGACGCGGAACCAATCTTAAAAGAGGCTTTTTCTTCTGCCAAAGAAGAAAACGGCTATTTTTTAAGGGGCGTAGTATCCAGAAAGAAACAGCTGATACCTGCGCTTATGGCAGCGATGCAGGAGTAGTCAACAGGGGATATAAGTAAGGATGTGATACATGATGAAGTTTGAGAAAATGGAAAATGGTTCTCTGCGCTGCACCTTAACGCAGGACGATTTGGAACAAAATGGCATTGAATTGGATGATTTTTTTGCAAATACCCCCAATGCCAGAGAATTTTTAGAAAAGCTGATTCGGATTGCTGAGGATGAAGTGGGATTTAAGGCAACCGGCAACATGATGTCCATCCAGGCAGCAATTATGTCAGAGGATGAAATTGTGCTGACATTTTCGGAAAGCCATGTCAGCAGTGCGGAAATATTAGAGCATATCCGTAATATGTTCGGATCTTCTACAGAAAAAGAGGCTGTGGAAGCGCAGCCGGATGTCAAAGACGACATTTTAAAAGAGGCCGGCGGCCAGCAAAAGGAAGAGATAATTGAAGGGGACAGGGAAGGTTATGCTTACCTGCTGACTTTTGTTTCGTTTTCCAATGCCAGAAAGTTCTGTCAGGTACTTCCTCATAACCCGGCGGCAAAAAGCCGTCTGTATTATCTCGATCAGAAAAAGCAGTATTTCCTGTGGGCGGATTTAAACAAAAGCGCCAGAGGATATGTATACGAATTTGTAACGGCTTCCATGGAATATGCCAAATCGATTGAAAAAGACAGCATGCGCAGTAATTTTCTGGAAGAACATGCGGACGTGATAGTAAAAAACAGGGCGCTGGAAATTCTGGCGCAATTGTAATAACCATAGAAATGAAAAAGCCCCGGGCTGCCAGTTTTTTGGGCAGCCCGGGGTTTTTTCATGTTCCAATGCGTCAAATCCGGATTCTTTTTTGTTACCGGATCAGGGTATCCATCAGATATGCATAAATTTCCATAGTCTGTTCCTGCCAGTTTTTGCAGATGGCGTCGGCCTGCGCTTTGGTTTTGACGTGCAGCGTCAAATCAACGACGGGAATATTGCGTTCTTTGAGCTGGCAGCGGACGTCGAAGCCTTTTGCCGTGGATTTGTAGTAATCCGCAATCACGGCGTTTTCATTCTTTAAATCCATCTGGTTTTTTTCAAAATAGGCGTTCAAATCCTCTTCAATCGCAGGCGTGATTTTGTCTTCAAAAAATTTCAGCGTATCCCGCCCGGGCGCCGTTATAAAATACTGGGTGTTGCTGTGGTTGGATTCATAACGCAGCAGCCCGGAATCTAAGAGGCCGTTTATGGTCTGTTGGATAGTAAAATAGTCCGTATAATTGTGATCCAGAAAAAAATTCGAAATCTGGGTATTGGAAAGGGGAAAATCCACTTTGTCAAGCATGGCTAAAATGGTAACTTTGTAGATGGTGTTTGGCTCTGCCATGCGGTACCTCCTTTTCTTGGCCGGGAACTTAACCGCGGATATGGGCTTTTACGGCATTGCTGACAGCCTCTGCCACACGCGGGTCAAAAGCTTCCGGCATAATAAAATCTTCGCTTAACATATCATCGCTTACAAGCCCCGCAATGGCCTTTGCAGCGGCTAATTTCATCTCTTCCGTAATCTGGCATGCGCGGCCTTCTAAAGCGCCCTTAAAAATGCCGGGAAAGGCAACGACGTTATTGATCTGGTTTGGAAAGTCGCTTCGTCCGGTGCCGACTACTTTTGCGCCTGCTTCTTTTGCGTCATCCGGCATAATTTCGGGTACCGGGTTTGCCATGGCAAACAAAATGGCGTCCCGGTTCATGGAAGCAACCATTTCTTTTGTTACAATCCCGGGGGCGGAAACGCCTACAAATATATCGGCGCCTGCTAAGGCGTCAGAAAGCGTGCCGTGCGCATTTTCTAAGTTTGTGCATTTGGTCATGGACTGCTGCATCCAGTTTAAATCCGGGTAATCTTCGCCGATGATGCCTTTTTTGTCGCACATTGTAACGTGCGAAAAGCCGTAGGCTAGCAGCAGCTTTGTAATGGCGATCCCGGCGGAACCTGCGCCGTTTATAACGACTTTACAGTCTTCTTTTGCCTTGTTTGTAACTTTTAAAGCGTTTATAATGCCTGCAAGCACTACGATAGCGGTGCCGTGTTGATCGTCATGAAAAACCGGGATGGAGAGCGTTTCTTTTAAGCGTTCCTCGATTTCAAAACATCTCGGCGCAGAAATGTCCTCTAAATTTATGCCGCCAAAGGCAGGCGCGATATTTTTTATCGTTTGAATGATTTCTTCGGTATCCTGGGTGTCTAAACAGATGGGCACGGCGTTGACATTGCCAAATTCTTTAAACAAAACGCATTTGCCTTCCATAACGGGCAATGCGGCCAGCGGGCCGATATTGCCAAGGCCAAGTACTGCGCTCCCGTCGGAAATAACGGCGACGGTATTGGCTTTCATTGTATACGTATAGGCCTCTTCTTTTGATTTGGCAATGACTTTGCAGGGTTCCGCTACACCCGGCGTATAAGCGATTGAAAGCGCGTCCCGGTCTTTGACCGGAGATTTGGAAACGGTTTCTAATTTGCCGTTCCATTCTTTATGGGCATCTAACGCCCTTTTTCCATAATCCATTGTACAGACACTCCTTTATCTTTAATCTGTTTCTGCAAATTTCAGGCTGCCCAGGATTATCCTGCCGGCGCATCCAAAATCCCGAAACTTCTTTTAATAATAGCATTAAAAAAAGGACAAATCAAGAAAAAAGACTTCCTATTTTGGGAAAGGTATTGTATAATAAATATTCGCTGGTATACTAATTGGTTTATTCCGTATGGCATACACATCCAGACAGCCGGAGTATCCTATCAGCCGGTCATTGTCATATCAGACAGGAATCTCATAGAAATATAGAAATAAAATAAAAAACAGACAGAAACAGGAGATAGCAGAAATGAGAGAAAAATATGAAAGTCTTTCCGTTACCGTTTTAAGGGATCTGGCAAAAGCGAGAGGTTTGCGGCATTTGTCCGGTCTGAAAAAAAGCCAGCTGGTAGAATTGATGCTTGAGGAAGACGAAAAAGAAACAAAACCCAAATCCGAGGAAACGCCGGCAAAGCCGCAGGAAACGGAACAAAAGCCCAAAATCCAGGAAACGTCGGTTCCTGTGGATAAAGACGAGTTAGACAGCGGAATTACGGCCAACGGGATTTTGGAAGTCATGCCGGACGGTTATGGGTTTATCCGCTGCGAAAACTACCTGCCCGGGGAAAAGGACGTTTATGTATCTCCTTCCCAAATCCGCAAGTTTAACTTAAAAACAGGGGATATGATCAGCGGAAATACGAGGATTAAAACACAACAGGAAAAGTTCAGCGCCCTGCTGTATGTAAATACGATTAACGGGTTTCATCCAAGCGTGGCCCAGCGCAGGAAAAATTTTGAAGATTTAACGCCTGTTTTCCCAAATGAAAGAATCCGCCTCGAACAGCCCGGGGCGTCCATTGCCATGCGGATTGTAGATCTGGTTTCGCCAATCGGCAAAGGGCAGAGAGGAATGATTGTTTCCCCGCCCAAAGCAGGAAAAACTACGCTGTTAAAGCAGATCGCAAAGGCGGTCACCAAGGGAAATCCGGATATGCACCTGATTATACTGCTGATAGACGAACGTCCGGAGGAAGTTACCGACATCAAAGAGGCTATCGAGGGGCGTCATGTGGAAGTCATTTACTCTACGTTTGACGAACTGCCGGAGCATCACAAGCGTGTTTCGGAAATGGTCATTGAACGCGCCAAACGCCTGGTGGAACACCACAAGGACGTAACCATTTTGTTAGACAGTATCACCCGTTTGGCCCGGGCGTATAACCTTACGGTACCCCCCAGCGGAAGGACTTTATCCGGCGGCCTGGATCCGGCGGCTCTGCATATGCCGAAACGCTTTTTCGGCGCGGCGCGCAACATGCGCGAGGGAGGCAGCCTTACCATACTGGCAACGGCCCTCGTGGATACCGGAAGCAAAATGGACGACGTAATTTTTGAGGAGTTTAAAGGTACCGGAAATATGGAGCTGGTGTTAGATCGCAAGCTTTCCGAAAAGCGCGTATTCCCGGCTCTCGATATCGTAAAATCAGGCACGCGGCGCGAAGATCTGCTGCTTGAGCAGGAAGAACAGGAAGCGGTGGATATGATGCGCAAGGCGTTCAACGGATCCAAATCAAACGATGCGGTGGAATCCGTCCTAAATATGTTTGCGAGGACGCGGAATAACCGGGAATATATCCAGATGGTTAAAAAAACCAGGTTTTAAAATAGAAGCAGAATATAAAAACAGGGTGGGGTTATGGCGTGTTTTTTACATAAGGCGCCATAACCCTTTTAGACTTCCCGTTCGATATAGTCATGAACATATCGTCTATCTTTCTTTGCTCTTGTCAGACAATCATACCCTATCATGTTTCACAAAGAGGAAGCAGTTGCTCCAGTTTTTTTACGATTCGTTGTTGTTCTTCAATGGGTGGAACAGGAACGAAACAGTTTGGTAAATAATCCTTATGAATACGCTGCTGACCAGCCGTTCATGGGTTCCCCGCTGGAAATCCCATATGCGTAATCGCTTTTGAATGCTTTTTCTAAATACTGTGTTATTCGAATTAACCTCTATACGTTACTCTTGTGTTTTTTGCAATATACGCTATAATAGGTAAAAAAGCGGACATATGTCTTGTTTGGAGATGTGATCTGCCCTGCTTTGCCTATCGAAAGAAACAAAAGCGTGATATTAGAAAACGACAAGTTTTTGCAGCTGATATGCGAATCTTTCACACAAAAGCTGGAATCTATCGCAACAACCGACGCTGCTCCTGCAAACTTAACGCAGTGTGTGCTGATATATATGAAGTACAAATGCAGCAAGGGAGTACGAAAGGGTTTGCAGCAGGCTGCGTTTCACATAATTTTGGAAAGGAGAGGCGTTGCATTTGAATTTTCTTAGTATAATAGTTTTTTACAGTTTCATTATGAATATAGCGGGCCTGGCTGTTATGGGAATAGATAAAAGCAGGGCGAAACGGCATGTGTGGAGGATACCGGAAGCGACTTTGTTTCTTGTTAGCCTTTTGGGAGGCAGCATTGGAACATGGGGTGGGATGTATTTGTTCCGGCATAAGACAAAGCACTGGTATTTTGTGATTGGAATGCCAGTGATCGGTATGTTTCATATGGCGCTTGCAGGATATGTGTTTTTCCGTTTTTTTGGATGAAAGTAATACGGGCGCATTGGAATAACAACGGAAAATCTGCGCCTGCTCCGGAAAAAATGGTGGGTGAATTGTAATGAAGATTATCTTATCTCCGGCGAAAAAGATGAACGAGGACACGGAATCTTTTGAAACTGCCGGATTGCCGGTATTGATCAGGCAGGCGGAAGAGATTCTTGGGTGGCTTAGATCAAAATCGTATGAAGAATTAAAGGCGTTATGGAACTGCAATGATAAAATAGCGGAACAGAATTTTAACAGATTAAAACACATGGATCTGAACAAAAACCTGACGCCCGCAATCCTTTCCTATGAGGGCATTGCGTTTCAATATATGGCTCCGTCTGTATTTGAAGAAAAACACCTTGCCTATATTCAGGAACGTTTACGAATCCTGTCTGCGTTTTATGGCGTTTTAAAACCCCTGGACGGAGTGAAGCCGTATCGGTTGGAAATGCAGGTGAAGGCAGGGATTTTGGGCAGCAAGGATTTGTATGGTTTTTGGGGAGACAGGCTTTATCAGGAGATACGCGACGAATCCGGGATCATAATTAATCTGGCGTCAAAAGAGTATGCCAAATGCATTGAGAAATATCTGTCGCCTGGCGACGTCTGCCTTACTTGTGTGTTTGGTGAAATGGCGCAAGGTAAGTTTGTTACAAAAGGCACTTATGCAAAGATGGCAAGGGGTGAGATGGTGCGGTTTATGGCAGAAAATCAGATCGAGAATATGGAGGATTTGAAGTCTTTTGATCGATTGGATTATAAGTACAGGGCGGATTTGTCTTGTGAGAAGAAATATGTGTTTGAAAGGGCTGCCAGATGATCGTTCTCCTCATTGTAAGATGGAACAGAAAAAGTTAAATAATTATGAAAGGAACAATAGGTATGAGTTATGATTTAATGGTTTTTGAGAAAACAAAGGCTCCCAGCACAAAAAAGGAATTTATGTTGTGGTTTGAAAAACAAACTGAATGGAATGAAGAGCACGATTATCAATCTATTGGCGTATCTTCTTTGGCATTGCAAAATTGGTTTATGGAAATGAAAAATACATTTCCACCAATGAACGGTGACTATTCCCCAGATGCAGATTTACTTGATGCGGATGAAAATTTAGAAAGGCATTTGACAGATTACAGCATAGGGCGGGAGGTAATATATGCGGCATTTTCTTGGTCGGTAGCAGATGAAGCATACGAATTTATGCGGACATTAGCACAAAAACATGGAGTTGGATTTTTTAATGTAAGTAGTGATGACGGTGAAATAATTCTGCCGGACGGAGGTGGAATAATTTAGGAAAAGCAGCAAAGCCAATTTCCGAGGGGAGCATAGACGGCAGCCTTACCCGCGCAATGGGAAAATTAGAGAAGATGGAAAGGTTATTGACCAGGCACATTGCGCGGATGTGTAAGATTGTTACCATATATGCCATTGTAAATGGCAGAAAGGAATACAATCATCCTTACTTCTCCAAACACATAATATCTTCAACCTCACAATCCAAATAGTTACATATCTTTTCAAGAATGTTAAAACTGATCCGGGTAGTCTTATTGTTCTTAAAATTCCTGATTGTTTCAACAGAAATTCCAGTATCTTTTGCAAGCTGATTTTGTGAAATTCCCTTATCTTCTAAAATTTGATTTAGTGTTATTATCATTTCAATCACTCCATATTTATAAAATATAGGATATAGGATATAGGTTGTACAGATTTGAAAGAATTTATTCAAAGACGAAAATTCGACTATAAAGGCTTTCATTGAAATCAATATTTGCCAGAGAGGTATTGGTCATCCTAATCCCGTTAAGCTGGGAAGATGTATGAAAGAACTTGAAAGAATTTATGGAATGCATCAAGGGAATGGTTCTAATCAATACGAACAAAATCTTACGGTATTTGATTCGAATAACGTCATACAAAGTCTTTTTATTACAGAATAAAAATATAATAAAAAAATTCTGAAAAAACCTTGATAAATTTTGGAATAGTAGTATAATAAAATGATTTAACGTATGTTAGATGGACGGCATGGGAATAAAATTAAAAGGAGAAAAAAGAATGTACAATTTTGAGTATGTTTCAAGACAACAATTATCCCCAGTAAAAAAGAACCTGATATCAATCATCCATGCTGTGCAAAATGCGGTTTGCCAGGATTTTACGTTTCAGTTTTATTTTGTAGGCAGCGCCGAACGAAATATGGTAACTCAAGATGTAAAATCTAACATAGGTTTCGATTTTGATGTTAATATTTATGTTAATGATGATGATTGTAGATATTCGGCAAAAGCAATCAAAACTAAATTCAGGCTTGAACTTGATAAAGTTGTCCATCACTATGGATATGATAATGCTGAAGATTCTACAAGGGTTATTACAATCAAGGTCAAAGATCAAAATAATTCAAGAATACTACATAGCTGTGATTTCGCCATTGTAAATGATTATACAGATGATGATGGCAACGAGAGACAAAAATATATACATTTTCATAAGAAGCAAAAAAGCTATTCCTGGCAAAAGCAGCCACAAGGATTCTATTTATTAGAAGAAAAAGCGGATTGGATCAAAGATTGTGAATATTGGCAGAAAGTGTTAGATTTGTATTTATACAAGAAGAATCACAATAATAATCCAAAAAAACATTCTAGAAGTATTTATGCTGAAACAATTCATGAGATATGTCAGAAATATGGGTATTACGATTAAAAAAGATATAGAGTAGTAATTAAAAGGAGGTAGTCTATATTGATGGATGCAATATAGGCTACCTTTTATAGTTCTATCTGAACGTGTATACTGTAGAATTATTCGTCTTGAAAACGTGATTTCATGGTTGAAATATATATGTTTTTGTGTTTTTGTAGAATAATTCATGCACCTGTATTATCTTCCTGTGCAAAAAATAAATGCAAACAGATTGGAATACCTTATAAAAGCATACATGCGTATCGAAGAATATTCTCGTCTAAATTAAAATGCAACGGAGTGTCTACAACAGTTGTAGCATCTTTATTAGGGTATATAGAAGAAGTAAACGAGCAGTATTATACATATGATATTACGGAAATGAAAGAGAAACAAGTTATGGTTGGGATGGCGACAAAAGAGATCCAGAATACACATATGCAAAAAGATGAAATGGATTTGGGAAAAAAGGTAATCATAGGTGATTAAAACATGTCGATAGGTCCATAACTGATTGGCGTATTCAGCCGCTTGCTAGTGCTACAGCGAACAGTGTTGGCAAAGTTCCGTCAGCCAGAAAACAGGGGGTGCGGCATTCGCTGTGTGACAGGATGAAACGGCTCTAAAGTATCCCATTTTATGTAATCGGATAGGGACGCA
>OFGG01000994.1_pt1 | contig 20584 bp, 19 predicted proteins | sample 1521701 | NCBI WGS metagenome assembly OFGG01 (sample SAMEA3504081, study PRJEB24116) | mouse gut metagenome | biome: mouse gut; feature: mouse-associated habitat; material: faeces | place: Denmark | collected 2011
ATCATACCCTGAAAATGTGTCTAAAGTTTGACCTTGGACTTAAGGAATTATAAAAAAAATAATTAAAAAAATTAAGGAATTTTTTTCCGGAGAGGGTTAAGTCATGGAAATCATCAAAGCTTCCACTCCGTCCGCGGACGGCTTCCGGATGCCCGCGGAGTTCGAGCCCCATCAGGGCTGCATCCTGATATTCCCGGAGAGGGCGGACTCCTGGCAGTACGGCGGATACGCGGCCAGAAGGGCCTTCGCGGAGGTGGCCGAGGCCATCGCCAGGTCGGAGCAGGTGACGGTCTGCGCCAGCGGGGCCCAGTACGACAATGCCAGAGCCCTGCTCCCCGCCCATATCCGGGTGGTGGAGATGTCCAGCAATGACGCCTGGGCCAGGGACTACGCGCCCACCTTTGTAAAAAACGACACAGGTGTCATAAGAGGCATAGACTGGGGCTTCAACGCCTGGGGCGGCCTCCACGACGGCCTGTACTTCCCCTGGGACAAGGACGACCAGATGGCGCGGAAGCTCTGCGACCTGCTGGGGAAGGATGTGTACTGCAAGCGGGACTTCATCCTGGAGGGCGGCTCCATTCATGTGGACGGGGAGGGGACCTGCATGGTGACGGAGAGCTGTCTGCTGAGCGGAGGGCGGAATCCGGCGCTTTCCAGGGAAGAGATCGAGGAGGTGTTGCGGGCGTATCTGAACGTATCGAAGATCCTCTGGCTGCCCCGGGGCATCTACAATGACGAGACCAACGAGCATGTGGACAACATCTGCGCCTTCACCGCGCCGGGGGAGGTGGTGCTGGCCTGGACGGAGGACCGGACGGACGTGCAGTACGCCATGTCCAGGGCCTGCCTGGATTACCTGGAGCAGGCCCTGGACGCGAAGGGCAGGAGAATCAGAGTGCACAAGCTGCCCCTGCCGCAGCCCGTGACCATCACGGAGGAGGAGTGCCGGGGGCTGGACGCCTGCCGGGACCAGCCCACCAGGACGGCGGGGGAGCGGCTGGCGGCCTCCTATGTGAACTTCTACATCGCCAACGGCAGCATAGTGATGCCGGGCTTCGGGGATCCTGCCGACCAGGCGGCGAAGGAGATCCTGCAGGGGCTGTTTCCGGACAGGGAGGTGGTGCAGATCTACGCCCGGGATATCCTGATCGGGGGCGGGAACATCCACTGCATCACCCAGCAGGTGCCGGTGTGAGAAGAAGTTCTAGGGGGCCAAGAGAGGGCATAGCCCACCTCTTTAGGACGTCCGCCAGGAACTTCTAGGCTCTCAAAGCGAACAAGGTTCGCTTGCGAATACGACTCGCTTGCAAATACGACTCGCTTGCGAACAAGTTCGCTTTGCGAGCCAGTTTCACAGGTCAGAATGCCCAAGCGAACAAGGCTTGCTTTGTGAGGGCATTCTTCCAGGTTGCGGCGGTTTGCCGGCTGGTTGTGCTGCTGGGGATGGTATGTTGGAAGGATTGGCGGATATATTGAGGTATTTGCATTTTGATAGAAAGGTGGAGGATGTATGGGACAGGAGTTGAAGGTGGCGGCAGTGCAGATGTACTGCAACCGCTCCAGGGAGGAGAATCTGGCGGCGGCGGAGGGGTGGATCAGGCAGGCAGCCGGGGACGGGGCCCAGGTGATTCTGCTGCCGGAGCTTTTCGAAACATGGTATTTCTGCCAGGAGCGGAATTATGATTCCTACAGGCTGGCCATGACGGTGTGGGAGAATCCGGCGGTGTGCCGGCTGCGCCAGGTGGCCGCAGAGCTGAAGGTGGTGCTGCCGGTGAGCTTCTTCGAGCGGGCGGGGAACGTGACCTACAATTCCGTGGCCATGATCGACGCGGACGGGGAGCTGAAGGGCGTATACCGCAAGACCCATATCCCCGACGACCATTTCTACCAGGAGAAATTCTACTTCACCCCGGGGAATACGGGCTTCCAGGTCTGGGACACTGCCTACGGCAAAATCGGCCTGGGCATCTGCTGGGACCAGTGGTTCCCGGAGGCGGCCCGGTGCATGGCCCTGATGGGGGCGCAGATCCTGCTCTATCCCACGGCCATCGGCTCCGAGCCCATCATAGAGTGCGACAGCATGCCCCACTGGCGGCGCTGCATGCAGGGCCACGCCGCGGCCAATGTGGTGCCGGTAGTTGCAGCTAACCGCATCGGGGAAGAGATTGTGGAACCCTCAAAGGAGAACAATGGCCAGTCCTCTGCCCTGACCTTCTATGGCTCCTCCTTCATCACGGACGAGACGGGGGAAATCCTGGAGGACGCGGGCAGGGATCAGGAGAAGGCGATTATGCATACCTTCGACCTGGATGCCATAGAAGAGATGCGCTTCAGCTGGGGGCTGTTCCGGGACAGGAGGCCGGAGATGTACGGGGAAATCTGCTGTCGGTGAGGGCGCGGAGCGAAATGGAGAAAGGCATGGAGAAGAGCGAGATTGTAGGATATGAACCATTGGTAAAGGGTTTAAAACATCTGATTCAGCAAAAGCAATATCGGGCTTTGCAGATGATCAATTCTGAAACCATAAATCTTTATTCCCGCGAGCAATGAGCCAAGCGGCCGTGCTTGCACGGCCAGTTGGCGAATGCCGCGAGGGTCAAATACCCCGCTGCTCTGCAGCGTTGCAAGCTTGATACCCCGTTGCTTGCAGCGGGGTATTTGATTGGGAGATTGGGGAGGAAATATATAAACAGCAGGAGGAGAAGGGCTGGGGAAAATCCATTGTCCAAGTATTATCGAGGGAACTGCAGAAAGAATTTCCGGGAGCAAAAGGATATTCGGCAGCCAATCTCTGGCGTATGCGTAATTTTTATCTGACATATCGGGAGTCTGCAAAACTCGCACTGCTGGTGCGAGAAATCAGTTGGAGCAATAATATCATCATCATGGAGAAATGCAAAGATGATCTGCAGAAAGAATTTTACATTCAAATGACAAAGCGATATGGCTGGACAAAGCGGATACTGGCCAATTTTATAGAATCCCAGACATATGAAAAATATCTGCTGAACCAGACTAATTTTGATCTGACACTGCCGGAAGAGAGGAAAATCCAGGCAAAACTGGCAATAAAAGATGAATATATGTTTGATTTTGCAGAACTTTCTCCAGAGTATTCAGAACACGAGCTGGAAATGCAGCTAGTGAATAATATCCGGGCTTTTTTGACAGAAATGGGCGGCGATTTTACATTTATCGGGAATCAATATCATTTGGCTGTGGGAAGTAAAGACATATATATTGATTTACTTCTGTTTCACAGGAGATTGAGAAGCCTGATTGCCATAGAATTAAAAATAGGCGAGTTTGAAGCAGAATACGCGGGGAAAATGCAATTATATCTGACCGCGTTGGACGAACAGGTGAAGCTGCCGGACGAGAACCCGTCTATAGGAATCATTATCTGCAAAAGCAAAGATAAGACTTATGTGGAATATGCCTTAAAGCAAACGAATGCGCCGATTGGCGTTGCGACATATCAGCTTCGGAGCACGCTGCCGGAAGATATGAAAGCAATGCTGCCGGAGCCGGAAGAAATAGCAAGGCGGCTGAGAATATTTGAAGATTGAAGACCGCCCGCTCACTCCACCAGCTTCGCATTGGGATAGATCCGCTCCATCCGCTCGTCCGGGAAATGCTCGTCCAAAAAGGCGGCCAGCGGATCAGCATCCTGGGCCCTGTCGGCGGAGGCAGCGCTTTCTGCCGTTTCCTTCCCGGCGCCGTCCGTCTGCCGCTGCGTATACCTTGCCAGCGCCAGGGAGGAGACGGCCATATTCAAGACCATGAACACAATCAGGCAGTTGCACAGAATCTTCCCCGCCCGCACCGGCAGCCTCTCTATCAGATTCGACAGCTTCGGATAGATCATCTTCAGCCACACCACAGCCGCAATCCCCCAGAAAAAGCAATAAAGCAGGTTGATGCGCCCGCCCAGGTTGAAGGCGAAGCCGCTGTAGTCCCAGAACACCGTGCCGAAGACCAGCTCCGTGAACACGCTGCAGACATACTCGTAAGCGCCCCCCAGCAGCGTGCCCGCCAGGAAGATGTGCCTGTCGCTCCTGTTCCGATACCGGTAGAGGAACAGGGTCAGCAGCGCGCAGCCCAGGCCCCAGACGATGCTGAAAGGCCCGTACACCACGCTGCTGCGGCTCATGAGCACCCCGGTGGTCAGGAGGCAGAAGACAGTCTCCGTCAGATCCCCCAGGAACGCCCCGATGAAGAACAGCGCCGTCAGCTTATAGAAGCAGCACCCTTCCGCGAACACCGCGTGCCCCGCCTTGGCCCGCTCCGATTTCGCCCGGATGTCCGCCGCGATGTCCTCCGGATTGATGGAGGGGAAGGAGCGCTGCATCCGCTTCTGCACCCCGGCGGTGAGGCGGTTCTCCAGGAGCCTGGAGGTCTGCTGCATGCCCTCGGAGAGCTGGGACAGGCGCTTCGCTGTGACCTTCATGCCCAGGACCGCCATGGAGGTGGTGATGAAATCCGCCGCCAGAAGCCCTGCGGCAGTCCACTGCGCCACCAAAGTCACAGGCCGGGGGATGCCCCGCAGCAGACCGCACAGCACCGGGTTCAGGAAGCGCATGGTGGCCACGGCCAGCAGCCCCCACAGCAGGGAATACCGGAGGCAGACATAGCCGCCCAAATTGTACTTGATTTCAGAATAATCCCACAATTTCCTGCGGAAAATCTTCTCCATGAGCATGCCCGTGGTGTATTCCACCACCGAGGCCAGCAGCAGTCCGCCCAGGAAGAGGAAGAACAGATTGTCCGTAAGCTCCGGCAAAAACACCGCGAACACCACAGCGCTGAAGCCGTATATGGTACAGTAGGGGCTGTTCACGAAGCCACGGTTCACGAACTTCCTGCGGTTGAACGCGGCGAAGCACACCTCCACGCACCAGCCCGCGAAGGAGTAGACGAAAAACAGCCAGACCAGATCTGTCAAAACGTATGTCATATCAATCCTCTTCCTTTGTGCATCTTTTTCCGAATAACATACCATAGTATACCATGCCGCCATAGAAACGGCAATCCCGTAAAACGGCATTCGCGCCGGGGCAAAACCAGGTTCCCAATACGCGGATTGTATGGTACAATAAGAGGGCTGGAAGATGCTGGAAATGCAACACATGGCCTTACAGGCCAGGAAAGGCAGGGGCGGATATGAGGACGGTACTGGGACTGGACCGGCTGGAGGAATTCGAAGGGATCTTCAGGGGGAAGCGCATCGGGCTGATTACGAATTATTCCGGGGTGGATTCCCTCTGGAGGGTGAACGTGGACCTGTTCATGGACAGGGGCCTGCGGATCGGGAAGCTGTTCACGCCGGAGCACGGCATGTTCGGGGAGGGCGCGGGGAAAGAGGTGGGAAACGATGTCTACCCCGGATATCAGATTCCCATCCGCTCCCTGTACGGGAACCATCTGCGGCCGGAGGCCGAGGAACTGGCGGACATCGACATCCTTGTGTATGATATCCAGGATGTAGGGCTGCGGTATTACACATATATCTACACAATGACCTACTGCATGGAGGCCGCGGCCAGGGCAGGCATCCCCTTCGTGGTGCTGGACCGCCCGAATCCTCTGGGGAACCGGATTGTCAGCGGCGGGACCATCCTGCCGGAATTCGCCTCCTTCATCGGGGACTACGGGCTGCCGGTACGCTACGGCCTGACCTGCGGGGAGGTGGGACATTATTTTCTGGCGCACAGGGGCCTGAAGCTGGACTACCGGGTGATTCCCATGGAAAACTACACCAGGGACACGTATTTTAGCGATACCGGGCTGCTCTGGAACATCCCCTCCCCAGCCCTGGTGGATTTCCACAGCACCATCTGCTACTGCGGCGGCTGCTTCCTGGAGGGCTCCTCCCTAAGCGCCGGAAGGGGCAGCTCAAAGCCTTTCCAGATGTACGGCGCGCCCTATGTGAAGATGGAAGAGCTGTACCGGGAGATGAAGGCCGCGGTAAATGAAGACAAGGTAATCTTCAGACAGCGGGCCTTTGTGCCGGTGGAGCGGGAGTACGCCGGGGAGGTCTGTTTCGGCCTGGAGTTCGCGCCCCTGGACAAGACCCTGGACTTCATCCCCACGGCGCTCCAGCTCATGCGCCAGGTGGTGCGGCTCTACCCGGAGCGGTTCACCTTAAGCGACCAGGGCCAGGGGAACAAGCATCTCCACTATCTGGTCGGAGGCAGGCGGATAGACGATTACCTCTATGGAATCCTTTCTCTGGAGGAGCTGCTGGAGGAATGGAGGGGCCAGAGCGCGCGGTTCGAGAAGGAGACGGAGGCCTTCCGCATCTATGGTTGACGGGCTTGCGCCTACAGGCGGAATCAAGGGCCGCGGACAGGGCAGGACGGCGGAACAGATGCTCCGGCGAAACGCCGTCGGCAGCCTCAAATAAAGAAAAAAGGAGCATATCAGCTATGGCTACATTTTCGTTGAAAGTAATTGACAGAAACGACAGCACCATCTGCGTCAGCAGCGGAGAGGACTTCGTAGACCTGGTGTGCATGCGGGCCTATGAGGAGGGGGACAGGATTGTCCTGGAGACCTCAGAGAAGAACGCTTATGTAAACTGGCAGGTGGACGATGCACTGGGGGCCGCCTTTGTGTACATTACGGACAATGTGTCTTATGAGATTCCCTTCGGGGAGAAGCGCGTCAGCCTGTCGCCCAAGGTGTTCTCCGGCAGCCGCCACTACCTCTACGTCCAGGCCGCCAGGCCAGACGAGATAGAGGCCTATCGGAACCTGGCCCTGAACCCGGCGGACCAACATCGGGACGTGCCCTGCTTCCCCCATGCCACAGCCAATGTGGAGACCAGGGGGGAGTCCGTGTTCGCCGCCAAGAACGCCATAGACGGAGTGCGCGCCAATCTGTCCCACGGGGCCTGGCCCTATCAGTCCTGGGGCATCAACAGGCAGGACGATGCCGCCATGCGGGTGGACTTCGGCCGACGGATCCGCACGGACAAGGTGGTGCTCTACACCCGGGCCGATTTTCCCCATGACAACTGGTGGACACAGGTGACATTGAAATTCTCCGATGGCAGCAGCCAGGACTTCCCTCTGGAGAAATCCGTCGCAGGCCATGTACTCACCTTCCCGGAGAAGGAGACCGACTGGATAGAGCTGTCCAATCTGATAAAGGCGGACGACCCTTCGCCTTTCCCGGCCCTGACCCAGATGGAAGTATACGGATGGAATGTGCTATGAAGAAGATACTGTTTGGAACCGGAAACCCGGCTAAGCTGAATGCCATGCGCCGCAGGCTGTCGGAGCTGGACATTGAGGTGCTGGGGCTGGCCGACATGGACAGGGAAGCGCCAAGCCCTTCCGAGGACGGGAGCACCCCGCTGGAGAACGCCAGGCAGAAGGCCCTGTGCTACTATGATTTCTATCAGATGCCGGTGTTCTCCTGCGATTCGGGGCTGTATTTCGAAGACCTGCCACAGGAGCTCCAGCCGGGCATCCATGTGCGGAACGTGGGCGGGAAATGCCTGACGGATCAGGAGATGCTGGCGTATTACGGCGGGCTGGCGGAAAAGTACGGGAATCTCCGGGCGAGATACCGCAATGCGGTATGCCTGGTGATGGACAGGGAGCATATCTACGAGGCCATGGACGACAGCACCGCCAGCGAGGTGTTCCTGATCACCGCCGTGCCCTATGCGGGGGTGCGGCAGAAAGGGTTCCCGCTGGACAGCCTGTCCGTGAGCCTGGGCACCGGGAAGTATTTCTACGAGATGGACAGGGAGCGGACAGACCATCTGGCCGTGGAGGACGGGGTGCTGAACTTCTTCCGGGGATTGGAGCTGTAAGCGGCCTACGCAGTGGGTGGCATTGGCGGCACCCCTGACAGCCTATGGCAGGAAGCCCTCGAAGATGGGCATGACCCCCTGCTGCTCCAGGCGCTCCAGTATCTCCTTGCTGCGGATCGTCCAGCCCACCTCATGGACGCCGTAGAGCCGTTTCATCAGCCGCAGGCTGGGACAGGAGCGGTCGATGTAATTGTAGGCGATGAAGTCCGGCCGGGTGGCGAAGGAGGTCAGCAGCAGGGTCAGCACGGCCCGCACAGGCCATGTAAGGGTCCCGGCATCATTGGTGCGCAGGAAATTTTCCGACAGCTGTCCCCGGATGACATTGGGATAATGCTTCTTCAGATGCAGCAGCACCGCCGGGTGGAAGGACTCGATGCAATAAGTGCCCTCCCAGTCCCGCAGGAGCGCCATCACCGCATCGGTGAGGGCAGAGGCATTGCCGTGCTCCACCTTCAGCTCGATGACCAGGGGAGTCTTTTTTTCGAACAATGCCAGGACCTCCGGAAGCAGGGGGATGGACTCGCCGCTGCCCAGCAGAGGATAGTCCTTCAGGTCCTCCGCCCGCAGGTTCTCGATGACTGCGCTCCTGCCGCAGACCCGGCTCAAGTCGCTGTCGTGGACCACCGCCAGATGGCCGTCTGCCATGAGATGGACGTCCAGCTCCGCCCCGAAGCCGCTCTCCACGGCGCGGCGGAAGGCCGTCATGGAATTCTCGGGGATATTCTGCTTCATATCGTGGAGCCCCCGGTGGGCATATCTGGCATCCGCCAGCCTGTCCCAGCCGAAGTGCCCCCGTCTGGGCAGCAGCATCAGGCACCAGAGTATGACTACAATGAATGCCGCCAACAGTATCCTGCATATGATTATCATTGGAACACACCTTTCTTTCTGGTATTGCAAATAAAAATTCTGTTGTCGGCTCCGGGCCTTCCCGGCAGCCTGACGGGATGCATCAGTCATCCATGTCCTCGAAAGCCGCCAGCCCCTTTTTGGCTTCAGCCTTGCTGTCCCCGTGGCGCACGAAGCACATGGTGAGGAAGCTGAGCATCACGAAGAAGGCGGCATAGGGGAAGAGGATCTGGTAGCTGATGCTTTTCATCAAAGAGCCCGCCACCACCGGCGTGATCACCTGGGCCAGCATGGAGGCGGTGTAATAATATCCCGTGAACTTGCCCACGTCCCCGCCCCGGCACATCTCCACCACCATGGGCAGGGAGTTCACGTTGATGGCCGCCCAGGCCAGCCCTACCAAAGCGAAGGCCACATACATGACGGCATTGATGGAGGAGAACAGGGTGGTCAGGAAGAATCCCGCCAGGAAGCAGGCGGCCAGCAGGATGATGCCGGCGTGGATGGTCTTCTTCCGGCCGAACTTCGAGGCCAGGATACCGATGGGGATATAGGAGACGATTGCCCCTGCGGTGGCCACCAGGAGGCAGGTGGAGGCGCCGCCCAGCCCCTCGCCCATGACCTGGGACACATAGGTGGTGAACCAGGTGGTGACGCCGTTGTAGCCGATGAACCACAGGGCGATGGAGGCCAGCAGGAAGCAGAGGCTGCGCTTCACCGGCCCGGGAAGGGTCTCGCTGCCGTGCCCGTCGTCCTGGGCCAGGTTCCACTCGGGATGGCGCCGCTCCAGGTCCTGGTTCTCCGCGGCCAGGGCTGGCTCCCTGATCGTGAGCAGCAGCACGATGACCGCCGCAGCCATAATCGCGGAGACGATGACGAACAGGGGCCGGTAGTCCACATGGGCAAGCTGGGATACCTTCGCCGTGGGGTAGAGCACCGCCGCCACCCCCAGATACAGGATGCCGCCCACGGCCCCCATCAGGTTGATGATGGCGTTGGCCTTGCTGCGCAGGGGCTTTGCGGTCACGCTTGGCAGCAGGGCCACGGCGGGGGAGCGGTAGGTCCCCATGGCCACCAGCAGCAGCCCCAGCACGATGACGAAGGCCACAAGCTTGAAGGGAGCGGCCGCCTGGGAGTAGCTGTTGTCCAGCGCGGGCAGCAGGTTCATCAGGATCACCGCCGCCGCGGTGCCTGCGATGATGTATGGCGTGCGGCGGCCCAGCCGGGAGCTGGTCCGATCCGACAGCCCGCCGAAGAAGGGCAGCAGGAACAGGGCCAGTATATTGTCCGCGGCCATGATGATTCCCGTCAGGGACTCGTCCATGCCGAAGGTCTCCCGCAGGATCAGGGGCACCACGCTGTCGTACATCTGCCAGAAGGAGCAGATGGACAGGAAGGCCAGGCCCACCAGGACGGTCCGCTTGTTGTTCAGCTTCAACTCACTCATTTGGATTCCTCGTTTTTCTCGTTGGATGTGATGGCGCAATGCCTTTGCTATCACGTTGCTGTAGACGGTGTCATTTTATCATAGGAAGGGATTCTTTGCAAGGGATGGAGCGGATAAATGCTATACCGATAAATGCTGTACCAGATGCTATGCCATGAGTATTTTTGGAAAGGATGAGGAGGAAACGATGGAGAACAGGAAAATACAGGAAAATGATGTAGATGCGCTGATTGCCCTGCTGGACGGCCGTACCCAGGCAGGGGACAGCCGGATAAAGCTGGACATAGTGGAGGGACAGGGAGAGGTAGTGGCTCGCCAGTACCACCATGGCCGTTGCGATGTGGGAAGCCCTTGGGCCTGCGGTACGGCCTTTGACGTGCTGGAGGATTGAAGCACAGGGCCGCACCGGGAAGCGGAACCCCGGTGCGGTTCTGGCCTTTCAGGTCAGGGAAAGCCTGTGGAAGGTAATGAAATTACTGTCATGGAAATTATGGGGGCGGTTCCAGGCCGTGCGGCTTAAAATCAGGATGTCATCGCCGTCAAAGCAGATAGAGGGATACTGGAATCCGATTTCCTTTATATCATATTCCGAGCGGTTTATCACATCTGCCTCCCTTTTCCAGTGGACGAAATCCCGGGAGGAATACAGGGCCAGCACAGTTCTTCCGGGGAAGGGGTTCCCGCAGGCGTAGTATACGCCGCTTGTATGCCTTTCGATGTCGAATTTGGTATGGCCCAGTGGGAAGTCCACGATGCGCTGCGCTGTCATGGGGGCTTCCGGATCCTCCGGGGCCGCTTCCAGCAGGAGGGCCTTGCCTTTTTCATAGCGGAGGAAGTCCACCACCTTTCCGTCCGGAAGCTCTACGGCATTTCCTTCGATTCCGCCCGGCGTTCCGGATAGGTCCGCATGGAACGCCACGTCCGGATGGACGAATTCTGTGAGGCTCCAGTTGGCGGCCACCATTGGGTCGGCGCCTTCCTCTATGGACAGCAGAGAGGCATAGAACTGCCGGTTATGCCAGGAGCCATACTCCGTCCCCGTCCACAATCTGCCGTGGCTGTGCAGCACGCACATGGGTGCCCGGTGGTTTCCGTCCTCCGCGGAGGAAGAAGATCCGCGCAGGATGACGGTGGGGGTGCCCCAGCTCCTGCCCAAATCCTCGGAGCACCCAATCAGCAGATCGCCGTATTCCCTGGAGACGCCGAGCATAAAGAGCTTTTCCTGATGCCAGAACAGCTTTCCCCAGAAACAGGGGAAAATGTCCGTGACATAGTGCCAGTGGCCGCCGCCGTCATCAGAGCCGAACAGGAGCTGCAGGTTCTGAGGGGCGTTTCCACGGAACACATCCATGGAGGCCAGAAGCGAGCCGCCCGGAAGCCGTATGATGGAGGGGGAGCAGAGATACTGTCCCGAGAAGCCATACACGGTGTCCTCAGGGTGCAGGTAGTTTACGATTGTCCCCACGCACTCTCCTGTCCGTATCAGGCGGACGGGGCTCTGTCTGCCCTTGTAATCCACCACATATAGTTCATATTCCCTGTCTGCCTGTAGGTTCTCGATTCGATAAAAGTGGGTATCCGTCTGCACCTGAGTGAAGGAATCCTGCCCGCGCAGGGAATAGCAGAGGGTGAAGGAATCCCCCTCGCCCAGCCATTCTGCCTCGCAGTCGGTTTCCCACGGCGCCAGGCGGCAGATGAAGGGATTGCCCCGTTCAGAATATCTGTTTGCCGGAAGATATGGCCTGTAATTCCAGTTGCTGTTGCCTTTCATGATTATGTCCTTTCCGCCAGTCTTTGGCTATAGTGCCGGCTTAGTCTGTAGAGCTGTTCCAGAATGAGCTTGTCGTAGGTTTCCAGTTCCCGGCCGCAGGAGCGGCTGATCGCTGTCATCGGAATGTCCTCATACTGGCTCAGATAGTGCTTTGCGGTGACCGGATAGGGCAGGGCCTCCGTAAACGCTGCCATGGACAGGATATCCTCCAGCAGGTCCGCCTCCTCCGCAAGTAACTGATAGTGCTGGTGGAGCCATACATAGAGTTCCGGATGGAAATTCGCCATGATTCCACAGTAGCCGCTGTAGCCATGCTGCAGGGAGGCCAGGAAGGTCTGCGCATTGGCGTTGAAGAGCTTCAAGGTGCTGCCCTTCAGGAGGACAGCCCTTTTCTCAAGCAGGCCGGGATCGCAGCAGGTATCCTTGAAGAAATAGAACCTGCCGGTATCCCTTATAGTCTGCAGCATCTCATCGTCCAGCAGCCTTTTGTAGGGAGTCGGGCATTCATAAACGCCCAGCTTTATGTCGGAAGGCAGTCTGCACAGCAGCTTTTCCAAATCCCTGATCCAGGCCCCTGTTCCTGTATTCGGAATGTCCATCCGGTTGGAGATCAGGATGACGGCATCGGCGCCTGCCTCATGTATCGTCATCAGTTCCTCGGCCTGGGCTTCTATGGACTCGGAGACATGTCCGGAGGCGACGATCGTCATGGATGCCCCTTCCTCCTGCCTTGAAGCCTCATCCTTTACGACCTCTACCATTTTTTTCCGTTCTTCCATAGAAAGATAAAACACTTCGCTTGACTGGCAGGCTGCGAAAATCCCCTGGCAGCCCTTCCTGCCATACCACCGTACAAGCTTCCTGAGAGCTTCTTCATCCAATCGGCCATCGCTGGCATAAGGCGCTATCATCGTAGGATAGATGCCGTCTCTGATATGTCGCTGCATAATTGTCCCCCTTTGGCGTGCTGTCCTGCCGCCCTAATTTGCGTTGAAGGCATCCAATGCCTCCTGGAGAATGGAAATGTATTCCTCCAGCCCCAGCTTGTTCAGCTGTTCTATATAAGCGTCCCAGCCAGCGTCCATGCCGCCGTTGAGCATCCAGGTGGAGTAAGTGGTGAGCACATAATCACCGATGTCCGTGCTCAGCTCAGCCAGCCTGTCGACCTGCTCCGTGCTGAACATGACATTGGGATACAGGTTTTCGGTGGGAATCGTATATTTGCTGTACTGGTCTTTGATGGCATTGTCCCGCTGGGCCTGGGCAGAGCCTTCGGCATAGGTGAAGGTATCGAACATTTCCTTGGCCAACAGGAAGGGGACCCTGTTCATGGGAGCGCTGTCCTTGCCCTGGGCATCCGCCTCATAAGGGAGCATCATGACGCTGCCGTCCTCGTTCTTGGTGAGATAGGTGTCCCCGAACATGCCGTACATGGCCTGTATGGACCAGTCGGGATCGGCAATCAGCTCTGCAAGGCGCATGGCAGCTTCCGGATGCTCACAGTTTTTGTAAATCGTAAAGTGATTGCGCTGTACATGATTGGTCTGGCTCCGGATCATGGGCTGGCTTCCGTTCCCGGAATCCAGAGGCCCCATTGCCACGATGGACGTATTGGTGGCATCCGGGTTCTGATAGCTGTGATAGGAGCCTACCACCGCGGGGGTGCTGCGGGTCTTGGTGATATAGGTATCCCAGTCGTCCGTCAGGCACTCTCCGGGAATCAGCCCTTCCTCGAACAGCTTGCGGATAAAGGCCAGAGGCTCTTTGATGGCTTCATTGGCATAATTGAATTCCACCTTTCCGCTGTCGTCCACTGTGACCATATAGCGCTCGTTGGCCACCCGCACGCCGTATGAATTGATGATATCCAATGCGCCGCCCACATTGTTGAGGATTCCATAGGTATAATAGGGAATCACGTCCTGGGGGATGCTCCCGGTTCCGGCATTCTCCTTGAAGGCCTTCAGTACCTCGTAAAATTCATCCGTGGTAGTGGGCACCTGGAGGTTCAGCTCGTCCAGCCAGGTCTTCTGAATCAGCCACTGGTCGCGCAGTCCGCCGTTGGAGGGCTCGTCCCGGACGATGGGAAGGCTGTAGATGTGCCCATCGCTCATGGTGACCACCTTTCTGGCATAGTCGTCCTTCTCCAGATAAGCCTTCCAGGTCGGCGCGTAGCTGTCGATCAGCTCGTCCAGCGCATAGATGTCCCCACCCATGGCAGCATCCAGAATCTGCTTGTCCGACCCGACATTAAAGGAGATATCGGGATAATCACGGCTCGTGAACATCAGGTTCTTGTCCTCGTTGCTGTTGTAGACGCGGAAATCCAATGTAATGCCGCTGACCTCCTGAATCTGTTTGATCCAGTCCAGACTTGCCCACTCGCCCTGAAAAGACGAGCTGGAAGCGCTCACGCCTACCGTGAGCGTGATGGGTTCTGCCGCAATCGGAAGGCCTTCCGGATTGGTCTTGTTGACTACGCCTTCCGCTGCTTCTGAGGGAGTGGAGGACTCTGCAGCGGAGCTGCTCTCCGACTCCTTCGCGGCGCCCGGCTCCTGGGTGGACGGTTCGCCGCCGCAGCCCGTGAGCATGAGTGCGAGGGACAGAGGGATTGCCAGAAGGTTTGCTGCTCTTTTGGTGTTTTTTGTTTTCATAAGTTGCCTCCTTTTTTGTTTGTTTTATATGTCAGCCTTTGATAGCGCCTACCATAACACCTTTGACGAAATATTTCTGTATGAACGGATAGAGGATCAGCACAGGAGCGCTGGCGATTACGATGACGCCGTATTTCATGCTCTGCAGATTCAGCAGCTGCGCCATTCCGGAATCGCTGGTCTCCGCCGAGAGCTGGGTGGTGAGCAGGAGATTGCGGAGCACCAGCTGCAGTGGGTATCTGCTCTCTTCCCGTAGGTAGATCATGGCGTTGTAGTATCCGTTCCAGTGCCCTACCGCAAAGAACAGGATCATGACGGCCAGAATCGCCTTGGATAGGGGAAGGGCGATGCGGAAGTAGAAATTCAGCTCGCTGCTTCCGTCTATCCTGGCCGCATCCAGGATCTCCTCCGGGATATTGTTCTCAAAAAAAGTCCGGCAGATTACGAAATTCCAGACATTCACCCCTCCCATCAGTACGATGATTGTGAAAGTGTTCACCAGATGAAGCGCATTCATCAATAGGTAGGTTGGCACCAGGCCGCCATTGATGAACATGGGGAGGAGGAAATACAGGTTGATGCCGCGCCGGAATGGCAGCGTCCTTCTGGAAAGCGCATAGCCCGCGGACACGGTCAGCGTCAGGTTGATGAAGGTGCCCACCAGGGTATACAGGATGGTATTGCCATAGCCCGTCCATATCTCGTTCTTGGTGAACATCATCTCATAGCCGGCCAGCGTGATTCCCCTTGGATACAGCCAGACCTTTCCGCCGGATACCATCCCGGGATTGCTGAAGGATGCTATCAGGATGAAGTATAGCGGGTACAGGCAGACCGCCAGAAAGAGGATTGCCAAAAGTGTGTTGCATATGAGAAAAATCTTGTCTTCCTTACATTTTCTTTTCATTGACTAGTCCTTCCTGACATCAGATGATGCTCGTGTCGCTCAGCTTTTTCGAAATGACGTTTACAGTCAGCAGCAGAATTAGATTGACGATGGAGTTGAACAGGTTGATGGCCGTGGAGTAGCTGTACTGCTGGTTCAGCAGGCCGATTTTATACACGTAGGTGGCGATGATCTCACTGGTCTCCAGGTTCAGCGAATTCTGCATCAGGTATGCCTTTTCGAAGCCGATGCTCATGATTTTTCCGGTATTCATGATGAACAGCGTGACGATGGTGGGCTTGAGGGAAGGGAGGTCGATAAAGCGGATTCTCTGTGTGATGGTAGCTCCGTCTACGATAGCGGCCTCATGCAGGGACTCGTCCACTCCAGCCAGGCTCGCGAAGTAGATGATGCTGTCCCAGCCGCACATCTGCCATATGCCGCTCCACACATACAGATGGCGGAAGGCGCCCGCCTCTCCCATGAACAGGAGCCTGTCCAGACCCAGTGCGTCCCGCACATTGTTCACCAGCCCCGTGCTCTGGGCAAAGAAAATGTTCAGCATGCTCACCATGACGACCGTGGAGATGAAGTGGGGCGCATAGGTGACGTTCTGCACGGCCTTCTTGAACCTGGTGGAAGGGATATAGTTCAGGCACAATGCCAGGATGATTGGGAAGGGAAAGCTTGCCAACAGGGAATAGAACGCCAGGATGACGGTGTTCGGAAGCACCTGCCCGAATTTGTTGGAGTTGAAGAACCGGGCAAAGTTCTGCAATCCCACAAAGGGGCTCTTCAGGTATCCCAGGTACGGCTTGTAGTCTTCGAACGCGATGATCAGTCCATACAGCGGCGCATAGTTGAAAATGAGCAGATAGAGCATGGGCGGAGCAAGCAGGAGATAGAGTTGCCAGTGCTGTTTCAGACGGATCCGCAATTTCCTTTTTGAATAAATAATCTTTTCTTTCATAGAACCTCCTTGTCGAATCTGCGCTATACAATTCCGGTTTATTGAATGTGCATGTGTGATGTATACAAATATATTGTGATAGGATTTCTATTTATAGTAAAAATCATACACTGCGAGCGGCATAAATAAAATAGCCTTGTCAGACATATAGATATCATCTTGGGTTATCATTTTATCATTTTTGTTTGCCTTGAAGAATATGGAGGATTGCTTTCCCGCATCTATTATGGTAGAATAAGTTAAGGATTTTTACTTATTGCGCAGATGCAACAATTGATATTTTCTAGGTCGGGGAGGATATATGTCAGGCTTCAAAACGGATGAATTTCCCGAAAAAGAATACAAAGGGTCTCTACAGTCAGACTTTGTCAATATATCAGTGGTATGGCTGCGGATTACGGGCGACTGTGCCCATGATTTAAAATGGAACATGAAGCGGCATCACCACTCCTTCTATGAGCTGCATGTGGCCCTGGAGGGTTTTGTAAGGATGGAGGTGGACGGACATGAGACCCGCCTGGAAAAGGGGAACTGTCTTCTGCTCCCCTCAAAGTGCCCCCATTCCTTTCTCGAGATTTCACCGGAGTACAAAGAATTCGTGGCAGGCTTCTATCTGGATTTTTCCGAGATTGGCTTCGATGGCAGATATATCAGGAACGCGATGAAGGATGTAGTGCCATGGAAGCCGATTGCCTCTAGCCAGCCGCTGCGGCAGTATATGGAGGACTGCATAAGGCAGATGCACAGCCAACCTTATCTCCCCACAGGCGTGGCGCTCAATATCTGCCTGCTCCTGCTGGAGCTCTCCCGGCAGGTCATGCCGTCATCGGAGGGGCTGCAGGTGAACGAGGAATCCCTGGTTTCGGATATAAGGTACTATATTGCCTCTAATCTGTCCAAGGGCATTACCACAGAGACGGTCGCCGCATATGCGCATATCAGCGCAAGGCATCTAAATAGGATTCTGCAGACACAGGCTCAAAAAAGCGTCAACGATCTAATCATGGAAGAAAAAATGGCCTACATACGCAGGCTCTTAAAGACTACGGACATGACCCTGGAGCACATCGCGCAGCTCAGCGGCTTTACGAACGCGTATAACATGAGCAGGGCCTTTAAGAACCGGGAGGGCATGCCGCCGGGTGAGTACCGGAAATCCCTGCATAAAAAATGAGAGACATGCGATTTTCTGCTTGCCATTTCCGGCGTGCAATGCTATACTCATGTTGTACTTAAAAAATTTAGTTGAAGGAGGAGACTTGATATGAAGAAAAGCAGAAGGATGGTGGACCGAATCAACTGAACAGAGGGCATTTCGGATGCCGTTTTTTAAGTACCTTTATGCATAACTGTTGACGACAGGGCACACATATTGGTGTGCCTTTTTCGCGCGCGGAAAACGGGCGCAGCGGGCAGATTAAGGTCTGTCTGCCGCGCCTTTTATGTGCCGGGAAGGCCATGGCCGCGGGCGGGGGATTCCGGGAAAGGGTAAGGTGATGTGCTATGAGAGAAAAGAGAGACAGGATGACGGGAAAACAATATCAGGAAAACGAAATCAAGAAGACGACACTGCATAAAAGGAGACCAGAATTTGAAGAGATTAAAATATTATCTATTGAACATGAGGTCTGCCAGCGAGACCTATGAGGAAATCTACGAGGGCAGGATGTGCGAGAGCTTCATGGACAAAGACCCCATCGTGCACAACCACGCCCTGTACTGGGACGGGGAGATCGGCTATGAGATCACCAAGAGTAACCGCCTGGAGCTGTCGAAGCCCACGGTGACGATTCACATCCCCATGCACCTGCTGAAGCTGGAGGAGGCGGAGGTGGGAGTGGCCGCGCTGGACTATATCTTCCGCGCGTTCCTGCCCTATGTGCGGGCCCTGAATGAAGGGAACGACAACCGCAAGCGCACGGCCAGGGAGAACGGGCATTATTTCATCTATGAGCCGGGCAGCGAGGTGCTGGCCCGGAACGTGGCGGCGGTGAACCTGATTCCCCAGAAATATTACCGGATCCTGAAGGGGGACACCATAGAAATCCTGGACAGGCTGGGGGACAATGGCGTAAAATCCTCCACGGCTGTGATGTGCATGATCGCGCCCATCGACGGGGCCATGGAGGTGCCTGCCTATAGCTGCGTCAGCATCATGCTCCAGGTGCAGCTCCCCCTGGGCAAGCACAAGAAGGCGGTGCAGATGCTGACCAAGGACTTGCCGGAGGCGGTGAACTGCTTCGTGAACGAATTCGACCGCGCCGGGCTACAGCGGGCCCTGGCCCTCCACGCCAGGCAGCAGGAGATCCGGGCGTGGCTGCGGGACAGCGACTATTGCGCCTTTGTGGCGGACGGCAGCATCCTGCCCAGGGAGAAGGGCAGCGGCGCTCCCATGCAGGGGGCGGTGCCTTTCCTGTCCACGCCGGAGGACGCGGTGTGGGTGGCCGGGGTCAGAGGCATGGCCTTCCGAAAAGGCGTCACCGTGATTACGGGCGGCGGATATTCCGGGAAGAGCACTCTGCTGGACGCTCTCAGCGCAGGCATCTACGACCATGTGGAGGGGGACGGCAGGGAGCTGGTGATAACGGATGCCACCGCCATGAAGATTTCCGCGGAGGACGGCAGGAGCATCCGCCATGTGAACCTGTCCCCTTTCATCAAATGGATTCCCGGGGGAGACCCGGCGGACTTTTCCACGGAGCATTCCTCCGGGTCCACCTCCCAGGCGGCGAACATCATGGAGGCCGTGGGATGGGGCGTGAAGCTGCTGATGATCGATGAGGACAAATCCGCCACCAACTTCATGATCCAGGATGCCGTCATGAAGACCCTGATCGAAAAGGAGCCCATCACGCCCTTCGTGGAGCGGGTGCGGGAGCTTGCAGGGAGGCTCGGCGTGTCCACCATACTGGTGATTGGCGGCAGCAGCGAGTACCTGCAGGCGGCGGACCGGATTTATATGATGAAGGATTACCGCATCGGCCAGGTGACGGAAGCAGCGAAGGCGCTGCAGCGCAGGTGCGCCCTTGGGGCTGACGCAGGGAAGGCTGTTGAAAGCCATGCGGACTTCGGCTTCCGGGACGAAATCGACGCCGCCCGCCTGAGCACCCGCCCGGAGGGCTCCGCTTCGGAGGTGCTGAAAGTGTCCGCCTTAGGCTTCCTGATTCTGGGGGAGGAGCAGATAGACATCCGCATGCTCCACGACATCGCCACCATCCCCCAGCTCAACGCCATCGCTTTCCTGGTGAGGAAGCTGATCAATCAGGTGAACCCCCTGGAGCGTTTCCAGAAGTTCTCGCCGGAGGGGCAGGCCGGGGGAGCTGTAAAAGGGCCGGAAGTTCAGCCTGGCGCAATGCTGCCCCGGCGGATCCGCAGGGAGCGGGAGGTGGAGCGATTGCTCGCGGAAATCCGGGAGGCGGGGCTGGAATCCGCCTATTCCCCGTACTTCACCGAATGCTCCAGGTGGATGGACATGCCCAGGAAGTATGAGATTCTGGCGGTGCTGAGCCGTATGCGGCTGCGGGCGTGATTTTCCAGCAAAAGGGATTCCATAGAAACTTTGTAAAACTACTGCGATAGTATTGACGGCGGCCTACTATTGTGATAGTATGGAAGCGTGAAACTATTGCAGTAGTATAACGGGACGGAAAGGAGCGGATTTGACATGAAATTATTCGACTCGGAGCTGAAGGTGATGGCTGTGCTCTGGCGGGAGGGGGATTCCACGGCGAAGCGTATCTCGGACATCCTGAAGGAGGAGGTCGGCTGGAACGTGAACACCACCTATACCGTCATCAAGAAATGCGTCAAGAAAGGTGCCATCGAGCGCCGGGAGCCGAATTTTCTGTGCCACGCTCTGATCTCCAAGGGCCAGGTGCAGGCTTCGGAGACGGACGAGCTGATCGACAGGATCTATGACGGGTCTGCGGACATGCTCTTCGCCTCCCTGCTGAGCAGAAAGGCCCTTTCCCGGGAGCAGATTGAGCGGCTGAAACGGATTGTGGAGGAGGGGGAATAGGAAATGGCTGTGGGACTGATACAAAGAAGCTTTTACGGCGGCGTGCTGATACTGGTCATCATCGCGGTGCGGATTCTGTGGCTGGACAGGCTGCCCAAGAGGACGTTCCCTGTCCTCTGGAGCCTGGCGCTGGCCCGGCTGCTGCTGCCGTTCTCCTTTCC
>OFGG01001014.1_pt1 | contig 20347 bp, 13 predicted proteins | sample 1521701 | NCBI WGS metagenome assembly OFGG01 (sample SAMEA3504081, study PRJEB24116) | mouse gut metagenome | biome: mouse gut; feature: mouse-associated habitat; material: faeces | place: Denmark | collected 2011
CGGCGCCTGGCGCCGGCTATTCATATGAAAAAGATTTTATTAAAAGTGAAGCAACTCACTAGTTACCAAATGGATTCTTGTTTTTGTATAATTCAGTATAATCAGCATTTGTGAAGTCAATATTTACATAATATGAGGAGTTTATGATAAAAATGTAAACATTCTGTAAACACAAAAAAGAGTATTTCTTAAAGATAATGAGATTTATTGCATACGATCCCAAAAACAGATATAATAAAACAAGTTGCCATATGATGGAATTGGAGGAGAATTGAATGTATGACAGTGTTATAATAGGTTCGGGCGCTGCAGGCAGTACCGTAGCGCGCAAACTGGCGGAAAGCGGTAAAAATGTATTGGTTTTGGAAAAGCGGCCGCATATCGGCGGGAACTGCTACGACAGGCCGGATGCGTATGGAATCGTGATTCATGAATACGGCCCGCATATTTTCCATACCAATGAAGAAGAGGTATTCCGGTTTTTGTCGGAATTTACCGAATGGCGCCTGTTCGGGCATGAAGTAGTCGCAAACGTGCACGGCACGCCGCTCCCGGTACCGTTTAATTTAAATACGCTTCACAAGGTATACGGGAAGGAAAAAGCGGACAGGTTAGAAGCGCTTCTGGTAGATGAATACGGCGCAGGCAGCCGCGTCCCGATTATGGAACTTAAGAAAAACAAAAATCCGGAAATCGAAGCCATTGCGGATTATGTGTATGAAAACATATTTTTACATTATACTATGAAACAATGGGGACAGACGCCTGAAGAAATCGATCCGGAAGTAACGGGGCGCGTTCCGGTCCTGCTTTCTTATGACAACCGCTATTTTCAGGATAAGTACCAGGGAATGCCAAAAGACGGTTATACCGCCATGTTTGAAAAAATGCTGGCGCACCAAAATATCACGGTGGAAACGCATACCGGCTGTAAAGACTGCATGGCGTTTTTGGAAAACAAGGTATTGTATAAAGGAATCGAATTTACGGGAGACGTCGTATACACCGGTGCGCTGGACGAGTTATTTGACTGTGAATACGGGCGTTTGCCGTACCGTTCGCTGGATTTTCGGTTTGAGCATTTTGCTCAGGACAGCTTCCAGGGCAGGAGCGTTGTAAATTACACGGTCAGCGAGGATTTTACCCGGATTACGGAATTTAAATATCTGACCGGGCAGACGGACGCGCATGGTACGACCATCGTAAAAGAATACCCGTTTTCTTATACCGGCGCGGAAGGCGAAATTCCCTATTATGCAATATTAAACGATGAAAACCGGGCGCTTTACGAAAAATACAAAGCAAAGCTTGCGCCTTTGAAAAATGTATATTTGCTGGGCAGGCTTGCAGAATATAAATATTACAATATAGATGCAATTGTAAAAGAGGCTCTTAAGCTTTCGGATACGATAAGGAGATAAACATGAAATTATTGTCGATAGCGATTCCCTGCTATAATTCGCAGGATTATATGGAAAACTGTATCAAATCCCTGCTCCCCGGCGGGGAAGATGTGGAAATATTGGTGGTAGACGACGGCTCAAAGGATATGACGCCGGAAATTGCGGATGCCTACGAGAAAAAATACCCGGGTATTGTGCGCGCCATCCACCAGGAAAACGGCGGCCACGGCGCAGCCGTCAACGCCGGGCTGAAAAATGCAAAAGGCCTGTATTTTAAAGTTGTGGACAGCGACGACTGGGTAGACGCGGACAGCTACCAGGTCATTCTTGCAAAGTTAAGGGAACTTGTGGGCGGCCGGGAAATGCTCGATATGATGATCAGCAATTTTGTATACGAAAAAGAAGGCGCAAAGCATAAACGGGTCATGCGTTATGCTTCCGTGCTCCCGCAGGGGCGCGTGTTTGGCTGGGAAGAAGTGAAGCGGTTCCGCAAAGGCCAGTATATCCTGATGCACTCTGTGATTTACCGGACGCAGCTGCTTAGGGACTGTGGGCTGGAACTGCCGCGCCATACGTTTTATGTGGATAACCTGTTTGTATACCAGCCGCTGCCGCAGGTAAAATATATGTATTACCTGGATGTGGATTTTTACCGGTATTTTATCGGACGGGACGACCAGTCGGTGAACGAAAAAGTGATGATTGGAAGGATCGACCAGCAGATCAAAGTGAATAAAATTATGGTGGATTCGTATGATCTTTGGAAAATCCCAAACCGCAAGCTCAGACATTATATGTTTAATTACCTGGAGATCATTACGGTGATTTCCACAGTGATGTTAATCCGTTCCGGGACGGCGGAAAATTTAGAGAAAAAAAGGGAACTTTGGCGTTATATCAAGCAGCAGGATATCCGGCTGTTCCACAGGCTTAGGTCAGGGATTATGGGCAATACAATGAACCTGCCGGGCAGAAGCGGACGTAAGATTTCAATCGCGGCGTATAAAATATCGCAGAAAGTGGTTGGCTTCAATTAAAATTATGAAATGCTTTTTTTGTAACAGTGAAGCCGGAAGGCCGAACTGTGTTACTGTTCACACCCATGGTGTTCACAGTAACGAATCCGGCCTATTTAAAGTTGCCTTACGGCAAGAGGCCGGATTCTGGCCCCATTACTGTATTGGCCTGTGGCCGTGCAGCGCAGTGCACGGCCCAGGAGTGAACAGTAACCGAACTGTTACTTTTTTTGAAATATTCGGAGGAAGGGCTTGTTTTTTTAGAAAAAATTGGTTAAAATAGAAACAGATCGGGTGATAAGCCCCAATTATAAATTATAATATTCTAGGAGGAATAAAGACATGGCAGTAAGAGTAGCAATTAATGGTTTTGGCCGTATCGGCCGTCTGGCTTTCCGTCAGATGTTTGGAGCAGAAGGTTATGAAGTAGTGGCAATCAACGATTTAACAAGCCCGAAGATGTTGGCTCACTTGTTAAAATACGATTCTTCCCAGGGCAAATACGAACTGGCTGACAAGGTAACCGCAGGGGAAGATTCCATCACCGTTGACGGCAAAGAAATCAAAATCTACGCATTCCCGGATGCCAACAACTGCCCATGGGGCGACTTAAAGGTTGACGTTGTATTAGAGTGCTCCGGCTTCTACACAAGCAAAGAAAAGGCTCAGGCCCATATCAATGCCGGCGCCCGCAAAGTCGTTATTTCCGCTCCGGCTGGAAACGATCTTCCGACTATCGTATTCAACACCAACCATGAGACGCTGAAAGCAGAAGATACCATCATTTCCGCAGCTTCCTGCACCACAAACTGCTTGGCTCCTATGGCTGACGCATTGAACAAATATGCACCGATCCAGTCCGGTATCATGGTGACCATCCACGCTTACACAGGCGATCAGATGACCCTTGACGGACCGCAGAGAAAAGGCGACTTAAGAAGATCCCGTGCAGCAGCGGTAAATATCGTTCCGAACAGCACAGGCGCTGCAAAAGCAATCGGGCTTGTTATTCCGGAACTCAACGGCAAGTTAATCGGTTCCGCACAGCGTGTGCCGACTCCGACAGGCTCTACCACGATCTTAACGGCAGTTGTAAACAAAGCCGACGTTACGGTAGAAGGCATCAACGCAGCTATGAAAGCAGCTGCAAACGAGTCCTTCGGCTACAATGAAGACGAAATTGTTTCTTCCGATATCGTTGGAATGAAATACGGTTCTTTATTTGACGCTACACAGACAATGGTAAGCAAAGTTTCGGATGATCTGTATGAAGTTCAGGTTATTTCATGGTATGACAATGAAAACAGCTATACATCCCAGATGGTTCGTACAATCAAATACTTCTCAGAGTTAGCATAATCTCTGTGATTCTGCGCACGGCAGACTACTTTTTCAAGCGAAAGGCTGCCAGAGTGTGCAAATAGTTACCGAAAGGGGAAGCGCAAAGCGTCCCCTTTTGGTGAAGGCTCACAAAGGGTCCGGTCTGAAAGGACCGGATCTTTTTTTCTGTTCCATTTATTGTTAGTTATCAGATATCACAAGGAGGACATAACCCATGTCATTAAACAAAAAGTCGGTAGACGACATTAACGTAGCAGGCAAACGCGTTCTGGTAAGGTGCGATTTCAACGTGCCGTTAAAGGAAGGCAAAATCACAGACGAAACCCGTATCAAAGCGGCATTGCCGACCATCCAGAAATTGATCGGCGACGGCGGCAAGGTAATCCTTTGTTCCCACCTGGGCAAAGTAAAGAACGGCCCGAATGAAGGCGAATCTTTAGCCCCGGTTGCGGCAAGGCTTACCGAGAAGCTGGGTAAGGAAGTCGTATTCGTATCCGATTACAACGTAACGGGCGAAGCGGCGACGAAAGCAGTTGCCGATATGAAAGACGGCGACGTTGTGCTTTTGCAGAATACCCGTTTCCGCGGCGCGGAAGAGACCAAAAACGGCGAAGCATTCAGCCAGGAATTAGCGGATCTGGCGGACGTATACGTATGCGACGCATTCGGTTCTTCCCACAGGGCGCACGCTTCCGTTGCAGGCGTTACCAAATGCATTACCGCAAAGGGCGGGGAAAATGCGGTCGGCTATCTGATGCAGAAAGAAATTGATTTCCTCGGCAACGCCGTAGAGAATCCGGTAAGGCCGTTCGTAGCCATCTTAGGCGGCGCGAAAGTAGCGGACAAATTAAACGTAATTTCCAACCTGCTGGAAAAATGCGACACTTTGATTATCGGCGGCGGTATGGCATATACCTTCTTAAAAGCGAAAGGCTATGAAATCGGCAATTCCTTAGTAGACGACAGCAAGATCGACTACTGCAAGGAAATGATTGAGAAAGCAGAAAAGCTCGGCAAGAAGCTGCTGCTTCCGGTAGACTCCGTAACCGTAGCCGCTTTCCCGAACCCGATTGACGCTAAAATAGAAGTGGAAGTTTGTGCAGTAGAAGATATGCCGGCCGACAGGGAAGGCTGCGATATCGGGCCAAAGACACAGGAAATGTACGCTGAAGCCGTGAAGACAGCGAAAACCGTTGTATGGAACGGGCCAATGGGCGTATTTGAGAACCCGATCCTGGCAGAAGGCACGATTGCCGTAGCAAAAGCGCTTGCAGAAACAGACGCAACGACGATTATCGGCGGCGGCGATTCCGCAGCGGCAGTCAACCAGCTTGGTTTCGGCGATAAGATGAGCCATATTTCCACAGGCGGCGGCGCGTCCTTAGAGTTCTTAGAAGGCAAGGAACTCCCCGGCGTAGTGGCTGCAGACGATAAGTAAAGCACTTAGCGACTGGCAAGCCGCAGGCGCAGACAGAGCTTAGTGCGTACTTAGTTCGCCGCACTTAGCGAAGCCGAGCCGAAGGCGAAAGATGAGCTTAGTAAGGGGAACAACCCGGCGCTTAGCGATTGGCAAGCCGCAGGCGCAGACAGGCATAACAACGAAAAGGAGAATAATCACATGGCAAGGAAAAAAATTATTGCCGGAAACTGGAAGATGAATAAAACTCCCAGCGAGGCAGTTGCATTGGTAAAAGAATTAACCCCATTGGTAGCAAACGACGAGGCGGACGTAGTATTCTGCGTACCGGCGATTGACATTATCCCGGCAATGGAAGCGGCAAAAGGTACGAATATCCAGATTGGGGCCGAGAATATGTATTACGAAGAAAGCGGCGCATACACGGGTGAAATCGCCCCGAACATGTTAGTGGACGCCGGCGTAAAATATGTCATTATCGGGCATTCCGAGAGAAGGGAATATTTTGCGGAAACAGATGAAACTGTCAATAAAAAAGTATTAAAAGCATTTGAACACGGCATTACGCCGATTATCTGCTGCGGCGAGTCCCTGACACAGCGCAAGCAGGGCATTTACATTGACTGGATCCGTATGCAGATTAAGATTGCGTTCCAGAACGTAACGGCAGATCAGGCGAAGACAGCGGTTATCGCTTACGAGCCAATCTGGGCTATCGGAACGGGCGAAACGGCTACTTCCGATCAGGCGGAAGAAGTTTGCCTTGCAATCCGCAACTGCATCAAGGAAGTATACGACGAAGCGACAGCAGAAGCTATCCGTATCCAGTACGGCGGTTCTGTCAACGCAGGCAATGCGGCGGAATTATTCGGAAAACCGGATATCGACGGCGGATTAGTCGGAGGGGCTTCCTTAAAGGCTGATTTCGGGAAGATCGTGAATTATAACGGCTAAGCGGATAAATTATCCAAAAGTTTTTTTGTAAGCCGATTGTAAGAAAAAGAAGCAACATAAGGGTGTCAAAGGATATGGATTCCTTTGGCGCCCTTTTTTGTATCGTATCAGATCTGAAAATTACCCGGACAAAACCCATTGAAATTCTAAAACCACTGTGACATAATAGCATATAAGCTAAAATAAAGGAGGGAACCGCTTATGTCAGACAGAGAAATACAGGTATATGGGCAAACAGAGCAGATCTGCATCAAACCCTACGAACATCATGCAAAATACTACGAAACAGATCAAATGGGAATCATCCATCATTCCAATTACATCCGATGGATGGAAGAAGCGCGGATGGATTTAATGGAACAGATTGGGTTATCCTATAAAGGCATGGAAGGAATGGAAATTATAAGCCCGGTGCTTTCCGTGACCTGTGAATATAAAAGTATGGTACATTTTGACGATACGGTCGTTATTGAAACCAAAATTGCGGAATACGACGGAATCCGGATGAAAGTGGAATACCGTATGACGGATAAAAAAACAGGCGAACTGCGTACCTTAGCGGTCAGCGAACACTGTTTTTTAAACCGCAGCGGCAAGCCCATTTCACTGAAACGCTCTTATCCGGAACTTGACACTAAATTTTTTGAATTTTACGGGGAGAATGAACATGCATAATCTGGCAGCCAAACGGACGGCAAAGCTTCGGGAGCAAATGGCAAAGCATGGGATCGATCTCTATGTGGTTCCTACGGCAGACTACCATGGCTCGGAATACGTGGGAGAACATTTTAAAGCAAGGGAATATATCACCGGTTTTACAGGCTCCGCCGGGACAGCGGTAATCACAATGGAAGAAGCGGGGCTTTGGACAGACGGCAGGTATTTTATCCAGGCAAAAGAACAGCTTCAGGGAAGCGGCGTTACGCTGCAGCGTATGGAAGAAGAAGGCGTGCCTTCCGTAAAAGAATATATAGAAAGTAAATTAAAACCGGGCGGCTGCCTGGGGTTTGACGGGCGTACGGTTTGCGCAAAAGCGGGAGAAGAATACGAAACGCTGGCAGCCGCAAAGCAGGCGAAGCTTGATACGACGAAAGATCTCGCGGGACAAATCTGGGAAAACCGCCCGCCGCTGTCAAAAGAACCGTTTTTTGTGCTGGAAGAAGCGTATGCCGGCTGCACCGTGGCCAAAAAGCTTTCTATGGTGCGCGCTAAGATGGAAGAAAAAGGGGCGGATTTGCATATTCTTTCGTCCCTGTATGATATCGCGTGGCTTCTAAACGTACGGGGCGGCGATATTTCACACGTTCCGGTGGTATTGTCTTATCTTGTGCTTTCAAAAAAGGAGTGCGTCTGGTTTGTACAGGAAGACATTATTACGGATGCGCAGAAGGAATTTCTTTCCGAAAACCAGATTACAACGATGCCGTACGACGCTGTTTATGCGTATGTAGCCGCGGCTTCTGCAAAGGCCGTGCTTTATGATGAACATAGCGTCAATTACATGCTTCTGCAAAGCATTCCAAAACAGGCCAAACGGATTGCGGGGCAGAACCCGACGGAACTTTTAAAAGCCGTGAAAAACCCGACGGAACTTCGCAATACCGTTACGGCGCATATCAAAGACGGCTTGGCCTTTACAAAATTTATGTATTGGCTGAAAACCAATATTGGAAAGATTCCTATGACAGAACGTTCCGCTTCCGATTATCTGGAACAACTCAGGCGCGCGCAGGAGAATTTTTTGGATTTGAGTTTTGACACCATCTGCGCATATGGCGCAAACGCTGCAAAAATGCATTATGCGGCTACTCCGGAAAGCGACGCCACGTTAAAACCGGAAGGCTTTCTGCTTGTGGATTCCGGCGGGCATTATCTGGAAGGGACGACCGATATTACAAGGACAATGGCATTAGGGCCGGTTACGGAGGAAATGCGGCGCAATTTTACCGCTGTCCTGCGGGCAAACCTAAATCTTGCCGATGCAAAATTTCTGTACGGCTGTAAAGGAATCCAGCTGGATATTCTGGCCAGGGAGCCTTTGTGGGAACTTTGCCTGGATTATAAATGCGGGACGGGGCATGGCGTCGGGCATATTTTAAATGTGCATGAAGGGCCGAACGCATTCCGGTGGAGGCTGCGCGAAGGCGAGGAAAGCAAGGACAACGGCGTATTGGAGGAAGGCATGGTAACGACGGACGAGCCGGGCGTCTATATCGAAGGCGCATACGGTATCCGCATTGAAAACGAACTGGTCTGCCGCAGGGCGCAAAAGAACGAGTACGGGCAGTTTATGCGTTTTGAAACGATTACGTATGCGCCGGTTGATTTGGACGCGGTGGATGAACGATACCTGTCCCCATGTGAAAAGGAGAGGCTAAACGCCTACCACCGCAAAGTATACGAAACCCTGTCGCCGCATCTTCCGGATGCGGAACGCGAATGGCTGAAAGAATATACGAGGGAAATATGAGTAAAAAAATAGTATTGATTGACGGACACAGCATATTAAACCGCGCATTTTACGGGATCCCGGATTTGACAAATGCGGAGGGGCTCCATACGAATGCGGTTTACGGCTTTTTAAACATTATGTTTAAGATATTAGACGAAGAACAGCCGGAGTACCTGACGGTAGCGTTTGACGTACACGCGCCTACGTTCCGTCATAAAATGTACCCCGAATACAAAGGCACCCGAAAGCCAATGGCCGAGGAACTGCGGCAGCAGGTGCCGGTGATCAAGGAAATGCTTACGGCAATGGGCATTCGGATTGTGGAAAAAGAAGGCTATGAAGCGGACGATATTTTAGGAACGCTTTCAAAACGCGCGCAGGAAGCCGGCTTAGAGGTATCGGTCGTTTCCGGAGACCGCGATTTATTGCAGCTTGCGACGGAGCATGTAAAAATCCGGATTCCAAAGACCAAACGCACCGGGACGGAAATCGAGGATTATTATGAAAAAGACGTCGTTGCCCGTTACCAGGTAACGCCGACGCAGTTCATTGACGTAAAGGCGCTGATGGGCGATACGTCCGACAATATTCCCGGCGTTCCGGGTATCGGCGAAAAAACGGCGACAAATCTGATTGCAGCGTACGGCAGTATTGAAAATGCCTATGCGCATGCAGAAGAAATAAAGCCCAACCGTGCAAAAGAAAATTTAAAAGCGCATTATGATTTGGCCGTGCTTTCCAAAACGCTGGCTGCGATTGACGTAAATGCAGAAATTGCATTTGAACAGGAAGAAGCGAGAGTCCATAATTTTTATACGCAGGAAGCATACCTGCTCTGCAAAAAGCTGGAATTTAAAAATATGCTAAGCCGTTTTGAAATCGACGCGCCGAAAAACGGCATGGCGGAATTTTTTTGCAGGATTGATGATTTTACGCAGGCCGAGGCGTGGCTTGCCGGGGCCTTAGAGAGCGCGTGCGCAGGGATCGTACCGGTTGTAAAAGGAGGCGCGCTCTGCGGCGCGGCCATTTGTTTTGGGGAGGAAAAAACCGCGTATCTTCCGGTGGAAGGTTTTCTGAGAGAGGATTACTTAAAAGAAAAGATAAAAGGCCTTTTTTTGGGCGGAAGGCAGGTTTCGGTTCTGGATGTAAAAGCGCAGGTGAAGTTTTTCGGGCTTTCCGGATACGATCCGGGGCTTCGGGAACGCCTGTTTGACTGCGGCGTTGCCGCGTACCTGCTCAATCCCTTACAAAGCGAGTATCCATATGAAGATATCGCCAAAAATTATCTGGATCTGCTGGTTCCCTCCCAGGCGGATCTGCTTGGAAAATTAAGCCTTGCGGACGGGATTGCGCAAAAACAAAACGAAGGCGTAATGTGCGCCTGTTATATGGCGTACACCGCGTGGAAGGCAAAAGATGCGCTTATTGCGCAGCTGAAAGAAACCGGTATGTTTTCTTTGTATGAGGAAATAGAACTTCCTCTGGCATTTGTACTGGCGGATATGGAACGGGCGGGCGTCGCCGCGGATAAAGAAGCGCTCGCGGCGTACGGGGACAGCCTGACCGAACGGATTACAGAACTGGAGCGGGATATCTGTGAAAAGGCGGGGGAAAAGTTTAACATCAGTTCTCCCAAACAGCTAGGTGTGATTTTGTTTGAAAAGCTTAAGATGCCGTACGGCAAAAAGACCAAAACCGGATATTCGACGGCGGCGGACGTACTGGACAAGCTGGCTGTTGAGTATCCGATTGTAGCGGATATCTTAGAATACCGGCAGCTTACCAAACTAAAATCCACCTATGCGGACGGGCTGGCGAATTTTATCGGCGCAGACGGGCGTATCCACAGTACGTTCCGCCAGACGATCACCGCTACCGGGCGGATCAGCAGCACGGATCCCAATTTGCAGAACATTCCAATCCGTATGGAACTTGGACGCCGGATCCGGAAAGTGTTTTTGCCGGAGGAGGGATGTATCTTTGTGGACGCGGATTATTCGCAGATAGAGCTGCGCGTGCTTGCGCATATGTCCGGGGACGGGCAGCTGATTGCGGCGTACCGGGAAGCGAAAGATATCCACAGGACAACGGCTTCGCAGGTATTCCATATCCCGTTTGAACAGGTCACCGACTTACAGAGGCGCAATGCCAAAGCCGTCAATTTCGGAATCGTTTACGGCATCAGTTCGTTTGGCTTAAGCCAGGACTTAAGCATCAGCAAAAAAGAAGCGGCCGACTATATCGAACGTTATTTTGAAACTTATCCGAAAATCAAATCGTTTTTGGACGGGCTGATTGCGGATGCAAAAGAAAAGGGGTATTCCCTGACCATGTTCGGCAGGCGCAGGCCTGTGCCGGAACTTTCTTCCAGTAATTTTATGCAGCGTTCGTTCGGGGAGCGCGTCGCTATGAACGCCCCTATCCAGGGAACGGCGGCAGACATTATAAAAATCGCCATGATCCGGGTGCATGACCGCCTGGCAAGGGAAGGATTAAAGTCCAGGCTGATTCTGCAGGTGCATGACGAACTCTTGATCGAGACCAGAGAAGAAGAACTTGCGCAGGTGGAAACGATTCTTTCCGAGGAAATGCACCAGGCGGCCGATTTGTCCGTAGCGCTTGAAATCGACATGCATACCGGGATGGACTGGTATGAGGCGAAGTAGGTAAAAATTGCGGGAGAGTGAGATATTTGCAGAAAATTACAATTCAACATTTAGGCCCTTTAAAAAAATTAGAAATGGAAATAAAGGATTTCAATATACTCATAGGGGAACAGGCGACAGGAAAAAGCACGGCAGCAAAAGCGATATATTTTTTTAGGATAATGAAAGACTCCATGACAGATTATCTTTGCCAATTACTGGATACTTCCGTGTATAATGGGGAGGAAGCCAGCGGTGGTTTTAAAAGGGTTCTGAAAAGAGAATTAAAATCTGTTTTTATATCGTTGTTTGGTTTTAGCTGGGATTTAGATCCACGTTTATATTTGAAATACGAATTTACGGATAACATATGGATTGATGTAAAGCTGAATGAGAAAAGTAAAAGATATATCAGTGTTAGTTATTCTTATGAATTAAGCCGGGCTATAGGAAAATTAGAAGAAGAAGCGTTAGAATTATATATGCAAAAACCAAGCGCGAAAAATTCAAGTCTTGCATTTGCAAGTAAAGAGAGACAGCGTAATTATGACAGTTTTAAAAACAGGGTGAATCAGATTTTTGATGATGATAAAGAAACATATTATATTCCTGCCGGACGTAGTATGATTACACTGCTGGTAAATAACCGTTCTCTTATTGAGAATGAAAAGCTGGACTTGATCACGCGGCAATTTATGCGCATCATTGACAATATTCATGGAGATTTTGCCAATGGGATCCGAAATGCCCACAAATATTATCCCGATGGTGAAAGGAAATTTGATGTTGGAACAATATCAGAAGCGCTGATTTCAAATTTAAAGGGAGATTATCAGTATTCGGCGGGAAAGGAATATATTGTTCTGCAGGACAACATGATTCATGATGAGAAAATACCGATTAATTTTGCGTCGTCAGGACAGCAGGAGGTCTTATGGCTCTTGAATCAGTTATATATTCTTCTGCTTAAAAAAGAAAAAGCATTTGTAATTATCGAAGAACCAGAAGCGCATTTATATCCGGATTTACAGAATAAAGTAGTTGAGTTTATTGCTTTCTTTGCAAATGTAAACGATAGTTCCGTATTACTTACGACGCACAGTCCATATATTTTGACTTCAGTTAATGCTCTTTACTGCGCAGGAAAGGTTATTCATGAATATCCGGATTTGTCAAAAAAGGTGTCTGAAATTATCGGATCTAAATGCGAGATTATGCCTCAAAAAGTTACTGCATTTAAAATAATGAAAGATGCTTCGGTTCAAAATCTGATTCATGGTGAATTTGATGAACTGGATACGGGGTTAATTGACGAGATATCGGAATGTGTAAACGAAAAATATATAGAGTTATTTTATCTGGAATCTGAGAAAGCCGCGGCAGGGGAGGACGCAAATGAAGAGGACAAATAAAAGGAAGGACAAAAGTTTATCATGCGTCTTGCAGCTTGGTAAATACAGCAAATATTTTGAACTCCTTAAAATGGGAGAAATACGTTGTCTTAAAGACAGGAAATCAAACAAAGATTCGCATCTTCCTGTTAAGATTTGTGAGGAGGAAGTATATCTGACAGAACCGGACGGAAAATTGATTTCCAATATACAAAATCAGCAAAAATGTGATTTTTTAATAGTTTGCGGTAAGCAACTGCAAACCTGTTTTGTTGAACTTAAAGGAGAAAATATCTCAAATAAGAGCGGCTATAATCCATATGGCCAAATCATTGATACGATAAATTTTTTACAAAACGAGGAGGAATTGGAACAGCTGGCCAGTGGAAATACAGAAAAACATGCGTTTATTGTATCACCTGGAAGACAAAAGATCCCAAAAGGAATCGAGTTAAAAGAGCGGCAGCTTTGGCAAAAACTTGTGCAGCCAGGAAAAGCAAAATTAAAGATATCGGATCTGGTTCATTATGTTAAGGTTACAAAAACAGACAGGTATAGTAACAAGAACCAAATAATATGTTCGCCTAAATCACCGGTACAATTTCCGTTTCATTGTGAGTGAGGCAAACAGGAAATGAATGGAAAGAAGGCGTACGATATGCGTTTTATAGGAATTACAGGGGGTGTAGGAGCCGGGAAATCCGAACTTCTGCACTACATAGAAAAGGAATTTTTAGCCAAAGTACTGCTGGCGGACGAACTGGCGCATGAACTGATGACGCCGGGGACAGCATGTTTTGCACAGATACAAAAAGCGTTTGCAGGCGAAGATATATATGCCGAAGACGGCAGCTTTGATTCTGTAAAGCTGGCTTTACAGATTTTTTCGGATCCGGCCAAACGCAAAACAATCAACGGGATTGTCCATCCTGCGGTAAAGCGGGAAATTTTAAGCCGTGTGGAAAAAGAGAGGGAACGGGGCGTTTACGCATATTTTATTCTGGAAGCGGCGCTTTTAGTCGAGGAGGGATACGATAAAATATGCGACGAGTTGTGGTATATTGACGCGGATGAAGCGCTGCGCCGCAGCAGGCTGAAAAACAGCCGCGGATACTCGGATCAAAAAACGGACGCTATTTTAAGAAGCCAGCTTTCCGAACAGGAATATAAGAAACACTGTAATGTGATAATTGAGAATAACGGGACGCTAAAAGAGGCATTTGAGCAGGTTCGAAAAGCTTTGGCACAGGCTTAGTATTATGAAATCCGGCTTTTTATACGGATTAAAATGCAAAGAGGCGTTACTCCTGAACGGAATCTGGGGTGCGCCTTTTTGGGTGCAGATGAAATAAAATACTTTTGAGGTGAGAAAATGGAATTATGCAGTATTGCCAGCGGCAGCAGCGGCAATTGTATTATGGCGGGGGCAGGAAACTGCCATTTGCTGATAGACGCAGGGATCAGCGGAAAACGGATTGAGCAGGGACTAAATGCGCTGGGCCGCAAAACAAGTGAAATGCAGGGCGTTCTGGTCACGCATGAGCACATTGACCATATCAGCGGGCTCGGCGTAATAGCCAGGCGTTACGGGCTCCCCATCTATGCGACGCAGGGAACCATACAGGCAATTTTACATACAAAGTCCGTGGGAAAAATCGATCGTTCCCTGTTTCATGCCGTTGCGCCGGATAAGCCTTTTTCTGTGGGGGAACTTGTGGCCGAGCCAATCCGGATATCCCATGACGCGGCCGATCCGGTGGCTTATATTATAAGAAACGGCGGTAAATCGGCAGGCGTTGTCACGGATCTGGGCGCCTACGACGATTATATCATAAACAAATTGCAGGGGTTAAATCTGCTGCTCCTGGAAGCAAACCATGATGTGAATATGCTTCAGACGGGGCCGTATCCCTATTATCTGAAACAGCGGATTCTTGGGACAAGGGGCCATTTGTCCAATGAACGCTGCGGGCAGCTTTTGGCAAGCATACTGCACGACGGGTTCCACGCGGCGCTGCTGGGGCATTTAAGCAAAGAAAATAACTTTCCGGAACTGGCCTATGAAGCGGTGCGGTTAGAAATTACGATGGGCAAAAAGCCCTATAAAGGGGGCGATTTTCCGCTGTATGTGGCAAATCGGGAAGGCGTCTCAGAATATTTGGCAGTATAGGGCATGTACTTTTGTGACGGTAAATCTTTTTTTTGTTTCCAAAAGATTCTTTTTTTGGTTGAATTGTGGAAAATTTTATATTATAATAAAAGGAACATGGGGAAAACATACAATTTCACATGAAATCTGCTCTGTATATGGCGTGGGTTATATTATGAAAGGAGATTTTATTTATGAAACTGAAACAATTTTTAGCAGGAGCCGTGGCAGCGGCGCTGGTGATTACCAGCCTGCCGATACCGGGGCTTAAAAGTACGCAGGCAAAAGCCGCCGAAGAAGCGACGAACGTCGCTCTGGAAGCGCAGCTTGTTGCTTATCCGGGGGCGCATCAGCAGGGATGGTCAGATGCTGCAAGCCTTGCAAAGCTGACAAATGACACGGCGCCGACGAACAACGATGACAATGAAAAGTGGGTGTCACAGGCCAACATCAAAGACGGAAGCACGCCAATTGAAAACGCGGTGTCTTACCTGGTTTTTGATCTGGGCGAAGGCAGTAAAACAGATTTAAGCAGCGCGGAGGTTTTGTGGTTTAACGGAGCATACGGTACAGAGTTTAAACTCCAGACCTGCGACGACTATCAGGCGCCGGAGAATCCAAACCTGATGGCAGGCAATACCAGCGGATCCATTACTACGGCAGACGCCGATTATCAGAACGGATCCTGGAAGACAGTTGCAGAGATCAGCAGAGAAAGCGCGACAAAAGATGGGTTTACGGTATTTGATACCTTGAATGCTTCCAATGGTTTGTTGGAAGACGCAAAGCTGGGACGGTATGTCCGCCTTCTTGTAACAAGAATGAACCCGGCAGCCGGGTACTTGGGGCCTGCTGTTCGGAAAATCCGTCTTTTCGGCGTGCCGGCTACAGACGAGCCGGACGTTCCGGTAGAGCCTGTTTACGAGGATGTAGAAATCCAGATGGGCGCTGCAGAGAGTCAGGAATTGACAGGTGAGAGCGGGGGAGCAAATGGCTGGGTAAAACATGCAGTAGATGGAAATGTAAATACTTATTGGCATTCTAACTGGCAAAACAACAATGTAAACATGGAAAATGATGCCAATAACAGTTTCTTTCTTGCATTAAAAAATCCTTCTTCTGTAGACAAGGTTACTTACCTTCCCAGGAATAACAAGGAATCTGGAGCCAATGGAACCATTTTGGAGTGTGAAATTTATGTAACGAAAGATGAATTGGCCGGTATGCCTTCTGTAAGCGACATCACGGATCAGGCGACGGCAGGATCTGTAAACAATACGGCTGTAGGCATATTTAAAGCAGAAGGCGTGAACTGGAAAAAAGTTGGCAAAGCAGTCTGGGATGATACGAAGCAAGAAAAAGAGTTTGTATTTGATGCAACGGAAGAGGATGTTACCGGGATTAAATTTACAGCAAAGCAGGCCTGCAGCGATCAGGAGAACAAACAGTTTATCAGCGCAAGCGAATTTGGCGTCCAGGCAGTAAAAACGGCTGTTGATCCGGATCCTGTCGAACCGGATCCGGAAGTAAAATGGATAAAATCCGGCATCAAAATGGGCGCGGCAGGAAGTCAGGAATTGACGGGTGAACAGCACAACAATGGAAGCGGCTGGGCAAAATGTGCGGTAGACGGAGATGAAGGGACGTTTTGGCACTCTCAATGGGACGGCGGTAATAACGTAAATATAGCGGAAGGCGAAAATAACAGTTATTATATCGCTCTGGATAAAGCGGGTTCCGTAGATAAAATCACATATCTTCCAAGGCAGAATGCTCAGACGGATGTAAACGGCACAATTTTGAAATGCGAAGTATATGTAACGACAGACAGGCTGACAGGAATGCCGTCTTTGGGCGATATTAAAGATGCAAACAGCTGCAGCGTTATTAACAATGACGCGATGAATGTATTCACATCAGAAAAAGTTTCATGGAAAAAGGTTGAGACCAGTAGTTTTGACGATGGTAACTGGGCATATGACGATAAGTTAAAAGAAGTGATTTTTAATAATACGGAAAAGGACGTCACAGGAGTCCAGGTTAAAGTAACGGCGACCGGAGGAACCGGGAATCAGAATGATAAATTTATCAGCGGAGCAGAATTTGCAGTTTTCGCCAAGGAAGTTCCTGAGGAACCGGAATTTGTAAATGAAACGATTAAAATGGGCGCTGCAGAGAGCCAGGAAATGACAGGTGAGTCTGGCGGAAAAAATGGATGGGCGAAATATGCTGTAGACGGTAAGAATAATACTTATTGGTATTCCAATTGGAATCAGAATGATGTTGATCTTTCACAAAATGCAAATAACAGTTATTTCATTGCGCTGGACAAAGCTGCTTCTGTTGACAAGATTACATATCTTCCAAGGCAGCCAGAAGGAACTGCTGCAATAAATGGTACAATTTTGAATTGCGATGTTTATGTAACAACGGATGAATTGACAGGCATGCCGTCTTTAAAAGATATTACGGATCAAGCAAGTGCAACAGAAAAAAATAATGCGGCTGTAAATATTTTTAAGGCGGATAATATTACATGGAAGAAAGTTGAAACTTCTTCATTTGATAATGGCAATTGGGCAAATGATGAGGCTCAGAAAGAAATTGTTTTTAACGAAAAACAAAAAAATGTTACTGGTATTAAAATAACTGCTAAGGCGACTGGCGCACAGTCTGCATCCCAAAACAATATGTTTATTACCTGCGCAGAGTTTGGCGTTATCAGAAGAACAATAGTTGATAAGACTACGCAGGACGCCGTTAATGATATGATAGATTCTATTACGGCAGCTATGGATCGTGTTATTGCGTCAGGCAATCAGTCCGGAGAAGAGCAGATTTATACCACTGCATCTTATAACAGATACCAGGAGGCTTATGAAGAAGCGCAGAGGCTTGGAGCATTAACCGATTTAACAGGAGTGACCATTGCCGATGTGGAAACAGCGAAGAATGCATTGATAAGCGCATACGGCAGGCTGCTGCGTGTAGAAGATGTAAAAGTAGTGACAGGTACCCCGGATGTAACGATTACGGCTCCGGTAGCAGGGGCAGTTCCGCAAGACGCCGAACTTACAGGCGGAACATTGGATACGAACATCGACATTGATATTGAAGAACTTGATTTTGATGAAGAAGGCGGCATTACAGGAAAAATTACGGCTCCAAATGACAGGCCAAAAAATGCTGTATTTGATGTAAAAGGAAAAACAAAATTCTTAATCCATTTTGAAATGAAGACGCCAAAAGTAAACAGTACAAGTGCTATTATCGGAAAGATGGATGAGCAGTTTGGGCTGCAGATAGACGGATCCAAGTTGTTCTTGTTCGGACATCTGTCAGGCGGATGGAATCAGGTGAATTGCACGCTTCCAAGCGATGATGAATGGTATGACAGGTATCATGATGTAGTGGGTATCTATAATGGAAGCCAGTTTGAACTTTACCTGGATGGGGTAAGGGGAACTATTCCAAGCAGCCATAATAGAAGCGGCGATTTGGTTTCATACTCAGGCAGTATATTTGGTATTTTCTGGAATCCGGATCCTACAAAGGACGAGCAAAGATTCCCAGGAAGATTGAAAAATATCAGCATGTACATTGGAGAACAGGTACCGGAATATGTTATTGAGGAAGGTGCAACGCCAGAAGAGGTTGTAAATATTTTTAAAGATGCAATTGATGGCCGGGAAAACAGCTTTGAGTTGAATGCAAATACTGCAGATAAACAAATGGGATACAGCATTGAAAGCACCACATGGGAACCTGCGGTAAATGCGTTTGAGAAATATCAGGATTATAATGTAAAAGTTGTGGTACGTGCGGACGAAGGATATGAATTTGCAGAAAATGCAACGGCGGTTGTGAGAACAAGCGCGGCAAATTTACTTCCGGCAGACAAGGTAAATGTAACGGCAAGCGGCGACGAAATGGTAATTACTTATACCTTTAAGGGTGAAACGCATCCGAAGGTATTGCTTTCCGAGTATATCAACACAGACGAAGGCTTCAAGGCAATCGGCTGGGAAAATAAAGGCGAAGACAACTTGCGCAAATATACGGCGGCTTCCTGGAACACCTATTTACAGGCATGTAAAGCAGCCAGCGCGGCAAACGGCAGCAGTACGCTTACGCCGGAAAATTACCAGTCCATACTGGCTGATTTAAGGGCGGCGGTTGCAGGGCTTGACCTGGCGGCGGAAAACTGTGAATGCGAATTATTTGATATTACCGGTTTTTCAAATGAAACGGTTGCGCTGGGCATGAATGCGGAAAAGACCATCACATTAGGCGGCGAATTTGAAAGCACAAATGACTGTATGGTACATAAATCTGCAAAACCAAGCGTAAGCTATGCTCTGGTTGGAAGCCCGGCAGGCGCAGCGCTGACAGGCAAAACATTGAAGGTAACGCAGGCAGGCAGGGTACAGGTACGCATGACGGTGGAATTGGGCGTTCAGACCAAGACTGCTACGGCTACTTATACCGTAACAAGCACAAGGCCGACCAGCGAGCAGACAAAAGCTTTATCGGATGCCATGGCAGACGCGCTGAAATATGAAGCGGACAAAGACAAGTACACGGCTGAAAGCTGGAAGGCAGTGGAAGACGCGCTTGACATTGCCGCAAAACTTGGACAGAATGCGCCGGCCGATCGCGTGGAAGCATATACGCAGGCGATTAGAGACGCAGTAAATAACCTGGTAATCCGCGACAAGAAAGCGCTGGAAGATCTGGTAAGCGAGATTTCCGGATTAAAAGAAGACGATTATACGGCTGACAGCTGGAGTAAAGTGAAAACCGCTTATGACAGCGCGGAAGCAGTACTGAAATCTTCCGAGGCAAGTTTTGATGATTACAGCAAAGCATATACCGAACTGGCAGCGGCAAAAACAGCCCTTGTAACAAAAGCAGCGGAAGTGGAAGCGGCAAACGGAGAACTGCTTGCGGCAGTAACGGCAGCAAAAGCTGTTTATGAAGCCGGGCAGAAGAATTATACGGATGCAACCTGGAAAGCGTTTACGGACGCTTACACTGCAGCGACTGCAGCAAATGCCAATATGGATGCGGCGGCAGTTAAGACGCTGGCTTCCGCTTTGAAAGCGGCGCAGGCAGCGCTTGCAGAAAACGCATTTACAGCCGGCATTACAAGGAACGTAGGCAAATTTACTTACAAAGTAAAGGATGCGGCAGCCAAAACAGTAATTCTGGTAAAAGGTATCGACAAAAAGCAGACGACCGTTACTATTCCGGCGACCGTTGCGATTGACGGCGTATCTTGCAAGGTAGTTGAAATTGACAAAAATGCTTTCAAGGGATATGATAAGCTGACAAAGGTGACAATCGGCAAGAACGTAAAGAAGATTGGAGCATCTGCATTTAAGAACTGTAAGAAATTAAAAACAGTTGTGATAAAAGGTACCGCGATTAAAACCGTGAAGAACGGGGCTTTTGCAAAGACGGCTTCTAAGGTAAATGTAAAAGTACCGAAGAAAATGAACAGCAAACAGCGCAGTGCATTACTTAAAAAACTGAAAAATGCAGGAATGAAATAAGTCATAGCTTAAGACCCCCCCCCC
>OFGG01001019.1_pt1 | contig 20223 bp, 19 predicted proteins | sample 1521701 | NCBI WGS metagenome assembly OFGG01 (sample SAMEA3504081, study PRJEB24116) | mouse gut metagenome | biome: mouse gut; feature: mouse-associated habitat; material: faeces | place: Denmark | collected 2011
CCGGGAGCCAGCAGTACGGCGGCTTTACCGTTCCCAGCGTGGACACGATTCTGGAGCCTTATGCGGAGAAATCCTACCAGAAATGCAGGGAGAAGTATCTGCGTCTGGGCATCAGTCCGGAGGCTGCGGAACAGGAGGCTTATGAGGATGTGGTAAGGGAGTTTGAGCAGGGCTTCCAGGGGTGGGAGTATAAATTCAACACTGTGGGAAGTAGCCGGGGGGACTATCCTTTTATCACCGTCACCGCCGGCACGGGCCGGGGCAGATTTGCCCGTCTCGCCACCATCATCATGCTTGACGTCCGCCGGGAAGGACAGGGGAAGAAGGGACACAAGAAACCGGTGCTTTTTCCAAAGATTGTCTTTCTCTATGACGAGAAACTCCACGGCCCCGGAGGGGAGCTGGAGGATGTGTTTGAAGCAGGGGTGCGGTGTTCCGCCAAGACCATGTACCCGGACTGGCTGAGTCTCACCGGCAAGGGCTATGTGTCAGAGATCTATAAAAAATACGGGAGAATCATATCCCCCATGGGATGCAGGGCATTTCTTTCTCCCTGGTTCGAGAGAGGAGGCATGTACCCGGCGGACGAGGCGGACAAGCCTGTGTTTGTGGGCCGTTTCAATATCGGGGCGGTGTCCCTGCACCTGCCTATGATTCTTGCCAAAGCCAGGAAGGAGAGCAAGGATTTCTACCAGGTGCTGGATTATTATCTGAACCTTATACGGCAGCTGCACATCCGCACTTACGCATACCTGGGAGAAATGCGCGCTTCCACAAATCCTCTGGCCTACTGTGAGGGGGGCTTCCTGGGGGGAAAACTGAAGCTTTCGGATAAGATTAAGCCCCTGCTGAAGTCGGCCACCGCCAGTTTCGGCATCACTGCCCTGAATGAGCTGCAGGAGCTCTACAACGGCAAATCCCTGGTGGAGGACGGGCAGTTTGCCCTGGAGGTGATGGAGTATATCAACCGGCGTGTCAATGAGTTCAAGGAGGAGGACGGCAACCTCTATGCCATCTACGGCACACCGGCGGAAAATCTCTGCGGCCTGCAGGTGAAGCAGTTCCGCAAAAAGTACGGCATTGTGGAAGGAGTCTCTGACAGGGAATATGTGAGCAACAGTTTCCACTGTCATGTGGTGGAGGAGATCACGCCCATCCGGAAGCAGGACCTGGAAGACCGTTTCTGGGATCTGTGCAATGGCGGCAAGATTCAGTATGTAAAATATCCTATTGATTACAATGTTGAGGCGATTAAAACTCTGGTTCACCGGGCTATGGATATGGGGTTCTATGAAGGGGTCAATCTGTCCCTGGCCTACTGTGATGACTGTGGGCATCAGGAACTTGAGATGGATGTGTGTCCTAAGTGCGGGAGCCGCAACCTTACCAAGATAGACCGCATGAACGGTTATCTGTCCTATTCCCGGGTCCATGGGGATACCAGGCTGAACGACGCGAAGATGGCAGAGATTGCGGAAAGGAAGAGCATGTGAGATACCACAATATTACGACGGATGATATGCTGAACGGGGACGGGCTGCGTGTGGTGCTCTGGGTGGCAGGCTGCAGCCACCACTGCAGGGGCTGCCATAACCCTGTGACCTGGGATCCTGAGGGGGGCATACCTTTTGACCAGGGGGCCAGGGAAGAGATTTTCGGCCAGCTGGACAAGAGCTATATATCCGGGATCACTTTCTCCGGGGGGGATCCCCTGCACCCGGCCAATCGGGAGGATTTGAAAAATCTTATGGCCGAGATAAAGGAAAAATATCCCGGCAAGACCATCTGGCTCTACACGGGGGACAGCTGGGAGGAGCTGTTCCGGGATCCGCTGATGAAATATGTGGATGTGCTTGTGGACGGGGAGTTCCATATGGAGGAGCGGGATGTAAAGCTTCAGTGGAAGGGCAGCGCCAACCAGAGGGTGATTGATGTTCCCGGCTCTCTGGCAGGGGAGGATCCCTCCGTTCCTGTGCTTCACTGCGGCAGCTATGGGCAGGAGTACAGGGAGGCGGTGGGGCCTGGCGGAAGGCGCGGGTGCTGCAGCTGATTTCCTTTTCGGTGAATGCTTTCCAGGCGGAAGCCGGAAGCGGTGTGGAAAATGTTTTCAGGCGGAAGCCGGAAGCGAGGCGGAAAATGTTTTCAGATTCAGACCGGATGGTACGCAGGACAAAGACTTGCCGGTGGAAAACCGGAAGGAGGAGATATGAAGAGGATTGCCCAGTTTTTTAAAGTGAGCCCGGAAAATTTCATCGGCGCTGTCACGGAGGAGTTTTCTCAGTATACCCGGGAGCAGGCGGAGGAGATGTATGAAAAACTGCATCTGCCGGTGCGGGCCACCGGGGGCAGCGCGGGCTATGATTTTTTTGCTCCTTTTTCATTTTCCCTGTCGCCGGGGCAGAGTATCAAGGTGCCCACGGGAATCCGTGTGAGAATGGAAGAGGGGTGGGTGCTGAAGCTTTACCCCAGGAGTGGGATGGGGTTTAAGTTCCGTCTGCAGCTGGACAATACGGTGGGGATCATTGACAGCGACTATTATGACGCCGCGAACGAAGGACATATTTTCCTTAAGCTCACCAATGATTCCAGGGAGGGCAGAAGGGTGGAAATCTCCCAGGGAATGGGATTTGCCCAGGGCATATTTCTGGAGTACGGGATCACCGTGGACGACCATGTGGAGGGTATACGCACCGGGGGCCTGGGAAGCACAGGACCGTAAAGACACCATCCATGCTCAAAGGATATTTTTGAAACTTATCGGAAAAACAGAATATCCGGCTCCCTTTTTGGCCATTCTAATTCTGTCCCGGATATCCGGCTGCAGCGTGCAGAGCACGGGCATGCCGGCCTCCGGGAAAGACAAGGAAGGCTGGAGGGAGCTTATTTTGAGTGAACATATGGATGGAAACGGAGCGGAGCAGAAAAGGCTCACTGGCTCCCTGCAGGAGGATATGACATATCTGAATGCAGTCCTGGAGGCGGACAAAAATTTCGACATCATTTATCGGGTGGTACAGATTGGCGGAAGAGAGGCCTGTATGTACCTGGTGGATGGTTTCTGCAAGGATGATCTGGTGCAGAAGCTGCTGCAGTATTTTATGGATCTGACAGCTGACAAACTGCCCCAGGATATGCATGGCCTGTCAAAACAGTTCACTCCCTATGTGGAGGTGGATCTGGAGGATAAGTACAGCGGACTGGTCCATTCTCTGTTGTCGGGAATTTTTGTGCTTTTAATCGACGGTTACGATAAGGCACTGCTGATTGATTCCAGAACTTACCCGGCCAGGGGCGTGGAGGAACCGGAAAAGGACAAAGTGCTCCGGGGATCCAAGGACGGTTTTGTGGAAACGCTGGTGTCCAACACGGCTCTGATCCGCCGCAGGATCAGGAGCGCCGACCTGTGCATGGAAATGCTCAGCGCCGGCGAGAGTTCCCGGACGGACATTGTCCTGTGCTATATGCAGGAGCGGGTGGACAGGAAATTTCTGCAGGAGATTAAGGAGAAGATCCAGGATATTCAGGTGGATTCCCTGACCATGAACCAGGAATCCCTGGCGGAATGTCTGTACCAGAGAAAGTGGTACAATCCATTTCCCAAATTTAAGTACACAGAACGGCCGGACGCGGCGGCGGCCCAGGTACTGGAGGGAAATATTGTGATCCTGGTGGACAATTCTCCCTCCGCCATGATACTGCCCACCACCATTTTTGATGTTACCGAGGAGGCGGATGACTATTATTTCCCCCCTGTCACAGGGACTTACCTGAGGGTGACAAGGTTCCTGATCTGTCTGCTGACTTACCTGGTGACGCCTACTTTCCTGCTGCTGATGAACAACAGCCAGTTCATACCAGAGAGCTTTTCTTTTATTGTGCTGAAGGAGGAGCCCAACCTGCCGCTGATCTGGCAGTTTTTGCTGCTGGAGCTGGCCATAGACGGACTGAAACTGGCCGCCGTGAATACCCCCAACATGCTCAGCACGCCTCTGAGCGTTATGGCCGCCTTAGTCCTGGGGGAATTTTCTGTGAACAGCGGATGGTTTTCCGCCGAGGTTATGTTATATATGGCTTTTGTGGCCATCGCCAACTACACCCAGTCCAACTATGAACTGGGGTACGCGCTGAAATTTCTGCGCATTATCACCCTGCTTTTGACCCAGTGGCTGGGAGTGTGGGGGTACGCGGGGGGAATTCTGCTGTCACTTCTGTCAGTCTGCTGCAACAGAACCGTGTCCCACAAGAGCTATATCTATCCGCTGATTCCCTTTAACTGGAAAAATCTGAAAAACCGGCTGCTGCGCCGGAGGCTTCCAGGAGCTTTGAAGGACGGGGGAAAGTAATTATCGGCGAAATTTTTCAGAAGATTCAGTCATAAAAGATTTCCCGGCTGTGTGGTATTGTGTATGGCATATTGTGCAGAGCATAATGTGCCATGCACAATTTTTTTGTTTTTTCCGTATGATAGGATTAAATAAAAGTATATTGCATGAAGGGGACCAAAATGCAGGAACGTATGAAGGAGAATCATATTGATAAATTTCCTCTGGCGATGGCATATGTGCCCTGGCAGAAGTTTGACAGAGTGTATGAGGATCTGGAGAAGGCTTACTGCAACGGTACCATATTTCCGGAACTGAACAAGCCTTTCACGGGAAGGAGATGTGTGTAATGGGAAACAGGGAACAGCTGCTGCGGGATATCGGAATAGCCGATTTTGTGCTGACGGAACTGATACTTTTTCTGGACACTCATCCCGATGACCGCAATGCCATGGAGTATTTCAACCATTACAACAAGATAAAGGTCCAGATGGAGAAGGAGTTTTCCCAGAAATATTTTCCTCTCAATACCAGGCTGGCCGACTGCAACAAGGAGTGGAGATGGGGGGCGGCGCCTCTGCCCTGGGAAGGAGAGTGCGGCTAAATGTGGAGTTATGAGAAGAGATTGCAATTTCCTGTAAATATCAAGGAGCCCAATGCAAAACTGGCCCAGGTGATCATTTCTCAGTTCGGCGGGCCTGACGGAGAACTGGCTGCCAGCATGAGGTATCTGTCCCAGCGTTATTCCATGCCATACAGGGAGGTGGCAGGGCTGCTCACGGATATAGGCACCGAGGAACTGGCTCATATGGAGATGGTTTCAGCCATCGTACACCAGCTGACCCGCAATCTGTCCATGGAGGAGATTGAAAAGAGCGGATTTGCCACCTATTATGTGGATCATACTTTGGGAGTATGGCCCACGGCGGCGGCCGGAATCCCCTTTAATGCCTGTGAGTTCCAGGTGAAAGGAGATCCTGTTACGGATCTGACGGAGGATCTGGCGGCAGAACAGAAGGCCAGGTCCACTTATGAGAACATTCTTCGCCTGATAACAGAGCCGGATGTGTGTGAACCCATTAAGTTCCTGCGGGCGAGAGAGATTGTGCACTTCCAGAGGTTCGGCGAAGCGAACCGGGCAAAGTTAAGTGGGATTTCAGTAAGGGAGGCAGGTATATTTTGAGCAGATTTTGAGCCTGTACATTGAAACGCGGTCTGGTATATGGTAAAATGTTGACACAGGAAGTTAGTATATCATTATTATTGGCAGGGAAGAGGGTAGGGAATGATAATGCAATGGAGACACAAGAGGGAACCCATAGATTGGGCGGGAGGCAGTTGATATGGGATTTTACATCAATCCTGGAAATGAAGCCTTTAAGATTTCTATTAATGACGATATCTATATTGACCAGTCAGGCATACTTGCTTTTACCAACAATAGAATCGGAAAGCGGAAAAGATACCTCTGCGTCAGCCGTCCCCGCCGATTTGGGAAATCTTTGACGGCGGAGATGCTGACCGCTTATTATGACAGAAGCTGCGATTCCGGATTTCTGTTCCAGGGACTTGAAATCGCAAAAGACGATTCCTACGTCGGAAATCTGAATCAATATGATGTGTTTTCTATCAATGTCCAGCAGTTTTTGCGGGGAGCGGGAAAACCGGCACAGCTGGTTCCTTATATGGAGAGCCAGCTCTTGCAGGAACTGCGGAGTATGTATGGGAAGCTTTTGGGTTATAATGAAGAGGACTTTTCCTTCAATAATCTTCCTATGGCGCTAGCCGCTTTATTTGCCAGGGATGAGGGGAAGAGAAAAGGGTTCATTTTTATTATAGACGAATGGGACTGCATCTTTCGGGAAGCGCCGGAGGATAAACAAGCCCAGAAAGCTTATCTGGATTTTCTGCGGGACTTATTCAAAGACAGGACATATGTGAAGCTTGCCTATATGACAGGAATTCTTCCCGTTAAAAAATACGGTACTCATTCCGCTCTTAACATCTTTGATGAGTTTTCCATGACAGAGCCTAAAGGCCTGGCGAAATATGTAGGTTTTTCAGAGGCTGACGTTATGGAATTATGCAAAAAATACCATATGAACTTCGATGAGGCAAAGCGGTGGTATGACGGGTATGAGTTCTGGCAGACGGGGCATATCTATAATCCGAAGTCAATAGTGGATGCCATGCTGGAAAAAGCTTTTCAAAGCTACTGGGTCAGTACGGAAACCTATGAAGCACTGCGCGTGTACATTGATATGAATTTTGACGGCCTTAAGGATGCGATCATATCCATGCTGGGCGGCGTAAGCTGTGAAATTGATACCGGGACATTCCAGAACGATATGACAAGTTTCAGGGGAAGGGATGATGTCCTGACGCTATTGGTTCATCTGGGGTATCTTACCTATCAGGAAAAGAGCCGCAGAGTCAGCATTCCCAATGATGAAGTGCGCTCAGAATTCCTGCGGGCGGTGCGGAGCAGTGGCTGGAAAGAGGTGGCCGATGCGGTAAAGGCTTCGGAGGCTTTGCTGGATGCAACATTAAACATGGATGCGAAAAGCGTGGCGGAAGGGATTGATGCCATTCATTCCGGTTCCACATCCATTCTCTCTTATCATGATGAAAATTCTCTAAGCTGTGTAATAACGCTTGCTTATTACAGCGCGAGAAAGGATTATATTTTGATACGGGAACTGCCCACGGGAAAAGGATTTGCCGATATGGTGTTCCTTCCCAGAAAGCATTGCGATAAACCTGCTCTGCTGATAGAGCTGAAATGGAACCGTTCTGCAGAGGGAGCCATCAGTCAGATAAAAAAACAGAAATATGTACAGGCACTACAGGATTACGGCGGAAAGCTATTGTTGGTTGGAATCAATTATGATAAAAAGAGTAAGATACATCAATGTGAAATAGAGCAGTTCACTTATGGCGGCCTTGAGGTGATAAAGCCGTATGAGGGTGAGACGGAACAATAGAAATAGACCTGAATCCGTAAAGTTCAATTCATAATTAAGTTTAGAAAGCCAGTATTTATGCCTTATTCCGGCTTTTTGAAACACTAAATTTTTATCACCCAATGGGTGAATAAATTTTCGTGTTTAAATCCAAGAAATTCCTATAAAATATGGGTTAAAGGCAATTGTACCAAGTTGAACTTCACGGATTCAGGATAGATTTACTCTGGATGGCGATGGGGACAGTGTGGCCAGAGGGCTTGACCAGGCACACACGGAGGCTGCCTTTGGAGATTTTTCTCCATGGAGAATTTTCTCCAAAGACAGCCGGTTAAAGGTTCCAGACTATTTTGGCGTTTCCGTCTTCGCTGATGTGTATTTGGTGAATCATTATCATTGCAACGGCTTTTTTTCGGTCATAGTCCGCCGTCTTCCAGGATTTGGCCAGGTCTATCACTTTATTTGTCTCTGAATGCATGTTCTTTAATTCTTCCATACGTTCATAGAGAGCCAGCCGGTCTCTTTTCAGCTGTGAGGCTTTCTGGTTGGCCAGAGTAAGGAGATCTTCGTTGAAGCCTCCCGCCAGCATGGTGTCCAGGAGCTGCTTTTCCTCTTTTTCGATGGATTTGATTTTCAGTTTACAGTCATTGATTTCCCCGGCATGGGCCTTTGGCGCAGGATGATTTGTCTGGGCCAGGTCGGAAAGCTTCTCGGAGATGCAGTCATAGACCATATTCTCCAAATCCTCGGCATAGATAGATACTTTGGGCCCTGTACAGAGCTTTTTGTGTGACTTGCCTGTACAGTTGAAATATCTGCGCATTTCGCCGGTTTTGTTTGTTTTCCCTTTTATGGTAGTCATCGTGTGACCGCACTTTTCGCAGATCACTTTACCGGCCAGCCAGCTGGTGAGATTGCTGTAACTGTTCGTTATTTGTTTATTCTTTTCCAGCTTCCGCTGGCATTTCAGCCAGATGTCAGAATCCACAATGCCGTTGTGAGTCAGCAGAACCAGCTTCATGTCGGACCAGTCCGGATTTCCGGATTCATGCTTGGTGCGCCCGTAGAGCTGAGCGCCATATTCTCCGGTGAACATTGCGGCATCGGTTATCATCTGGACGTCATGCCGGTCATAATAGTCGTATATGTCACAGTCCGCCCTGACATAGATGGGATTCTTCAACAACGCGGAGAGTTTTGCTGTGGTCCAGGCGCTCCCATTCAGAGGATTTTTGTCCTCTGCAATCAGGATATCCTGCAGTCGTCTGAGGGATACGTTTTCCTGGGCGTAAACCTCAAATATGTATTGTACCTGAGTTGCCTCGGAGGGAATGGGATTCAGTTTCTTGGTCTTGATATTGTGGATGACGGTGGGGACAAGTTCAAAGCCGTAGGGCTGTCTGCCGCCCATGTAGAATCCCATTTCGCTCCGGTGGGCGTAGGCCTGGGTGACCCGGTTGATGGTGGATGTCCGTTCAAATTCGGCGAACACCATCAGGATTTTCACAATCAGCTCTCCGTAAGGGGAGGATGTGTCAAAGGACTCCTGGGAAGACACGAATTCTACATTGTGGGCCTTGAATTCCTGAAGGATGTTCACGAAATCAGCCAGGGAGCGGCTCATGCGGTCCAGCTTGTATACGATTACCTTGCTGACCTTATCCTGTCGGACAAGCTTCATCATTTTCTGGAAGCCGTCCCGGTTGATGTTCCCTCCTGAGAAACCGTTATCTACGAAGGTAAGGACTTTCTCGTCCCGTTCATCCGGCTTGATGACGGAACGGCAGTATTCCAGCTGGGTCTCACAGCTGATGCTGTTTTCCCGTTCTACAGATTTCCGGGCGTAGAGAATGATTGCCATTTGACACACCTCCCTTCATGGCAGATTTTGGCCGGCAGAATCATGGCCTGATTTCCTGACAAGTTTAAACCCGATTATGCTTCTTTGGCTTTATCAGGGCATGGAACAGCTCGTCAAGGAGCTGATCCCTGTGCCTTTTGTCATTGGCAGGCACCACAAGATGCTCCACATTGTGCCTGATGTCCTTAATGTCCGTGTATTCTTTTGTCAATGTCGCCATATGATAATACCTCCATTTCTGGTTTGACTCGACTTATAATGCGCCGCAAAGGGGCATTCTGTTGGAATCTATGTCGATTCCGTCTGTTACAATCATATGAGGGAAGTCGCAGCAGATTTCATGGTTCAGCAGATTTATTATTTCTTTTTGATTGTATGGAAAGAAACAGCTTGTCAACATCGGCGGGGTGACTTTGATATCCTTTCTTTTGTACATACGGTCATAGTAGTAACATTGACTGATGACCCCCTGGCCGTTTTTGTAATAGGCCAGTTCCACATAGATTGATCAATGAAGCGTATATCGAATAGGGGTGTTCCGGAGGCCGGTTTTGGAAAAAATAAACGCACATCTGCAGCAGGATATAGCAGATGTGCATCTGCGAAGGGGTGGATTGCATTGGATGGATTGAGGTATGCTCGACAATCTGTTGGCTTGAAGTATCCAGGAACATAAAGAATAGGAACAGCTATTCCTCAGGGACTCCCAAGACAGTATATCCATATTCATACAGTAGGTCGTTAGTTTCAAAAATTGACATGTTTCTCTGAAGAGCAAACAAAATGATGGCATCACGCCTGTCTCTGACATAAAGTTCCCTGTTTTTTGACACCTTCAGCATCGTTTGTGCTTCTTCGGCAGAAAGCTGCAGACCAAAGGCCATGGCAATCAGCTTATCCCGGGAGGGAGTCTTAGTTCCGTCGAAAATCTGATAGATATATTTGCGATCAAGGAGGGAATCGCGGGCGACATCGGCCCGGCGCATTCCCTTTTGCTTCAACAGCAGCTGCAGGTGCTCGGGAAAGCTGCGTGGAATCATGTTCGCTTCATTCCTTTTCAGATAGGAACCGATGCTTTTGGTATTTTCCAGATCATCATTCAAGGCAGCGCTGCTCACCAATTCCCGGAAATCCATGGCAGATATACTGGTGGAAGCGCCCGTAGTTATTTTATGACCGGCCATATTGTACCTCTTATTTGGTTGGAATGCTGCATATGGTGATTATAGAATTTTTTGAGTTGGATGGCAAGAAATAAAAATGCATATGTCTGCTGAAAGGTGAACTTTATTGGAAGCTGTTCCTTTATGATAGAGCAGAGGATATTCTCAAATATATACAGATTTCATCATTTCCAGTCAGAATCATATATGTCTGTCTTTCAGTAATATATATTTACAGTTAAGGACAGGGTGATATGGTTGTAAAGTTATATAGGATTGGGAATCTGTTGACTTACATAAAGATACTATAAATGAGTGCATATTATGCTATACAAAAAAGCATACATTATATGCAAATGAAATAGGATGCATTTTACGCAGCATAAAAAGCATTGTTTTATGACTGGATTTATGCTATTAGAGAGTGCTATGCTTTGACGTAGGAGGTGATTAAGTGATCAAGATTGATTTTAATAAAATCAGTGATGATATCATTTTCGATGCTTTTCAGGTTGATGGCAAAGAGGCAGATGCCTTGAACGATAGTTACCTAGAACTTTTCGAGCTTGTCGGGCGTGAAGCCATGCTAAAGCTGTTTACGCATTACCATGGCGATAAGATTGACTGTCCGATGAGATTATATCGTCCGGAGTTTATTGCCGATCTTGCAAAAAATGAGACGGACAGGCGTGAGCGTGCCAAGATTGCAAGGGCAGGTGGATATTCGGCAAGAGTAATCGAAGGGATATTGAGCAAACGGCGGAAAGAAAACGAAGCGGGAGATATCTGATTTGCAAATATTTTTACGCATACATATTAAAAGGACAGCGACAAATTATTTGAAATAATGTAGGCGTCATAATTTATAGTAAACGAATTAACTCATTGCGTTTTATAATAAAATTCGTATTGGATCTGCAACAACTACAAAACCCAAAACGCATGTACTAAATTTGATTACTATAAATTCTGATAAAATTGCAGATGGGAAGAAAATTAAATGCAAAAAGCACGTAATGAGATAAAATTTGTATGTACGGAACAGGAGCTTCGTCTGGTAGAGAGCCGAATACAGCATATTTGTAAACCGGACAAGCATGCGGGTGCTGATGGTGTTTATCAGATACGGAGTGTATATTTTGATGATTGTGAAAATACCTGCTTTTATGAAAACGAATGCGGGACGGATATGCGGGAAAAGTATAGGATTAGAATATATAATAGTACTTTAGAAAAAATTATGTTGGAGTGCAAACGAAAGGAACGAGATAAAAATTATAAAACATCATGCCCGCTTTCATGGGAGATGTGCAGTGCTGTTTTAGATAAAAATAGGTATGGTATAAGGTTAAATGAAGGAAATGTCGATTGGAACGAACAACAGAAAATGTTGTTTAACAAATTTTGCCTGCAACTTAAAATCAGATTATTTTCGCCTAAAATTATTGTAGAGTATGAGCGCACGCCTTATGTGTATGAACAGGGAAATGTACGGATTACTTTTGATCGATATATTGGTTTTTGCAAAAATATTGATGAGTTTGGGAATAAAAGTATCTCAAAAAGACCGGTTATGTCATCAGGGAAACATATCTTAGAAGTTAAGTATGATGAATTATTACCAGATTGTTTACATGATTTATTTGAAGATATGAATTTGCAAAGGTCTACATTTTCAAAGTATTATATTTGTAGAAAATTTGAATATTAACGGGAGATTAGAATATGGGATTTCAGGATGTCTTAAAAAAATCATTTTTAGAGGGGTATATCGTAACAGAGCTTACTACCACATCGATATGTTTGGTGTTTTTAATAACTGCATGTATAGGGATGTACATATATGGAGTATACCGTTTGTTGTGGCGTAAAACATTTTATTCTAAGAATTTTAATGCATCGTTGGTTATGCTTGCGTTGGTGACTTCGGCGATTATTTTGACTATTCAGAGTAGTGTGGTGATATCACTGGGTATGGTTGGCGCATTATCCATTGTTCGTTTTCGCGCTGCTATTAAGGATCCATTGGATTTGGTGTTCTTATTTTGGTCAATTTCTGTAGGTATTATCTGTGGTGCAGGGCTTTTTGAAGTGGCAGTTCTGGTTTCTCTGCTGTTAACGGTTCTGGTTTTTGCGTTGGAATTAATTCCGGCAGCAAAAGCACCGTTGATATTGATAGTGAATGCAACAGATTGTGAACTGGATAAAGCAATTTTGGATGTGACACAAAAATATACTAAAAGTTATGTGGTAAAGACACATAATATTACTAAAAGTGGTATAGAAATGATTATTGAGCTTAGGAGCAAGAATGGGCAGGAACTGGTAAAAGAAATCAGTAAAATTGAAACGGTAAATATGGTGTCACTACTCTCACATGATGGCGAAGTGACTTATTAGGAGGGAAATGTGAGGAAGAGACTGATGGGGATAATGTGCGTAATTGTTATTCTCTGTATTGTCACATTATTATCCGCCAGATGGATATATCATCTACAATATGTGTATGCTCCAATGGGGAGGGTAAGGGATAGGATATTGGGTATTCCAATAGTGGAAGATTTGGATTTTTTGGAACAAAAGGAACAGATTTCGGCTGAGAAGAATCCGGGTGTTTTATTTGAAGATGTATTGCTGCCCTATGATGTGAGAAGTAATACCTTGTATTTATCTCAAAGTGCAGATACTGATGAATGGGTAGGAAAATTGTGTGCAGGGGAGAATGAATTTTTCCTTTGTGCAACTCAGGATGCGTATTGGAACAAGAAACAGGAAGCCATAAGAGAAGGATATGCCTTTGAGGTTTGGCTGGTAGGAGAAGAAAGTTATTATAAGCTGAATTTGGTAATTTCAGGGGCGCCAATTATTTCCTTATATACGAATGACAAAGAAAAATTGATGAACGGAGAAGAAGTGCAGGGAGAAGTATCTGTGTTTAATCCGAGTGTAGGGACTGATTGCTACGAAATAAATCAGTCGTATGTGATGTATCGTATAAAGGGGAGCTCCTCCCGTGCTCATGAAAAAAAAGGATATGCGCTGAAATTACTGGATTATAAAGGGAAAAAATTGGATGTTTCCTTGTTGGGTATGCGTGCTGACAATAGTTGGAAATTAAATGCTCTTTATACCGATGATCTCAAGATTAGAGAAAAAACCGCACTGCAGATTTGGGAACAGTTCTGTGAGGCCAATCCGGAAATAAAGCAAAAGGGTGCACGCATGGAATACGTAGAATTAATTCTGAACGACGAATATGTAGGGATATATGGTTTGGTGGAACCGATTGATGAAGATAAGCTGCACATGGATGAAAATGATGTACTCTATAAATGTGTGAGTTGGGCGATTCCGACAAACGAAGCATTTGCAAACGCTATTGAGCAACGGGCATGTACGGCAGAAAGTATCCGCATAAATTATCCAAAGGTTATTTCAGAATACAGTAAAGTATGGTCACCCATGCAGGATTATAATGAAAGATTCTTTGTGAATCCGGAATTGGATTATGAGCAGGCGCTTGCAACGGTAGATGTAGAAAATTTATCGGACGTATTTATCTTTTTGATGGTAACGAGTGCCAGTGATAATAGTCATAAAAACCTATATTATGCAGCGGAAGTATCAGACGACGGAAGTTATGTTATGAGGCAGATTCCGTGGGATTTGGACTATACGTTTGGGAGAACTTATCCCATGGAATTTGATGAAAACTATGGGGGTGTTTATGCAAATTCCACGCTTCCCAGACTTAAATTTGCTAATAAAGAGGAGATTGGGACTTTTGTTTTAAATCGTTGGAAGGATTATAGAGCTACTTTCTTAAAAACAAAAAATATTTTGGATATGTTGGTAGAAAATAGGGACTATCTTATGAAAACAGGTGCAATTAAAAGAGAATGTGAGCGATGGAAAGATTTGGAAATAAGTTCTGATATTGATTATCTTTTGGAGTGGCAGGAAAATAGAATGAATTGGCTGGATGAATTTTTTGCTGATTGGGCCACGAATTAGAGTATTGTGTTGAATGCTCCGCCCAAAATGGTGTATCTTCAACAAACCTATAATCGTACTTTTTTCCGCTTCAATGATAGAACCCCACTCGTTGTACATTTATTAAGCGATATTTTCGGCTGTAAGTATAATTGAAATTTGCGTTTGTGAGAGAGGCATATTATAATTATGAAGTAACAGAAGCCAAGAGCAACAGGAGGTGCTTGTGAGTACATTAGAATATATGGTCTCAATGTTTGAAACAATGCCGGAGGATAGACTGAAGGAAGTCTAAAGTTATATCCGCCACATTACATTTCGAGATGAGGGAAGCGTGCTGGCAGAGATACTGACAGAGGACGCGCTTGTGGAACAACTCAAGGTATCCATGGAAAAAAGTGATTTGGGAGAAACGGTTCGATAAATACTGGCCTGAAAGCCATTTACTTAAATTGCTAATTTCGGCGAGGCCCTGCGCATTACCCAGGACAGACTGGACAGCAGGAATTTCTATGCATTCAATCCTGCCTTTGACAAGTGTGAGGACTGTGATGATAAGCCGGACTGCGGCTGTAAGAATTGAAGACGAATTCTTGATTCCGAGAAATCAGAGACGGCAGGGCATAGCGGGCCCTGCCGTTAACTAAAAATTAGTTTATAGAAGTAATAACGCCTGAATAGGATGCAATTGTCTGGTTGTTCGCATATATTAAATTATTGAGCTGTAGAGTTCCTGCATAGGTTATTCCATGAATCGTTTCTTTCCAATAGAGCTGCTGCGGAGGATTTACTATTCCTTCATAGGCAACTTGACGGGTTATTTCCTGGCTGGCGCTGCGGTATTGAGCGAGAGCTTCTCCATGGATTTCGTAGTATATGCCATCTTTGGTATAGCCGCTTCTGATAAAAGGGAGCTGACCTGTTTCGGCATGAACAGGAACAGACAGAAATAATGCAAATACGCCAGCTAAGATAAGGCGATAGCATTGCTTCATGTGTGTTGTCTCCTAATAATTTTATTTTAGTGTGGAAAAATAATTCCCATAACATCTACAGTATCGTCAAATCCGTTTTCTATATAGTTAATATAATCTTGTGTATAAATAACAACTATTTTGCTGACTTCAGAAAAATACTGTTCATATTTTTCTTCGATTATGTAATTAAAGTCAATAAAGTCATCTGGAGTCGGCTCCGATTCAAATTCTGCAATGATATAGTAAACATATTCGCCATTGAAGTCGCCGTGATAGGCGTCACAAACCGTATATGAAGGGGGTTTGCTCTTCATTTCTCCTGCTATCCAACAGACCACGATGATTCCCATAAGGAGAAACATCAGAAGAGGAATGGCAATTTTTAGTCTTATCCGTTTTCTGATAGAGGGCGGAGGCTCGGAAACATCTTCCGGTTGAGAAAGTGGAAGAATGGGTGTTTCAAGAAAAGCTGTATCCTCTATATCCGGAATGGCGGTATCGGATGGTTCCGGGGGATCTTCTGACTGCGGCGCAGGATTCTCCGGCTGTTCCGGCAGTGACTGGTCTGGGGAGGACAAGTCTTTCGGCGGAGAGGAAGACTGCAAATCCGACTCTGAAGTAACATTGCCCGCGTCGGATTCCAGCTTTGGAGACTGCGGAAACCCTCCTAACAGATCTGCTATAGGAATCTCAAGCAGGACGGAAAGTGCCTGCAGGTTTCCAAAATCCGGGGAGTTTTTTCCGTTTTCCCATTTATTGACCGCGGCTGCCGACACATGGAGAAGGTCGGCTAAGTTTTTCTGGTTCAATCCCTTTTCCTTGCGTTTGAGACGGATAAGGGAGCCTAAGTCTACCGTATTCATGTGATAGTTCTCCTTATTGTTTATGTTTTGGCAAGAAAGAGGCATATTATATATGCAACTAAGTGATAAGAGTGCACTCTCTTGCAGGGTAAGCAGTGTTCAAAGCTGGTTAATAAATTTAATTATACATGATTTGAAGTTTAAATACAATTGTTTGGAGGTTAATTCTGGTTAATTTTGGTTAATTTTTTGCTCAAGAACGATTTTAGTTAAGAATTTGGAAATTAACTGACAGTCATTTGACAGAAAGTTACAGATAATGTAATGTGATTGTATGAAGTGAGCTCCTTCATCATTTGTTTTTATCTGTACTTTGTAATGACCGAAATATGTTGTTGCCAAAAGAGAGATTTCTGGTATAATGAAATTATCAGGCAATGAAGGGACAGAGCATTCGCACATGCTTGATGATATCGATGTAGGACAGATGTCGGTTATTTGGTTTCTTTACATATGGTAGGTTATGGCGGTCTTGGTCACAAAAGAGGCGGGTGGAGCGGCAGCAATGTGTCGCTCCACAAAGAGGCGAGAGGGGCTGCAGCGATATGCAGCCCCACAAAGAGGCGGCAGGGGTGGCAGCGATATGCAGCCCCCCAATAAGAGGCGAAAGGGGCGATAGCGATGTGCTTCCCCCAAATAAGAGAGGAGAATCGTATGAGGAAAGAAATGTTGAAACCAGTATCAAAAATTTTTGCACTGTGTATTGCATTGTCGATGTTTGTAGGTAATGGGGCGATTGCGTCTGCGGCAGATTGTAAAGTTTGCTCTTATTATACAGATGGATGTCATCGGTTTTATGAAACAGGGACAGGTGAGGGATATAGCGATTATGGAACACATGATCATTTTATAGGGTATGATAGTAAAGGACAAGAAGTATACAGAACTTGCCAATGGAATGCTTACTATCAATATTATGTAGAAAAATGTGCTTGTGGGTCAGTGCTATCGGGCAGCCGAAAGGTTAAAATGGATTATATGAATCATAGTGTTGCTTCGCGTTAAAGGAGGATGACTTGTGACCTGACTGATATAGTACAGATAAAAATGAGCCATCATGAGTAGATCTTTATATCAGGAGGCTTAGGCGGCATAGCGGGGTTCCGGTTTCGCTATGCCGTTTTTGACACAGAACTCTTAAAATCTGAAAAAAGGAGGAACTTTATGAAGAAGGCAATCAACAACATTATTTTAACGGTGGTATTTGCAGGGCTGTTAAGCGGGTGCGGATCAGGCGCTTCAGATGTGATACAGGACGTTTCCGAGGCGGACAGCCAGGAGATATCTGGGGACGCAGAGGACATACTGGATCCTTTTGCAGTTTTGGATCTTTCTGTGAAAGATAATTCCCTGGATGTCTATTCCTCAGCGGGGAGGGCGGCGCTGCAGCCGGAAAAGCCGGAGAATGCTCTGGAAGGCAGCGGCATAGAAGAATCCGTTTTGGGAGCCACAGGAGCTTACCATTTCAAAAAACATATTTTTTCATCGGCGGCTGAATGCTGGGATGAGGTTTTATTTGTGACTGGAGAGGGGAAAGCAGGTTCGGAACGCTATGAGGTGAAAGACCAGCTCTGGGGCATAGGCCCAGTAGTGGGAACAAACAATTATGTAACTTTCAGTGCAAAACTACAGGAGGATGGGGAACCCCGGTACCTCCTTACCGTGAGAGACGAAAATCATGAGTACCTGCGGGAGCTTCCCTTGGATTTCCTGAGCGGAGAAGAGGGCGAAGTAATCACGGGCCTTTCAGACTTTTTGGTGGATCAGTCCGGAAGAATTCACATGGTACAGAGTAAGTACATTCTTGCATCACAGGAGGGAGAGATCCTGGAGGAATACACTCCTGACAACGGTTATATCAAGAGGTTGGCGCCTCTGTATGACGGCCGTATTGCCTTTGAGATTAAGGGGGATGGGAAGGATGGGGGGATGCTATTGCAGTATATAGATGAAGAAACTCACAATCCTGTGACGTTGGCGACACTGAAAAAAGAGGCTTTTTGTCTTACGCTTTTTGACGAAGATACCCTGCTGTATGCGGACAGGGAAGGGGTGCACCGCAGCGGGCTGTCAGGGGAAAACCCGGAGATGATTTACCGTTGGAGCAACCATGGTGTCATAATCCATGGGGTATCTGCTCTGCAGGCGGATGAAGAAGGGCGGATCACACTCGTTTACAGTGACTCAGAAAATGATAACTACCTTTGCCTGGAACCAACTACGGAAGAGGTGGCTGTCTGTGAAATCACCATGGGGGTAGGGCCTGACGATATGAATTTCTACAAATGGGTGGTTGCAGAGTTTAACAAACGCTATCCTACCTGCCATATTGAACTGGTCGAATACACTTACGAAGATAAAACTGCGCTGCTGACGCAGCTGACGGCGGGGAAGGGGCCGGTACTGCTTGATTCGTCCATGCTGGGCTTTGAGGAGCTGGAAGAGCTGTGGGAGCCTTTGGATACCGTTATGGAACAGCTGGGCCTCACGGAAGAGCTGCTGCCCACTGCCATGGAGATGGGAAAGATCAACGGAACCCTGTATGGAGTAGTGAAAAATTTTTGGTTGGAGACAGTGGTCGCCAGTCCGGATCTGAAGGACTGGGATTATGACACGTTTTTTCAGTGTATCCAGGACAGACCAGAGTTAGAGGCGATTTGCGACTATTATGGCGGTAATGGAATGAATGATCTTTTTAGATTATTGATTCATGGATTGGATGATAACTATTTTATTATCCCGGATGAGGAAACCGGGGAGATGTATTTTGACAGTGAAAGATTACGTCAAGTCATGGATCTGGTGGAGAAGTACTGTATTGCGGAGGAGGTAGAGCCCGGCAATTCCCTGCTGGAGGGGAAAACGCTTTGCAATGTACTGACTATCAGGACGCCGGAGGAGGCTGCAGAATACCGTCTCATTTACGGAGAGGATGCGAATTATATCGGATATCCCGCAAAGGATGGGGGAATGCACTATATGTTCCCTTTCGGTATGCTGTCCATTCGCAGAACGGCTACAAAAGAGGAAAAAGAGGCTGCCGCTGCCTTTCTTGCCCTGCACTTATCCTATGAGGGGCAGATTCATGCGGCAAAGGCTCACACGTTTCAATTAAGCGTGCGCAGAGATGTGCTGGAGGAACAGATTGCTTCTGCTTCTATGGGGTCGCAAATGAACATACCTGGTGAGGTCAGCGTGGGGAGCAATGTGGATATAGAAAAGGATGGAGCGATGCTGTTGGATTTGATTGACCGTGCAAAGCCCTACAAAACTTTTCCGAGGGAACTGTGGAATATTCTATATGAAGAAGAGGATCTGTATTTATCTGGAAGTATTACGAAGGATATACTGATTGATCACCTGGAGAACCGGATTGGGCTGTATCTGGAGGAGAAGAGATGAAGAGCAGGGGATGAATGTTAAGTGTTGCGATTGATGTGCAGCTGATGGTAGAGAGAAAACAACTATCATAAAATACATAGAAATATAGCAGGTAGTTCCTGGATCTGAAAGAGGGTCTGCCTTGAGGACTTAGCCAAAAGATTTGTTAAAGTAGCTGAAATATATTATTGCTAAAAAAGAGTTTTCTGGTATAATGGAATTATCAAGTAATGAAGGAACAGAGTATTCATGCCTGATGATGTCAATATGGAACAAATATCAGTGATTGGTACTATTATAGTAGGCTATAGCGGTATTGCTCGCAAAAGAGTCAGGAGCAGTATACAACCCGAAACAAGAAAAGAATAGCACAATAAAACTACTATACATATTGTGTTTATACTATGCAATAGTAATTAATGGGGTAACTGGGCAGCCGATACTTTGTATTTGGAAGCTTAAACGGCATAGCGGGTTCCGTTATGCTGTTTTTTGACACAGGATTCTTAAAATCTGAAAATAGGAGAAGAAGTTTTTATGAAGAAGGCAATTAACAATATTATTTTAGCAGTGATGTTTGTAGGGCTGCTAAGCGGGTGCGGAGAAGGGGCAGGCACCCCGGATATATCACAGGGCACAGAATCGTCAGGCGCTTCAGATGTGATACAGGACGTTTCCGAGGCGGACAGCCAGGAGATAT
>OFGG01001020.1_pt1 | contig 20216 bp, 18 predicted proteins | sample 1521701 | NCBI WGS metagenome assembly OFGG01 (sample SAMEA3504081, study PRJEB24116) | mouse gut metagenome | biome: mouse gut; feature: mouse-associated habitat; material: faeces | place: Denmark | collected 2011
TCTTCCGGGTGCGGTAGGCGTTCTGCAGCTCATGCCAGATGGTATCCTCCCTGCTTTCCGGTGTTTCCACTTCAGAATCAGCATTTAAGGTAAGGATGCTGGAAGGGGCGGCTTTCCTTGCAGGGGCAGGTGTTTCCGGCTTTGCCGCAGGAGCGGATGTCCTTGCTTTCCGCCTTCTGGGAGAGGCTGAACCTTCAGGGGCATTTTTCCCTGTGCTGCCTTCAGCTCCAGTTCCGGTCTCAGCGGGGCGTTCCGGGGAAGGTTCGCCTGTGCTGGCAGCCGCATCCCCATCACCTTCGATGGGAGACTCCCCTGTATCTTCCGGCTGCAGTTCCATTCCGCTGTCATTTCCGGTTTCTGCTTCCACCTCCATGTTTTCTCCGGAAGGGGATGTTCCTTCCAGAACGTCTCCTTCCATAGCCGTTTCGGCAGGACCGGGAAGTTCCTCATCCATGGCAGCTTCGTCTGTGACAGGAAGTTCCCCGTCCATAGTGTTCCCGTCTGCAGGTGTTTTGCCGTCCATAGGGGGTTCTCCCTCCGCAGGGAAGTCACCATCCACAGGATATCCTGTTTCTGCAGGTACATTTTCCATGGTGGTGCTTTCTTCAGTTACAACAGTTTCTTCCGTTTTTGCTTTTCTGGGCATAGTTTTGTCTCCTTTTCATATTTGTTTGGGCTGCCTGTGTTTTTTCAGGCAGGTTGTTTTGGCGGGTCAGGACATGATGGATTTCTTGTCCGTCATGACGATTTCGCAGTCCCCGTCCGCAGGGAAAAATGCCGGCTGTTCATCCGCCCATTCAGTGGGAGGACCGGCGGGGGCAGCATCTGCAGGTGCGGGATTCTTTCGGGGTGTCTTTGGCTTCTTTTGCTTCGGTTCCGGCTTCATTAGCCGTGAAAAGTCCGGTTCCGGTGACTCCGGGTTCCTGCGCCACTCAGGGATATGGTCGCTGGCCCGGCTTTCCTTCAGCTTCCTGCTCTCAGGGTGGAGGGTGTAATCATATTTCCCCACCTTCAATACCTTCTGTCCCCGGAGGATGATCAGCGCCTGATCCAGTGGCAGGCGCAGCACCTCATCCGGTGTCAGTAACTTCCGCTTCCCGATGGAATGGGTCTCCCGGTACTCCGGTGTGTAATCCGATACCCGCCAGGTATTGAGCTGCTTCGCCTGGCTGGATACCGCCACGCTGACTTCGCCGGTGCGGTTTGAGATAAATTCTGCTGTCAGCTCGTCAGTGCATCCTAAAAAAAGCTGTGTGTCGCAGTTGCCGATGATCTCCTGCCACTGGTTCAACGGGTAGCGGTTCTGCATCTGGGGCAGGTTCTGGAAGATGCAGCTTATGGACAGCTGCCTGGAGCGGATGGTGCTGATCTTCTTTGTCAGATCCGCAATGGTGCAGCCGCCGTTTGCAAGCTCATCGGCAAGGATATGTACCGGGACAGGGAGTTTCCCGCCTTCCCCGTATTTGTCCGCATAGCGCACCAGCTTGATGAACACGAAGGACATGAACAGGGAGGAGAGGAAGTCAAAGGTGGAATCCTGGTCTGAAGTGATGCAGAAATATGCGCACTTCTCATAACCCGGCTGCGTCAGGCTGATCTCATCGTAGCTGGTGATCTGCCGGATCAGCCTGTTCTGGAACACCTGCAGCCTTGTGCCAAGACCGATGATGACGCCGCTGCGCACCGTGTCGGACGCCTGCCTGAAGATGTTGTAGGGCGCCTTTGCCGGGTGGGTGACCGGGAGCAGGTCAAAGAGGCTGTTCAGCTCCTTTTCGGAGTTCATGGTCAGCAGCTTGTAGACCTGCCCGATGTTCTTTCCCTCCGGCGGGAACCCCTGATCCACATACAGGACAAGGGCCTTCAGCAGGTTCATCTCCGAGTTGTCCCAGAAGTGGTCGCCTTTCGGGGAGCCGGTGTTTTTGATGATGACATCGGAAAAGAGCTGCGCCATGATCTCCTGCCTTTCAATCTCCGCAAGGCAGTTCCAACTGTCGGAATTTTCAGGGTTGATGAGGTTGAACACCCGCACGGTATAGCCGTTTTCCTCAAGGTAGAGGCACATATCCGCGTAAAGCTCTGATTTCGGATCGGTGATGATGAGGCTCTCCCCGCGCCTGACGCACTGGAACACCACATTTCTCGCATAGGCGCGGCCTTTCATGCTGCCGCTGGCGCCAAAGACTGCCACGTTGCGGTTCATCCGCGTCTTTTCCGGCAGGCAGACTGCCTTCCCATACAGCTTTCCCAGGATGACGCCCCGGTTCCCCGCGATGTCGGAAACCACCTCCAGCACTTCGCGCATCTCCGTATCCGTCATAAATCCGGAGGTGCCGTAGGTTCCCAGATCCGAGTAGGTCAGGTTCCGCTCCCTGTCGTAGGTGCCTTTCCTGCCAAAGCCCATCCGCATCACCATGAAAATCAACATTCCGAGGATGCCGGCGCAGAGGGCGGTCCCGTAGAGGCTGTAAGGGAATACGGTGAGCGCTTTGAAACAGGCAGCCGGTGAGCTGTCGGGAAATGCGGGGGAGGTGCCGTTCCCCGGCGTCCCTCCGGATGAAGTCCAGATCCGGTAGTTGATGATGAACTGGGATACATAGCCGCCTGCATAGGCAAGTGCCATGAGCAGGACGGGCAGTACCAAAAAGAGCGTCAGTTGTTTCTTTCTGTTTTCTGTCAGTTTCAGTGCAGGAACCTCCCTTCAAATTTTTCTAAGTCTATGGTGTCAATGGCTACCGCCTCCCCGAAATATTGCTGCAGCACCGGTTTCTGGAAGTCAAAGCAGATCAGAGTGCCCGCAAGCCCGTGGAAGGACAGGGCAGTGCGGAACCTTGAGAGCCGCAGCATGTCAAAGTCAAAGGCGAGCAGCACCGGCAGCCCGTCCGATATGGCGTCATGTTCCAGCCCGTAATCGGGGCAGGGCGCCTGCAGGTCGGACAGGAGCAGGTCCCGCAGCGCTTTTTGCAGGGCAGGGGAACAGAGCAGCCGGAGCATGGTTTCCCCTGCGGCGTCATCCGGTATGTAATGGAAATAGTCGAAGCTGTTATCCAGATAAAAACAGCTTTTCTGGAAACCGCCGGTACTTTCCATCAGCTTCAGCGGTGTATCCATGCCGCTTCCGATAAGGACGGCCTTGACAGGGGTATCCGGCTGGTAACAGGGGGAGGCATGTCCTTTTGACAGGAAACCGCGGCTGGCATGGTAGGAAAGGAAGGTCTTTACCCGCAGTTCTGTCCGGTATTCCCATTTCATCGGTGCATCACCCGTATAAAACAGGGCGTAGATACAGTCCCTGGCAAAGAGGATTCCCATGATGCGGGAATTGCCAATCTTTACAGTTTCTGTCCCAAGTTCTTTGACCTCCCGCGAATGGTAGAAGACGGGAAGCTCCATGTGGATCGGTTCCCCATGTCTGCACTGGTATTCTTCCTGAAACAGCAGGGGCTTCTGGTCCCGGAAAAGGCGGACTCCGGAATTGAGCAGCATGGCGTAGACGATGGATGACTGCTGGAGCCTGAGCCGCCGGGGGTAATCGCTGCGGGGGTGGTTGGTGTCTGAACTGCCGTTCAGGTAAAAGGAAAACCTTTCAGGATTTTCCGAAAGCAGCATCCTTTTGCCGTCACAGGTCAGCCGCAGTCCCCGGAGCCGGTCTTTATAATGGGTTTTGATAAGGTTGTCTTCCTTTAGTCTTGTAAGCAGCTTTTCACCGTAACTGGGACCAATACCCAGCCGGGGAATGACATCAGGGCTGCACTCCCCGGACAGGGCGATAAGGGTAAGCAGCCGGTAAGCTGCAGTTGAGGGATCGGACATGGACGTCTCCTTTCTGTGTAAGTGTGTTTTTTATGGCTGTGGTTATGGGAATATCCATTTTTTTACCGTACCCGCCTGAAACTCCGGTAAAGCCGGGAGTTTTTGTAGGAATGGGAATGCCCGTATTTTTGCCTGGGAACAGTATTTTTACCGCAGTCGAAATATTTTTTGGAAAATCCCCTAAAAATCCGATATGGTATTGCCGCGCTCGCTGCTCTCCTCAAGCCATGCTGGAAAACTGTTTTTTTCCATGATGGTGAGGATCGTGCAGTCACGTTTTCCAAATTCCGTGGTGTGGTAGGCATCGCAGAACAGCCCGCTGTCATCGGTCATCAGAAATCCGGCTGCAGTGTCAAGGACCTGTTTGCATTCAAGGTTGTCATAGTCCCGTATCCGTCTGGAGGGAAGGGTTTCATCAAATACATGGGAAAAGCAGACCACACACTCCCGAAAGCGCGGGAGGTCATGTTCTTTTGTGTAGACATCAAGTGCAAAATGGAGCGGATCAGTCAGGAAAGTGGTGTTGGTACGCTTTATGCGTTTGGGCATCAGGCCGGGCAGGATAATTTCCACCCTTCCGGCCGCCTGACGGATGGAAATGCCATGGGCCTGTGCCGCTGTTTCCATCAGGGCTGGTTTCGGGACAAGGTTTGCGGCATGGATCAGGTTGCGCAGGGAACAGGCAAGGCGTTCTGCCCGGAAAGCGGCGTCAAGGCTGAGAGCCTCATAGTTTTTTCCGTAAATGCCCGTATCGGTGACTTTCATGGCATTTATGGTGCCTGCAAGTTTTGGGATTTCATCCTCTATCCTTGAAAGGCGGGATAATAAAGTATTTCTGTTCATTAAGTATCAGTCACTCCTTGTTTACTGTAATACTGCACCTTTCCGTCAGGCGCCACCGTACAGAAAGCGGCAATGCCGGGAAAGTCAAGGAGCGGTATCTGCCCCGCGTCATCCACGACGGCTATGCGGCGGGGCGAATCCTCCTTGTATGCGGAAAGCGCATGGTTCATAAGCATCTCTTTTTCCTCCGGTATGTGGATGACATCATAGGCATCCGACTGGGTGTAAAAGGTCAGTGTCACCGGAAAATCACTGGCTGTATGGTAGGTAATGTCCTCCCGGAAGTCTAAAAGCACCCAGAAGGCGGCAAGGGTGGAAGGGTTCGGAACACTGTCCCCGGCGTGCAGGACAAGATCCCTTTCCGGCATGAGGGTAAGCCGCCCGGTCTTTTCCAGCTTTTTAAGGAGCAGGAGGAGCTTTGGCTGCGGGAGTTTTGGGTAAAGCGCCTCAAGCTGCATGCGGCTGAGGGCGTGGTATGTGGAAAGCAGCCGGAGGATCTCCGGCAGGTGGCTTTCCTGCTGTTGGTTTCTGTGCTGCATGGGACAGCCTCCTTTGTTCCTGCGGCATTATGGTTTCTGCCGCAGGTCATGGTTGTATTATGATAGGAAGAAACTGTAAGTAATCTTTACATAAACCGTACTTACAAAACGGCGGGTGAGGCAGGAAACAGACAGGCTTTGCGTAAACCGTACTTAAAGCATACTTATACCCGCCTGCTGTCAGCAGCCATACTCGCTCTCATGCGTAAACCGTATGTAAAGTGTATGCATTAGACTGCCTCGCCCATCTGCCTGCGCTGCCTTTCCTTTTCCAGCAGCTTTTTCAGTTCGTTACGGTCCGTGGTGATCAGTTCCTTCTCCAGTTCCGATGCCTTAAATTCCACGGTGACGTTATTGTTGTTGGTGGAGATCAGGCCGTTGCCCCGCTCAAAATGGGTGATAGCTATGGTCTCCGCTTCGGAAAGGTGCAGGATGGACTGCACGCGCATCGCCTCCTCATCCTCCAGGTTCAGGACTATCTTGGTCTTTGAGTTGTTGATGATGCCTTTCCCGTATTTCCCATCCTCCAGCGCAAAGAAGTCATTTAAGTCCTGGGTAGCGCAGATGGCAGAGCCGCCGTACCCGCGGATGATCTTGAAGATCTCCAGCACAAACTCTGCCGCAAGGCGGTTGGATGCCGCACCGATCAGCTGCCAGGTCTCATCAATAAAGATGGCTTTTTCCACGGTGCGGTCTTCCTTTGCCTTATCCCATACATAATCCAGCGCCACGAACATGCCCACAGTCAGCAGGTCGCCGGTCAGCTCCGAAATATCCAGCACTGTATATTTATTGTCCAGGTTCACGTTGGTCCGCTGGTTGAAGGTGGAGGCGGAGCCGTGCACCAGGCGGTTCATAATATTGGCAAGGCGCCTGGTGTCCGGGTTTTTCTTCAGGATATTAAAGACATCCTCCAGCACCGGCATCTCCCGGTAGCGCTCCGGGTTTTCCGGATCTGCCAGGCTCTCGTTGTTGTGGGTAATGCCTTTCTGCTTATAGGTCTGTATCAGCGCCTCATCCAGGAGCTGCCGCTCTTCATGGTTCATGTCCGGCACCAGCAGGGAGAAGAAGATATGGAGCCTTTGGATCTTTGCCGCCAGCTCCGATTTTTCCGTCTGCGGGCCGTCCAGCAGGTCGTTGGCGGAGGAATCCACCTTGCGGATGTCCATGATGTTGATGCAGTTCCTGGAGGCAGGGGATATCTGGATAAACTCCCCGCCGATATTGCTGCAGGCCCGGTGGAATTCATGCCCTTTTAAGGGGGCGATGATAAATACCTGTACATTCCTGCGCCTCATCCGGAGCGCCATGAGCTGCATCGTAAAAGTCTTGCCTGCGCCGGAGGTTCCCAGGATCGCCATGTTTGCGTTCTTGTAGACACGGGAATTAAAGATATCCACAATGATCAGCGAGTTATTGTGTTTGTTCACGCCTAAAAGGATGCCGTTGTCATCACACATCTCAAAGGATGTGAAGGGGTAGCAGCTGGCGACGCTGGTGGTCAGGATATTCCGCCTGGAACGCTCAGACAGCTTCTTTTCCAGGGATACCAGGGGCAGGGCGGACAACAGGGCCTGCTCTTCCCGGAAGTGGCAGGAGACGGCCTCCATATCCTGGGAGAGCAGGAGCTTTTTCATCTCATTCGTGCGCCATTCCAGCTCCTCCAGGCTGTCTGCCGTGATGGTGATCAGGATGTTCATGTAATAGAAGTCCTCATTGGCGGCAAGCCCATCCTTCAGGAAATACCCGGAGCGGATAGCGCTGTCCAGGTCGTTAAAATCCGAGTTGGTGTCAGAGGTATCTTTGATCTTGGAGCGGTTGATCCGAAGCTGCTGGCCCAGTTTCTGCTGGATGCGGTCCTTTGGCTGGCGGTCAAAGAAGATATCCACGTCAATCCCTTCCCCCGCATTGACAAGGAGCGAGATCCATCCGGCACATACCTGGGAGCGGTAGCCCCTGGAGGGGATGAGCAGGTAGGTATGGTAGATGCCGTCCATGACCACGTAATTGCTGTGGGTATAGTCGATGGACTCCGGCGCCAAAAACTCCATGGCCGGAATATGCCCGATGTCATCCCGCCTGCCGGCATTGATGTACTGTCCGATCACTTCGTTGACGCGGACACTTAAAGGCTTTGCCACGCTGGTCTTCCGGTTCAGGAGATTGTACAGGACTTCCGTTGCCATCTCATCCTCATTGTCCGGGACCATCAGCTCATTCCCACACTGCTGGAGATAGGTTTTTGCGGTGCGCACGGCAGTGGTGAGGGCGGAGATGGCGTCATTCTCCTCATTCCCGCCCCGGTTCGTGCTGAAAGGTTCATATTCAAAGACAATGAAAAAGCGCCTGGTGATGGCTTCCCTGGAACCAATGCGGCGGATCAGCATCTCATAATCCTTCTGGAGTGCCAGGCACCGCTCATCGGTTTCCGTTTTCATTTCTTCCCGTATGGTCTCCAGGTGCCGGTTGATGTCCGCCCGCCTGGTAAGGACTTTGAACTGCAGCTTTACCGGGCTTATCTTTAAATAGCTGACAAAGGAGTAAATGATATTGCGCTGTTCCCTTGCGCTGCGGAGCAGGAAGTTGATGGGGACGACTTCAATGACCTTTACATAACGGTGGTCTTTCGTATAGATGATGCCGTTTTCAATCTTTCGGATAGGGAGGTAGGATGCTGCAGGGTTCAGTAAGGACGGCTCCTGTTCTTCTGTGGCATGGTTCCGCCCTTTTGCTGCCCGTCTGTCCTTATGGGAGGAAGCCCCTTCCGTCTGTTTTGCCTGCCTGCGTTCTTTCCGCTGCCCGAATTCTTCCGCAAAATCTTCTTTTCTGGGCTTTACCTTTTTCTCAGATGTTTTCTTTTTCTTTTGCTTTCCGGGAGCCTTTGGGGTGTCCGCCTCCTCCGTATCCGTCTGCAGGCCTACAATACGGCGGTTTCTCCGGTAGATAAAAAAGTTGACTGCAAAAGAGGACAGGCTTTCCCCATCAATGCCGATGATGGCGAACAGGGAGAGCGGCAGGACAGTCAGACAGCAGATGATGATCTTTGTGGTCAGGGTAGCCGGAAGATGGAACACCGGAAATCCGATCAGCAGGGAAAGGAACAGTGCCTCTGCCGCATTTCGCAGCTTTATGGTCCCGCCGAAGATGGTCCCTGTTTCAATAAAATTTGGCGGGATGATGTAGATGTCGTTTTCTTCTTGTCTTGTGGACATTTCTGATATACCTCCTAAGATTTTGGCAGCTTTTCTGGCTGCATATATGGGCGGTTTCCCCGGCAGGATCAGCCGCCATAGGGCCTTCCGCAGAGGACGATATTGCCGGTGCTGTAAATCGGACGGTAGACGACTTTCTTTTTACTGGAGGAAGCATCCAACACATAGCCGTCCCCGGCGTAGATTGCCACATGCCCGATGTTCAGGTAACGCTTGTTTACCCCGAAAGAGTAAAAGATTAAGTCTCCGGGGGCAAGGGATTCATAGGCGACTGCCAGGTTGTTTTCCGCAATGTACCTGCCCTGGGCGGCTGCCGTATTGGAACCGTCAAAGGCAAGGGTTACTCCCAGCTGGCGGTAAACCCAGTAGGTGAAGGAACTGCAGTCAAAATAGCCCTCCTTGTCCCGGTTGGACTGGCTGTAGGGTGTCCCCAGCTTTGTGAGGGCAAGGTCCACGGCAGCATTGCCGGTCTCACCGGGAACCAGGTCCGGGTTGATTTCCACATGGTAAACCGTGTCAAAGAGGAACAGGTGCAGGTTGGATGCGTACTGTGCGGCAGTCTCTGCCTGTTCTTCAGACAGGAAGAATACGTTTCCGGCAAAATAGGCATCCCCGGCATAGGAGACAGTATACTCATAATGGTAAATGGTATGGGTTTCCCCTGTCTCTTCATCCTCCTCTTCCCGGCTGGTGACCTCTGTGGTATAGGAAAAGATGCCGTCCGTATTCCGCCGCAGTATCCCCTCCAGGGCAGCAAGCTTCACTTCCCGGAAGTCTTCCTGGGATGCACAGAACTGGGAGATGATCAGGGCGCTTTCGTAGATGATCTGGTCTGCAAATTCATCCGTGATGCTGTATTCACAGTCAGAGCCAAGGGCATCTGCTTCGGCCTGTATCCGGCCCAGCACTGCATCATGCTTTTCCCGCAGGATGGCTTCTATGCTGGTTTCCGCTTCCGCGATGTTCTCCATGATGACCTCATTGTCGTTCAGGACGTTCTCCGGGACATCATCAAGGCCGCCGTTCCCGAAGATCAGGGAGGGCAGCATCAGGATGAACAGGACAGGGAGCATCAGAAGGAACAGCAGGGCGCAGAGGATGGCAAAGACGGTTTTACGGTTTTCCCACGCACTGACCGCCAGTGTCCCATATGGCCCGGCAGCCTTGCCAAGAAGCGCCTTCCCAGCCTTTGAAGCACCTGCGCCTTTTACCACGGCAGAGACGGTATCTGCAGCGGTGCTGTTGTTATTTCCAGTGTTTTCTGCCATTTATACACGGTCCTTTCTTTTGGGCATGTTTGGAAGTTTCTGCACAAGGTTTTCATGGTAGGCGATCTTCCCTTCCCCGGTCATGTAGGGCGTGCGCTCCACGGTATCCGTGGCATACTGCCTGTACCAGGTGGAATGATCCGCCATGGTGATGGTCTCATAGCTGCCTTCCGGGGCCATGTACTGGTCAGCATGGTACATGCCGAAGGCAGTCCCGTTGGGATGCTCCACAGACGTTTCCGTGCCCAGGATGCGCCCTCCCCCGATCTCTACCCCGGAATAGCTGGGGGCGTCCGGGATACCGGCCTGCCCCATATAGGAGGTCAGTGCCTGGGCCGCCTGCCGTCCGGTCATGGAGCCTGTATAGTTGATATTACCCTGGGCAACGGCCCCGGTCACGCTGTTGGCAAAATCGCCGCCCTTTTTGACAGAGGATTCAAATGCCCGCCGGCTGATGGGATTGCTGGACTGCCCGGTCATGGTCTGCATGGCGCTCTGGGCAAACTGGCGCCCCACAACACCAGCCAGGCCTCCGGATAGAAAGGAAGCATTGCTTATGCTGCTGGTGCTTCCGCCCCCGTGGAAGGAACCTCCATGGAAACTTCCGCCCCCGGAAATGTTTTTAACAGTGGTAATCCCTCTGGCTGCAACCATCATTTCTGCGAGCATGGAACCGCCCGTATGCCCTACGTTGATGCCGAGGCTTCCCATGAAGCTGTCGATCTTCTGGCTTACCTTCAGAAAGGCGATGGCGCATAAGAACCAGATGAGCAGGTTCCCGGAAGCGGTTTCCTTCCCTACAGCCTCCACGTCTGCCTCGGAAACGGCGAGGACGGTCATGGAGCGGGAGAGGAGCAGCATGGATGCTGCAGTACAGACAAAAAATTTATTTTTCCAGTTTTTCATTGATACCTCCTAAAGTGACAGCGGGTTGGAAAGGAAAGTGCCCACCATGGATGTGAACAGCCGCAGGCACCACGCATTCATGACCAGTAAAAAGAGCTGGCCCCCGAACATCCGGCACCAGGATTTGAAGATGTTGGATGTGGACTGGGAGGAGCCGGTGGCAAAGGCCATAGGCGCTGTGTAGATGATCACGCCCAGCAGGATGTACCTTTCCGCTGCTTCAAACAGCAGCTTGATGTAATTCCAGGCAAGGATCAGTATCAGGATGAGGGCGATCAGTGCCACGGAGCCATTGGCGCAGACGCCGAGGATCGTCAGCAGGACAGAATTGAAATCCGCAAAGTTTAAGGGCGGCAGGTCCGAGGACAGGATCCAGGAGTAGGGCGTGCCTCCGATGGCGAGCACCATATCCGTGATCTGGTCACAGTAATAGATCAGGCCGATGAAAAGCACGGAACGGATGCTCAGTTTGATGGGATCTTCTGCTTCCACACCGGCGATGACGCCGAAATTCTTAAAAAGCTGCCAAACCCAGTTCAAGAGGACAAGCCCTATGCCAGTGGCTACGAAAATATGGTACATGGTCTCTGCCGCAGGAAAATACCGCAGGAATGTGCCCATGTCACATCCCAGGGCGCCCAGCACGGAGACAGAGATCAGGTCAAGCCCGTTCATTACCTGCTCGGCAATCCATTCCACGATGCCGTCAAGAATTCCCATGGTTCATCCCTCCTTCCGCTCATCCGTTCCATTTGCCGTCTGCGAAAAACGGGCTGACGTAGGCGAGGATGAAGCCAAGCCCATTTAAGATGATCCAGGAAATGGCAATGCGCTTGAGCCATGCGCGGGATTCATCCACGGTCTTCCCGGATTTGGAAAAATTCATCAGGAGCAGGGCGACAGATGCGGTCACAATGGCGGCAATGGTGGAGATACCCACGATCTTCCCGTAGACATCCTTCATAATGGTATCCGCTTTGGTCCACATATCTGTGGCATAGGCATGGTTTGTGCACAGGGCGAAGAAATAGAGGAAAGCGGCGGCTCCCGTCAGGAGTTTCTGGCGGGGGATGCGGAATTTCTTTCCGGACCCCGGTTTTGCGGTGGGCTTACGATTTTCTTTGTTTTTCAATGATTTACCTCCTGTATGTTGGATTGAAAAAGCCGGCAGCCCCTTTGAAAGGCTCCCGGCTCCTGCCATGCAGTGCTGCATGGGTGAAAAGGTTTTGGGTAAAAAAAGAACACCTGCAGTTGGCAGATGTTTCCCTGGGTGAAATGGATACCCGCTTTTGGGTACAGCTTTAAGCATGACCATTATAGCATGGGGAAATTTCCCTGTAAATCGCAATACTGTGCCAGTTTGTACTTTTTACATGCCAATCTGGTGCCAAGTTATTTTTAAAAAAAATTGTAAATTTGATGCAGATATGGTAAAATGCATTTATCATGACATAATTTGGGCAAAGAATGTTGATTTGGACAAGTATATGTGGATGAAAAATACTTAAAGAGGAATTATCATGAGAAATACAGTTAATATTTTACATCTTTCTGATTTTCACATAAGTTCTCAAAACAAAGACAAATTTAGTGCATTATGCGAGAATATTAATGATGCTCTTAAAAATAAGGAGATAGATAATTACCCCCAAGTTGTTTTGGTTACAGGCGATTTTACTGAAGAGGGAAATGCTGATCAGTTTAAGTGGTTTAAAGAAGGATTTAAAGGTATGCTTTCTTTAGCATATTTTTCTCATGTTGAACATGTTATGGTTTTAGCAGGAAATCATGATTATTCATGGGCGGTCAAAGAAACTCGACAAGATGATTATTTGAGATTATGTTCAGAGATAGAAAAAGGGGTTGAAAAAATTGATGAAGATGATGCAAACAAAACAAATATTAAGTATGTTTCTGTCGAGCAGAGAAAGAAGACAGTATTAATAGTGGGCCTGGACTCTATGAAAATTGATTCACCTGAATGGCCAGGGATAGGGTATTTTACTAAAGAGCAATTAAGAAAATTTTCTGATTTTGTTCAAAAATTCAAGAGTAATAATAGGAAGCAAGTACAAATTTTTGTTGCATTTCACCATCATTTGGTACCGGTATCAGCTTTGGAGAGGGATACACTTGTTAACCCCAAAAAATTTAGTTTGACATTAGATGCAAGACGAGCAATAGATGAATTTATAGATAATGGTGTTGAATTTGCAATACATGGACATCAACATCAGCCCTCAATGATTACATGGAGAAATGACGATAAAAAAGATAAAAAAGACTTACATATTATATCAGCCGGCTGTTTGGCAGGTAAGTTATATGCGGGAGATGTGGCAAGAAATAGCTTTATGCTATATTCTATAGATGATAATAGAGTAACAGTTAATCAGGCAACTACGTCTCCTTTTGATGAAGATAAATTTGTGTGGAATGCGTTTGAGTATTTTGATGAAAACAAAGAAACTTTTATTTGTTCCCATTTACATAGTAAGCAAGATGCTTTGGATAATTCTTCTTGCACTGATAATTCACTCAATGATTATAATAAGGGAGTTGTAGATCGCAAACGTATTTTAGCATTGGCAGAGCAAGATGATAGATGGATAAATAAAGCAGATCAAGTTGGACCACTGACTATCAAAGGTTTGGTGGAAAAATTAGTAGATAGTATTGCAGATGACGGGTCGGTCGCATATGAAGTTGATACTCAAAAGAGATATAGAACTTCTACATTGGCAACTGTTCTTGAGTGTATGGATGATATTGATTTACTACCAAAAGAAGATTTGCTAATAATGCAGAGAAAATTATTTTCTTTAAAAGAACATTTTGAACCTATAGAAGAGTCAGATGATATAATTACAAAAAAAGAGGAGGACAAGCCTGCTTGGGGGATTGATGAGGCACCATCTGTATGGACTACAAGCAAAGCTTTGGTAGCATTATTTAAGACGGGATTTATACCGGCTTCAAAAGAAGAGGAAAAAAGTATAAAAGAATCTGTTTTGTGGTTGGCAAATCAAGCATATAGTAATGGAGGATGGGGATATCAAAAAGAGGAAAATATAGTGTCATGCCGTGATAATGTGCCAATGACGGCATTGGCGATGAAGGCGTTGAGTTTGTCCCTTTTAGATCCATATATTAGTCCGAATATTGATTCAAATAAAGTAATAAATGCGCTAGAAGCAGGATTGGATTATTTGAGAAAGAAAAAGAAAGAAAAAGACGTTTGTTATTGGTCTTATGAGGATAGTCCTAACTTAAGTGCTTCTATTTGGGCATTAGAAGCTTGGAACTTAGCATGCAAAGTAATTAATAAGAAAAAGTATTATATTAAAATATATGTTCAAATAAAACCCAAGGTTTTAAAATATGTAATAGAAAAAATGCCGGAAAAAGAGGATGATGAAAAGTGGACAGAATGCTTTTTTAGGGCTAAGATAGAAGACGGATTAAAATATAAACCAGCGCCATTAAAAAAAGAAAAAGCATTTTATTCTTTCACGCCATATTTGATTTCCTATTATATTAAAGAGGATGTTAAATATGTATCTGACCCTAAGGTGTTATCTGTGATAAAATGGGTGCTTGCCCATAGAGGGGATTCTTGGCTGATACAGCATAATTATAATAGTAAAAATGCATGTACAATTTCAGTAGCGATGGCAATTAACGTTATTGTAAATTGGTTTAAGACAAAGGCCAATATTTTGATTGAGCAAGAGACTGAAAGTTTATTTGAAGATAATACAGATGTTTAATATAATTGTGCGTGAGAGGATAATAAAATTATGAGTGTAGTGAATAATTTGCGTGTGTCTACAATAAGTCCTACCCTTAGAGTCGTACTAACAAATGAATGTAACGGCAAATGCTTTTTTTGTCATAGAGAAGGATGCCTCTTTAGTAAGGAAAGTCCTTTGATTATGAATACAAAGATGATTGAAGAGATTGCTTCAACTATTAATGAAATTGGATTATCTAAAGTTATATTTACTGGGGGTGAACCAACCCTATATGATGGATTATTAAAAGCTGTTTACATAATAAGTGAATCATGTAGCGATGTCCAAATGGAAATGACTTCAAATGGGTACAATATAGAACAAATTTTGGATGTACAGGAGTATCTTCATAAAATAACCATCTCCATATCTTCTCTTAATGAAGATATATTTATGAAGTATACAATGGTAAATCCATATACGGTTATTGATAAACTATCTCCTTTAAAACATTTAAAAAAGGCCATTTCGGTTGTTATTACAAAAGAAAATATTCTGGAAATTGATAATATAATTAACTTGTTTTCACAAAATGATTATGATATCAAATTGCAATTTGTTATTTCAGAGCGTCAAGATGAACAAGAGTGGGAGCGAGAAATTCTTCATAAGTTGTTTCAAACGTATGGCATGTTTGAAATGAAATTAGGTAGCACCCCAATGTTGTATAGAAAATTGGATAGTGGAAGTAAAATGAAAATTAAGTTATATTCATTAAATCAATGGATGTATGATAATATTTTTGTGCGCCAAAACTGTTTGTCTTGTCCGTATAAAAAGAAATGTACAGAGCGTGGATGTTCTATAAGAGTTTTTCCTAATGGTTGGGTTACCCCTTGTTTAAATAATTATAAGGTATTTAATGGAGATAGTGTAAAAAAGAATATATTGGATGCATATAAATTTATCATGTTATAAGAATATACTGATTTTTGTTGAATATTTGATTTATAATAAAAAATATTTTATTAATACATACCTAATGTATGGTTTATATTACTGGAAAAGCAGAGATCTGAAATTCATTTTATCTTTGCTTTTCCAATTTAAATTGTTTATTGAAGAAATACGCCAAATATATTTTTGTCCAATCTATTACGGCATAAAGTGTTTTTTTGCAATGGATTGGCTGCTGCTTTTAGGCTATCATGATTACATATTTATACGATGTCTATCATTTCCCTTCCGGAAAGAACTTATCCAGCATCTCCAGACAGCCTTTTGAGGTATATCCCCACAGAATGGAACTGAGTGCCTGCACTGCCTCCGGGCGTTTCCGGTAATAGGTTCTGGGGGATATATTCGCAATATGCGGGCGCAGGTTTTCAATAATCTCATCCGTATTCTGAAGCTGTTGGGGAGACAGATAGCTGTAGTAGAGGATCCAGTAATACTGTTCTCCGTGCTTATGCTTACTCCGCAGGATATCCACAGCAGAGTTTAAGAGTGTGAGCATCTTATTGCTCCGCTCAATGCTCTTTGCATAGTTCTCCAGTTTGGTTCCTCCTACATCTGCCCCTGCGATATACATGGAATCCAGAAATTCCTCAATGCTGCTCCCGTACTCAATCTCAAAGGTGCTCCGTACCTGCTGGACAGCCAGTTCCAGGTTCCAGACGGCATCCCTGTAATTCTTCAGCAGCTTCCAGGTATCATGGAACAGGGGGTTCTCCTCCTGTGTCGGAATGTTTTTGTTTGGTCTTGTGTTTGACATAGTATCTATCTCCTCTCTGCATGGATGGTTGTTGTTTCGGGACTTTGTTCCTGAATGGGGATGGCGGTGCTGCCAGAGGGCCGGACCGGGGAAAGCGTCAGCTCAAACTGGTAAGGGATGCTTCCATCCGGACAGCATATCTTCAGCGAATACCTAAAATCAGTTTCCCTGCAGTCGGATAAGGGATATAACTTATACAGGGTTTTGGGGCATTCACAGCACGGAACCCCTTGTGCTGCAAGGATTTCTGCCGTTTTTCGGATGACCTGGCAGATGTGGGATTTTGAAACGCTACCGGACAGGGATGAAACGGTATCCGGCTCCTCTGCTGTGTAAATCTGCTCTTCTCTGACAGCTGTATTTTCCGGAATGGGAGCATTCTCTGTAATATGGACAGGAACCTGGAATGTCATGGAAACCTCCTCTTTGTCGATCATGACGTCACTGATATTGAACATGGTGGATAAGTAACTGCACAGATAGATCACACTGCCATGCCGCCCGGTAAAGGAAACCAGGGAAAGATATTCCTTCTCCTGCAGCTTATTGAGTATCCGGCTGGCAGTCGCTTTCGAGATGCCCCAGCGCAGGGAAAGGTCGCTGCAGCTGGTCAGCGGATTGCCGGTGCAGTTGCGGAAATAGACCACGGGGCCGAGTTCAGAGCCCTGGACCTGGCTGTCGTTGTAGATGGCGTGTACCCAGAGATCCAGTACAATATCCATTTCCGAGCATCTGCCCATGCTGATCAGTTCATAGACAGCGGCAACCGGGAAAAAGAAAAAGCCCACATCCTTCAGACATGGGTAGTTGTAATCGAGAGCGGTATTATGCTTTTTCCATCCGGTGATGCAGAATTTGATCAGATGCCCCCTGCCGAGCCGGGTATAGGTTATGTAGTTCTGCTCCTGAAGAAAATCGAGGATGGACAGCGCCTGGTGCTGGAACCGTGTGCGGAACCATCCGGACAGCTCTGAAGTCCTGCAGATCCATTCTCCAGGACCGACCAGATAGGAGATGCCGTCCAGCCTCTGATAGGAAGAACGGAAGTTTGCGTAGGAGCAGAGTGCCATGTAATAAAAAAGATAGGAGCTTCCGTTTGTACGGATGTTCCTATCCTCCATGAGTGTGCGGATGAATTCCCGGTAGATGCGGCACCGGGGATAATCCACGGTCTGTTTGATTTCTAATTGATAGTCCATAGTGGCCTCCTGTTAATATTGTAGGAAAAATCTGTCATAATAGAATCCACCCGCATAAATCCATTGAATTATGCGGATGAAAATGTTATAATTTCCTTGTGTTTGAGCGATAAAGTGGCCTTTTCGCGATAAGGTGGCGATAAAGTGGTCACATGAGGCGGCAGACGGCTGGAACCGTGATAAAATAAGGGTTTGAAGAAGTAGTGGCATACGTCTGCAACACCCTGATTCACCGGTTCAAATCCGGTCTGCGCCTCTCAGAAAACCTCGAAAAAGGTTAGTTTTACGGTGATAAAGAAGTATAGAAACTAACTTATCATCAACGCTGACAAACAGGGTGCAAGCAAGAGCAGGAAACATATCACTTTCATTAGTGGTTGATTCTCTGCTTTTTTGTTACACAATAAAATGCCGTTTTTGAGGACAGATATAGAAAACCCTTACTCCGTCATTTCAATGCTCGCAAAGTCGCATAAATCAAGGACAGAATGACCTCTACTGTGTAACAATCCCCATAATAAATTGAGGACAAAAGCAGTCTGCCGATTGCTTCATCACAATAACCGACGAAGTAATATAGTGACAAGACTTTCCGCCTTAATTCCGACAACCTTGATAATGCCGTTGCTAACCGTTCATCATTAACGATAACTTCCTTTTTGTATCTAGCCGAATTTGTAACCTTGTTTTGCTCCCGCAGACAGGGCAATAAATCCACTCTGTTTCCCGCTTATTTTCTATCTTTCTCCTGTTAAGGCATTTTCAACCGCTTTCTTTATGACAGTGCTTGAATTTGTTGCCCCTGATACAGCGTCAACTTCTATTTTCTGTTCTTCAATGATTCTGTCAACAACAACTTCTGCGCGGCTTCCACGCCCGTTTTTATGCTCCAGAATATCAATGTTTGTAATTTCTCCGTTTTGAACCGTTACTTCTACTTTGGCATAAACAAAATCCACGTCATATTCTCCGACATAAGCTCCATTGGGAACATTGGAAATATCTAAATGGCTAAACGTTGTTTCTTTTACTGACCTTTTATAATCTGCTACGCTTTTCAGATAAACCGCCGTAAAAATCAAAACAATAAGGAAAAGAAAAGTTGCTGTAAAGGACAGGATTCTTTTTCGGGATAATTTCATTTCAGACACCTCTCAATCTTTTTCATTGTTCGCTTAGGCAGTTCTTTCTTATTCTTTGCATTTGCACATACCACTTTTCCCGCTGGTTTCATGCCTGCGGTCTTGAAAAATTCATCCATACTGCGGATTGCCCCTCTGCTTTGTCCGAATATCAACGAAAAAGGTGCGGGAGTATTGCAGGAGGTCAAAATCATATATTGCTTCCCCCGTAAACGTGGTTTTGGAAATGTGTTTGTTTCTTCCATAGCCGTTCCCAGTAGTCGGTCAAATAAGTTTTTGACAGACGCCGGAACATTTGCCCAATAGACAGGGGCGGCAAGGATAACAAGCTGGCTCTTATGTAATAGTGGGGCGATTTCCTGTATATCATCTTTCTGAACACAAATATGTGTATCCATGCAAGCCCGGCAGCCGGTGCAGAAAGAAAGTTCCTTTTCATACAGAGTGATTTTTGTTACAGCATACCCCGCCTGTTCTGCTTTATGAACTGCGAAATTCAGCATGGCTGCTGTTGTCCCATTTGTATGAGGACTGCCTAAAATGGCAAGCGCATTTTTTTCACTCATAAGCCTTTCTCCTTAACCGCAATCGAATGATAAACAAGGGAAAAACCATATTCCAAAAACTTTATTTTAGATAATCCCATTGACTTTTTAATATATTCTTCTTTGTTTGCGGCAAGCTGAATGATTCCGGAAAGCATACCCCAAAAATTAAATATAGCAGGCATAATATCCAAATCATTTCGTAAATCTCCCTTTTCCATGCCGGATAACAAAAAGGTTTTTATCTTTTCATTTATTTCTTCCCCAATCTGATAAGTTTCCCTTTCTTCCGGCAGATAGTCTTTGCCCTCAAAATCAATATTGATTTTATCCAATACCATTTTGAAATAAAAAGGAAATTCCTCTTGATACTGTACCAACCCGCAGCAGATAAAGTCATATCTTGCTTTTGTGGTTTTATGCTGTATCAGAGCAGAAGAGATATAGTCATAAAGTTTTTTCATACTGTTCAATACCAAAATGCCGACTATCTCCTCTTTATTTTCAAAATATACATATAATGTTGCCTTGCTGTATCCGGCGGCTTTTGCGATATCGTCCATAGAAGTCGCGGCAATTCCCCTTTCCATAAATAAAGTAGATGCCGCAGACACTATGTTTTCCCGGTGTACACTTCTAGGCTCTTTCTTTCTTCGGCCCATACGTTTCTCCTTGCAATAATTAAACTTACAGTTTAATTATATAGAGAGTATTTCTTTTTGTCAATGAGGTTTAGAGATAAATGTATTATGGCAACTTGTAAATCCCTGTCTGTATCGGAAAGTTTATCATTTTGTTTGGCATTTCTTAAACTTCCCCGTATTAAGGAACAAGGAAATCTTTTTGAAGAATTTTTCTCAAAACTCCGTCAAAATCGCCCTGTGCGGTGTTGTAGGCAGTGAGAGGGTTTTCAAGAGGGTAGCGTCAACTTTGTTGACGTTGGATTCCTTCCCAACAAGCAAAATCTGTCCGGCAAGCCATAGTGCGGACGGGCAGATTTACGGAAATAGGTACCCGTTTCCTATGCTTGCTCCGAAACTTATCACTTATCAAATACGGAAAGGAAGGGAAAAGCAATGGTTTGTGGACGAGGAAGCCGCCGCTGTGGTGAAGCGGATTTTTGATTTATGTATCGGTGGAAACCGGCTTGGTATACTGTGCATACTGTGGGAGTAAATTACATTTTGCCACTTGCAAAAGTTTTAATGGCTCACAAGACCATTACCGCTGTGCAAAGTACAAGA
>OFGG01001021.1_pt1 | contig 20213 bp, 18 predicted proteins | sample 1521701 | NCBI WGS metagenome assembly OFGG01 (sample SAMEA3504081, study PRJEB24116) | mouse gut metagenome | biome: mouse gut; feature: mouse-associated habitat; material: faeces | place: Denmark | collected 2011
GCGATCAACTTGTGCTGGACGTTGGTGCCCGCCCCCATCTTCTGTGTGGAGCCGATCAGCACCCGTATCTGGCCGGAACGCACCTTGCCGAACAGTTCTTTTTTCTTGGCCTCTGTGTTAGCGGAATGGACGTAGGCTATTTCTTCAGCCGGTATGCCCTTGGCGATCAGCTTATCACACAGGTCATCATACAAGTTTTGAAACGACGCCATTTCAAAAGCGCCCGGTTCAGTTTCCGCCATTTCAATGGGCCGTGCTTTTCCGGGGGTAGACAGGTCGCAGAATATCATTTGCGCGGAACGCTGGTCGGCTGTATTCTGCCATATCTCAAACACGTTGTCGGCGCAGGCGTTTGCTTTGCTGGTTTCGCTGTCGGGGAGCAGGGGGTTGGTGAGCCGCTGGTCAAGGGCCAGCTTGCGTCCATCGTTGGTGATAAGCAGCATATTGTCCTGGTCGCTCCTTACCTCCCTATTGCGTACCTTTTCAGCCCGTTCCGCCAGCGCCGCCACCATCTGTCTTTGCAATTCAGAGGGTTTCAGGGAGATCGTGTGATAGACGGCCTTGGGAACAGGAAGATTCAGCATATCCGCCGTCTGGATGTCCGCCACTTCCTTGAACATAGCCATCAGCTCCGGGAGGTTGTGGAACCTGGCAAACCGGGTCTTGGCCCGGTAGCCGGTGCCCTCCGGGGCCGGTTTGTCAAGAGGATTTTTTGATTTCCTCTAAATTGAACCTGTCAGAAGCAAAACAGTCGCCTAAAACCTCGTGGACACAAAGGCCGCGAAACGCTGTATCCATGGGCTTTTTCGCCATTTCCGATGGCTTCACGCTGACAATAAAATTGGTGTTTCCTATGCGAATAGAATATTGATTTTCCATAGTGCTCCTTTCAAAAAATCGTGGGCTTCCGACAGCGAAAGCCCGGTTTCGACGCCTGGGCGTTCAGTTTAGAACAGGTGAAGAAGTCAAAAAGTCGGGAGTGTAGTCGAAGCGGCTATCTCTCCCAACCCTTGCTCCTGTTCTTCTGTTTTCTCGCTTCACGCTCGGCCTGCCGCCTGCGCTCCGCTTCCTCCTTTTCTCTCCGCTCCTGCGCTTCCTTGACGCTGAACAACTCCCTGACCTTGCTGACAAACACCCGCACAACATCGGGAAAATGCTCCATAGCGTCCAGAAACGGCTGGCATTTCTCTTTCAGAGCGTCATACCGTTCCTGCGCTTTCTGCAACGCCGATGAAGCCCTGGAATACTGCTGGCGGTAATAGCGGGCGTTCTCTTTCAGATTGTGAATCTCGTTCCGGCTGGTAATGCCCTCCTTTGCCAGCGAGGTAAGCTGGGAGTAGTCCTCTTTGCTGATAGCGACCTTTCCCGTGATGGTCTTTTGACCCATGCTGTCAATGTCGCTGAGGGTCATGCTGACCTCGTGGGCCGCCTGGTATTTGGTCTGCTCCCTTGCAACCTTCTCTTGGAGCTTGGAGAGCCGTTTGGTATCCTGTTTAATCTGATATTGGAGCGAACTCAGATTTTCGGAAGTGCTGCCACGCTCGCCACGCTGGAAGTCGGTAAAGCCATGCTCCCGCATATGCTCGAACAATTCATCTTGCAGGACGCTGTATGACGCCCGGTACTTCGGCTTGCCGTTCTTCCGCAGGATTGCCCTGCCGTGTTCATCGGTGAGGGGAATATCGGAAGCCCATTTCTTGGAGTGGCTGATCTGATGGATAACCTCTTTCACCGTCCCACGCAGGGCGGGGTCTTTACACCGCTTGCTCCACAGGATTTCTTTCTCAACCACAGGCAGGACAACGGCGTGAAGATGGTAGTGGTACACATCCTTTCCCAACTCGTCACTTGCCGCCCGGTTGATTTCATCGGCGTGCATGACGGCGGAGATGACATTCTCGCTTCCGAACTTATCTTCCAGAAAGCGCACCGCCTCGGCGTAGAACTCCCTGGCGTAGTCATAGCCGCCGTTCCGCTCAAAGTACATCGTGTTCACATCAATGATAATCTCGTCAAAAAGGGTAGCGTCCTGCCGAAGCCCCCGCAGGCTGATTGCCCCATCCGCTTCCATCTCCCGCAGAATTTCCATATAGGACTTCCCGCCGGGGTCACAGAAATGGACATTGAGGGGTATCCGCTCCGGCACGACATTGATGTTGTCGTAGCTTTCGTTCTTCCTCTCATTGTGCCGTTCAGCCGCCCCAATGTCGGAGGACTTGTACTGCTTCACACGGGCGCAGCTCATATCGGGCCTTGGTTCTTTTGCCATCGGTTCCTCCTTTCCGAGAGGTGGCGGGGGAGCGCCGTTACACAACATTCTGCGAATGTGTGTAACCCACTATGACACTTTCGGCTTCGCCGCAAAGATGTCGTGGGCAAGGGCTTTCCCCCCTTGACCTCCCTTAAAACCTCAATCAAAAAGGCAGGCCGTCATCTGCCATGACTGCCTGCCGTTCCTCTTTCGGTTTTTCGCCCATCGTCAAAGCCCAGTACCAAAGAAAGCCCTCCTTCACCGAGTGAACGCCGGCTTTCTTCTTGGCCTTTTTGATGGTCGATTTCTTGAAGCCTGCGGCTTCAAGTTTTACTTCGCACTCGGCAGCAAGCTGCGGCCTGCCGTCTGAAAGAAGCTCTTTCAGAAACGCAACAGCGCCGTCTACCTTTTCGCTCGGCCTGCCCAGCTTTGGGGCAAAAAGGGAAAAGGCTTCGTCCGCTGTCAGTTCAATTTCGTCCTGGAAGTTTACGCCCTTGTCGGTCACTTCAAAGACAATGGCGTTGCCGGTCGGGGCGAGATTGGACTTCACCTGCACCATATACCGCTCCGAAAGGTTCTCCTTGTTCTGCGTCCTCGCCACCGCCAGAATACTTCTTGCGGCGGCGGCAATGTCGATTGAGCCGTTGGTTCGGTACAGCGGGGAGGTATCCCTGTTCTTGTTCATGTGCGCCACAACAACGATTGCACAGCCCGTTTCCTGCCCGATTTTGATAAGGTGGTTCAGCTCCGTCCTCGTTTTGTTGGCGTCGTTCATGGAGCAATCTTCCCCGATATACGAACTCAACGGGTCAAGAATGAGCAGCCTGACATTGTACCGTTCGATTGCCTGTCGCAGCCGGTCATCTCCAAAGGTCAGGTGCTTTTCATTCTCCTTGATGAAGATAAGATTATCACGATTGCCGCCGGAAGCGATAAACCTCGGCACAACCGTATCGTCTGCATCATCCTCCGTGGTCTGGTAAATCACCGTCATGGGTTCGCTTGCTTCCTCTACCTCTTGGAAAGGCAGGGGCTTCCCATCGGTCAGCAGGGCAGACAGCGCAAGCATGAATTTGCTCTTGCCATCGCCCGGATCGCCTTGGAGCAGGGTTATCTTCCCGAATGGGATATAGGGATACCACAGCCATTTCACCTCCCTGGGCGTGACCTCGCTCGCCCTGATAATCTCCAAAGTAACCGTGTCGTTGCTTCCGTTTGGGGTCATTGTGCGACCTCCTTTCAGTTGATTTTGCTGCCCTGGGCAACAGAAAAGCACCGTATCGCTACGGTGCTTTTCTCCGGCTCAGATGTGTGCTTTGATGGGGGTTGAATGTCGCTTGGGTTGGTGGTATACTATATCCATAGTGATTCGACAAACGCTAAATTTACGGGGGTACCTAAATGAACCTGCTTTATGAAAAATATAAAAACTTGAAGATAGATGGTAGCTGGATTGGCTTAGAAGCGGGAACGCAAACACCGTATTTTTGCACTCCTATTGGAGCGGAAATCATTGGCTGGGATAATGGCATACACTACTGCTTTATTAAGAGCTTTGGAGATATGGTGTTCTGCGTCAACCCGGAAACCTGCTGCGATTACAATGTCTATCCAATTGCCCGTAATTTCTGCGATTTCTTGGGGCTGATACTCGCCACTGGTAATACAAATATTTTGCAACAGATTATTTGGTGGGATAAAAAAAGGTTTGAGAATTTTGTTAATAGTCCAGAAGAACAGGAATGGAGAGTTCGGCCCGAAGTGGAAGGTGCCTTGAGTACAATTCGCAAAGGGACAGGTATAGCACCGATAGATACCCCGTTTGAATATATCAAGGATTTGCAAAGCGATTTCCCCTATGAACAAATTCCATTTACAAATGAGTATTATGATACTTTAGGACTTGAACGGCCAGACGGAACAGAGCCAGAAGAAAGCGGCTTCGAGTTTAGAACTGTAGAATTTAAGGTTGAGAAAAACTAAATGGCAATTTGAAACGGAGTATTTACCATGCTACAAATAGTTTTTTCCGACAGTGAGTGTGGGTCATTGAAGCTGGCCACACATTGGGGGCCGTCCAGTTGGGATGATGGGCCAATCGGATTTATTTTCGGTGACGGAGAGCGAGAACCTACTCAGGAGGAGAAGGATCAGGCTATGGCCCAGCTCAAGGCCCAATGGGAGGCAGAAAACCGCCGGGCGCGGCCCGTGGGCGGCGACCCTGGGGATGTGTTATGCCCGTCTGTTGGATTGGACATCGGCCCCATAAGCGGCCCTGATGTGGAGAAGGCCCGGTTTGATTTGCTTACCGCTTGGTTGGGGGGCGATTTCCCACTCCCAGATTGCGACCCGGACGATTATGCCCAGCGAGATATGCTTTGGGAACAACGCCAGCGGGACAGAGAGCGGCTTTTGGAGGGTGGAAAACACGGCGAGGCTGTGCGAATCTGGTACAGCAACGCACCTTACTCCCTGTGTGGGTTTTATGATGTGCTTTGGCAACTACGGGACTGTAACTGCCCTGTGACCGCTTTAGAAATGCCCCGGTGGATGCCATGGGAAGATGGCACAGTGCAATCCTGTTTGAACTGGGGAGAACTTTCTCCGGGAGACTGGGCGGCGTATCTGCCTTTGGAGCGGGAAATCCCCCAAAATGTTCGCAGAGCTATCGCTATGGAGTGGTCACAGCTTCGAGAGGAAAATGCGCCCTTGCGTGCTGTTGTCAATGGGCGTCTGCACAGTGTTGGGGAGGACTTCTACGACCCATTTATTCGTGCTCATATCCCTGATGGAACCTTTCGGGTGGCTCAGCTTATTGGTGAGGTGATTGGGCGACACCAACTGGGTATCGGCGACTGGTGGATTGCCAAGCGTATCCAGGCTATGGAAAACCGGGGGGAGCTGATTACGGTGTCCAAGGGTGACCGTTTCTATCGGGACGAAGTGTGCCGAACTCAATAAGAGAAAACTTCCCATTTGTCGAGGTGTTATTGATTTTAATTCCTTCCACTACACAAGGGACTTAATGACTTCTTGATTACTTCCCGAAAAAGGAAGCTGCCACCTCTCAATGACAGCTTCCTTTTGCCTTATGCGTAAATCAAATCGTTCAAGACCATTTCCTCGGCGGCAGAGCGGATATTATTCATCATTCCCACCCAGCGCAGTTGATTTTCGGCTTTCAGCCGCTCCGTCACGCCCTGACGCTCTGCCATGTCCTTTATGAGCCGTTCCATCATCTCGTTTGCGGACTGGTCGATTTCTTCAAGGTGCCCTGCCAGCTTATCGGACAATACAAGCTGAGAATAAATTGCCCGTCTGTGCTCTTTCAGATACCTCCACCTCATTCTGCCGTACTTGCCGATGTTCGGGCTGGCTGGGGGAGCAAGGCAGGGGAAATAATAGTCTCCGATAAGCTCGTAGCTGATACCTGTTCTTTCGTCTTTGATGAAGTGTTCCATTGTGCGTTCTCCTTTGCTTTTTTGTCGTGATAGGCTTTCAAGGTAACTTGATTGTGCTTCTCTTTGCGGCACTTATCGGAGCAAAGTGTCTGCTGGCTGTGCGTAGGCCAGAACAGCTTGCCGCACACAGCACATTTGCGCTGGCGGTAATAATGCTCTCCACGCTCCGCTTCCCGTTCTGCCTTTTTCTTATCCTGCCTTGCCTGATAACAGCACTCGTCAGAGCAGAATATCTGCCGGTTGCTTGCCGGGGTAAACTCCCTGCCGCAATGGGGGCAGACCTTCGGGGGGACAGACACGCCGCCGTTCGCCGCAATCTTCGCCGCCTTGCGCTTCTCCCGATATGCCTTTTCCCTGGCCCGCTGGCGGGCTAACCGTTCCTTTTCAGCCTGTTCCTCCTGCGCCCTGATTTCCTCTAACTCCTGTTCGGTGTAGGCAATATCGACTTTCCCGACATAGTTGAAGTAAATATCGACCTTTTGCGTCCGGGCCTTTCCCGTCCCCGCCGTTTCATAGACAACGATCTTGTCAACGAGTTCGGAGAACATCATATCGGTCACTTCGGCGGGGTCTTTATATTTCCGTATCAGGGAAATGAAATGCTCAATATCAAGGGGCTTTGTCTTTTCTTCCGCAACGGCGGCTTTCAGCTTGTCCATCCTGGCTTCAAGGTCTGCCTGTTCGCTGTCATACTGCGCCGAAAGCTGCTTGTACTGCCTTTCGGGGAGCAGGCCGGACATGAGATTTTCATACAACCCCCGCACAAGTCTGGAAAGCTCGTCATATCGGGTCTGCAATCGCTTCAATTCCTGCTTGCTTTGCTGGGGCTTCGCTTCCTGCTTGTCGGCCCACAGGGATTGAAGTTCCGCCGCAAACGCTTCCTCGTCTTGCAGGACAAACCGTGAAAGCCGTTTGACCGCAGACAGGAGCAGGGCTTCCACATTGTTGGCGCTGATGGAGTGGGCCGTACAGGTGTTGATCTGGCTGGCGTACCCGCCGCAGCGGAAAGAGTGCTGAATGGAGCCGTCTTTCTTACTGTGATGGGTCTGCAAGGTCATACGTCTGCCGCAATCGGCGCAATAAAGGTAGCCGCTCAGACGGTTATATTGACTGCCCCAGGGGGAGGCCCGCTCTACCCGCTTTATTCTGCGGTGAACGCTGTCCCACAGCTCTTGCGAAATGATGGCCTCATGCGTATTGGGAAACACATACTGTTCCGCTTCATCGGTTTCCCTGCGCTTGTGCAGCTTGAAGTTCGTGACAACAGACCTGTGCAGGACGGTGTGTCCAAGGTATTCCTGCCGCTTCAAAATCTTCTGAACCGCTGACAGCGACCAGAGATATTTGTCCGTGTATTTCTGCCCATGGTACTGTTCTGGATGGTTTTCCTTTGCGTGGGCGGCAGGGATTAAGACCTTTTCCTCGGTCAGTATGGCGGCGATTGTCCGTGAGCTTTTGCCCTCGTTGGCAAGCTGGAAGATATGCCGCACCACCTCGGCGGCGACCGGGTCAACGACAAGCGTCTGCTTATCGCCCTCCACCCGGTTATAGCCATAGGGAATACTGCCCGAACAACGCTTCCCGTCTTTCATGCGTGAATCGAATACCGCCCGAATCTTATTACTCGTGTCTTTGGCATAATATTCGTTCATTATATTCAAAAACGGGGCAAAATCGTTCTCAGAGGTGCTATTACTGTCAATGCCGTTGTTTATGGCAATAAAGCGCACATCTTTCTGAGGGAGCAGGATTTCCGTATAAAATCCTACTTGCAGGTAATTTCTTCCAAACCTGCTCATGTCTTTTACGATAATCGTGCCGATGTTCCCGGCCTCCGCTTCGGCTATCATTTCCATGAAGCCAGGACGGTTGAAATTAACTCCAGAATAACCGTCATCCGTAAAATGGCGAATGGCGGTGAAGCCATTTTTACGGGCGTAATCCTCCAGATATTTCTTTTGATTGGTGATTGAATTTGACTCCCCAACCAGGTCATCATCTCTTGAAAGGCGCTCGTAAAGGGCTGTAATCCTCGCTTTTCCTGCCTTTTTTGACATTTTTTACACCTCCGTTTCTGTATGTAGATTTTCAGTTTAGAGAAGTTAGTTTTACCGTCTGGAAAAAGTATATCCCTCCGGGGCCAGTTCCAGGGCTGTCACTGTTTCCCCAAAGCGGCTGGCCCAGCAGTCGAAATGGGTCATGTTCAATTCCTGGAGCCGCTCATACTGGAGGTAGCGTTGGATGGTATAAAGTTCGGTCATACTGTTGCTGACCGGCGTTCCGGTGGCGAACACAACGCCCCTGCTGCCGGTGATCTCGTCCATGTAGCGGCATTTGGCAAACATATCGGAGGATTTCTGCGCGTCTGTGGTGGAAAGTCCCGCCACATTCCGCATTTTGGTGTATAAAAAGAGGTTCTTATAATTGTGGCTCTCGTCCACAAACAGCCGGTCCACGCCCAGCTGCTCAAAGGTAATCACATCGTCCTTGCGGCCCTCGGCCTGCAATTTTTCCAGCCTTGCCTCCAACGATTTTTTGGTGCGTTCCAGCTGCTTGACGGTAAAGCGTTCCCCGCCGCTGGCCTCCACCTCGGCAATCCCGTCGGTGATCTCGTTGATCTGCTCCCGCAGCAGGCGCTCCTGCCGTTCCCGGCTGATGGGAATACGCTCAAACTGGGAGTGTCCGATAATCACCGCGTCATAGTCCCCGGTGGCGATTCTGGCGCAGAATTTCTTGCGGTTGTGGCTTTCAAAATCCTTTTTGGTGGTGACAAGGATATTCGCGGAAGGGTAGAGCCGTAAAAACTCGGAGGCCCACTGCTCGGTCAGGTGGTTCGGCACCACAAAGAGGGATTTCTGGCACAGGCCCAGCCGCTTGGATTCCATCGCGGCGGCTACCATTTCAAAGGATGTGCGCCACCCCTGCGGTTTTGCCACAAGGTAGACGCTTTTAACGATAGGTAACTCTTTGATGTTATCTCCAAGTTTCCCCCCGCCCCAAACCGTGCGTGACAGTTTCCCATCACACGGATTTCCATCATCAGTAATCTTTGTGATAATTTAAAACATCAAACAGATTTCTTCCACTTAAAGAATAAGTGCCTGCATATGTGCAAGTCCTCTTAACTTATTCAGCTTTTTCAGTTGCTTTTCATTTAGTTCCACTGCCGCCAGATACTTTTGGATTGTCCTTTCATTGCTGGCATGTATTAAAATGTGGATTGCATCAGAAACGATTATCAGATTTTCATAATCATCTTTACCGTTATACTCTATTGGTATTTTATGATGGCAGTCTACCTGATTAGCTTCTAATTCCATGCCTGTAACCGCACATTTTCCCTTTTGGGCTACATACAGTGCAATGCGGTTGTCGTTATACTCGACGCTTGCATTACTGCATGGGGTATTCATCAAATGATACAACACCGACATATTGACACTGCTCAAATTCTTATGAATCTCTGCCCTGCCTTCAGGTGTGTATTTATTTATTTTTACCTTTTTATCCATAGGGACTCTGTGCTGTACATAAGCGACTGGCACTATGGCGTGACCGTTCAGATACCTCACTTCGCGGCTCTTTCCATACTTTTCCCTGATATATCTGTTGGTAATGGTTCCTTGTTTCTGCAACCGGTGTTTCAATCTGTTATAAAGGCTCTTTTTGACATCATAAGCGATTGTTTAGAAATCCAGATTTACATACGTTGCAATACAATAATAATTGTGTACTCCTATCAGATACGCATTATATTTCTGGATTAGTCTGTACTCCATGTGTTTATCATATGTTTGTCGGAGGCTTCCTATCAGGTCTTTGGCTTTTTTCCTGATTTTTATCAATGCCTTATCCTTTACACAGGCTTTTATCACATATTTGGGATTTCCGTTTTTGCATTTTCCCTTTTTCCTGACTTTCATCTTAAAGCCAAGGAATTCAGAGTAGTGGCGCTTTAAGTTTACTATTTTTGATTTCTCTGGACTTACCTGTAAATTCAGCCTGTCCATGAGCCACTTTTTCGTTGCTTCAAACATTTTCACCGCATCTGACCGTTTCTTACAGAAGATTTTAAAATCATCAGCGTAACGGACAACATAACACTCTTTTAAGTTTGTTTTATTGCGGAGTACCCAAATCGTACAGCTCTTGTCAGGTGTGTCGTTTGCATATATCCTGTGGACATAGTTCTTTCTTGTCGGCATTTCTTCCCATTGGCTTACTACCCACCAGTCCAGTTCATTCAAAACAATGTTTGAAAGTAATGGCGAGATGATTCCGCCCTGCGGAGTGCCTTTCTCTGGAAACCCGACGCCTGCCACCTCTGCTTTTAACATGGCAGAGATAACAGACAGCAGCTTCTTATCCTGTATTCCCATCGTCCACATTTGTTTTAACAGCTTTCCATGACTTACGTTATCAAAGAAAGACTTAATATCAATGTCAACTACATAATGACAGCCGACATTCTGTATCATTCTTTCTGCCTGTGCAATGGCGTTTTCTGCACTGTGGTCTGGTCTGAACCCATTGCTCCGCTTGAAAAATTTTGCTTCACATATAGGCTCTAATACCTGCATGATACACTGCTGTATCAGCCTGTCCATGATTGTAGGGATTCCTAAGGGTCTGGTTTTCCCATTGTCCTTTGGTATCTCCACCCTGCGGACAGCATTTGGCGTATACCAGTCCAGCCTTTTCTGGACATGTGCAACCACTGCACTTTCCGTCCATTTGTTTAAATCGCTGATTGTCTTTTTATCCGTTCCTGCCGTTTTACTTCCGCTGTTTTTCCTTATGTTCCTGTATGCCAGCTTGATATTTTCAGGGCGTTTTATGATTTCCACAAGATTGCGGAAATGACACCCTTTCTTACTGTCCGCATATAGTCCATCAAAGATATCCTGCATATCGTAATATTCAGCATTACGGATTTTTTGTTTCTTCAAGGGCTTTTTTCTGTCTGTCAAAGTCAGTTACTCTCCTCTCGGTTCTGATTAGATTTCGCTTTTCTTAGTCATACTCGAACCTTTGAATCTGTTTAGTTATCAATTTATTCATTACTGATGACTAGTGGCTATCCCTCTGCCGCTTCTTTTTCGCAGCGGCTTCTCCGGTACTGCGCCACCTCTCTCAACTGGATAAAGGATTGTTATATACATACCGCTATATACTTTCCAAACCAACATTTCACAGCCTGTAACCAGCTCCATGTTCCAGCCTTTCCACGTTCCGGTATTCCTATCTGTTCATGTCTACCCTTAGGTTTCCCTCTGAGCCTGTATGCCGTCCAGTGCCTGTAACACTGCAAGGGCTTTCATAGTAAAAATTCTTACTCGTCCTCCACATACTTCCGTACTCGGAATACGGCATTTCTGCCGCATCGCCTTTTAGACCCGTACATTCGGGATTTCGTCAGTCATCAAATGACATTCTGACCATAGGTAGTTTATAGACCTCCGGCATATCATCTGCACACCCTGCCTCCAGAGCGCTTTCCACAGCCTGACCTGTTTGGGACAGACTTCTGCCGACTTCCACGAGCGTCATACCATGCCCTTTGTTACATAAGGACAACGCATGTCGTAGTTTTAAGGTAGGCGTTTCAGGGCCTTACTCCATCATTCCACCTATCGGAATATCAGTTCTCCAAGAACCGTATTCAAATATTTTGTTTTATTTTCATACGACCTTGTGCGTAACCTTTTCAGTTACGAACGTGTCGCACTCTTGCCCGCGCCCACCTCATGGGCCAGCAGGGTGTTCCCGCCGTACAGCACATGGGCGATGGCGTTTTTCTGGTGTTCCCGTAACGTAATTTCCGGGTTCATGCCCGCAAACCGGATATGCTGCCCGTCATACTCGCGGGGGCGGATGCTGTTCATTTCCTCGTTGTACTGGCGCACCAGCGTCTGCCGCCGCTGTGGGTCCTTCCAAATCCAGTCCCGGAAGGCTTCCCGGATCGCCATCTGCTTCTGGGCGGCAAGGGTGGTTTCTTTGGCGTTGAGTACCCGGCGCTCCCGCCCCTCGGCGTCCTCAACGGTGTCATAGATGCGGACATCCCGCAGGTTTAAGCTGTCCTCCAGAATCTTGTAGGCGTTGGCCCGGTCGGTTCCGTAGGTGGTGTTGGCGGCTACATCGCCGTACCCAACGGCGTTTTTGCTGGTGATCTGCCACTCGGCGGTGTAGGGGACATACTTGACCTCAATCTTCCCTTGCAGATAGTACGGGGTGTGGAAGGTTTCGTACATGAATTGCTGGATGTAGTCTTTGTCGATCCAGGTAGCGCCCAGGCGCACCTCGATTTCCGATGCGTCCAAATCCTTGGGCTGGGCGGCGGTCAGCGCCTCCACATTGACAGAAAAGGCGGGGTCTTTGTCTGCCGCCCGCTGTGCCTGCCGCAGTTTCCGGCGCACGTTGCCGGAGAGGTATTCATCCGCTGTCACATAACGGGGCGTTTCCCCCTCCGCCAGTGGTCCTGGCAGGCGGAAGATCACGCCCCGCAGCTCCTGCGCCAATTCCTCCTGGGTTTTGCCGCTCAGTTCGGCCATGTACGCCATATCCACCTCGGCCTTTTCCGCGATGGAAACAGCCAGGGCTTCACTGGCGGTGTCCACCGCAGTAACGGCCTGATGGGGCTTGATGGTGCGCTTGGTGAACATATCCGCCTTTTGCTTCAGCTGCCCGTCATCGTCAATGACTTCCAGCGCGCAGAGCAGATAATAGCTGGAATCATCGGCAAAGGCCAGCCGGTTCCCCCGGTCATTGATAAGCCCGTACTTTGCGGAAAATGCGTCATAGAGCCGGTTCAATTCGGCCTGGGTTTCACGGATTGCCGCATCCGAAACAAAGCTGTCCATCTGCTGTGCGATGAGCTTCTGCACACAGTCCCGCAGTTCCACCAGCCCTTTTACGCGGGCCTCGGCGGTGGCGTTTAAGTCAGGGCGCACCATGCGGCTGTTTTCCCGATAGTACACCGCACCGTCCACAACGGTATAGGAATAGTTTTTTACATCAGGGTCAGCGGGGATAGAAGTATCAATTTCTTCCCCCTCGCCCAGCTCCGGCAGTTCGGCCTCCTGGTAGGTCCCGCGAATATATTTTATGGCGTCGTGCAGCTGGTCGGAAAGTTCCAATCCCTCAATGGGATTTACGGTGTAATCCATGCCATGAGCGGTGCTTTCCGGCTCCTGCCTGCCCAGCACCATTTCCGGGTGGTCCAGGAAATAGCGGTTGATGGTAAAATCATCTTCGGTCTGTCCGGTCTGCGTCCAGTCCGGGGCAATGTCAATCGGGCGGTCACGTTTTTGCAGGAAAATGATGTCGGATACCACCTCTGTCCCGGCATTGGCCTTAAACGCATTGTTGGGCAGACGGATCGCGCCTAACAGCTCCGCCCGCTGCGCCAGATACCGGCGCACCGTAGAATCCTTGGAATCCATCGTGTAGCGGCTGGTGACAAAGGCCACGACGCCGCCTGGACGCACCTGGTCCAGCGATTTTGCAAAAAAGTAGTTGTGGATGTTGAAGTTCAGCTTGTTATAGGCCCGGTCATTGACGGAATACTGGCCAAACGGCACGTTTCCTACGGCTAAATCATAAAAATCCCGCCGGTCAGTGGTTTGAAAGCCCGCGATGGTGATGTCTGCTTTTGGATAGAGCTGTTTTGCGATGCGCCCGGTGATGGAATCCAGTTCCACGCCGTACAGTTTGCTGCCCCGCATTTCCTCCGGCAGCATACCGAAGAAATTGCCCACGCCGCAGGAGGGTTCCAGGATGTTGCCGGTCTGGAATCCCATTTTCCCCACCGCTTCATAAATGGCCTGGATAACGGTAGGGCTGGTGTAATGGGCGTTTAAGGTGGTCCCTTTGGCGGCTTCATATTCCTCCGGGGACAGCGTTGCATAGAGTTCCGCAAACTCCTTGGCCCAGGCGGGCTTGCTCTCGTCAAAAGCGTCTGACAGACCGCCCCAGCCCACATACCGGGAAAGGGTTTCCTGTTCCTCCGGCGTGGCCTGCCGGTTTTCAAACTCCAATTCTTTCAGGAGATTGATTGCGTCCATATTGGCCCGAAACTTTGCTTTCGGCCCTCCTTCGCCCAGGTGAATGTCGGTGATACGGAAGTTCCCGGCAGTCGGCTGGGGAGGGGTGGGTTCCGGTTCATCAAAGCGCAGCGTATGAATCTCTATATCGTAGGGCAGATGGTTCTGTTCGCCCGGATAACGGGTGACGGGGGTAATGGTGATCTGCGGCTCCGGCTCTGGTGCAGGGGGATTCCCAAAATCCGGCTGTTCCTCTGCCAGCTGTTTACTTGGCTGTGCCAGTTCGTGGGAGAATCCGTCCAGCTCCTGCTGGTAGAGGGCGCGCAGGGCAGCGGCAAGCGGCTCCCAGCTTTCATACAGTGCCGCCAGCACCGTTTCATCCTCCCGCAGAATCTCCACTTCCATGCCGTTTGCGGAGGCCCGGTAATCCGCCGTATCTCCGGTTTCCAGCTGCATGGTTTCCACTGTACCGGAAAACCGCTGGGAAAGATGCTGGGCGACAGCCGGATTGCCTGCGCCGCTTCGGAGCAGCGCCGCTATATCCTCCTTGTAGTTTAGTGCTGTGCGTGGGCACAGACGCTCCTTAACTACAAGGGGCGCGTTTTGACTTATATGTCAAGGGCTTAAAGAGTTTCCGAGACCGCTCCTTTTATACTTTGGAGGTTTTTATGAATTTATCCTATCAGGCATTCTTTTCCTCTGAATGCAAACCCATATTTATGAATCTGCTCTGGAGAAAATCCGTCTGCGGCCAGCTTGGCATCATACTGCTTTTCTTCAATCTGGGTAAGAGCATTTGCGACCGTCTGTTCAAGGTCTTTTTCCTTCAAAGGTTTGTGCACCTTAAACTCAATGATGTATGCATCGTCTCGCTCTCTGTTTTTAGGAATCAGCATCACATCATAGCGGCCGAACCCGCTTTCTCTGTTTGAGGTAATCTCAAACCTTCCGGCAAGTTCAACCATCAGTCCCAGTACAAAACCGTGGTAAAACCGTTCGGGTGCATCGTCATTTGATGCACTTTTTGCAATATCAAAGCTCGAAAAGCTGTGCAGTGCAACCTGGTTTATAAATTCATTCATTCCATCCACATCATTCAGAAGGAGTGCTTTGATGAAGTTATTGTATGGCAATTCAGCATTTCCGCCAAACCAGTTTTTCACCATTTTTCTAAACATTCGTTTTGTCTCAAGGTTCGTGATGGTAAGGGTGTACCAGACATCCCCTTCCTCGCCTACGCCCTCCTCGTCGGTATCCAGTGTTCTGACTTCTAATACCTTCAGATAGCCTGTTGCAAGCAGGAGACTCCACACTGCGTCTGCGCTGCCGTTTAGCTGGTCAAACACAATCTTTTCGTCAATTTCTGCCTCAAAGCTTTTTCCCTGCAGAAGATCTTCCATGGTCTGTTTGAGGTTCGGGGTTCCTTCGCGAATCAGTTGGTTTACAAGTCCGTTCCCGCTCGTATTTGACCAATAAGTGTCATATTTTCCTTTTTCGTTTAAAAAGGACACAATTGACCAGGGATTATAGATATCCGTGCAGGTGCCGAATGTAAAACCGTCATACCATTTTTTTACTTTCTCTTTCTGTTCTCCCAGTCCGGCATCTTCAAGTGCAGTAAAAACTTCTTTTTCTGTAAATCCAAAAGATCTCATATATTTATCAGAGGTTGTTGTGATGACGTTCAGGTTATTCATGCCAGTAAAGATACTTTCTTTTGCTACTCTTGTGATTCCTGTGATCAGTCCACGTTCAAGGTATTCATTTGTCTTAAATGTGGAATTGAACAGGCTGCTGAAAAATTTAACGGTCTCCTCCCAGTATCCTGAAACCCATGCATCCTGCATTGGCGTGTCATATTCATCTAAGATAATAATTACTTTCTTACCATAATAGCGCTGCATGAAACCTGCCATTGAACGGATGGCCCCGGCAGCGAGTTCACTGTCCATTCTAAGCTCTATTTCCTGATAATATTTCTGTTCTTTTTTATTGAGCAGATTTCTCCCTAACAGGTATTCATTTTTATTATACAAATCCGTAATTACTTCTGTAATTTTAAACAGCATCTCTTTATATGATGCTGCTTTCACATTGGCAAAACTCAAAAAGATTACCGGAAAAGTCCCTTGAAGATTTCTGTACTGATAGTCCCCGTCAGGAGATTTTTCCTCCCATATCGACAGCCCCTCGAACAGATCACTTCTGTCTGCATACTTATTCGAAAAGAAACACTCTATCATACTCATGTTCAGCGTCTTTCCAAACCTGCGCGGGCGTGTGATCAGCGTAACCTGATCCGCATTTTCCCACCATTCCCGGATGAAATCTGTTTTGTCAATGTAAAAAATCTGCTGTGTTCTTACTGTCTCAAAGTCCTGATATCCGAGTCCTGCTCTGTTTTCGTTCATATGATACCCTCCCCACTGTTATCAGTATACATGATACGAACGTTTTTCACAACATCAGATCTGCAATATCACTCCCGTCATCGATCTCTGCGTTGACATCGATCTCATTGGCTCCATTATAGACAACTTTTCCTGTTTCACGCAGGACACGGTCTGCATAATGATCTGTGTCATACAGAGGGATAAATCCGTCTATACTGGTTTGGGCTGTTTGCGTAAAACGACAGGACAAGCCCGGATAAAGTCTGCCTGTTGGTCGGGTGCATGAAATATATGCTGTGGATCAGCTATACACCCAGGAGCATATCATTGTGCCAGCCTCCTTCTTCGGTGCACAGTTCCCATTTTCCGGGTTCTTTTTTGCATTTGCTTTCATAAACATCAGAAAATTCGGGGCATCTGACAATATCCTGGCACATGTTTACGGAGTCCCTGTCCCTGTCGTCCCAGTAATCCCTTTTCCACTTGTCACTGCACTGCTTAATGTAATGAAGTGATAAAATCACAAACGATTCTGAAAGCTTCTTTTCATTCATTATGGCATCAAGCACTTCCTTTCTTGAAAAGCTGAAAGAATTTACCATATAGGTCATGGTATTGCTGAAATTCTCCATGGCTTTGTGTTTTTCCTCATAGTCCGTAAACCTCCCTGCTGATAAAAGCTTTTGTTTGGGCAGGTTTCCCTTTTTGTGTTGTCCATACGGAAGCAGGAAAACTGGGAGAAACGCGCCTGCATGAAGCTGCATCTTTTTAAAGTATGGCTTTCAAGGCACAGCGCAGAATACCGCATCCCTTTTCCCGTGCTCGTGGTGGAAAATGTGGCAATGGCTGTCAGCCTGTTCTCCATCCTTCAGGTATAGGAAAATCCGCTTTCTGTCTATTACTGTCCGGAGAACCTGTTCATGCTCTATGCGCCGTTTTCCTCCATTTACTGGTGCGAGGCGGACGATGAGGGGAGAATAAAGGCCGTAAGGCTTGCCATTGAGGCAGATATTTAATGCAGCACGCTTACAAAAACGATGCGGATTCATACGTTAGAACTGCACCGTCTTTTTTGACATACAGCCGGAAGCATTTTCCAAGTCCTGTGCAGTGCGGTTAAATCTCAGGTCAATCTCCACACATCGCCCGTCCCCCCCGTATTTGCAGGCATATGCCGTATCCATCCAAAAATCCTCTGTACCCTCCGCATGTTCTCCGATGCATCAATACCAAAAGGACACCTTCTCGTGCAGGAGCCACAGTGAACGCAGTCCTCTCCTGTCACCAATAGCGCTTCAGAGGCAAAGCATTATGCGCCTCTGCGGAATAAGAGGTAAAGATTATACCTGTATATCCAATTATGCCTCTTTACGAATGCCAAACATACCATTCAGCATGGATAACACTTTCTCCATACCGCTTTCCTTAGAGCCGGAAGTCTTGTAAGCATCCTTCCATTCCTGCGCCAGCTTTTTCATTTTCTGCCCGGCTGTTTCCGGGGCATCCCTATCTGTCCCCTGCGGCTTTTTAGAGGCATTCGTGGAAAGCCCTTTCCCTCCTTCAGTTCTGAGCCTCTTAAACTCGCCCTCAATCATTTCCCTGGCATCCGCTCTGTCCGCCATCTTCTGGAATGCCCGGTCAAGCCCGCTTAATTCTTCCTCCATTGTCATTTTGCGGAAACCCGTCTCTGAATTTTCATCCTCCACATAACGCTCCCTTGTGCCGTCCTGATAGCCCTGCACAATCTCATCATAAAGGTTCGCATAAGCCCTGACAGAATCCTCCATCTGGTCTGCAATGCCGTATGCGCTGCCTGTCCTCTGCCCTTTCAGCTTTTCCAATTCCCCGTCCAGTTCACCGCCATAAGCGTTTGCAGACAGTGCGCTTGTGGCCTGTTTTGCCTGCCTTATAACGCTCTCCTTGTTCCCTTTTGCAACAACCCTGCCCGATATCCCTTTTTCACGGATCTGTTTCCGATAGTTCTCAATTCCCTCCTGCGAAATGGAAACCTTCACCGCATTGTCCGCCTTCGGTTGCGGTGCATCTTTTTCCTTTTCCTGTGCGCTGACCGCCCTGCCATTCTGGTACCAGCCGCTTGCCGCACTGGTCTGGCCCACATTTCCTTCAATATTTACTGACATACCAAATCCTCCATTTCCAAATTTACGCCCTGAAATCCACTCCGCCGAGCGTTCCGTCAAGCTGGTTTAAAATGCTCGTGTCAAAAGCGTCCCCCGGCTTCCATCCCGGATTGTTTTCCCTTACTAATTTTTCCATTCTTGTAGCATAATCCCCTGCCATTTTAATCAATGTCCATGAAGCGGATGCGCACTCTTTGGCAGAAATTGTACTCAAATACTTATTAACTACATCATGCCTTTTGCTTCCCTCTGGTATTCCTTTTCCATTGGTGCTAATGAAATCCTGCTTCACTACTTCTGCCAAATCTGCTTTTACCTGTTCCGACACAGGCACGATTTTTTTGTAATCACTTCTTCCTTTAAGGCATCTTTCAGCGTGTTCTTTGGAAAAGCATGGAACACCATCCTCGTTATAATGCAAATAGCTGTGCTTATACTTCACCCCTCCACTGACATTCGCACCCGCCTGATTGGAAACGCCAGATTTATTTCCATTCTTCTGCGAAAACAGTTTATTCAAAAGGGAATACTGCGAAAACCCTCTCATATTGTTACTGCTGATATTCATATCCTCGCCTCCTCTTATATCTTCAAATCCAGATTTGCACCAACCTGCGGCTGATCTTTCACTACGGTTTTGCCCGCATCCTCTTCCTGGGCGGCTTCGATAATCGTCCGGATATCTGTGTCATTCAGATAAATTGTCCCGTCTTTGGAATCATCCATTTTTTCATGTAAAAGCTGCTCTGCTTTGTTCGGAGTTACCGTTCCATCCTCTGCATTCTCCGCTTTCTTTTCTTCTAATGTTTCCTCTAATTTTACTTTCTTTTCTGCTGCCTTTTCTTTCGTTTTTTCAATAAATTTTTCAGAATTTTTCCGTCTTTCTTCCCGGAGCTTGTCGCTCATATTCAGCATAAAGTCATTTCTGACAAGGGCAATCTGGCGGTATTTTCCGTTTTCATCTATATAATCATGCTTAAATACCACATTCCATCCACTGGCATTCATTACGCTGTCCAGCATATTCACCGCCGATTCAACACCTTTAATCAATTCTTTCATTTCTTTTTCCTTCTCCGGATCATTCTGCATCTTTTCCAAAAGCTGCGGATTGATCGTCAATGTTTTACCGCTTTTAGCTGTTGAAAAAGAATTCCCAACCTTAAGTTCCACACTTGGAACAAGTTTTGCCAGTTCGTTCACGTAATCTGATGTGCTTCTTGACTTGCTGTTTCCTGTTGTTTCTGATGTGTTTTCTGTTTCCTTCTTTTTCGTGCTGCTTGCCGCATTGCTTCCCGCCATGCTCTGTGCCGCATAGCTGCTGTAATTGTTTGTAATCTCCATCGCCATAATTTTTTACTCCTTGATAATAAAATTATTTGAAATCCATTTCTTTTACATGAAATGGTTATAACATTTTAAGTAATCCAAAATACCAGTCGTCCGTGATGCTTTTATAGGGAATCCGCACTACCTCATCCTCTGAATTGTTTTCGTAAATACAGCTTTCTGCTACACCAGTTAAACCTGGCAGCTTATAAAACCCACCGAAAACAATCCAAATTTCCCCTTCTGCATTGTTTTCAATTAAGAACTTCTCAAAAGCCTCCCTTTCTACATAGACATACTTGTCATCATATGAGATCATCCTGCTTAGCTCTTCGGTGTCGCATGAAACAACTGCATTTTCCCCATCATATTTACCGACCAGAATGTCCCTGTTTTCATTGCAGCGGGCATAGGAATGTGTATGTACCGCCAACAGCATGGCCGCAATCATCAGAAAAGCTGTGGCTACCATGCCTACGCACAGTTTTTTCCGGTATGGACGGAAACTGGCAATTTCGCCCATCCTCCTTTTCATGTCTGCAAATTCCCTTTCCCCCGCATAGGTGACAGCGGGCGGCTTACCCTCCGATTTTGAA
>OFGG01001022.1_pt1 | contig 20203 bp, 21 predicted proteins | sample 1521701 | NCBI WGS metagenome assembly OFGG01 (sample SAMEA3504081, study PRJEB24116) | mouse gut metagenome | biome: mouse gut; feature: mouse-associated habitat; material: faeces | place: Denmark | collected 2011
CCTGCGCTATGCGGGAAATCTGCACCAAGCTGGAGAACCTGAGCCAGGAGTTCGAGCTCAAGGAGGCCAGGAATCCCATACAGCACATCAACCACAGGCTCAAGAAGACGGAGAGCATCCGCAACAAGATGCTGCAGAAAGGTCTTCCCCTGGAATATGAAGTGATGCGGGATGAGATCACGGACATCGGAGGCATTCGTGTCATCTGTTCTTATATCAATGATATCTACGCGATTGCGAACATGCTGAAGCAACAGGACGATTTACTGATCGTCAGGGAAAAGGACTACATATCCAATCCGAAGAAGAACGGGTACAGGAGCTATCATCTGATTGTGGCGATTCCGATTTTCCTCTCCTCGGAAAAACAGATCATTCCGGTGGAAATCCAGATGAGGACCATAGCCATGGATTTCTGGGCCAGCCTGGAGCATCAGCTCCGCTATAAGACTACGGCGTCGGTCTCGGATTCCACCAGAAGCAGGCTTACCAATATCGCCCAGGACATATTCAGGGCGGATGTGGAAATGCAGCAGATATATGAGGATATCAGCGCGTTGGAATAGAACAGAAAAAGGTCTGGCTCCCATTCAGGGATGCCAGACCTTTTCTATCGTCATTCTTTCTCAATCCAGATCGATTATGTTAGAGGAGGGTGTGCCGTAGCCGGTATATCCTGTCTGGGAATCCATCTTGATATATTCCTCACGCAGCTTGAATTTGGCCACAAGGCTCTTCAGCGTGGAGGCCTGCTCTGAGAGCTCCTGGCTGGCAGCGGCGCTTTCCTCTGCGGTAGCGGAGTTGGTCTGTACTACGCTGGAAATCTGATCCACACCCAGGGTAACCTGTTCGATGGCGCCTGCCTGTTCCTCGGCAGCGTTTGCAATCTCGTCCACCTTGGTGGAGGCGGAGCGGACATGGTTCACCACCTGTACCAGGGATTCCGCTGTGGAGTTGGCAAGCTTTGTGCCCCTTGTGACGGCATTGACGGAGCTCTCAATCAGCTCTGCGGTATTCTTGGATGCCACGGAGCTCTTGCTGGCAAGGCTTCTGACTTCCTCGGCCACCACGGCGAATCCTTTTCCGGCTTCCCCTGCCCTTGCGGCCTCAACGGCGGCGTTCAGAGCCAGGATATTGGTCTGGAAGGCGATGTCTTCAATGGTCTTGATGATCTTGCTGATTTCATTGGAAGAACGCGCAATCTCTTCCATGGCGTCCATCATGTCATGCATCTGGTTGTTGCAGATTTCGGCTTCGCCACCGGCGGTGTTGGATTTGGATCTGGCTTCCATGGCATTGTCGGCAGTGCTCTTGACCTGATAGGAAATATTGGTGATGGTGGAGGCAAGCTCTTCCACGGAAGCGGCCTGCTCGGTAGCGCCCTGTGCCAGGGCCTGTGCGCCGTTGGATACCTGGCCGGAGCCGGATGCCACCTGATCCGCGCTCTGGTTGATCTGACCCAGGGTGATGCTCAGGTCCTTGTTCAGCTTGCGGATGGACAGAAGCAGGCTCTGCAGACTGCCCACATATCTTTCCTCTGCATTGGTGCGGACATCGAAATTGCCGTCCGCCATCTCGCTCAAGAGCCTGGAGGCGTCGGAGATGACGGTCTCCAGAATGAAGGTCATATTCTTAAAGGACTTGGTAAGGCTTCCAAGCTCGTCCTTGGACTCGTAGGTCACGGAGATATCGAAATTGCCGTTGACAATCTTATCCGCCGCTGTCTCCAGTTGACGTAAGGGCTTGGTGATGGATCTGGTCAGGTATGTAGAGAGGAGGATGGTGATAATCAAAGCTACCACAGCCATGCCAATCTGTGCCGCTACAAGGAGCTCCTGCATGTCTACCGTGCTGAGGAAATTGTCCTCCGCCGTCTTTTCTTCCACAGCGCTGATCTGAATCAGGGTGTTCACGGCTTCCTGTACAAGAGGCTGGTATTCTTCAAGCAGTATCCTCTGTGCCTCCAGGTTGTCCGTCTCGGATGTGGTGATGACATTCTCCTGCAGTTCCATGGCCTTTTGTATAGAATCGGAAAAGGAATCCAGTAACTGGGAATCCCCTGTGAAATTCTCGAACAGCCAGTAGGCATTTTCCTCCAGCGCCGTCAATTCGGTCTGAAGCTCATCCTGATAGCTTTCCTTTTTCGATTCATCGCTCTCGATGGTTATGAATGCCAGATCCTTCACGATAATCTGCAGGCCCCGGCGCATGCTCATGATATTGTTGGTCACCTTATACTCTACATTGTAAAATTCAGAGTATTTGTTAGCGTTTGCCTGCAGACCGTAGATGGCAATGGCCACTGTCCCTATGAACAGTATGATGACCAGCATGAAGGTCGCCAAAAGCTTAGTCCTGATTTTTAGATTCTTCATGTTACCCTCCTGGATAGATTTATTTTATATGTTGATTATAATAGATTATTGTCAATCTGTCCACTCTATTTACGTAAACAGAAAAATTTTCTATATTGCCTAATCCGTTTCCTTCCCCTATAATAGATGGATGAAGACAAGTGGGGGTTTGGATTGGCGAGGTGATTGGATGGCTCAGTATGATTTGGAGATATTTCAGAGAGATCTTGAGGCGTTTGGCATCGCTCTTTCCGGGGAACAGACGGGGCAGTTCCTCCGGTATTATGAGCTGCTGCTGGAATGGAACGGCAGGATGAACCTGACGGCCATCACGGAATATCAGGAGGTATTGAAAAAGCATTTCGTGGACAGCCTGTCCCTGGTGAAGGTGTGCCGTCCGGCGCAGGGGGATACCCTGATCGATGTGGGGACAGGGGCGGGGTTTCCGGGGCTTGCCCTGAAGATCGCCTTCCCCGGCCTGAAGGTCACGCTTTTGGATTCACTGAACAAGAGGATCCAGTTTCTGAATGCGGTCATAGAGGAGCTGAAGCTCACCGATGTGGAGGCAGTACATGGCAGAGCGGAGGATTACGCTGCGCCCGGAAGAGGGAGGGAGACCTTCGATTTCTGTGTGTCCCGGGCGGTGGCGCATCTCTCCACCCTGTCGGAGTACTGTCTTCCTTTTGTGAAAAAGGGAGGGCAGTTCATTGCCTATAAATCCGAGAAGGGCCCGGGGGAAGTGGCGGATGCGCAGAAGGCCATATCCGTGCTGGGCGGCCGGGTAAGGGAGAGTGTGGAATTCGCTCTGCCGGATTCGGATATCCACAGGAATCTGGTGGTGGTGGAAAAGGTGCAGAAGACCCCGGCGAAATATCCCAGAAAGGCCGGTCTGCCCTCCAGGGAGCCTATCCGGGAGACAGGGAAAAAGCCAGAGAGGCAGGGGGCGTCATGAAAAAGGAAGATTATCAGGTCCTGCGGGAGCTGCTGAAGGAATTTCGGGAGGAGGACGCGGGGCTTAAGGCACGGATAGAAGAGCATGACGGGCGCGTGAAGGAGGCGGAGCTGCGTCTTAAGACCATACAGGACTCGGAGCCTGAGGACAGAAAGGTATTTTCCCCCAGGAGGGTGGAGGTATTATATAAAGAAGAAATAGGAAGGATAAAAGAGGAGAAAGCCGTCCATGAAGAGCAGATACAGCGGCTTTGCAGCCAGAGAGAGGTGTTGGAGAAGCGGATTTCCCGGCTTGAGGCTGTCTGCCGCCATCAGAGAGAGCACGCCAGGCGCAGGCGCGATTCCTCTCTGATGGATTTGGAGAATATCATCGGCAGAATCGAGAACAGCAGCGGGTACATCGACAGGAATCCCATCCAGGCCAGGCAGGAGCTGGCCATCATCGCAAAATCATTAAGAGAACTTGTGGACAGGATGCGGGAGGGGGAGAAGCCTTAGCCTCTGATGCTGTCAGCGGCAGGCAGGAAGCTCAGGCAGCTTTTCTGCCTCCTTCCGGGAATCAGCCGGGTTCCGTCCGTGTACCCTTCTTCCCTTCCTGCCAGCTCTTTGATGAGGAGCCCGCGCAGGTAGGAAATCCGCTCCTGGCAGTCCGGATCCGCAACCGCGTCGTGCAGCTCCTTCGGATACGTATCCAGACGGAAATACTGTTCCCTTCCGGATTCCATGAACCAGCAGTACTTGTCCTGCCCGGTGACGATGTACTGGTTTCCGATGTCGCCGCCGCTGTGCTCCCCGTGGAGGTATTCCCGATGGTTCTCCCGGAGGAGGGAGAGCCCGTCAATCCCTTCCGGCTGTTCGCCTCCGGCCAGCTCCACCAAAGTGGGCAGGATGTCCCGAAGCTCCGCCAGCCTGGTGCATACCGTCCCGGGTATCATGCCCGGTGCGTTGGCGACGATCAGGGGAATGTGGATGCTTCCCTGATAGGGGCGGGTCTTTCGGAAGGTGTAGTGGTCCCCCAGAAGCTCTCCGTGGTCTGACAAAAATAAAATGACGGTATTTTGATAAGAACCATCGTCCTTCAGGGCATCTACCAGCCGTCCTATCTGATTGTCCAGATGGGTGATGCAGGCATAATACCCAATCTGCGCCTGACGCATGAGCTCCGGATCCACGGATCCGGTATCAGCATCGCTGCGCCTGCCCAGCCGCTGCAGCCGTTCCACGTCCGCCCAGTCGCCGATGGCGGGAGGCGTCAGATTCTGATCGTGGTAGAGGTCGAAAAAGTACCGGGGTGCGTCAAAGGGCGGATGGGGCCTGAGATAGGATGCCATCAGGAAAAAGGGGCGGGCGCGGTCCCTGCGGCGGAGAAAATCGATGGATCTGTCCGTGACCCAGTTGGTGGGGTGGAGCCTTTCCTCATACATCCAGGGCCTGGCGGTGAAGGAATTGCATTCCAGCCCTTCGTCCGTCACATCCCTGTCGATGCCGATCTGGGTCTTCAGCCAGTAGAAATAATCGTCGGCGATCCGCTGGTTTTCCGCATAGGGCACGTTGGCATTCCTATAGGCATGGAGGTAGCCGTCGTGGAGCTCTATGTTGTGGAAGCCCATGAGATTCCGCAGGGGATGGACATGCATCTTCCCCACGCATTGGGTGTAATATCCGGCCTTTGACAGCTCTCCGGCCATGGTGACGGGATATTCCCAGGGGACTCTGTCCATATAGCCTACTCGGCCGTGATGTTCCTGGGAAAGTCCTGTGTGCAGGGCGCAGCGGGCCGGGATGCAGCTTGGGCAGGCGGTGTAGGCATTGCTGTAGCGTGTCCCCAGGGATGCCAGGTGGTCCAGGTATGGCGTCTTTACATCGGGATGGCCTGCGATTCCCAGACAGTCGCCGCGCATCTGGTCGGTCATGATGAGCAGGATGTTGGGCCGGTTCTTCTTTGAATTCTTTTCCATAGGCTGTATCCTTTCTTGTTTTTTCTTCCAGTATACTGAAAAGGTCTGAAATCCGCAATTGTTTTTTTACTTTGATTTTCATATGTCTATATTATTTTGTTTGCTATCCGTTATATAAATATGATAAAATAGGTATCATCCACAGAAGGGACATGGGTTTGAAAAAATGAAAACAATAAAACAAAATATAGATAAACGGAATTTCGCTTTAAAATGTTTTTTGTTTGTTTTTATCCTGATATATCTGGGCATATTCCTCTATCTGAATCTGATGAAGTATGCACAGCATGTAGATTCGGATATAGCGGCGGAGGCTTTGCTGGCCAGAGAGATATGGACAGAAAAAGATTTGACACCGGACAACTGGATATCCAGCACAGAACGCCGGGTAGTTGGGATGCCTACTGTCATGGCCTTGTTCTATGGGGTGTTCCACAGCATGACTACGGCGGCAGGGATTTCCTGTGTAATGGTCAGCGCCATATTCATCATAGTTTTTTTCTGGTTCTTGAAAAGAATCGGAATGTCTGATATAGCGGTCATGACATCGATTCTGGCTCTTCTTGCCCTGCCGATCAATGGATTGCGCAATGATGGGCAGATTGTGCCGTTTGTGACGCTTCTATTGTTTCTCTTTGCCGATTATTATGTCATCCACAGCATATTGATGTTTCTTTCAATTATGTTTTACATTCACTTGAAAAACGGAAATTTTAAACATGGCAAACCAGGATTAAGGGAAATCATAGCATGGGGCTTTTTATTCCTGTTTACCATTGCCCTGTGCCTGGGTGGACAGAGATGCCTGCAGGTATTGATACTCCCGATAATAGCGGCAGAGGCGGTTTTCTTATTCATAGAGTCTGACAGCTTTAAGAACAGAATCCCTAAGAAACGTTATTATGCCACGGGATTTGTGGGGACTTTGGCTCTGGCGTTTTTGATATCGAATGTCTATAGAGGTCAGAAGAATTATGAAATGTTCCTGCTGTCTCCTGAACAAATTGCGGAAAGAGTATTTGTGACAATTCCGGCAGCAATCCTGGAAGGTTTCGGAATCGCCGGAAATACTTCCGTCGGTTCCTTTGGCTCTGTGATGCAGATGCTTGTATGGGCTTTTTTGGTACTGGTTGGATATGGTATCTGTCTGGTGGTTCGCCGAAAGACAGAGATGGTCACAAAAGAACAGAGGGAAGCCATCTCTATCCTGACGGCTTCTCTGGGGATTACAGGATTTATCGTGGCAGTCACTACGGTAGAAGCGGCCCAGAATTATTTTTTTGTGGCATGGTTCATTGCGGCTCTGATTCTTGGAATCATGATTGATTATTTTCGTAGAAAAAAGTCTCTGTTTGCGAATCTGATCCTGTTTGCCATATGTTGTTTTTCCGTCTTGAACATAAAATATACTTATGTGGATGCATTGACTGTTACGGATAATCTGAAGGAATATGAAGAAGTGGCGGATTATCTGATTCAAGAAGATATTTCCTATGGTTATGCCGAGTTTTGGGACGCGTCCAGGATTTCATTGGTCAGAGACGGTGCGGTAACGATGGGAAGTTCGTATGGAATGGAGAATCTTGAAATGTACTGGTGGCTGACTTCCACAGATTGGTATCCTCCAAATCTTCCTGAAGAAATGAAAACTGCGTATGTAGTCAGGATTCCAAAAAAGGATGCTTTCGAAGCACAGTTCCAGGAAGAGGGAATTGTGGAGCTTGGATTTGAAAATGATATATTTGCGGTCTACATCAGTGATATGAATTTCGTGAATATGCAGTAATTATTTATGGGAAGAGGGTGAGACAATGGGAGTTCGCAAGTCTTTTTATCAAGCGGCTGTTTTCATATTGAAGATATTCTTATTGCTCATAGGTGCCTACTTGGTTTATACAGGAATCAGGTATTCCTATTATTCCGCAAAATCCTATGATTTGAGAATCTATGAAGTACCGGATTCCACAATTCTTCATGTACTTGCATTCGGTATCGCTTGTTTAGCGTCGACATTTTTTTTATTTTTATGGCACAGGCTCTGCAATCGATTCGATCAAGAGAAAATGTGCGGGATTGTGCTTCTGGCAGCGTGCTTCTGGCTTTTGGTAATAGGAATCTTTTATTTAAGGAGCCATCCATATTATCCTCAGGGGGATCAGTTGAATGTAGCTGCGGGAGCTGCTTATGCACGGGCAGGGGATTATGATATGTTTGGAAAGGGGGGATATATAGGGCTTTATGAACAGCAGAAAGGACTTGTCTTTTTGTATGAAATCCTTTTTTCCTTATTTGGGGATTTCTGTTTTTCTATTGTAAGATATCTCAATTTATGCTTCATGATTGTCACACTTATCTTTGGATATTATTTTTTAAAGCATGTGGCAAAGAAGGCTTTTTATAGAATCCTATATTGTGTGTTGATGATGTTCTGTGTGCCTTATATCATATACCTTCCTTATGCGTATGGAGATTTGCCATCTATTTGCTTCAGCATGATTTTATTCTGGGCGATAGCTGTGTTTAAAGAAGACTTGAAAAAAAGGTATGTTTTTATTGCCTGTATTGCAGCAGCTTTGGCATTGCTTGTCAGGACAAGCAGCAGTATCGTATTGATTGCTGTGGCAATCGGCATGGTGCTGCTTGCCATGGAGACAATCAGTTTTCGCCCTCTTTTGGCAGCCCTGTGCATTCTGATAGTTTCCTGGGGGTCCGTGAAAGCAGTGGACAGGATGTATGAAATGAAATCGGGATTTGAGAGCGGTATCGGGATTCCCAAGATACTGTGGGTAGCTATGGGATTACAGGAAACGGATGGAAATCCTGGAATATATAATCGTTATCAGCAAATGGTGTTTGAGGAGTGTGGATTTGAGAGGGAGACGGCTACAGAGGTGGGAAAACGGTATATCATGAATCGTTTGAAGGAGTTTCAGGACAGTCCGGCTTATGCCAGATATTTTTTCACAGGGAAGATCAAGCTGCAGTGGCTGGAACCTCTTTTTGAAGGATTGTATGCTACCAGTACCTTTGATGAGGAGTCTGAATATCCTGATTGGATTACAGATTTATATTATGGGGATATCCATGATGTCATCTGGAATTTTGCAAACTATTATCAAAGTTTGATTTATCTTTCTTTTTTATGTTTTATAGTAAGCTTTTTCTTTCGAAGGTCAAGTGTACTATTTGAGGTTACGGGATGGATTCCGTTAATTGCGGTTGTGGGCGGCTTTCTCTTTTGTATCATGTGGGAGAGCCAATGTAGATATATGCTGCCATATTATATATTCATTATTCTGTATGCTGCTTTTGGAATGGGGAAAATTGCGGAATCCCTTTACAGAGGAATAAACTATATTCGTGCGCGTATTTAATTGCCGTTTAAAACACCGGCATTGTAGAAGAGAGCATAGGATTTGGAGGTAAATGGAATGAAGATATTGAATTTTGGATCATTGAATATGGATTATGTCTATCAGGTGGAACATTTTGTCCGGCCAGGGGAGACAATGAATGCGCTTTCCCAATGTGTCAACTGTGGAGGAAAGGGATTGAATCAATCCATAGCCTTGGCAAGAGCTGGAGCAAAGGTATACCATGCAGGCTGTATAGGGACAGGAGGAGAACGACTGGCCCGGGAACTTATGGAGAATGGCGTTGACATTTCCTGTTTGACCAAGGTAGATGATATACAGGGGAATGCGGTGATACAGGTGGACAGGAGTGGAGAAAATTGCATTCTGTTGTTTGGTGGTTCAAACCGCGGTATCAAGCCGGAGATGGTAAAGCAAGTCATGGAGAAGTTTGAGCCGGGAGATTATCTGATACTTCAGAATGAGGTGAGCTGTCTGCCGGAGATGGTGACAGAGGCAAAAAACAGGGGAATGAGGATAGTGTTGAATCCTTCTCCTTTTGAGGATAGTTTATTGGATTTGGATTTTGATGATATTGCCTGGTTGCTGATGAATGAGATAGAGGCGGAGCAAATCTCCGGACAGAAGAATTCGGATGCGGTTTGGCAGTTGATGCATGGAAAATATCCTTCTCTTAGCATGGTAGTGACATTGGGAAAAGAGGGAGCAGTATGTTATACGCCGGAAGGAAAGACGGCGCAGATGGCATATCCTACTTCTGTGGTAGATACAACGGCTGCGGGAGATACCTTTACCGGATATTTCATTGCTGCTTTGACAGAGGGGATGGAAATAAGGGAATGCATGCGCCGGGCATCTAAAGCCGCATCCATCAGTGTATCACGAGCCGGAGCGGCAGAGTCTATTCCCGGACGGCAGGAAATTGAGAGAGCTTTGGCGGATATTTGACTAGAGCAGTTGTGTGTGGATGTTTTACGGAGGTATAAGGATGGTATATTATAAGGATGAAATTTGTCTGATTAGGAATCTTGAAAAGGATGATATAGAAGAAATCGTTCGAGAAGAATGTGCGCAGGGATGGCAAGCCAGCGATGCAAAGTATCTTATGAGGATAAAGAATCAGGAAGAGGAAAAATGTATTTCTTTTGTGGCGGAATATAAAGGTTCAGTGGCTGGGTATGTGAATCTATATTTCTGTGCAAAGACAGGCCCTTTTGCATTTGCGGCTTATCCGGAGATTGTAGATTTCGGGGTATTGGAGAAATACAGAAGGCAGGGCATTGGTACCAGGCTGATGGATGTCGCGGAGGAGATTGGGTTCCAATCCAGCCATATCATATGTATCGGAGTCGGATTGCACAGTGGATATGGTAGTGCTCAGAGAATGTATGTGAAGAGAGGGTATGTTCCGGACGGGTCGGGGGTATGGTATCGGGATAAAGTTTGTGAACCTTATGAAAAATGTTGTAATGATGATGATTTGGTTTTATATCTTTCTAAGAATATTGAGACACAGAATATTTTCTTAGATAAAAAATTGTGAGCAGGAATGTTTCACGTGAAACATTTTATATATGTATAGAAAAAATACAAGATAATGTTTCACGTGAAACATATTTCCCCAAGATGTTGTAATTTTTCTGTGAAACATAAATAATTGGATTGTGTAGCTGTGAAACATAAAAAATATAGATATATTGAATGCTACAAAATGTTTCACGTGAAACATTTTGGGCATTTTTTATCGTTATAATAGTATAGAAGAGAGTATGTGATTCTGAAATATTGTTCAACTTATATATAGCTATCCTGAAAGAATAGTGCTATAATACACTCAAGAACGGCAGAATTTGCAATGCTGCATATGACAAGGATATGGCTGGCGGTCTTTTGTTAAACACATAATTGCAATTGATTCTATGTGCAGCAGCATAAAAAGCAAATGCAAGGAGGGAGTCTGGCCATGGGAAAAACGATTGCAATAGCAAATCAAAAAGGCGGCGTGGGGAAGACCACAACAGCTATCAACCTTTCCGCCTGTCTGGCGGAGAAAGGGAAAAAAGTACTGGTAATAGACACCGATCCACAGGGAAATACCACTAGCGGATTTGGATTAGACAAGAACAATTTGGAAAATACCATATACGAATTGATTTTGGGAGAGTGTTCTATCAGTGACTGTATCATTAAAAAAGTGACGGGCAATGTCTCCGTAGTCCCTTCTAATGTGAATCTAGCCGCAGCGGAGATTGAACTGATAGGCATTGATAAAAAGGAATACATATTAAAAAAAGAAGTAGATTATATTAAGGATGAATATGATTTTATCATCATTGACTGTCCTCCTTCTCTGAACATGCTGACAATCAATGCCATGACCACAGCGGACAGCGTACTGGTTCCCATTCAGTGTGAATATTACGCGCTGGAAGGATTGAGCCAGTTGATACATACCATCAACCTGGTGAAGGAGAGACTGAATCCTGATCTGGATATGGAGGGCACGGTATTCACCATGTATGATGCCCGCACCAATCTGTCCATGCAGGTAGTAGAGAACGTAAAGAAAAATCTGAATCATAAGATATACAGCACCCTGATACCCAGGAATATTCGGCTGGCAGAAGCGCCCAGCCATGGGATGCCCATCAATCTTTACGATGCGAAATCAGCCGGTGCCGAGGCCTATATGCAGTTGGCTGAAGAGGTGATCAGCAACGCGTGACAGTCCCTACAAAAAGCGGCAAGTGGAAATGGAGGAAGGATATGGCAGGAAAGACGGCAAGAGGACTGGGCAAGGGGCTTGATTCCCTGATACCTGATGCGGTGGGAGAGGCAAAGGCCAAAAAGGAATCGGAAGAATCCAAGGCTTCCGGCGATGCCGGTTCACAGGAGGCGCTTGTAAAGATTACCGCAGTAGAGCCCAACCGAAAGCAGCCCCGTAAGAATTTCGATGAAGATTCATTACAGGAACTGGCCGATTCCATCAGGCAGGTGGGAGTGATACAGCCTATCCTGGTGCAGGACAGGAAAGACCACTACGAAATCATTGCCGGCGAGAGAAGATGGCGGGCGGCAAAGCTGGCCGGATTGAAGGAAGTGCCTGTCATCATCCGTGATTACACAGAGCAGGAAATCATGGAGATTTCCCTGATTGAGAATATCCAGCGGGAGGATTTGAATCCCATTGAAGAGGCGCAGGCCTACAAGCGCCTACTGACGGAATTCAATCTGAAGCAGGATGAAGTGGCTGAAAGGGTATCAAAGAGCCGTACAGCCGTCACCAATTCCATGCGGCTCCTGAAGCTCACCGACAAGGTGCAGCAGATGGTAATCGATGAAATGATAACCACCGGACATGCCCGGGCGCTCCTGGGCGTAGAAGATCCGGAAGAGCAGTATGAAATAGCCCAGCGGATTTTTGATCAAAAGCTCAGCGTCCGCGAGGTGGAGAAGCTGGTAAAGAATCTGCATAAGCCAGAGAAGCCAAAGAAGAAGCCGAATGACGATGTGACCATGCAGGTCATCTATCAGGATATCGAGGACAGGCTGAAGCAGCGGCTGAGCACAAAGGTTACAGTCACCCCGAAAGGGGAAGGTTCTGGGAAAATCGAGATTGAATTTTATAATCACGAGGATCTGGACAGACTGTTAGATATCATATCATATACTGCACAGCAATGAAAAATGCAGTAAACTACAAAGAAAGACATGGATAAACAGGCAGAATACTGAAGGAGATATATGAATACAACAGGAAGTAGCGCATTTTTAGACCAGATTGGCATCGGCTCCTTTGACTGGGGGTATCTGGCGGCAGGGATACTGGGTTTGGCCGTCCTGATGCTGATCGTGCTGATACTTTTGATCGTACAGATCGTAAAGGTGAACAGGCTGAAGAAAAGGCTGGATTGGTTCGTCCTGGGAAAGGATGGGGCCAGCTTGGAGGAAGATATCCTGAAGCTCTTCAAAGACAATGAGCTTCTGAAAGAAGGGGCAGAGAAGGACAGGCAGGACATCGATACCATATTCAAGAGGCTGCAGACAGTATACCAGAAGATGGGGCTTGTGCGGTACGATGCCTTTAACCAGATGGGCGGACAGCTGAGCTACAGTCTCGCGCTGCTGGATGAGAACGACAACGGCTTTATCATCAATTCCGTCCACAGCACCGAGGGCTGCTATTCCTATTCCAAGGAAATCAGGAATGGCGACAACAGCATCTCGCTGAGCCAGGAGGAGGCAGAGGCGCTGGCCATCGCAAAAGGGACAAGAGCATAAGCGAGATAAATAGAAAGGACAGGAAAGCCATGATTGATATTAAGTTTTTGAGAGAGAATCCCGATATTGTAAAGGAGAATATCCGGAAGAAATTCCAGGAGGAAAAACTTGCCCTGGTGGACGAGGTGATAGCCCTGGATGCGGAGAGCAGAAAAGCCAAGCAGGAGGGAGATAACCTTCGCGCATCCAAGAATAAGGTATCCAAGGAAATCGGCGCGCTGATGGCCCAGGGCAAAAAGGCGGAGGCCGAGGAAAAGAAGGCGGAAGTGGCTGCGAATGCCAAAAGGCTGGCGGAGCTGGAGGCCCTGGAACCCCAGCTTCAGGAGAAAATCACGAAGATAATGATGGTGATTCCGAACCTTATCGATGCTTCCGTTCCCATCGGCAGGGACGACAGCGAGAACGTGGAGATTGAAAAGTACGGGGAGCCCGCAGTGCCTGATTTCGAGGTGCCTTATCACGCGGATATCCTGAACAGCATCAATGGATTGGACAAGGATGCGGCGGGGCGGACCAGCGGGAACGGCTTTTATTATCTGATCGGGGACGCGGCTAGAATCCATTCGGCCATGATCAGCTACGCCAGGGACTTCATGATAGACAAAGGCTTCACCTACTGCATCCCGCCCTTTATGATCCGCAGCAATGTGGTGAACGGAGTCATGAGCTTTGCGGAGATGGAAGCCATGATGTACAAGATTGAGGGGGAGGACTTATATCTGATCGGAACTTCCGAGCATTCCATGATCGGCAGGTTCCAGGGACAGATCGTCACCGAGGCCAATCTGCCCATCACGATGACCTCCTATTCTCCCTGCTTCAGAAAGGAAGTGGGGTCCCATGGAATAGAGGAGAGGGGCGTCTACCGGGTGCACCAGTTCGAAAAGCAGGAGATGGTAGTGCTGTGCAAGCCTGAGGATTCCATGGACTGGTACAATAAGATGTGGTCCTATACGGTGGAGTTCTTCCGCAGCCTGGACGTGCCCGTGCGGACTCTGGAATGCTGCAGCGGAGATCTGGCTGACCTGAAGGTGAAGTCCTGCGACATCGAGGCCTGGAGCCCCAGACAGCAGAAATATTTCGAGGTGGGATCCTGTTCCACTCTGGGAGATGCCCAGGCGAGGCGCCTTGGCATCCGCACCAAGGGAGAAAATGGGACATACTATGTGCATACATTAAATAATACGGTATTGGCTACGCCCAGAGGGCTTATCGCGTTCCTGGAGAATAATGTGAACGCGGACGGGAGCATCAGTATCCCGGAGGCGCTGCGCCCTTATATGGGCGGCAAGGACAGAATCCTTCCGGGCGGTGCCAGATAAATAAATCTGTCAGGAGAATGGGATGAAGCAAAAGAGAAATTCCTTTATGGTGCTTTTTTGTGGTATCTTTCTGGTTGTGGGAGCCATATTTTCTGCAGTGGGCATCACAATGGCATTGGCGGATTCCGGTTTCAGGGAACGGGCAGAAGAAATCACGGCTGAAATCACAGGAATCTCTTCCTACCGCGCCTCTGACGGCGACCGGAGACACAATGTATATGTGACATATCAGTACGATGGCAGGGTCTATGAAGACATAGAATTGAATTTCTACAGAAGCGGTATGTATGAGGGACAGGAGATTCCCCTTCTGTGCGATCCGGAAAATCCGGGACATGTGAAATCCCCGGGCGGCATGCTGCTTTTGGAGATAGTATTTCTCCTGATAGGAATCCTCTTTATGGGAATCGCTCTTGTGTTTATCGCGGTATCCCGGAACAAGGCCCGCAGAAGAAAGAAAATCCTGTCGTCAGGAAAGCGCCTGAGCGCCATTGTGGAGCAGATAGCGGTCAATACCAGCTATGTGATGAACGGCCGGAATCCTTATCAGATTTACTGTTATTACCGGGATGAATATAAAGATGTGATCTATCGGTTCAAAAGCGAGGATTTGTGGATAAATCCCAATGTGGTCCTACAGCCGGGAGACACCATAGACGTCTATGTGGACGGGGAAGACTACAGCCGTTACCATGTGGATGCGGAGAGCATATTGGATAAGAAGGTAAAGGACTATACGTGACAGGGAAAGAAGGTGAAATATTTGCATAAATTTATGCGTGCCATTGGATTCAGCAAATTGGAGAGCCATAAGAGACTGCAGGAGCTGTTGGCGGAGGTGGTCATCAATGCCGACAGGCGCAGTGTCCTGAAGGGGAAGAATGACACATTGTCAGGTGAATTTTGCAAAGATTTCGCCAATGGAATCGGAATCGCTGTCTGCGGTGAGTTCGATGACGATGAGAGATTCATCTATGAATATTATTATCCCTATCTGGAGGGGACGGGCATCACCTCCTGCGAGGATGTGTCCGTGGAGCGCCATGCGGAAAAGGAATCCTACGCAGGGGTATGCGATGATATAAAAGTCGGAATGTCGTTAATATTTTATCTGAAAAACAAGATACCCTACATGCGTGCCATGGTGGAGGATCTGCTGCCTGTCCGTGGCACCACGCTGACGCTTTCGGCCCTGTCCGTCAGCGGGACGATTCTGCTGCCCATCCAGAAGAACGAGCAGCAGGTACAGCAGGGGAAGCAGAACTCCGCCACCAGGAGCTCCCTCATGGCAGCCGCCAGGAAGGGGGACGAGGACGCCATAGAGACGCTGACCCTGGAAGACATGGACATGTACACCACCATATCCAGGCGCATCCAGAAGGAGGACGTCTTCAGCCTGGTAGATACGTATTTCATGCCCTATGGCGTGGAGTGTGACCAGTATTCCGTCCTGGGTGAAATCATGGCAGTCCGCCAGTTGACGAACCAGATAACGGGAGAAAAAATTTTTATTTTAACAATTTGCAGTAATGAGTTGACATTTGACGTATCTATTAATATAATAGATATATACGGTGAGCCACAGGTGGGAAGGAGATTCAAAGGAACCATCTGGCTGCAGGGAAGCATCAACTTCCCGGAGGGGTTCGCGTAGGCGATGGTAGGCTGTATGAAGGAAGTCGTGTTTCTGTAGCTCAGCAGGATAGAGCGTCCGCCTCCTAAGTGGTAGGTGTTCGTTTGCCGGAGCAACGTAGAATCAACAATTTCATAGCTGAATGATTTGCTTATTAGCAAGTTTTTCATACAAGTCCTCGTAGCTCAGTTGGATAGAGCGATCGCCTCCTAAGCGATAGGTCGGACGTTCAAGTCGTCTCGGGGACGCTGGAAAGCATTGAAAACACTGTATTTTTCAATGCTTTCTTTTTTTGCCCCAACAAGAAACTCAAAATCAGAGGACTCGATTTTTTGAATATTTTTTATCAGCCGTGTTGCTAAGAGGGAATCGAACACTAAATTGCACTTTCAAAGCCGTTGCTAATAATCTGCTAATTGCAGAATTAGCAGGAATTAGCTGCTAATAGCATTTCCTTTTAAGGCTTTTGTCAGCATGGCAACCAGTTCTGGTGACTGTTCCAGTGCCGAGATTAAATTTGTCAGGTCTGAATTTGTATTTTCAGGTGCCTTCACATCCTTTAAGGGATTAACGGAATTTTTGGCGTAGAATGTAGCTTCAAATTTCTGTGCGTTTACCTTCCGGTCCTCGTCCAGTATGTGCGCATATACATCCGTAATCATATCAATCTGCGCATGGCCGGTATCCCCCTGGGTTGCCTTTAAGTCACCGTGATTGAGTTTCAGCTTATAAGTCGTGCTGGAATGGCTCTGGTTATGAAGTCACTTTGGCAAGTGATGGTGTGGAAGCTATTTCACTTTTTGCACAGAAAAAATATGACTTGGTATTATTGGATATTTTGCTGCCTAAAATTGATGGATATGGCGTTTGTGAATTGATAAGAAAACAATCTCAAATTCCTATTGTGATGCTGACTGCATTAGACAGTGAAGCAGATTAGATAAAAGGTCTTGATCTGCAGGTTGATGACTATATCACAAAGCCTTTCTCTATGCCAATCCTAAAAAGAAAGATTGCTGCAATTTTACGAAGGACGGCGGGCTATACAGAAGCAGACAAATATCTGCATTATAAAAATATAACCCTTGATTTGGAGGGATATAGAGCTTTTGCCCAGGGCAGAGATATTGACCTGACTGCGAAAGAGTTTGAAGTTTTAAGGGAGTTTCTGCTAAATCAGGGACGTGTATATACCCGGCAAAATTTAATTAACATACTTTGGGGTTATGATTTTATTGGAGATGAACGGCTTATTGATACCCATATTAAAAATATCCGTAAAAAGGCAGGAGCAGATATAATTGAAACAATAAGAGGGGTGGGGTATAGAATTGCGAAAGAAAATAAGGAATAGTATAACAACACGTATCTTTGTGATGACGCTTTTTCTGCTAATGCTGATGAGCGGCATTACCTATTTGATGATTGGACTGACCATGCCCGTTTCGTACCGGGTGGAAACAGATAATCATTTGGAAAGGGAGGTTCTGCAGTTAATTGACCGGCTACAGGAGACGACTTTTGAAAATAGCAGCATTTTTTTTGACAGGTTTCTAATGGAAAACAAGGCGACATTGTTTATCCGGCTTCCCGACAACACATTGATTGCGCCGCCTTCGAATGTTGTCGCGGATAATGGAACGGATAGTAATATTGCCACGGTCAAAGAAAATGAAAAAATCATTATTACGGATAGTCAAAACGGTGCATTGAATGTTCCTATAGACTTATCAGATGCCAGGGAGTATGGTTTCTTTTTTGAGGACTCAGTCGAGGAATATGCCTTGTTGGTAGTAGGTGAAGCAAAAGCTGTGAATCAGGTAATCTCTACCCTGTTGCAGATTCTGCCCTGGATAATTGTTTCTATTGTCTGTATTTCTTTGCTTGCTGCTTTTTTCTATTCAAATTACATTACAAAACCGATTGTAGCAATCAGTGCGCTTTCTAAAAAAATGTCTGATATGGAACTGGATTGTCAGTGTGATGAAAGCCGCCATGATGAAATCGGGATACTGGCGCATAGCTTAAACGAAATGGCAGCAAATCTTTTTTCAACACTCACGCAGTTAAAAACTGCAAATTATTCCCTTAAACAGGATATTGACAAGGAAAGGGAACTGGATCGGCAGCGTATGATGTTCTTTTCTGCTGTATCACATGAACTTAAAACACCTATTACGGCTTTGCAGGGGCAGTTAGAGGGTATGCTGCAGAATTATGGAAATTATAAGGACAGGGATAAATATCTTGGGAGATCTCTTGACATTACAAAGTCCATGGAGCATATGATACAGGAAATTGTGACTATTTCGCAGATTGACACAGCAGATTTTATTTTGAACAGGAGAGAGTTTGATTTTGCAGAACAGGTTCGGGAGGCAGTGGCGCAGTACATTGATTTGATGGAGCAGAAAGAATTGGATTTAGATATCAATATTGCCGACAGGGTAATTGTAAATGCCGATCCTAAATTAACACAAAAGGTTTTAAGCAATCTGTTGAGTAATGCTGTCCGATACTCTCCTACACGGGAGAAAATCTGCATCACTTTATCTTCCGTGGAAGGATCGGCAGACTTTTCCATATCCAATACAGGGGTGCAGATTAGCGAAGAGGCATTACCGCATATTTTTGAAGCGTTCTATCGGGCAGATCATTCCAGAAACAGGCAGACTGGGGGGAGCGGCTTGGGGCTGTATCTTGTAAAACGTATATTAGAACAACATAATGCCGTGTTTTATATATGCAATTTTGACTGTGGGGTGAAATTTTCATTTGTCTTGTAAACTTTTAGAAATCTTAGGGCTTGCCGATGAAGGCTCTTTTTTATCTGAGTAACTTCATAAAAACTCCATATTCTTGTCGTATCCTATAACTGTAGCAGACAAAACTGTGCATGGTAGCATGTCGAAAGGAGCAATTTTATGAAGTTCAGGAAAAAGGGTACTGCACTATTCATTGCAGCAATAACGGTATTATGTGTGGGAACAACTGCTTTTGCTGCGGAAAAATTTAACATTGGGAGCATAAACGACAGCAGTATTATTCTTGGCACAAGCAGTGAAAAGGAAGCTGATTGAATTGCCAAAATCAGCTTAGACATGGGCAATACGTGGATAGCCCAAAGTGAATATGTGTCTTCCGAAAGTCCGGCAGATTGCTGGATGTATGAGGAATACAAGGCTTATGCCGAAAAGGTAGCCAATGGCATTATGGAAATGTATGCTGCCGGAGAACCTGACTTGACAGAGGAAGATATACGTGCATGGAAAGAGAATGCGGTGCAGATGTTGGCATTTATTGAGGCCGGAGGTAAAGTCTCAAAAAATGTAATGGGAACAGATAGCGAAATTATAAGCTCAGGCTTAGATAACACTGTTATCGAAAGCGTAACAGAAAAATAGTAAATATATGGCTAAATGTGCAGTTTTGATGCTATTACCGGAATCGTACAAAAGACAAACCGCCGCACTATGGACTTCATCCTCTATATGCGGCGGTCTGCTTTTTTCCCAGGCAGGCCGGGTGGACTGATAAGGGAAATCACTTGGAAAGTGGGGAAATAAGAGGTAATATGCTTACACGGTCAGTATCGGCTGTGCGCTTATAGTCATTTCGTGCAATTTATGGGAGTTTCGTGCAATGGGATTTGATAGGATACCCCATAATCCGATATAATTTATAGTGGAGAAAAACACAGAATTGAGGGAAATGCGATGAAGATAGCGGTCTGTGATGACAGCAGGGAGGACAGGGGCGCGCTACGGGCGCTGCTGGAAGCCTGCGGGCATGATTTTGAGATAAGGGAATACGGCTCTGGCGAAGAGCTGTATGCGGATATGGGATATGTACGGGAATGCAGCATAGTGTTCCTTGACATCAACATGGAAGGCATGGATAAGGCAGTTGTATTAGTGACACATGATCCTCATATTGCAAGTTACTGTAAGAAAATATATTTCTTGGATGAAGGAAGAGTAGGCCGGCCATGTGTCAGGAATGGTAATCAGGGTGATTTTTATGACGAGATTATACATCATATGGCTTCGCTTCAATAACAAAAGACAGCAAGGAGCTTATTCTTCAATGGTCTGTGGTGTTTTCTTTCTTGTCATTGTCGCTCCTTTCTATCTGCGGTATAGAAAAAGGACAGTCGAATTAACGTCGGCTGCCCTTATAAAATTGCACTTGGATTTTAAGGTGTTGCTCGATAAATTGTAGTTGTTTTACCTTTGTCCAGCTTGTGTTTCGCTTTTGATTTGTTCCATTTCAGTTGCTACATATTCAGCGGTTATCTTTTGATATTCCCCATTAGCTTTTGGGAAAGATA
>OFGG01001023.1_pt1 | contig 20201 bp, 14 predicted proteins | sample 1521701 | NCBI WGS metagenome assembly OFGG01 (sample SAMEA3504081, study PRJEB24116) | mouse gut metagenome | biome: mouse gut; feature: mouse-associated habitat; material: faeces | place: Denmark | collected 2011
AGCTCCTGTTTTTTACAAAATATGTGGGGTGTTTCTTACGGATTTCTTACGATTTCCATGCGCATCCCAGGGCAGCGGCCTTCCGCTTCTATTGCAGCGCTTTCAGATATCCCTGGAATTCTCTTTCCGTGTAGGTATGTACCTTCTCGAAGCAATAGTTCTCGAACATTTTCAGCCCAAAGCAGACATATTCCTCCCCTGCCAGTCCGCCCATCCTCCTGGCAAAATCGTCAAAGGAAGCGGAATTCTGTACCTCCCTCTTCTTTTCGGCGGTAGCCGGATTCTGTCGATTGGCGTTTTCGTTGTACACAAGGACATATTCCACACACCGTCGCATGTCGCTGATTCCCGCGGATACGATGTCCGTGAAAATCAGCGTGCTGTCGTATATTTTTTTACGGATGTCAAATTGCTTTTTTGAATCGATGTACCCGTTTTTGAATTCAATGAAAGCCAGCTTCCCTTTTCCCCTGTCCAGAAGCGCGTCATTGGATTTCGGCACATCGCTCAAGCCCAAATGCTCGATATACTTTTCTTTTACCAGGTCAAAGTCCACCGCCGGGTCGTCCCGCTCTGTCATATAAGCCGGATTGCCAATATCATGTTTATCAATCGATGTATCCTTTAATGTAGATATGCTTTCGGTGAATATCGGATAGTCACGCCAACGAATCATCTCTCCACCTCTCGTCCTCCAAATCCTGTAACGGTTTCGACAGCCTGGCATAAATTCTTTCGATGTCGCCGCTCACGTCTGTGATGGCAGCCTGGTTGCCGCTGTTTTCTGACAGATAGTATCTGCACTTGTCCGCCATCTCATATTTTGCGGAGTAGACCTGGATGGCCCTTAAGAAGTACGGGCTGTGGGTATTCAGCAGGATATGGACTCCGAATTCCCTGTGGAGCAGGACAATCAATTCCGCGAAGAGGAGCTGCCATTCCGGATGCAGATGAATCTCCGGTTCGTCCAGGACGACGACTCCGTTGTATTCTATTCCGCCGTTCAGCAGCAGCGTCTTCAGGATGACGAATGTCTTCAAGCCTGTGGAGAGGTTGCGCACATCCAGCAGTTTGTCGGAATCGGCGCTTTTGTAACCGTATTCTTTCTGATTACTCCTGACAATCTCTCCACTACAGACGGATGATATCTTCTCATATATGTTCTGGAATTTATTATTTACGATAATTTCCTCTACAGCAGTCTTCTTACTGGCATTGTCAAAAATCTTCTTCCTTAAATGGGTTCTATGATCTGCATACCGCGAACTAATGCCAAAATATGGCGATGGAATGGTATCCAGCAGAAAAGGATCGTCCATGTATACTGCTTCCACATGGAGATTGATGGCATTTTCTATACCTGTTACTCTGTTATTTTCTATGGAAAGAGCTATGCTCTTATCCTTAATCTGCAGCCTGATTTCTCCCTTTTTATTTGTGAAAAGATTTGTCACCTGGCCATTGAATTCAGTATCCATTTTCTTTTCCACAATGGCTTTCAATATTTCCTCTTCCGATACATCCATAATTTCCTGAATCCGATGCACGACTTCATCAGAATCGTTCACTTCTATTAAGCGAAAATCATCTGTCCCCTCTCCTGATTTCTCCACCATCTGCAATACGGATTCACTGATTCGATCCTTAAAGCCTGACTTCTGGGAAAGAGAAACTTGATGTGACGCAATGTCTTCTGCCAATATTCTTATATAATATCTAACAGGTGTTCTGTTCGCGTTTTTCAACACTAATGAAAGCACACTCTCTATACTGTCAATCCTCTCAGAAAGCACTTGCCTGTCCACATCATAAAAGCTGTTGAAAACAGCAAAAAGCGCTTTCCCTACCGTGCTTTTTCCCGTATCGTTTTCCCCTGCAATCACCGTTATACCATCTATTGCAATCTGGGTTTCTACTAATTTCCCTATATTTTTCAACGACAAAACCACAACAATCCCCCTCTTCTATAAGAGATGACGCTACTATAAGAGGCACTTTCAATTATACCCACAAATTGTTTCACCAAATCGTTCCACCTGCATCCTTCTTGCCGCTCCACCCTAAAGATCAAACAGGCTCAACTGATTGGACTCCGGCAGGCTCCCCAGCAGGTTCAGGGAATCCATGAGGTCCACCATGGTCTTGGACACCTTCGTCCGTTCCCTGAAGTCGTCCTTGGACAGGAAGGGCCCGTCCTTCACCGCCTCCACAATGGCGTCCGCCGCCTTGTCCCCCAGGCCTTCTATGCTGTTCAGGGAGGGCATCAGCTTCCCGTCCACGATCTGGAAGGATCTGGATTGGGCGGTGAAGATGTCGATGGGCATGAATTCGTAGCCCCTCTCATACATCTCCTGGACGATGCGCATGTCGCCGTAGGCCCCCTCCTCTCTGTTGGTGAGGGGAACCGCCCCCGGCTCTTTGTCCGCCGCCGCGTCCATCCTACGTTTGTAGTCCGCCATGTTGGCTTCCAGGCGAGCCTTTCCCTGGCACATCAGCTCATAGGAGAAGGCCTTGGCCCGGATACTGAAATAAGCCCCGTAGTAGGCCAGCGGATAGTGCACCTTGCAGTAGGCGATGCGCCAGGCCATCATGACATAGGCCGCCGCGTGGGCCTTGGGGAACATGTACTTTATCTTCTTGCAGGAGGCGATGTACCAGTCCGGCACGTCCTTCTCCTTCATGGCCGCGATCCAGTCGTCCTTAAGCCCCTTGCCCTTTCGGACGCTCTCCATGATGGTGAAGGCCAGGCTGGACTCCACCCCCATCTGGATCAGGTAGATCATGATATCGTCACGGGTACAGATGGCCGTGGAGATGGTGGCCGTGCCGCTCATGATCAGGTCCTTCGCATTGCCCACCCACACATCCGTGCCATGGGACAGCCCGGAAATCCGCACCAGGTCCGAGAAGGCCTTGGGCTGGGCATCGATGACCATCTGCATGGCGAAATCCGTGCCGAACTCGGGTATCCCCAGGATGCCCAGCTTCGTCCCCCCGATCTGGTCAGGGGTGATCCCCAGGGCGTCCGTATTCTGGAACAGGCTCATGACCTCCTGTCCGTCCAGGGGGATGGTCAGGGGATCCACGCCTGTGAGGTCCTGGAGCATCCTGATCATGGTGGGATCGTCGTGTCCCAGGATGTCCAGTTTCAGCAGGTTGTGGTCGATAGAGTGATAATCAAAATGCGTGGTGACGATATCCGTCTCCATGTCGTTGGCCGGATGCTGCACCGGGGTGAAGGAGTTGATGTCCTGGCCGAAGGGCAGCACAACGATGCCGCCGGGGTGCTGGCCGGTGCTGCGCCTGACCCCTGCCACGCCCATGGCCAGCCGCTCCATCTCGCTCTTCCTCCTGTGCCTGTTCCTCTCCTCGAAATAATTCTTCACATAGCCGAAAGCGGTCTTGTCCGCCAGGGTGGCGATGGTGCCCGCCCGGAAGGTCTGGCCCGCGCCGAAGATGACCTCCGTGTACTTATGGGCCTTGGACTGGTACTCCCCGGAGAAGTTCAGGTCGATGTCCGGCTCCTTGTCCCCTTTAAAGCCCAGGAAGGTCTCGAAGGGGATGTCGAAGCCGTCCTTGTGCAGAGGCTCCCCGCAGACCGGGCAGTTTTTGTCCGGCATGTCCACTCCCGCCTTGCCGCCGTAGGCCTTCACGTCCTCCTCCTCGAAGTCCACGTAATGGCATTTGGTGCAGTAATAGTGGGGGCTTAGGGGATTGATCTCCGTGATTCCCGCCATGGTGGCCACGAAGGAGCTTCCCACGCTTCCCCTGGAGCCCACCAGATACCCGTCCTCCACGGATTTCCACACCAATTTCTGCGCTATGATGTACATCACCGCGAAGCCGTTGGTGATGATGGAATGGAGCTCCTTTTTCAGCCTCGCCTCCACGATTTCCGGCAATTCCGGCCCGTAGATCTCATGGGCCTTGTCGTAGCAGATCTTGGTCAGCGTCTTGTCGCTGTCCTCGATGACAGGGGCGCATTTGTCCGGCCGCACCGGGGCTATCTGCTCCACCATGTCGGCTATCATGTTGGTGTTTTTCACTACGACCTCATAGGCCTTGTCGCTCCCCAGGTAATCGAATTCCTCCAGCATCTCCTCCGTGGTGTGCAGGAACAGGGGCGCCTGCTCGTCAGCGTCCTCAAAGCCCCTGCCGGCCATGATGATGCGGCGGTAGACCTCGTCCTCGGGATCTAAGAAATGCACGTCGCAGGTGCCCACCACGGGCTTGTGGAACTGCTCGCCCAGCTTCACCACCCGCCGGTTCATCTCCTGGATGTCCTCCATGGAATCCACATTCCGTATCCGCTCGGACTTTATCATGAACTTATTGTTGCCCGTGGGCTGGATCTCCAGATAGTCATAAAAGTTCACTATCCTGGCGATCTGCATGTCGCTCTGGCCGTCCAGCAGGGCCCGGTAGAGCTCCCCGGCCTCACAGGCGCTCCCCAATATGAGCCCCTCCCTGTACTTCTGAATCAGGCTCTTGGGAATCCTGGGGTGCCTACTTGCGTAATAGGTCAGGTGGGACTCCGTCACCAGGCGGTAGAGGTTGATGCGGCCCAGGTCGTTCTTGGCCAAAATGATGGCATGGTAGGTGGGCGCTTTCTTCACCAGATCCGCGCTGGCGGCTCCCAGAGCGTTTAGCTGCGCCAACGTATGGATGTCCTTTTCCTCCAGCATCTGGATGAGCTTCACGAAGATCCACGCCGTGCACTCCGCATCGTCCACCGCCCGGTGATGGTTCTCCAGGGAGATGTTCAGGGTCTTCGCCACCGCGTCCAGGGTGTGCTTGGCCTGGTTCGGAAGCAGCACCCTGGCGATGCCCACGGTGTCGATATAGGGATGCTCCATGGGGAGGCCCTGCCTCCTGGCATTCTCCAGCATGAAGCTCATGTCGAAGCCCGCGTTGTGGGCCACCAGAATTGCGCCCCGGCAAAATTCCAGGAACCGGGGCAGCACCTCCTCGATCAATGGAGCGTCCGTCACCATGTCGTCCCGGATGCCGGTGAGCTTCTCTATCTCAAAGGGGATGGGCACCTGGGGGTTCACGAAAGTGGAGAAGCGCTCCGTCACCTGGCCGCCGCAGACCTTTACCGCTCCGATTTCGATGATCCGGTTGTTCACCGGCGAGAAGCCCGTGGTCTCGATGTCGAATACCACGAAATCGTCTTCCAGTGTGCCGCCCTTGTCCCCGGTGACGATTTCCTTCAGATCGTCCACCAGATAGGCCTCCACGCCGTAGATGACCTTGAAGAATTCCTGCTTGTCCGGGGGCTCCTTTCCCTGATCCTTGCATTTCCCCTTCTCTGCCTTCCAGAGGTCCTCCCACACATGGTAGGCATCCGTGAAGCCCTGCACCACGCCGTGGTCCGTGATGGCGATGGCCCGATGGCCCCACCCGTAGGCCCGCTTCACGATGTCCTTGGCCTCAGAGACACCGTCGAAGTCGCTCATCTTGGTATGGCAGTGCAGCTCCACCCGTTTATGGGCGGCAGTGTCGGAGCGGACCTTGACGAAATTCGGTATCTTCTTGATGCCGGTGAGGGAGCCTATGGTGAGCTCATGGTCGAATTTGTCCAAGGTGGCCACGCCCTTGAGCTTCACGAAGGTGCCGGGCTTCAGGCTTCCCAGAAGCTCCTTCACGAATTCCGTCTTGGTGAAGAGCTTCACGGTCATGGTGTCCGTGAAGTCCGTCACATCGAATATGACTATCGTCCTCTCGTTCCTGATCTCACGGCTGTCCGTCTTCAGGACCTTGCCGCGGATGGTCACATCACCCACCTCGCCGATGATCTCGTCGATGGGGATGGGCTCCTCCTCGAAGTCCTTTCCGTAGATCACATCGGGATTGTCGGACTGCTTTAAGGGACGGTCGCCTCTGCGGAACTCGCCCCGCTTGAAATCGCCCTGGAAGCCGCTCCGGCGGAACGTGCCCTCCCCGGTCTGTCTGACACCTCCGCCATATGCGGAAGTCTCCCCCTGGGGCGAGGCTCCCGAAGCGCTTCCGGAGCATCCGCTCTCCCACCGAAGCCGTTTCCGCCGTCCCCGTTCCTCTCTCCGGGGACGAAGCCATTGCCCTTTGCGGCTCCTCCGGCCGGGAAGCCGCCGGACTTGGCGTCGCCCTTTGCCCCCCGGCGGTCTCCGCCCGGGCCTCCCCGGCCATTGGCGGACCCGCCTCCCGGGGCCGTCTGCCCGGACTGCCCCTCCCCGTAGGCCCCGCAGGCCTTCGCCCGCAGGAAGATCTCGTTGACCTTCATCTGGAGCCGCAGCTCGTCATCCTCGGCGAACCTGCCGGACTCCGCCTCTCTGTAGCCTACCTCCACGCCTGCCGTCAGGCCGCAGCGCTCCACCAGTATCTTCTCCAGCACCCGGATCAGCTCCGACTCCTTGCTGTGGTTCAGCACCGTATCGTCAATGGTCAGCCGGATCCGCCCGGACTCCGGATAGGTTATCTGCGCCGTGCGGAATGCATTGTACTCCACATGGCTGTACTCTTTCAGCTCCGCCAGGATGCTCTCCCGGTAGGCCTCCATCAGGTTCTCCGGGGTATACTGGGCAGAGAGCTCGAAGCGCTCGAATATCCGCACTGTCAAAAAAGCATGGGGAAAAAGCTGGGATTTGATCGCCTTTTCCGCTGCCCAGATGTCCTCTTTGGGCAGCAATCTGGTGCTGAACAGATAGACTGAGAGCCTGTCCTTCTGTTTCGTGGCGGACACCCGCTCCACCGCCGTCTGCTCCAGCTTGTCGTGCAAAGTCCCCTTCAGCTCCAGGGAGGGGAATACTTCAAAAAATGGTTTCGCTTTTGTCATCATTTCCAGTTATCCAGCTCTTCCTTTAACGCGTCCAACAGCTGCTCCTCGGGAACCTTGCGCAGGATCTCCCCTTTTTTGAACAGGAGCCCCTCGCCCGCTCCGCCTGCCACTCCCAGGTCGGCCTCCCTGGCCTCCCCGGGGCCGTTCACCGCACAGCCCATGACGGCCACCTTGATGTCCAGGGGATAGTCCGCCGCCAGCCGCTCCACCCTGGCCGCCAGGCCGATCAGGTCTATCCTGGTCCTGCCGCAGGTAGGGCAGGACACCACCTCGATGCCGCCTCCCCGCAGGCCCAGCGTCCGCAGGATCAGCTTCGCCGACCTGATCTCCTCCACAGGGTCTCCCGACAGGGACACCCGGAGGGTATCGCCGATGCCCTGGTGGAGAATCAGGCCCAGGCCGATGGAGGATTTGATATTGCCGCTCCACACAGTCCCGGCCTCGGTGATCCCCACATGGAGGGGATAATCCGTCCGGGCCGCCAGCAGCTCGTGGGCCTTCACGCACATGAGCACATCCGAGGATTTGATGCTTATGACTATATTCTCGTAGTCGAATTCTTCTATCATGGCCACCTTGTCCAGGGCGCTCTCCACGATGCCCTCCGCGGTGACGCCGCCGTATTTTTCTATCAATGCCTTCTCCAGGGAGCCGCTGTTGACCCCTACCCGGATGGGGATGCCCCGCTCCTTCGCCGTGGCCACCACAGCCTGCACCTTGTCGGGGCCGCCGATGTTGCCGGGGTTGATGCGGATTTTGTCCGCCCCGTTCTCCATGGAGGCGATGGCCATCCTGTAGTCAAAGTGGATGTCCGCCACCAGGGGGACATGTATCTGCTTTTTGATCTCCGCAAGGGCTTCCGCGGCCTCCATGTCCGGCACCGTGCAGCGCACGATTTCGCAGCCCGCCTGCTCCAGCGCCAGAATCTGGGCCACGGTGGCGGCCACGTCCTGGGTCCTGGTGTTGGTCATGGACTGAATCAGGATCGGATTGCCTCCCCCTACTTTTCTGTCGCCTATCTGTACTACTCTCGTCTTCTCCCTGTGCATGGCAGCCTCCTTTTTCAGAATATATCCTCTCGGAATCTCCAGGCCACATATCACACGGCTTTCCGGAAATCCCTGGGAGCGATTCCTCCCCTTTTCCAGGCGCCGTCCTGCCACAATGCCTGATTTTACCTTCTGAAATTCCGAGAGTCTATGAATCTATCGCCTCACGGCTTTTTCCATACATTCTAATATAAACGAAAGCACCTGAAAAAGCAACCCTAACCGGGCGTTCCGCAGAGGGTGCAGCAGGGACTCATGGGCGGCGGCAGGGGACTTATGGGCGGCGGGGCTCACAGACGGCTGGCGGGGCTTATAGGGTTCAGACGGCCTCTCAGCCCCTCCTGCAGCAGAACCGTCCCGGGCTCACCTGAATCGCCAGATCCTCCATGCAAAGCTGCATCAGGCAGGCTACGATCTGCTTCTCCGGATACGGCTTCTCCGGGTATCTGTCCCACAGGCGCTGTCGGATCTCCTCCGGGGACCTGGCATCGAAGTCCAGCACGCCGGCCACACGCGCCAGCTCCTCCGGCAGGCCCGCCGTATCCGGCCGCTCCAGAAAGGCATTGGCCTCCTTACAGCCTGCTTTCCCTCCCGATCCGGCACCGGCCGCCTTTTTCCCCGTCTCCCAAAGCTGCCAGATTTCCTCCAGGAAGCTCTCGGGACTGAGCACGATTCCGGCCCCCTGCTTCACCAGGCGGTTGCAGCCGTCGCTCAGCCTGTCCGTCACCCTGCCCGGGACGATGTACACCTCCCTGCCCTGCTCCAGCGCCATGTCCACGGTAATCAGCGTCCCGCTCTTTGCCCTGGCCTCCACCACGACCACCGCATCCGCCAGGCCGCTGACGATGCGGTTCCTGGGCGGAAAGTTCCGGGGAAGGGCGGGCGTCCCCAGGGGATAGGTGGAGATCACTGCCCCTGTCCTTATCAGCCTCTCGTAAATCGGCCTGTTCTGGGCAGGATAGCAGATGTCCACCCCGGAGCCCAGCACCCCGATGGAATTGCCGCCCGCCTCCAGGGCCGCCTCCTGGCTGATGCCGTCAATGCCCCTGGCCATACCGCTGACCACGGTTATGCCCCGCCGCCCCAAAGTGGCCCCCAGGCATTTCGCCACATATCTGCCGTACTCGGAGCATTCCCTGGCACCGATGACCGCCACCGCCGGGGCATCATCCGTCTGCAGCCTTCCTCGGACAAACAGGCCGTAGGGCGCGTCAGGAATGTCTTTCAGCCGTCTGGGGTATCCCTCGTCCCCCATGGTCACCAGGCGGATGCCCTGCTCTTTCATTTTGCGGTATTCCGCCTCCGGCTTCCAGGCGGCGGTATACTGGGCAAGGCTCTGCACCTGTCTGGGGTTCAGCACCTGGCCCCATTTCTCCTTGTCCGCCAGGTAGGCCGCCTCCGGCCCGCCGCAAAGCTCCGTAAGCCTGTGCAGCTGTTTATTTCCCATATCCGGGAAGTTGCACAGCCAGCATGTATAGACCGCTTCCCGCTCTTTCCACTCATTCTGGTTCATATCGTTTTCCTTTCTGCCGGGCACGGCGCTCCTGTTCCACTGGCCGGGAGCGCAGTTCTGCCTCTGGCCTGTTCCCAGTCTTTTTCTGGCCTTTCTCTGGCATATCTCCGACTTTCCCCTCAATTCCCCCAGTATTCCATGGAGGGCCGGTAGTAGGAGGCCTCCATCAGATGGGCCGTCCCGATTTCCTCCGCTCCCTCCAGATCCGCTATGGTCCGGGCCACCCGCAGGATGCGGTGATAGGCCCTGGCGGAGAGCTGCAGGGAGCCGTAAAGCCGTTCCATGCACCGCTGCTGCTCCTCCCCCAGCCCGCAGTACCGCTCCATGGCCGACACCTCGATATCCCCGTTGAAGCGGGTAGACGTCCCCCGGAACCTCTCCTCCTGAATCCGCCTGGCCCGCTCCACCCGTACTCGGATCTCCGCGCTGGATTCGGCCTTGGCCCTGCTCTTCAGGCTGTCGTAGTCCACGGCCGCAAGCTCCACGCACAGGTCTATCCGGTCCAGGATGGGCCCCGACACCTTTCCCATATATCTGTGCACCTGGGGCCTGGTGCAGCTGCAGCGCGCCCTGTCCGGGTAATAGCCGCAGGGGCAGGGGTTCATGGCGCATACCAGCATGAAGTCGCTGGGGTATGTCACGTTCCCGCTGACCCGGGAGATGGTCACCCGGCGCTCCTCCAGAGGCTGGCGCAGGGCGTCCAGGGAGGCCCGCTGGAATTCCGGCAGCTCGTCCAGGAACAGGACGCCCCTGTGGGCCAGGGAGATCATCCCGGGCTTCGGCGCAGTGCTGCCGCCGATGAGCGCTGCCTGGGAGATGGTGTGGTGGGGGCTCCGGAAGGGCCGTCCCGTCACCAGCGCCTCCCCCTCCTCCAGCAGCCCCGCCACGCTGACCACGCTGGTCACCTCCAGGCTCTCCTCCAGCGTCAGCGGCGGCAGGATGCCGGGAATCCGCCTGGCGATCATGGATTTCCCCGCTCCCGGCGGCCCTACCATCAGCAGGTTGTGGAACCCGGCGGCAGCAATCTCCGCGGCCCGCCTGGCCGTCTCCTGTCCCGTCACCTCGGCAAAGTCAGGCCTTCCCTGGAGCCCGCCGTCGCGCTCCGTCTCCGCGAACAGGCTCTCCGTGTCCACGAAGGTCCGGGGCAGCACCCTGTCCCTCTCCTCCCCCCGGGCCATGAGGAAATGCATGATTTCCAGGATATTCTCCGCCCCCCTGACCCGGATGCCTGGAATCACCCCTCCCTCCCTGGCGTTTGCCCCGGGGACGATGCATTCCCGGATGCCCTCTGCCGCCGCGGCCCGCACGATAGGCAGCACGCCCCTGGCCTTTTTCAGCTCTCCGTTCAGCCCCAGCTCTCCCAGGAACAGAAGCCCTTCGGCCGCGCCGGCCGGAACCAGCTCCATGGCCTCCAGCATCCCCACGGCAATGGGCAGGTCAAAGGCAGTGCCCTCCTTTCTCCTGTCTGCCGGAGATAAGTTGACGGTAATACGGCACGGCGGCAGGTTCAGTCCCACATTCTTCAGGGCAACCGTCACCCGCTCTCTGGACTCCCGCACCTCCGTGCTCAGGGATCCTACCATCAAAAAAGCTGGAAGCCCCCTGGCAATGTCTACCTCCACGGAGACCATATAGGCACAGACCCCCTGGAGCGCACCGGAATGAACCGCGCTGTACATAAAACACCTCCTGTCCCAGCCTGCAGCCCTCCCTGTGGCCGCCGCTGTTTTCTCATAGATTTTTCATAGATTGTTTCCTGTTGATTGTTTCCTGTTGATTTCACTGAAAAAGATGATTTGGCTCACTGCCCGTGAAAGTCCGTGAAATATGTACCGATCCGGAAAGACATATTTGTGACAAAAAGAAAATCGGGAAATGCTTCTCTGCTGTATTTCGGGAAAATCCTGACTTTTGTAATATCCGCCGGGTGCAGGCCGCCCGCACCCGACAGGTGAGATTTATGAGAATAGCTGTACTGCACCGAAAAGCGCGGAAATCCTGTCCGCGCGGATATGGCCGCGCACCTTTTCGTCCGTGAGCAGAAGCTCGAACACCGCTTCCCTGCCGTCTCCGTCCGCGGCGGGCTGCAGCTGCTGGAACAGCACCGCCTCCAGGACACCGGCCAGCCGGGCGCGCATGCGCTCCTGTCTGTGGGGCGGGAACATGTCCATGATATCCTCAATGGCGCCGGCCGCACCGGCCGCGTCCATTGCCGCGAACACCAGATGTCCCGTCTCCGCGGCGGCTACCGCGGCGGACACGCTGCGGGCATCCCGCAGCTCCCCCACCATGATGACATCCGCATCCTGGCGCACGGCGGCCTGAATCCCATCGGCATAGTCCATGCTGTCCAGGCCGATCTCCCGCTGGTTGACGATGGACCTTTTATACGGATGCAGATACTCCACCGGGCTCTCCAGCGTGATGACCAGGGCCTCCCTGCTGTCATTGATCTGGTTGATGATGGATGCCAGCGTGGTGGACCTGCCGCTGCCGGAAGAACCTGCCACCAGCACCAGGCCGCTCTCCTTCCGGTACAGCTCCGCCATGGGCTCCGGTATGCCCATCTCCTCCGGCAGGGGAATCTCCCCCTCTATCAGGCGCACCGCCAGCGCCACGGTGCTCTTCTGCTTGTAGGCATTGGCCCGGCAGCGCCCTCCCCGGGGCAGGGTGAAGGAAAACGCGTGCTCCCCCTTCTCCTCGAACCTGTCCCGCAGGGCCTCCGGCATGATGCCTATCAGGATATCCAGCATATCCGCCGCCGTAAGCCTGGAACAGTTCATGGAAAAAAGCTCCCCGCCGATCCGCATCTTGGGGGACATCCCCGCGGCCAGATGCACATCGCTGGCCCCCGCCTCCCTGGCGCTGCGTATGATTTCTTCTATCGCAGACATCGTCGTCCCACTTCTCCTTTCGAAGCAGCTCCGGCAGCATGACGCCCCTGCGGGAACTGTTTCCATTATTATATACAATTCTCCGGCAAAAGACAACTGTTTTATTTACGCTTTCACGCCCGGTGCTCCAGGCTGGCGCTCCAGAACCAATTGCCCGTCATATCGGCTCAGGGCATCCGGCCCCAAATGGTGGGTGACAGCGATCGTCAGGCAGTCCGTCCGCCCTGCCAGCTCCTCCTCGATTTCCTCTGCCGTGGCTCTGTCCAGATTGGCGGTGAACTCGTCCAGCAGCAGGATCCTGCTCCCCCGCAGAAGGGCCCTGGCAAGGCTGAGCCGCTGCCTCTCTCCGCCGGAAAGGTTCTTCCCATTCTCCGTGATGACAGTGGCGAGCCCCTGGGGGAGGACTGCCAGAAAGCCCTTGAGCCCTGCCTGTTCCATGGCCGCTTCGATATCGGATGTCCTGTAGCTTTCGTCATACAGGGTGATATTGTTCCGAATCGTGTCCTGGAAGAAAAAGGGTTCCTGGGACACTGTCCCTATCAGGGCGCTTAAGGAATCCCTCTTTATCTCCCGCAGCTCCCTGCCGTCCATGCGGATAGAGCCGCCGTAACCGGGATAGAAGCCTGACAGCAGGGAGAGCAGAGTACTCTTCCCGCTTCCGCTGCTCCCGGTCACCAGATAGCGCTTTCCGGCCTCGAACCGGAAAGAAAGGCCCTGGAAGAGCTCCCGGCCCCCCTCATAGCCAAAGGTAAGGTTCTCCAGACAGATTTCCTGGCGTAAATCGGAAAGCTCTTCCACGCCGCTCTCCTCCGTCTGCACGAGCAGCGCGCCGAACCGGGAAACCAGCGGCTTCGCGGCGGCGAAATCCGCGATGATGGCCGGAATGCTGTTGATAGGGGATACGATATGGCCTATCAGATGCCCGAAGGCAATCACCATGCCGGCGGAAAACATCCCCTTCAGGGAAAAATAGGCTGCCAGCGCCATGACCGCCACGGTGGACAGCAGGCCGGTGAGCTCTCCCGCCCCTGCGCACAGAATCCTGCAGTCAGTGTTCCTGCGTTTCGCTCGCTCCGCCTCCAGATTCTTTCCGTCATGCTTTTTCAGGATGCAGGACAGCGCCCCGTACGAACGGATCAGGCGGAAGCCTCCGAAATCGTCTCCTATTTCCCTCATATAGGCCTCAGCGCTCTCCACCTGCCCTTTCATGCTTTTCTCCAGAGGGCCGGACGTCACCCGGCTCACGCCCCTGGCGATGAAAGCCAGCAGCACCATCAGCGCCAGCATGGCGGGCTGTAACATGATGCAGATCACGGCTGCAGCGCCAAAGCCCACCACATTTTCCACCACGGAGAGCATATTTCCGAAATAGACGGATTCAAAGAGGTTCACGTTGTTGTTCAGCTCGTTGATGTATTCCGCGCTGCCTGCCGCCTCGAATTCGGGCACGCTGCGGTTCATGATGCCGGCAAAGATGTCCTTCTTCAGCCGGTATCTGGCGTCCGCCAGCAGCCCTGCCTTCACATGGCGATAGGACAGCTCCAGGGAAACCGTGGCCGACACGAAGAGGACGCTTGCCAGGAGCGTCGTCCGCAGTTCTGCGGCGCTCCTGCCCGCGCAGTCCACCAGCGCGCTCATGACCAGGGAGAACAGGCTCCCGCAGGCCTGGGACAATAGCAGCAGCGCAAAAAGCAGCAGACAGATTCCTTTTCTTCTGAACAGATACCGATACATACGATGAGATTTGAGATTCGTTTCCATTTTCCTCCACTCCTTCCTTCGGCCCGGAGCAGAGCGGTCAGCGCCTTTTTCAAACACACCCTGCCATGGGCTCTGGTCAGAGTATACCGCGGCAGGGCAGCGCAGTCCAGCAATCAGGAATTGGGGAAAATACTACGGAGCGTTGCGTCAGAGGGCATCGATGGCCTGGCGTTGCCCTGCGACGGAGTAAGGGTTTTCGTTCACCTGGGGCAAAAGGGCAAGCAGGCGCGGCTTCAATGCCTCGCATTTTTCCCGCATGCCCTTCCCGCTGTACAGCTTTGCCAGCTGCCAGAGGAACTGGTATTCCGTCTCCCGGACGCGGCATTGGCAGACAGGCTCCTCATAGGCTTCCATGGCCTCCACGTCCTCCCTCTCCGCTGCTGCCATGGCGCACTGCAGCCAGAAGGGCGCGGTATCTGCGCAGGGCGGCGTCATCAGTTTCCGCACGGTAAGGTCCGTCTCCTGAAGCTCCAGGACCGTCCCGCCTCGCCCCAGGAGCAATAGCGCCTCGAAATAAAGGGATAGCGTGTCCGGACAGGGTTCTGCACGAAACTGTGCCTCGCACTCCCGAAGGATGTCACGTCCCTGCCCCAGCTCTATCTTCAACTGTACCCTCTGCTGGCGGAAACGCATGTCCCCTGTCCTTCTGACCACTTCCTCCGCAATCTCCAGTGCCCTCCCGGCGGACTCCCAGCTCTGCTGCAGGAGCAGGTGCATTTTGTATGCCTCCAGCTCAATCTTTTCCCGGGCCAGCTCCTCCGGGTCCCTCATCTCCAGCTTCAGGGCAGCGTCCACGGCCTGGAGTCGGGACTGGAGGCAGGAGAGGGCTTCCTGGAAACAGTGGTCGTCCCTTAGGACCGAATATCTCAGCACCAGGTCTTTTGCATGCTCCAGCGGCGACCTGCCGAAGAGGTCGTCCAGGCTTATGCCGAAAAAGTCCGCGATCCTGGGCAGCAGGGAGATATCCGGAGTGCCGTTGCCTGCCTCCCATCTGGAGACGGTCTGGGGCACCAGGTGCAGGTATTCCGCAAGCTGCGCCTGTGTGATGTTTTTTGCTTTTCGTAAAGATGTTATCTTTTCGCCGATTCTTTGTTCCATGGGGTATCCTTCCGGGGGAACTTATCATTCTGAAACCTTATCCGGGAAATCAGCTTTTTATCAGAACTTCCTTCCCTTCAAATGCAAAGCCATATTTCCGGATTCGTTCGCCAGGGAATCCCCTGCTCTCCAAATCCGCCTGGTATCGCTGTTCCTCAATCTGTTTCAGGGCGGCGTCCGCAGTGTCCTCCAGAGATTTCTCTTCGCTGGAATCCTTGACTTTAAATTCTATAATAATTGCATTCCCATAGCAATTATTTATTGCGGCATTGGATGTCGCGTCCTTGGGCTCCATCATCACATCGTATCTTCCGAAGCCGCTTTCCCGGTTGGAGGTTATGATGTAGCGGTCTGCCAGCTCCACGGACAGACCCAGCACGAAGCCATGGTAGAAGCGCTCCGGCTGCGTCTCCATGGAGGGGTTCCTTCCGCTGTCGAAGTAGCTGAATGTGGCCAAAGCCACACGGTTCATGTAGGCGTTCATGGACTTTACGTCATCCTGCAGCAGCGCTCTGATGAAGCCGTTGTAGACTGTCCCGGAGCGGGTGAACCATTTCCGGATCATCTTTTGGAACATGAACTGCACTTCCTTGTTCGTCAGCGCCAGCTCATACAGGTCTGCTCCTGTATCCTCATTTAATTCGTAGCTCTCCGCTTTCAGGTATCCGCTTGCCAGGAACAGGCTCCAGATGGCGTTCTCATCTGCGTCCAACTGGTCAAAAATAATCTGTTCATCGACTTCCTTGTACAGATGCTCGCCCTTGAGCAGGTTCTCCATGGAGATTTTTATATCCACGCTTCCTTCCCGGATCAGCTTATCCACCAGGCCGTTGCTGCTGGTGTTGGCCCAGTAGGTGGAAAGCCGTCCAGTCTTCAGATAATTTATGATTGACCAGGGGTTGTAGATATCTCTGCAATTCCCAAAGGTAAAACCGTCATACCATTTTTTGACTTCATTACGCTTATCCTGCATCCCATACTCGTCCAGTGCGGCAAATACCTCTTCCTCCGTAAATCCAAAGCAATCCGCATACATCTCAGATGTGGATGTCACAACGTTCAAATGATTCAAGTCGGAGAAGATGGACTCTTTGCTGACTCTCGTGATTCCCGTCATGACCGCCCGCTCCAGATAGGGGTTCGTCTTGAATGTGGAATTGAACAGGCCCCTTATGAATTCCACCATCTCTTTCCAATAGCCGTATACCCAGGCCTCCTGAAGCGGCGTATCGTATTCGTCCAGCAGGATGATGACTTTTTTCCCATAATAGCCTGACAGATAACCTGACAGATTTTTCAGAGAATACGCTGCCTCGGAATCTGTCATTTCCGTCAAAACCCTGCGGAAAAGCTCCGTTTCCCCTTCCTTCAGGCTCCCGCCTGCCAGCAGAAAATCATGCTTGCGGTAGACTTCCTTGATAAGCATGCAGATCTTTTCTCTCGCCATGGCAAAGGTATCTGCCTTTACATCCGCAAAGCTTAAAAAAATCACTGGCATACTTCCCTGAAGCTTACGATATTCCTCGTCTTTCCAGATAGTCAGGCCCTCAAAGATTTCTCCCTGGCCTGCGTACTCCACGGAAAGGAATCTTTCCAGCATGTTCATGTTCAGGGTCTTCCCGAATCTGCGGGGGCGGGCAATCAAGGTTACATCGTCCCCGCTTTCCCACCATTCTCTGATGAAATCCGTCTTATCAATATATAGATACTGGTTCCTGATCAGTTTGTCAAAACTTTGGATGCCGATTCCTACAGTCCTTGCCATAAATTACTCCTTTACTTCACCCGCAGCTTCCCCAGCGCCTTCTTCTCAATTCGGCTCACATACTCTCCTGCCAAGTTATGGCAAAAATTTATCCAACAATTTTCATGTACTTTTTATCAGAACTTCCTTCCCTTCAAATGCAAAGCCATATTTCCGGATTCGTTCGCCAGGGAATCCCCTGCTCTCCAAATCCGCCTGGTATCGCTGTTCCTCAATCTGTTTCAGGGCGGCGTCCGCAGTGTCCTCCAGAGATTTCTCTTCGCTGGAATCCTTGACTTTAAATTCTATAATAATTGCATTCCCATAGCAATTATTTATTGCGGCATTGGATGTCGCGTCCTTGGGCTCCATCATCACATCGTATCTTCCGAAGCCGCTTTCCCGGTTGGAGGTTATGATGTAGCGGTCTGCCAGCTCCACGGACAGACCCAGCACGAAGCCATGGTAGAAGCGCTCCGGCTGCGTCTCCATGGAGGGGTTCCTTCCGCTGTCGAAGTAGCTGAATGTGGCCAAAGCCACACGGTTCATGTAGGCGTTCATGGACTTTACGTCATCCTGCAGCAGCGCTCTGATGAAGCCGTTGTAGACTGTCCCGGAGCGGGTGAACCATTTCCGGATCATCTTTTGGAACATGAACTGCACTTCCTTGTTCGTCAGCGCCAGCTCATACAGGTCTGCTCCTGTATCCTCATTTAATTCGTAGCTCTCCGCTTTCAGGTATCCGCTTGCCAGGAACAGGCTCCAGATGGCGTTCTCATCTGCGTCCAACTGGTCAAAAATAATCTGTTCATCGACTTCCTTGTACAGATGCTCGCCCTTGAGCAGGTTCTCCATGGAGATTTTTATATCCACGCTTCCTTCCCGGATCAGCTTATCCACCAGGCCGTTGCTGCTGGTGTTGGCCCAGTAGGTGGAAAGCCGTCCAGTCTTCAGATAATTTATGATTGACCAGGGGTTGTAGATATCTCTGCAATTCCCAAAGGTAAAACCGTCATACCATTTTTTGACTTCATTACGCTTATCCTGCATCCCATACTCGTCCAGTGCGGCAAATACCTCTTCCTCCGTAAATCCAAAGCAATCCGCATACATCTCAGATGTGGATGTCACAACGTTCAAATGATTCAAGTCGGAGAAGATGGACTCTTTGCTGACTCTCGTGATTCCCGTCATGACCGCCCGCTCCAGATAGGGGTTCGTCTTGAATGTGGAATTGAACAGGCCTCTGATAAGTTCCACCATCTCTTTCCAATAGCCGTATACCCAGGCCTCCTGTAGCGGCGTATCGTATTCGTCCAGCAGGATGATTACCTTTTTCCCATAGTAACGATACAGGAACTCGGACAGCGTCCCCAGCGAGGAAACGGCGGAATAATTATCCATATTGGCAGAGATGTTTTTTATGAAATCCTTTTCCTTTTCATTCAGGCTGTCTTCCTTCAGCAGAAAGTCATATCTGTTATACAATTTTTCAATCAGATAGAACAAGCTCTTTTTTGCCTCATCAAAGGAGGACGACTTTATCCCGGCAAAGCTAAGGAAGATGACAGGGTAGGTTCCCTGAAGGTTTCGGTATTTCTCGTCCTTCCATATGGACAGCCCATCAAAAATCTCTCCCTGGCCTGCGTACTCCACGGAAAGAAATCTCTCCAGCATGTTCATGTTCAAGGTCTTCCCGAATCTGCGGGGACGGGTAATCAGGGTTACATCGTCTCTACTTTCCCACCACTGTCTGATAAAACCTGTTTTATCAATATAGAAGCTGTTCTCTTTTATTATTTTTTCAAAGCTCTGGATCCCTATCCCTACAGTTCTTGCCATGGCAATCTATCCTCCCTATTCCAAACATATCCTCTCGAAATCTCCAGGCCACATATCACGCGGTTTTCTGGAACTCCCTTGGAGCGGTTCCCCCACTTTTCCAGGTGCCTCTCTGCTCCATGCCTGATTCTGCTTTCTGAAAATCCGAGAGCCTATAAACATCGATGCCATCACCATATTCAATATTAAAAGCAATGTCATCCCTTATTATACATGCTTCCCGTGTAACCTACAAGAAAATTGCAGAAAATTTCGCAGCATCTATACCATTGCCAAACAAAATACGACAGAATCAGTTCAACAGCCCCGGTCGAACCAACTCTGTCCCATTGCGTGAAAGCCTCTCTTATTTGTTCTCCGACTACTCCTCAAACTTCTCCCACAGCTTCCCCAGTGCCTTCTTCTCGATCCTCGACACATACTCTCCTGTCAAGTTAGGGCTAAAAATTAATCAGCTTTTAATCAAAACTTCTTTCCCTTCAAAGGCAAATCCATATTTCCTGATACGGTCGCCAGCGACTCCCCGGTTCTCCAAATCTGCTTGGTATCGCTGTTCTTCAATCTGTTTCAGCGCTGCATCAGCAGTGTCCTCCAGAGATTTCTCATCAACTGAATCCCTCACCTTGAATTCCGTTATGACAACATTGTCCATTCCATTCTTTGGCTCCATCATCACATCATACCTTCCAAAACCGCTTTCCCGCTTGGATGTAATGATGTAGCGATCCGCTAATTCCACGGCCAAGCCCAGCACAAACCCGTGGTAGAACCTTTCCGGCTGCGTCTCTATGGAAGGGTTCCTTCCGCTGTCAAAGTAGCTGAACGTGGCCAAAGCCACACGGTTCATGTAGGCGTTCATGGACTTTACGTCATCCTGTAACAATGACTTGATAAACCCGTTGTAGACCGTCCCAGTACTTGAGAACCATTTTCTAATCATCTTTTGGAACATAATCTGCACTTCTTTATTTGTCAGAGCAAGTTCATACAAATCTCCTCCTGTCTCCTCGTTTAACGTGTAACTCTCCGCTTTCAAGTATCCACTAGCCAGAAACAGGCTCCAAATCGCGTTTTCATCTACATCCAATTGATTAAAAATAATCTGCTCGTCGATTTCCTTATACAGATGCTTACCTTTCAACAGATTTTCCACCACTGCCTGATACAATCTGTTTTATCAATATAAAAGCTGTTTTCTGTTATCAGCTTCTCAAAGCTTTGAATCCCTATTCCTACGGTTCTCGCCATGGCGACATATCCTCCATACTCAAAAGACCATCATTTTGTAGTATATTAGACTGCAAACTCTTTTAAACTTATTATATATCATTTCCTATTTTTCCACAGACTCACTCCTGCTCAAACTTGTATTAGTATGAATGAGTGGTAATTATTTTAACTCCGTGCGCAAAATATCTCATATCAGATATCCGTAGTTCCCGCTAGTTAATTCCCTCTACATTCTAGCACGCTCATCCTCTGT